>OBWJ01000146.1_pt1 | contig 72332 bp, 64 predicted proteins | sample 1495181 | NCBI WGS metagenome assembly OBWJ01 (sample SAMEA2580041, study PRJEB22360) | human gut metagenome
ACAAGTTGAACAGTAAAACAGAATGAAATCTGACAAGTGAAATCAGGAAAAGACATTCGCCCTCTTCAAACTTGCAAAAGAGCCACACTTAAAAGCCGAAAGGGCCACAGTTGCGATGCAACTGTGGCCCTTTTGCAAGCCCGTTTGAGTCCTTTCAGGCCAGTTTTCGCCCCCCCATATGTGTCAGCAAAATTCAAACGACTGATTATCAGAACTTTGGAAATATCGCAAAAATCGCTTATTTGCACCCGAGTGATTGTGCGTTGCAAATATCGCAAGCAGAGAAGCCGAAAATGAACAAATAGTTTGACAAGATTCTGTCCGGCAGTTTCTTTCTCTCAAGAGACCCACCCCGGCCCTCCCTGTAGGGAGGGAGTGAAGGACAAGGGCTGCTTGAAGACCCACCCCGGCCTACTGAACCTCAAGGGCCTCAGTGCCCTGCAGAATCCGAGAAAAAACAAAAAGAGCACCATATTCTCCCGAACACGGCGCTCCAATTTTCTTTTTGCTACTCTCACGAGTAACTTCAAGACGACTAATAACAACCCACCAAAAGGGTGGGTCAACTCAAAGTTTATATAAAATATAAAATGTTCTTAAGAGCTTAATTTGCGTCTACAAAGTTATCAAATAGTATTGAGCGAGCCAAATATTTTAATGCTTTTTTGCATAAAATCTCCATTTTATTGACTCAACTCCTCTCGCGGCTCCGGAATCCGGCGGTTGGGATTCTCTTTTGCGCCGAGGCTGACCAGTTCGCGGCCTTTCTTTACGACACTCTGATTACCCGTCACCAGCTTGTTGCCGGCATCATCGAAAGCCTTGTTCACCCGCTGTATCCGCTCGCCCAACTCGTTGTAACGCTTGATGAAATCGCCCAGGCGGTCGAGCAGTTGCTCGGCCAGTCCGAACACCCGCTGCTGATTTTCGGCCTGCCGGTTTTGCACCCATGCCACATGAATAATATGGAGAATGGCCACAAGATTTTGCTCGCTGGTGACAAACACCTTCTTCTCGAAAGCCTCACGCCAGAGCGTGGCATCATTGGCTAAGGCCACCTGCAACGACGACTCGAAAGGCATGAACAGAATCACGAAGTCGACCGCCTCGCGGGGAGCCTTGACATACCTGCTGTAGTCTTTGCGGGCCAGTTCGTTCACATGGCGGCGCACGCTGGCGATGTGTTCCTGCAAGTATCGGGTCCGCTCCTCGTCGGTCTCGGCATTTACATACCGTTCGTAGGCCACAAGCGACACTTTGGAGTCGATGATGGCATCCTGTCCCTGCGGATAGTGCAATATCACGTCGGGCTGCATCTCTGCCCCGGTCTCATCGTTCTTGATGGGTCGTCCGTTCTCGTCGCGCAAGCGGGTCTGCACTTCGTAGTGTACGCCCTCGGTGAGTCCCTGTCCGGCCAACAGGTCGCCGAGAATGATCTCACCCATGTTGCCCGTCACCTTGTTGTCGCGACGCAACACATTGGTGAGCGACTCCGCCTTCTCGCCAATCTCGCGGCTGCTGTCCATCATCTGCCGAATCACTTCGCGAAACGACGCATTCTCCCGCGCCGCATCCTTCGAATTGGTGTCGAGTGCCTTGCGCATCTCGCTGATAGCCTCTTTGAGCGGAGTGGTGATGTGTCCCACATTCTCAGCATTGGCCTCCTTGAGTTTTTCGGAACTGTGCTCCAATATCTTTTGTGCTGCCAAGGTCATGCCCTGCTGCGCAGCCTTCAACTGTTCGGCAAACTGCTCACGCTGTTGCGACATCTGCGTTTCGAGCAGTGTACGCTGGTGGGCCGTCTGCCGCTCATACTGCTCACGCTGTTCCTGCAACCGGCGGTTAAACGACTCGGCCTCACGCTCAATCTGTTGTCGCATCAAATCAATCTCGGCCTGCCGTTTACCGGCCTCCACCTTGAGGCCGGCATTCTCGCGACCGAAATAAAGATAGATGGCAATGGCTCCGAGAAGCAATCCGAGGAAAAAACTGACCGCAACCATCATCATGACACGACCAAGATATATTGACGAATCACCCAATAGCAGAAGATGCCCACCAGATAGCCCACCAAAGCTATCCAACTCACATTCTTCATATACCAACCGAAAGTAATCTTCTCCAAGCCCATGACCACTACACCGGCCGCACTGCCGATGATGAGGATAGAACCACCCACACCGGCACAATAGGCCAACAGTTGCCAGAAGATGCCGTCGACAGCCATGTCGCCCACGGCCTGAATGGGATACATGCCCATGCAACCGGCCACCAAGGGCACATTGTCGACTATGCTTGAAAGTACGCCGATGATGCCCGTCACGAGATAGTGATTGCCATTGAAAGTCGTGTTGAGCGAACCACCCAAAGCAGTGAGCACGCCCACCTCCTCAAGACAGGCCACGGCCATAAGGATGCCGAGGAAAAAGAGGATGGTGCTCATATCAATGTGAGAGAGCAGTGAGGTGACACGCTTATGGAAGGTCTCGCGACCGGTCTGCCGGTGCAACTGGCGGTAGAAAACCTCTGTCACTGTCCATAACACGCCGAGCACAAGCAGGATGCCCACAAACGGGGGCAAATGGGTGATGGACTTGAAGACGGGAACAAACATCAAGCCTCCCACGCCTACACAGAAAATAGTCTTGCGCTGGCGACCCGAAAACTCCAACACCTCTCCGTCGCGGGGATCGTTAGCCATACCGTCGCTCCCATTTTCGAGTTCCCCTTTCAGTCGGGTCTGCATGATGAAAGCCGGGATAATCATCGACACCAGCGAGGGAATGAAAATTTCCTCTATCACTCCGGCAGCTGTAATCATACCGGCATTCCAGAGCATAATGGTCGTCACATCGCCTATGGGCGAGAAAGCACCGCCGGAGTTGGCGGCTATGATGACGAGCGAAGCATAGATGATGCGGTCTTGACGATTGTGTACGAGTTTACGCAATATCATGATCATCACGATGCTCGTTGTGAGATTGTCAAGAATGGCTGACAGGAAGAAGGTCATAAAGGCGATGCGCCAGAGCAGCGAACGCTTGCTACGAGACTTCATCACCTTGCGCACCCAGTCGAAACCACCGTTCTGATCGACAATCTCGACAATGGTCATGGCTCCCATAAGGAAGAAAAGTGTGGTGGAGGTACTGCCCAGATGTTCTTCTATCACGGTGCTCACCTGATGGATGAGGGCTTCACCTGTAAAACCAGTAAGATAACTTCCCGGATCGACCATGAAGAGGGTCCAGCAGAACACGAACATCAGCAGCGCCACGGCAGCTTTGTTCACTTTCGTCACACTCTCCAAGGCGATGCACAAATAGCCGGCCACGAATACGACGATGATAGCAATAGTTAAAGTTGACATTATTATAATTTACTTGAGGTTTCTTCAGTTTGCAAAGATAAAGTAAAAAAACGGTAATCTCAAAAGTTGAGGATTAAAAATCAAATTATGCTGTTAGACAAGGAAAAATCATCCTACTTTTGCACACAGACAACTAAAAACCCATCATGGAAAATAAGAAATGCTTTTTTGCCGTAGATCTCGGAGCCACCAGTGGCCGCACAGTGGTAGGTTCGTTGGCCGACGGCCGTGTGGAACTGAAAGAACTCACCCGTTTCGACAATGCCTTGATCGAGACCGGCGGACACATCTATTGGGACATCTTCGCGCTGTACAATGAGGTGGTCAAAGGATTGAAGCTCGCCGCCCGGCACCGATTGAACATCCGGAGCATAGGCATCGACACTTGGGGGTGCGACTTTGTGTGCGTGGGGACCGACGGTGCCATCCTCCGCAATCCCACGGCCTATCGCGATCCACACACTTTCGGCAAAATGGAGGAATACTTCGAGCAGGTGATGGATAAGAATAAGGTGTACGCCAAGACCGGCATACAGTTTATGAACTTCAACTCGCTTTTCCAACTCTATGCCATGCGCCGGGCCGGCAACACGGCTTTGGAACATGCCGACAAGATACTCTTCATCCCCGATGCCTTGAGCTATATGCTCACGGGCCGGACCGTGTGTGAATATACCGTGGCTTCAACCTCACAGATGCTGAACCCGCAGACGGGGGAACTCGATACGGAACTGGTGGAGAGCGTAGGACTGCACCGCGACCAATTCGGCACTATGCTCCACCCGGGCACCGTCATCGGCACACTCACCGGGGAGGTGCAACGCCTGACGGGGCTCGGAGCCGTCCCGGTGGTGGCCGTGGCAGGCCACGACACGGCCAGTGCCGTGGCCGCCGTGCCGGCAAGCGACCGCGAGTTTGCCTATCTGAGCAGCGGCACATGGAGCCTGATGGGCATCGAAACGCCCCAAGCTATCATCAACGACCGCTCACAGGCCCTCAATTTCACCAACGAGGGCGGCATCGAAGGCACCACACGCTTTCTGAAAAACATCTGCGGCATGTGGCTCTACGAACGTTGCCGCAAGGAATGGACAGACGCTCCGCAGTCGCACACCGAACTGCAAGCCGAGGCTATGAGGCAACCGGCTTTCCGGAGTCTCATCAATCCCGACGATAAGATGTTCGCCAATCCATCGTCAATGATAGAAGCCATCCGCGACTATTGCCGGAAAACGGGGCAGCACGTGCCCGACGACTATGCCGGGATATGCCGCTGCATCTTCGACTCGCTGGCTTTGCGCTACCGGCAGGTGTTTACTTGGCTCAAGGAGTTTGCCGACTTCGACATCAAGGTACTCCACATCATCGGCGGCGGCTCGCTCAACAACCACCTCAACCGGTTTACGGCCAACTCCTGCGGGGTCACGGTGTTGGCCGGACCACAAGAAGGCACGGCTCTGGGCAACATCATGTTGCAGGCCAAAGCCTGTGGAGAGGTGGACAACGTGTGGCAGATGCGCAAGCTCATTGCCAACAGCATAGAACTGAAACGCTTCGAACCGGAAGATCGCGAGGTATGGGATGCTGCCTACGAACACTATCTGCGCATCACCGGCGAATAGTTGCAAAGGGAGCGGAACTCCCCCCGAGAAAGAATATCCATATCAAACAAACTAAAAATAAAAGATTATGAAGACTGACTTAATCGAAAAAAATTACGCGATTGCAAAAGAACGCTATGCCGCTTTAGGCGTTGATACCGACAAAGCTATCGAAACTTTGGAGAAGACTCCTATCTCCCTACACTGCTGGCAGGCCGACGACGTGGTAGGCTTCGAGCGCGATGAGGCTGCCTCGGGCGGCATACAGACCACCGGCAACTACCCCGGAAAGGCCCGCAACATAGACGAATTGCGACAGGACATCGACAAGGTGACATCGCTGCTGGGCGGCCGCTTTCGCCTGAATCTGCACGAGACCTACGGCGAATTCGGCAACGAATTTGTCGACCGCGACCAAGTGGAGGCCAAACATTTTGAAGGATGGATGCAATGGGCAAAGGAGCACAACCTGAAACTCGACTTCAACTCCACTTCATTCTCCCACCCCAAAAGCGGTTATCTGACGCTCTCCAATCCCGACAAGGGCATCCGTGACTTCTGGATTGAACATACCAAGCGTTGCCGGCGCATTGCCGATACCATGGGTAAGGCGCAAGGCGACCCTTGCATCATGAACATTTGGGTGCACGACGGCATGAAAGACTACACCGTGGAGAAGATGCGCTATCGCGAGATACTGAAAAACTCGCTCGACGAGATACTGGCCGAAAAGCTGCCCGACATGAAGTCGTGCCTCGAAGCCAAACTTTTCGGCATCGGAATGGAGGCCTACACCGTGGGCTCTCACGACTTCTACGCCGGCTACTGCTCCAAAAACGACGTGATCTACACGCTCGACACGGGCCACTACGAGCCCACGGAAAATGTCAGTGATGCCGTTTCATCGCTGCTGTTGTTCGTCCCCGAGCTCATGCTCCACGTAAGTCGCCCCATGCACTGGGACTCCGACCACGTGACACTGTTCGACGACAACACGCGTAACCTCTTCCACGAGCTTGTCAGGGCCAACGCCCTCGACCGCGCCCATGTGGGTCTCGACTACTTCGATGCCTCCATCAATCGCATCGGTGCTTACATCATCGGTACACGTGCCGCCCAAAAGAGTCTGTTGCAGGCCTTCCTCGAACCGCTCGACATCCTGCGCCGGTATGAGGATGAAGGCAAGTGGTTTGAACGTCTGGCACTCCTTGAAGAGGAGAAGACCCTCCCGTTCGGTGCCGTCTACGACTATTTCAACATGAAGAACAACGTGCCCGTGGGTGAGGAATACATCGCCGACGTGCAGCGTTACGAACAGGAAGTGTTGGCAAAGAGGGGATGACCACTCCCCTCTCCTCTCGAAGAGGGGCTGGAGTGAGGCTTCCATTACATTTAAGATGCCAATCCAAGCCATAACATCCTCTACTTTCCACTCCCCCCCCTCCCTCGAAGAGGGGCCGGGGGAGGGCTTTCATTACATTCCATCCAACCATGCAAATTATCATCGGACTACTCATCATCGCGATAGGAGCTTTCTGCCAGTCGAGCAGCTACGTGCCTATCAATAAAGTGAAAGACTGGAGCTGGGAGAGTTTCTGGCTCACGCAGGGCGTGTTTGCCTACGTGCTGTTCCCACTCTTAGGCGCATTGCTCACAGCCCCTGCCGGCAGTTCGCTCCTCGCCCTCTACGGAGCACACCCGTCAGAAAGCCTGATGGCCATGTTTTTCGGTATGCTCTGGGGCATCGGCGGACTCACTTTCGGTCTTTCCATGCGCTATCTGGGCGTGGCGTTGGGCCAAAGCCTGGCCCTCGGCACCTGCGCCGGACTGGGCACACTGCTCGGCCCGGTGTTCACCGGACACTTCGAGAAGCTCACTTCTGCTGTCATCATCGGAGTCATCGTGACACTCGCCGGCATCGCCATCATCGGTTTTGCCGGAGCCATGAAGAGTGCCTCACTCTCGGAAGAGGAGAAAAAGAAAGCCGTAAAAGACTTCAATTTCACCCGCGGCATTCTCGTAGCTCTGCTCTCCGGCTTCATGAGCGCCTGTTTCGCCATCGGTCTCGACTTCGGAGCACCTGTGGCTTTCGAGGGCTCGCAGCCCATTTTCGCTTCCCTTCCGGCCACCCTGCTGGTCACTTTCGGCGGTTTCATCATCAATGCAGGCTACTGCCTCTTTCAAAACCGGAAAAACCACACTTGGGGCGACTATGGCAAGACTTCGCTCTATGCCAACAACATCGTCTTCTGCGCTTTGGCCGGAGTACTCTGGTACAGCCAGTTCTTCGGTCTGGCATTGGGCAAAGGCTTTCTGGCCGGTTCCGCCACCCTGCTGGCTTTCTCTTGGTGCATCCTCATGGCACTCAATGTAACCTTCTCCAACGTGTGGGGCATCATTCTCAAAGAGTGGAAAGGTTGCAATGCCCGCACCATCTGGGTGCTCGTTGTAGGACTGGCCGTACTGGTGTTCTCCACTTTCCTGCCCCAGTTACTGGAAAAATAAAGAAAGAGTTTATTAGGATAATAGAAATAGAACAGGCGATGAGAATCGCCCGAGTCCGATTCCAACAACACGTTGGACGGACATAGGCATTTGCCTTAATAGATTGGTAATAAGAGAATCGGCTGCCAAGCGGGCAAGCCGATTCTCTTTTTTTGTTTCATCAGACAAGACCGATCCGCGGCACTGCATCCACGCTACCGGTACACCATCACCCTATCTCGGCAGATTGAAAGCGACGGTCATCTCTTTCATCTGTTCTTCCGACATGCCATCGGGGGTGAAGCCCATGCACTTGGCGTCAATATAAATCTTGGCACTTTTGGAAAGTACATCGATCTGGTCGAAGGCATCCATCACATCAAGCCCTTTGGCAAACACCCCATGTTTCTCCCACATCACCACATCGTATTCCTCCAGTGCGTTGAGCGTAGCATTGGCCAGTTCTACACTGCCGGGCAGTTCGTAGGGCACCATACCCAATCCCAGCGGACAGAAAGCCTTGGTCTCGGGAATCATGCTCCAAAGAATGTTCGTCAGCACATCCTTTTTCATAAACTTCTTGTTGTGCGACATGGCAATGAGTTCGATGGGATGGGTATGCACCGTGGCCTTATAGGAACTGCCCTTCTCAATGAGACGGGCATGCACACTCAGGTGGCTGGGCGATTCGGATGTGGGCAACACCTCCTTGTCGGCTATGATGGCATAGCTCTCGCAGTTGTCGAGCACCCTGATGATGCTGCCATTGTCCATCGGCCGGCGTGCAAGGTCGCGCATACGTTTGCCCGTGCCCTTGCAATAGAAGTAAGTGCCTTTGAGCGCAGGCAATGCTGTCCCGATGCGTTTCACCTCGCCGATGGCCGGCAAGGCTTTGATTCCATCGTCCACCAAGTCGGTAATGTTGACGGTGATGTTGCCACCATTGCGCTCGGCCCAACCGTTCTGCCAGAGATAACCGGCTACTTCCGCTATCTTGTCGATTTCTTCTTTCAGGGCAGGACGGCCCTCTAAAACACTTTTCATATTAGTTTGCTTTGTATTAAATCATTCTTTCACAGGCCACTCTCAACCCTGCCCTTAATATGAAGACAAGGCAAGCGGACACCATCTATATTTTGCAAAGGTAGAAAGGATATGTTCCCGCCACCACCAAGTTTTGATTTTTTTGCAGAAATATTTGATAAATCTATTATTTTATCTACCTTTGTTCCGATGAAACAAGCGTTGTTATATGCCTTTCTGTGCTGCCTTATGGGTGCTTGTCGAGCGCCGGAGAGGCCACGACAAAAACCTTTTAAACGGTCTGCCTACTACTGGAGCACGACCTTTGAGACCGACTCCGCCAACACCGACCGGTTGCTCGGCGAGGCAGACCGGCTCTATCTGCGCTACTTTGATGTCGTGCTTGACGAGCAGGGCGAGCCGATGCCCAATGCCACGGTGCGGTTTCGCAGCCGGGTGCCGGACTCGCTGGAAGTGGTGCCGGTGGTATTCATCGTAAACGACGTGATGAAGCAAGACACTAAAGGACTGGCCGGAAAAATTCTCCGTCGCACGATGCAGATCAGCGAGACCAACGGTGTGGAGGGCGTGAAGGAACTGCAAATAGACTGCGACTGGACGATGACCACCCGAAAGGCCTATTTCGACTTTCTGCGGGAGCTCCGGTCGCTGGCCATGAAACGGGGACTGGCCCTCAGCACCACCATCCGCCTGCACCAACTGTCACAACCCACACCGCCCGTAGACCGTGGGGTGCTCATGCTTTACAACACGGGCGATTTCACCGACCTGCGCCAAGAAAAGCCCATACTCGACATGGCCGATGTGGCCCCCTACCTGCACCAGTTGGCCGACTACAAGCTCGGCTTGAGCACCGCCTACCCGATGTTCGGCTACCGCCTGCTCTTCCGCCGGGGCCACTATGTGGGCGTGCTGCACGAAGACAACCGACTGGTGAAACTCCCGGGCGACAGTATCGTGGAGCGGCGGACCGATCCGGCCGACGTGCTGCAGGCCATGACCGCCATCGACGGCATCAGGGAAGATGCCAACCGGGAAATCATCATCTACGACATCAGCAACCGACATTCAAAAGAATATAAAATAAGCGATTATGAAAAAATCTATCGTCACCATTAGCCTGCTCCTGACGGCTTTCTTGCCGGGTAAGGCTTGCGGTCCCTACACCCCTACGCACAACTTCTACATGATGAACGTCTTCGGCTACGAGGGGCCGAGGAGCCTGTTCTATGACCAAGTGGACGACTTCTGGAAAGCCTACACGGGACGGGAACCCGAGCAATATTCCGATTATTTCAGCAACAACTCGGAGATGCTGCTGGCCGCAGCCCGACAAAAAGGTGACCGGGAGATGACGACCTACCTCAACTTTCTGAACCAATATACGGCCATTTGCGAGAAAATCAAGGAGACTTGGGACTACCCCACCAAAGAGGAACTGGAGCAGCACGCAGCCACACTCACCTCAATGCACATTGCCGCCAAAGCCTATAAGGGCAAGCGGTTGAAGCCTCAATATGTGTTGCTGGAAATGCGCACCAACCTGCTGCTTGGCCAAGCGGAACAAAACCTGACCGTATGGAAGAAGCGCGCCTCGAGGCTGCCGGCCGGCGTGTTCCGCGAGATGTGCCGCAATCTCTATGCCAATGCTCTGCTCAAGGCGGGCCGCCGGCAGGAGGCCGCAGCCATCTATGCCGGGCAGGGAGACTGGGAGAGCATCAGTTGGCTGGCCTCGGGGGCCACCTCGGTGGAGGGCATCAAAGCGATGTACGACGAGGATGCCGACTCTCCCGTGCTGCCCTATCTGGTGGAACATTTCGTCAACAGCGCACAGGAGGAGTTCGACTTGCAGGAACAATACGATTTCACAGCCGACCAGACCTTCAAACCGCATGTAGATAAGTTCATCGCGCTCGCCCAAGGCATCATCAGAGAGGGGAAAACCAAGAATCCGGCCCTCTGGCAAACGGCCATAGCCATGCTGCACTACACGCAGGGGAAATTCTCCACAGCACTGAAAGAAGCCACAGAGGCCATGAAGATGGAAGGCCCCCAGCGCGTGAAAGACAACACCCGTTGCGCCCGTCTGCTGGCTTTCACCCGGTGCAACAAGCCCGAGGGGAAGGCGGGGGCGTTCATTGCCGGCGAACTGGACTGGCTGTGGGGCCGCTCCTCGGTCAATAGTGCCTACGAGAAGAACTACTACGGGAGGATGCTCGACAGGACCATGATTCAGAATCTGTATAAACGCTACGCGGAGGCTGGCAATGCCAACATGCAGATGGCCCTCTATGCACTCAGCGGACAGGTGCCCGGAGGAGAGGCCGACAACAATCCCGGTCACAGCAACTTCGGAGAATATTTCGCCGAAATGGACAGTCACAAGGCCGAAGACCTCATCGCCTATTGGGCTTTCCTGCAAAGCACACCGACGGATGCGGTGGGCCGGTTTGCCGTGAAGCACATCGTCTTCAAGGACAAAGACTATTTCAACGACCTCATCGGCACCAAGTTCATCGCCGAAGGCCGCTTTGCCGACGCGTTGTCCTATCTCTCGAAAGTGCCGCTGAGCACCGTCAACGGGCAGGGCATCAGCTTCTACATGGCCGGGCGCGACTTCACCAAAGACCGTTGGTTGCAGCGGCAGCAGTTGGACGACAGCGAACTGTGGGGAGACACCCCAAGGCCCGATGTGAAGAGCAATCAGAAAATAGCCTTCTGCCAAGACATGATACAGCTCACAAGTGCCTACAATCTGGCCAACGCCAAGAGCCGCCCGCAGGCTGCTTACACCTTGGCCAGCCGCTACTTCCAGTCGTCCTGCTACGGTGACTGCTGGTATCTGACCCACTACGCTTGGACATGCACTGACAGCGCCCGCACTCAAGAGAAAGATTTCGCCCAACAGGCCTTGCAACTTCTCGGCGAATCAGCCCTCAGCAAGGATGCCCGCTTGCGGGGTAAGAGCCTCTTTGCCAAGGCTTTCGTGGCAAGGAGCGTGGGCAGCAGTGGCCAATGGTATGACCTACAGCCTGAAGGCGTGTTGCTAAACGGCGAGGCGGAAACCAAAGCCTACGACGAACTGGCTCTCTTCTGCCGCCGGAAACCGAAGGTGATGGCCCCCTACGTGTCCTGTTGTGACGTGCTGCGCCGATATATGGCCAGCAAGTAAGCAGACGGACTGACCGGGGAAGACTGTCAAACTATTTGGTATTTTTAAGGCCTCTCATTCTGCGATATTTTCGCCGAGCGTCCGCTCGGATGAAAATACGTGAGTTTTGACGACATTTCTAAAACGCTGACAATCAACCGTTTGAATTTTATCAACATCTTCCTACGCTCGTTTTTAGCCCTAAAAAGGCCCAAACTAGCTTGCAAAAGGGCCACAGTCGCATTGCGACTGTGGCCCTTTCGGCTTTCAAGTGTGGCCCTTTCGCATCGTCGAAGGGCCCAAACGGGAAAACAGGTGTGAACGTATGGTGTCTTAAGACCGCCTTTTCCACATAATCGGCAGGCTACATCGGGAGTTCCAAAGCTAAATGCAAGAATCTCAATGACACGAAAATGTCGTGTTTATTCTTACCTTCTTCCCATCACACAGCTTTTAATCTCTTGCCTCATTCAAGTGAGTTTTTCGAGTGTTTGCCTTATCCATAGCGCGGCGCACAGCTCAAAACGCAAGACGTGAAAATACATCCATGGCGTGAGAAATGCTACCATAAGAAACGATTCTCTCAGATTTTATTGCTACCTTTGTCATGTCAGATGTTTTGCCCGTTTTGCCAATATGTATGCGTATAGGCTACATTTGCTGAGACGGACTTGCAAAAAAGACATTGATGCAAACGCAAGAAACAGGGCAAATACTTTCCAGTCCCATTAAACGTCTACATCCAACAAACTATGGAAGAAAAGAATAAAATGATCATCTACACCGATGAAAGCGGCTTGACCAAGATAGATGTGAAGCTCGAGGATGACACCTTATGGCTTACGCAGGCTCAGATGTGTGAATTGTATCAGACCTCAAGAACAAATGTAGTGGAACACATTAAGCATATCTATGAAGAAGGTGAATTGCAGGAGGAAGCAACCTGTCGGAATTTCCGACAGGTTCGACAAGAGGGTAGCAGAATGGTCACCCGTGAGATACCTTTCTACAACCTCGACATGATAATCGCTTTAGGTTATCGGGTGCGCAGCATCATTGCCACTCGCTTCCGCCAGTGGGCAACGCAACGTCTGAAGGAGTATATAACCAAAGGCTTTACACTTGATGACGAACGCTTGAAGGCATTGGGTGGCGGCGGTTATTGGAAAGAACTCTTGGAACGTATTCGAGACATCCGCTCTACGGAGAAAGTGTTGTATCGCCAGGTATTGGAAATCTATGCAACCAGCATCGACTATGATCCCCGTGCCTCGGTGTCGCAGACTTTCTTCCAGAAGGTGCAGAACAAAATTCATTACGCCATCCACGGACATACGGCAGCCGAACTGATCGTAGAACGTGCCGACGCAGAGAAGGATTTTATGGGACTTCTCACCTTTAAAGGGAACCAGCCAACACTGGCAGAAGCGCGCACAGCCAAGAACTATCTGAACGAGAAGGAGCTCAAGGCAATGGGACAGTTGGTTTCCGGATACTTAGACTTTGCGGAACGACAGGCAGAACGAGAGCATCCCATGACAATGGAGGACTGGGCAAACTATTTGGACAGAATCCTCACGATGTCGGGAGAACAGCTCCTGCAAGATGCCGGTAAAGTGTCGCACGCCGAAGCTATGGATCATGCAACGAATGAATATCGGAAGTACAAACAACACACTATCAGCGATGTGGAACAAGATTACCTTAACGCTATCAAGCGGTTGGGAGAGTTGTAGCGGTTGGGGGAATTAAAATAAGACACCCGTTGACGGAATTAATTTAGTGCGTACTTAATTCCGCCAACGGTCTAGAGCGTGCCCACAAAAGAAAAACACGCTTTTCTTTTGCAGTTCCGTTGGTTTGCACTATCTTTGCATCTATGAACGCATTAGATGCCAACAATATCAAATGGAGCGAAAACGTCATCATTGCCGATGCCGACTATCTTGACAGCGTGGCTTTCAACCTGACGGTGAACTTCGAACGCATGATAGGCCGTCGCATACCGCCTGCCGACATGGCGCAATGGATTGTCTGCACGGCACTTGACGGCGGGTTGCGAGAGGGAAAACACGACACACAGGTGGTCTTCATACACAACAGGAGGAACTCACGGATGGAGAACTTCAAACCGGCTGACTATGAAAAGGAACTCAACGGACAGGCGTTCACGGACGAGCGGTTGGGCGAATTTGCGCTAAGTGCGTTTCCCGTGGAGGAAGACATGGTTGGGAAAGCCGACTTCCTGCTCGACATTGCCCGCATCGTATGCGACCAGAAAGGCGTCAGGCGTGTGATGATTGTGCCCGACAGCGAGACAGGCGACCTCTACGACCGCCTGCGCGACATGCTGAAAAAAGTGGATGATGACGACAAGCGCGTCACGCTCTTTGCCATGAGCCCCATGCCGGGTGGTAATTTCCGGCAGGAGATTCTCGGCTACTCGCTGATGAGCGCACTGGGCATCAAGGCAGACGAAATAAGATAAAATAAAAAACAACATAACTGAAAGATGAGTAGAATACTGATGATTGGTGCCGGTGGCGTGGCTACCGTGGCAGCATTTAAGATAGTGCAGAATGCCGATGTGTTTACAGAGCTGATGATAGCCAGCCGCCGCAAGGAAAAATGCGACGCACTGGTGAAGTCTATCCACGACAAGGGTTACAATATGGATATCAAGACGGCCCAAGTGGATGCCGACGACGTGGAGCAGCTGAAGGCACTTTTCAATGACTTCAAGCCCGAACTGGTGGTCAATCTGGCTCTGCCCTATCAAGACCTCACCATCATGGATGCCTGCTTGGCCTGTGGTGTAAACTATCTCGACACGGCCAACTACGAGCCCAAAGACGAGGCCCACTTCGAGTACAGTTGGCAATGGGCCTACAAAGAAAAGTTTGAGAAGGCCGGTCTTACGGCCATTCTCGGTTGCGGCTTCGACCCGGGGGTGAGTGGTATCTACACGGCCTATGCTGCCAAGCACCACTTCGACGAGATACAATACCTCGACATTGTGGACTGCAATGCGGGCAACCACCACAAGGCTTTCGCCACCAACTTCAACCCGGAAATCAACATCCGCGAAATCACGCAAAAGGGGCTATACTACAAGGATGGCGAATGGATTGAGACCGAGCCACTGGCCGTGCATCAAGACATCACCTACCCCAACATCGGCCCCCGAGACAGCTATCTGATGCACCACGAGGAACTCGAATCGCTCGTAAAGAACTATCCCACCATCAAGCAAGCCCGCTTCTGGATGACCTTCGGACAACAATATCTGAACTATCTTGACGTGATCCAAAATCTCGGTATGTCGCGCATTGACGAGATAGAATACGAGGCTCCACTGGCCGACGGCTCGGGCAAGACGGCACGGGTGAAGATTGTGCCATTGCAATTCCTCAAGGCCGTGCTGCCCAACCCGCAGGATCTCGGAGCCAACTATGAGGGGGAAACTTCCATCGGCTGCCGCATACGCGGACTCAAGGACGGCAAGGAACACACCTATTATATATACAACAACTGCAAACATCAGGAGGCTTATCAGGAAACGGGGATGCAGGGGGTGAGCTACACCACCGGTGTGCCGGCCATGATCGGTGCCATGATGTTCTGCAAGGGGCTGTGGCGCAAGCCGGGGGTGTGGAACGTGGAAGAGTTCGATCCCGATCCGTTCATGGAACAGCTGAACAAGCAAGGGTTGCCTTGGCACGAGGAGTTTGACGGAGACTTGGAACTCTAAGCTTCACCGACATCTCCGAAAAGAAAAGACACTCACAAAACAAACATACAAACCATTAAACAAAGAAGTCCCGAGTCGCAGTAAGAGTTCAAACAGCTCTTTCTGAGAGGATGGGAGACACTGAATATGGCAAAAGAAGAAACGACTGCACAAAACGCCAACGAGGGCAAGCTGAAAGCCCTTCAGGCGGCAATGGCCAAGATAGAAAAAGACTTTGGCAAGGGTTCCATCATGCGCATGGGCGACGAACAGATAGAGAATGTGGAGGTGATACACACCGGCAGCATCGCCCTCGATGTGGCACTGGGGGTAGGCGGCTATCCGCGGGGGCGTATCATCGAGATATACGGTCCGGAGTCATCGGGTAAAACGACACTCGCCATCCATGCCATCGCCGAAGCACAAAAGGCAGGAGGCATTGCGGCGTTTATCGATGCCGAACATGCTTTCGACCGCTTCTATGCCGCCAAACTCGGGGTGGATGTGGACAATCTGTGGATTTCGCAACCCGACAACGGCGAACAGGCACTTGAGATAGCCGACCAGCTCATCCGCTCCAGTGCCATCGACATTCTGGTCATCGACTCCGTGGCTGCCCTCACGCCTAAAAAAGAAATCGAAGGGGACATGGGCGACTCGGCCGTGGGCCTTCAGGCGCGCCTCATGAGTCAGGCCTTGCGCAAACTGACCTCCACCATCTCAAAGACCAACACCACTTGCATCTTCATCAACCAGCTGCGCGAGAAGATCGGCGTGATGTTCGGCAACCCGGAAACCACCACCGGTGGAAACGCCTTGAAGTTCTACGCCAGCGTGCGTCTTGACATACGCAAGACCACCAGCATTAAGGATGGCGATCAGATCATCGGCAATCAGGTGCGCGTGAAAGTCATTAAAAACAAGGTGGCCCCGCCTTTCCGCAAGGCCGAGTTTGAAATCACTTTCGGAGAAGGCATCTCCAAGGTGGGCGAAATTCTTGACTTGGGCGTGGAGTATGACATCGTGAAGAAGAGCGGCAGCTGGTTCAGCTACAACGGTTCCAAACTGGGACAGGGGCGCGATGCCACGAAAAACTTACTCAAAGACAACCCCGAACTCTGTGAAGAGCTCGAAGCTAAAATCAAAGAGGCTATTGCCGCGAAACAGGCATAAACCGTCAGCCTCCCCACGTAGGAAACTGACAAACTAATATAACAACATCCAAAAACAAAACATTATGAAAGAACTTAAAGGAACAAAGACAGAGAAGAATCTGATGGAAGCCTTTGCCGGTGAAAGTCAGGCACGCACCAAGTACACTTTCTATGCCTCCAAGGCCAAGAAAGAAGGTTATGAACAGATCGCAGCCCTCTTCATGGAGACCGCCGAAAACGAGAAAGAACATGCCAAGCTGTGGTTTAAGTATCTGCATGGCAACGACATGCCCGACACGATGGCCAATCTGGCCGATGCCGCTGCCGGTGAAAACTACGAGTGGACCGACATGTACGAACGCATGGCCAAGGAAGCCGAGGAGGAAGGATTCACGGAAATCGCTTTCAAGTTTCGCGGTGTGGGAGCCATCGAGAAGCACCATGAGGAACGCTACCGTAAGCTGTTGAAGAACATCGAAGACGGTATCGTGTTCAGCCGCGATGGAGACACCATCTGGCAATGCCGCAACTGTGGACACATCGTCATCGGCAAGAAGGCTCCCGGCGTATGCCCCGTTTGCCTGCATCCGCAAAGCTTCTTCCAGATTGAGGCTTTAAACTACTAACGACTACCTTTCTTAAAGGTGCGACTTGTACCGACAAAGGAAGAATCTTCACTACACACAAACTGCCAAGTTGTCACCGCGACTTGGCAGTTTCTTTTGTTGGCACACCATTTGTTATTTCTTAGGCGAACGCAAGTTCCAAGGATGCAGACTCAAAAAGAAGTATCCCGGTTTTCATTAAAGTAAAATAACAAAAATAAAATATACGATTATGGGAAAGATTATTGGTATCGACTTAGGAACCACCAACAGTTGTGTTGCTGTATTTGAAGGCAACGAGCCGGTGGTCATTGCAAACAGCGAAGGCAAGCGCACGACTCCTTCCGTTGTAGGTTTTGTGAAAGATGGTGAGCGTAAGGTGGGCGATCCTGCCAAGCGTCAGGCTATCACCAACCCTACCAACACGGTTTACTCCATCAAGCGTTTCATGGGTGAAACATACGAGCAGAGCCGCAAGGAGGCAGAGAGCATGCCTTACAAGGTGGTCAACGAGGGTGGATTCCCCCGGGTGGACATCGAAGGACGTAAATATACACCGCAGGAGATTTCGGCCATGATTCTCCAGAAGATGAAGAAGACTGCCGAAGACTATCTCGGTCAGGAGGTGACGGATGCCGTGATCACGGTTCCGGCCTACTTCTCCGACTCACAGCGTCAGGCTACCAAGGAGGCCGGACAGATTGCCGGACTGAACGTACAGCGTATCGTCAATGAGCCGACAGCCGCAGCTTTGGCCTACGGTGTGGACAAGGCCAATAAAGACATGAAGATTGCCGTGTTTGACCTCGGTGGTGGTACGTTTGATATTTCCATCCTTGAGTTCGGTGGCGGTGTGTTTGAAGTGCTGTCTACCAACGGTGACACCCACCTCGGCGGTGACGACTTCGACCAGGTGATCATCAACTGGCTGGCTGATGGCTTCAAGTCTGAAGAGGGTATCGACTTGAGAAAGGACCCAATGGCTATGCAGCGTTTGAAAGAGGCTGCTGAGAAGGCTAAGATTGAGTTGTCAAGCTCTTCTTCTACAGAGATTAACTTGCCTTACATCACTGCTGAGGGCGGTGTTCCAAAGCACTTGGTAAAGACTTTGACTCGTTCACAGTTTGAGCAGTTGGCACACAACCTCATTCAGGCTTGTCTCGTTCCTTGCCAGAACGCTATCCGTGATGCTAAGTTGCAGACATCAGATATTGATGAGGTTATCCTCGTAGGTGGTTCAAGCCGTATTCCTGCTGTGCAGACATTGGTAAAGAACTACTTCGGTAAGGAGCCTTCAAAGGGTGTTAACCCTGATGAGGTGGTTGCTGTTGGTGCAGCTATTCAGGGTGCTATCCTCAACAAGGAGAGTGGTGTGGGTGACATCGTATTGCTCGACGTAACTCCTCTTACCCTCGGTATTGAGACAATGGGTGGTGTGATGACAAAGCTCATCGATGCTAACTCTACTATCCCTTGCAAGAAGAGCGAGGTGTTCTCTACTGCAGCCGATAACCAGACCGAGGTTACTATCCACGTTCTGCAGGGTGAGCGTCCAATGGCAGCACAGAATAAGTCAATCGGTCAGTTCAACTTGACTGGTATTGCTCCAGCTCGCCGTGGTGTTCCACAGATTGAGGTAACATTCGACATTGATGCCAACGGTATCCTCAACGTATCTGCTAAGGACAAGGCTACAGGTAAGGAGCAGAGCATCCGCATCGAGGCTTCAAGTGGCTTGAGCGAGGATGAAATCAACCGTATGAAGGCTGAGGCTGAGCAGAACGCCGAGAACGACAAGAAAGAGCGTGAGAAGATTGACAAGCTGAATCAGGCTGACTCAATGATCTTCACCACCGAAAACTTCTTGAAGGATAATGGTGATAAGGTTCCAGCTGATCAGAAGTCAGGCATCGAGTCTGCTCTCCAGCAGCTCAAGGATGCTCACAAGTCAGCTGACGTTGCAGCTATCGACACAGCTATCAACAACCTCAACACCGTTATGCAGGCAGCATCTCAGCAGATGTACAGCCAGGCAGGTGCACAGGGTGGTCCTCAGCCAGGCGCAGATGCTGGTCAGCCGGAGCAACCAAAGCAGGATGACACCATCCAAGATGCAGACTTTGAGGAAGTGAAGTAAAAATAATTTTTAAGGACGTCTATACCTAAAAGTATGGATGCCCTTTTTTATGTTAATCCTTATATTCTTAATGGATAATGATAATACCTGACAATCTCCTTCATACAATATCTTTTATTGCTGCGGTTGTAGCTTGTGTAATTATTGTTAAGGCTTTCTTAAGCCATAAACAAGAAGATGATAAGAAGAATTTACATCTTTATTATATAAGTGGAATCACAATCTTTATAATCATAGAGTTGGCAACTTATATTTTTGTTCATAATGATAATTCTTCAAATCTATTGAATACTATCTCTTTCGCCTCAACCTTGTCGTCAATAGTTTTATCTGTTGTGGCAATTGTACACGGAATTGTTACAGCAAGAAGGGGTGCTGAAGATGTTGCAAATTCCATTAAGGCATCTCAAGAACTAAAGCTCTCGGCTGATAATATAAAGGAGATAAGTTCTTCTTTCTCAAATAGTATGAGTAAATCTTCAAAGGAAATAGAGAATTCTGTAACTAAAGTACACGAATCTATTACTTTTGTAGATAATGGGTTAAAAGAACTTAAAAAACAATTTCAAGAACTAATACGAGAGAATAAGACAGGATTTGATAAAGTTTCAGAAAAATTAGATGGTATTAATGAAGGAAGTAGAGAAAATAAGATATCCAATAAAAGTGATAGGGAAACTTTTCTCTATTTATCTTCATTCTCGGGATGTATCGCTATTTATGCGTGCTACAATGCATCAAAAGAAAATACTGAGTTAAACTTAAGAGAATTAAGTACAGAATTACATCAGCAGTTTTATTATTATGGATATATCGTTGCAGCATCTGCATTAGCATTATTAGATGCAAACATAGACGATGCTATTGTTAAAGATATAAAGATACATATGAACGAAGGTGAAATAGACATACTTAAAAATAAAATCTTGGAATTCAATATAAAAGATAATGCAGAATTTGTAGAGGAGAAAAAGAAACTTTTGGAGTTCCTTGGTTTAAATTGAGAGTCTGTCTATTGTTGTGAAATGAAAACTTTTTAGTTTAAATAGATATAATCATTATAAGAATTACAGTAGCTCCGTTGTATGGATAACGGTGATAGTTCTTAATTCCACATAATAGTGTTTTATCTTCCCTCTTAAGAATTATTAGCTCTGAGATTATATAAAGATGGACTCTAACACTATAAGTTAGATACTATGACCCAAGAAGAATACAACCAATTAGACTCCGACTTTGCGCACTGCACAGGCACCCATTGTGAGAAAGCAGACAAATGCCTGCGCCACATAGCCTACAAGATGTTGGCAGGGAATGGGAATGAAACCTATACGATGGTGAATCCTGCTGTGATAAAGGGCGCACAGCCCTGCCCATTCTTCGAGCCCGATCGCAAGGAACGCTTTGCGTGGGGCATATCGAGCATCTACGACAACGTGAGGGCGGCTGACTTGCACCGTGCCCGACACGAAGTAATGGCGTGTTTCGGCTCGGAAGTCTACTACAAGGTGAAGCAGCAGCGACGCGCCATCACGGAGGAAGAGCAGGAAATGGTTCGCCTCTCGTTTACCGAAATGGGTTACGACGGCAGTGCCATCGAGTTCGACCGTTATGAAGAACAATACTCCGCACTGATGCGGTTGGCAAGATACAAGTAGGTATCTCGCTCCCTATACTTGACATATTCCGACAGCTCCTTAACAGGTTCTTATGAAAAGATACATAACATACGATTTTGGACACGTTTGTCAAATGGGTTGGACTAACGTGTCCAATTAATTGGATTAACGTGTCCAATTTCGTTGTTTCAGAAGAAATCATTTAGTAATATGAATAGACAGAAGATAGCAAACATAATAGACAGGAAGTCACGTGCCGATTGGATGTGTACGGCTTATGACTGGTTCATGGTTCTGACCATTCTCGTAAGCCTTCTTCCACTGATGTTTATGGATACGCACAAAGTGTTTTGGTTTACGGAAATGGCTTCAACGCTTGTGTTCATCATTGATTACCTGCTTCGCTGGACTACGGCTGATTTGAGAAGCAACAATCGTAAGATAGCGTTTCTCACCTATCCGTTTTCTTTTATGGCAATCATTGACCTGCTGTCCATACTGCCTGCCGTAACGCTGCTTAACCCTGCATTCAAGCTCTTCCGTTTCACACGCCTGTTGAGGTTGACAAGAGTCTTGAAGATGTTTGGAATATCAAGCAAGGTGCGTTTGTTCATGTCCATTCTCTATAAGGAGCGTCAGGTCCTGTCTTCTGTCTTGGTCTTGGCTCTGCTCTATATCTTCGTGACGGCACTCATACTGTTCAATGTCGAACCCCACATTAACCCATATACAGGTCAGCCTACATTCCGTTCCTTCTTTGATGCCTTGTATTGGGGAACCGTGACACTTACCACGGTAGGTTATGGCGATATGTGCCCTGTCACCGATGTTGGTCGTTTCGTAAGTATGCTCTCCTCGCTGTTTGGCACCGCCGTAATCGCACTGCCTTCCGGCGTTATAACTGCCCGTTATCTCGATGAATTGCGAAAGGGGAGGGGCAGGCATTCAGAAGTATAAAAGCCATCTTCGTGATGTTGAGAAGAATGGCACTATACCTATTGTACAAAGCCTTTTAGACAGTCAAATAACAAAATAGCACACAAACCTATTGTGTTTTTATAGTGTTTCTTCAGTGTCTTAGGACACAGAGGAAACACTTTTTTCATGTGCACCGTAAAAATCAATAACAAGTATTATGGTACAAAACCTGATAAATGGAAACTCTACTTTGTGAAATGGCTGGTTGCAGTTGTTGTAAATGCTATGGATGATTTGCTGTGGCGTAATCATACATGTTTAGTTCTTACAGGTGAACAAGGAAAATTCAAAACAACTTTCCTTGATTTACTCTGTCCAGAAGAACTGAAGAGTTATCTTTTCACAGGAAAGATTGACCCACAAGGAAAAGATGTACAAACACTGATTGCAGAATATCTTTTTATCAATATTGACGACCAGCTAAAGGCTCTCAATAAGAGAGATGAAAATGAATTGAAGAATCTGATTCTCCAAGCCAATCACGTATAGAGGTTGTTGGCTCTACCAACTTATGTCATCCGAATCTCATAAAATATTTCACACATAGAGGAATCAATCTGAACATTGCGAAAAAATATTGTAGGGAAATCCATTATAGAATTGGTGATAGGAGTTTTTACGCAATAGGCTTTCCAAATAATTCTTATGGGTATGTGTTGCGCAATCCATACTTCAAAGGTGTGTTTGCCACCTTCCGATGTGTCGTATGTTCCCAATCCTTCAGAACAAATCAATCTATTTGAAGGTTTTATGGACTATCTTAGTCTGCTTACGATGAATCCAGAGGAAGAAAAGAAAGCTGCACTGATACTTAACTCGGTTAATAATGTCAAAAAGTCAAGATTCTTTCTTTCAAAGCACAAGTTCATCTGTTCATATTTAGATAATGATGAAGGAGGAAAGCGGACTTTAGAACAACTTAAAAGAAACGGTTTTGCTGTTCAAGACTGCTCTTCCGTCTACCAGAATTATAAAGACCTAAATGAGTATTTATGTGCTGAATTCAAGCATTCAGAGAAAACAGAAAACAAGAAAACCAAAGGGATTAAGCTATGATTGTAGGATTTGCTTTGCGTAATCTGTTTTTCGGGGAGCAAGTTTATGTTTTGGGCATACCAAAACCACTTGCTCCACCTCCTGACAGTCGTTGCAGAGGATTATCCCGTCGGTCTCCATCAAAACAAATTAAAGAAACAAATATGACTAAATCAGAATACAACAAAGGTGGTCGTCCAACCAAGGGCGTAGCCGAAAAGAAGAAATACCGTATCACGGTGAAACTGAATACGCAGGATTACTATACGCTCAAAGGCAAAGCCAAAAGCGCAGGAGTAACCATAAGTGAGTTTGTAAGAAAAGTTCTTGATAAAGGAAATGTCATTGAACGACTGACCGTAGAGCAAGCAGACTTCATTCGCAAGCTGTGTGGAATGGCAAATAATCTCAATCAATTGGCACATCGTGCCAATGCGGATGGGTTTCATGTCGTTGCTCCTTTCCACAAAATCATCATTGGCAAGATTGACGAAATTCTAAATCTGATACGAAAATGATTGCCAAGATAATGAAAGGTTTGGGCTTCAAGGGTGTAATCAATTACATCCTTGATCCGAAGAAAGGAACGGAACTCATTGATAGTTCCGAAGTGAGAACGGAGAGCATCAACCATATTGTCCAAAGTTTCATCGACCAGACAAAACTGAATCCACGAGTAAGTAAGGTTGTCGGACATATCTCCTTGAGTTTCGCCGCACAGGACTCTCTCAAACTCAGCAATGAGTGGATGACGAAAGTGGCTCGTGAGTACATGGAGAAGATGGGGATAAAAGATACACAGTATATCATCGGTCGCCATTTTGACAAGGAACATCCGCATATTCATATCGCTTTCAATCGGATAGACAATAAAGGTAAGACTATTTCTGACCGTAACGACAGATTCAAAAGTGAGAAGATTTGCAAAGAACTGACCACCAAATATGGTTTATATTTCGCGTATGGCAAGGAAAAAGTCAAGGAACATCGCTTGAAAGAACCTGACAAGACCAAATATGAAATCTATCAGGCATTGAAAGCAGAAATAGCTCGGTGCAGAGATTGGAAAAACTTGCTTGTTCACTTAAAAAGCAAGATATTGATGTCCGCTTTAAGTACAAAGGCAACTCACAGGAGGTGCAGGGTATCATCTTTGAAAAGAACGGTTATCATTTCAATGGCTCTAAAGTGGATAGGGGGTTCAGTTATTCCAAGATAGACTTTGCCCTGCAACAGAAAAACAGGGAACAAGAACAGCAGACACAAGGAATGATAAACCTCATATCCAATGTTGCAAGTGTTACGAGCGAAATTACCAACAACCTTATAGAAGGAGGATTGGGATTGTTCCAGACTCATGGTACTGTCCCTGCGGAGGTTTACAACACACTCGATAAAAAGAAGAAAAAGAAAAAACGTAAAATACATTTATAACTATGGCTGATAATAATACATTTGTCCTCTTTGAGGAAATCAAAAACAAACTGGAGACAATTTACAGGGAGCTAAAGGAGTTGAAAGAAAAGGAGAACGGTTCTGTTTCCCTCCCTGTTCAATCTACACTAGCACAAAGTGATGAGCAGAAAGAACAGGAATTGCTCAATCAGTATGAACAGCGAACAAAAGAAGTGATTAACAAGTATATTGGTGTGCAAGTGCGCATCAAGGATGAGGAGGCTAAATCCATGGACAAACTGGTGGCAAGCGTCTTGACCATGTTGCACGAATGGCAGGAGAATAAAGAGCATCCACAACCGCAGGAACATATTCACAGGCACAGTTTTGACCTCAAGTTCTCGAAAGTCTTTACTTATATGGTAGCAGTATCTGTCCTTTGTTTTGTTTCTTTGGTCGGCAGTTACTTCTTGTGGCAAAGTAAACAGCAATACAAGGATGATGCCTTGAAATTCCGTATCATCAGAGTATGGAGAGGATGTAGCCCAAAGGAAATCCTATGGCTCAATGATGTGTTTGACATTCATCGCAATGCTGCAATAATTAAAAAAATCAAAAAGCATACAGATGATTATAATGTGGGACTGAAAGCAAAAGCAGATAGTCTAATGCAGAATAATCTACAAAATAAGAAAGGCAAATAGAATTGTAGATATAAGACTTTTGAAGGAGGAGAAAATATCTCCTCTTTTTTATTCTTTATACAAGAATATTTACTATATTTGCAAACTATCAGATGATATTTATGGAAAGTCCAACTAATAGAATTAAAGAGGTGCTTATCGAGAAAGGGATTAAGCAAACATGGCTTGCAGAGAAACTCGGTAAGAGTTTCACTATCGTAAACTCCTACGTTTGCAATCGTCGACAGCCAAGCCTAGAATTGCTATTTCAGATAGCAGAGATTTTGCAGGTTAATCCAAAGGAATTGATTAACACCCCAGATAAGTAACTTTATTATGGCAGAGCATAAAACATCTATCCGCTTTTTCAACGACCGTGAAGTTAGGGCGGTGTGGGACGACGCACACAATAAGTGGTGGTTCTCTGTACTAGACATCATTGCTGCGATTAACGAGCAAGATGATTACCAAAAGACGAGAAACTATTGGAAGTATCTCAAAACCAAACTAAGAAAAGAAAATAGCCAGCTGGTTAGTGCTACTAACCAACTGAAGCTAAAAGCCTCTGACGGGAAGTCTTATAAGACAGATACGTTTGATGCAGAGGGTGTAACCCTTTTGGCAAAGCATATCAACAATACCAAGGCAACGAGCTTTCTTGACTGGTTCCTCTATAGTGATAACACTATTGACGGACAGAGCAAGAAAAAGGCTTATCAGCTTTTTGAAAGTGGTATCTTAAAGACTGTAGACCCAGGTACAATCAAATGTTTACAACAAATACACGCTTATCTCTTTGGAGGACTGTATGACTTTGCAGGACAAATCCGTACGAAGAATATTTCAAAAGGAGGTTTTACCTTTGCTAATTGTATGCACTTTCCTGAAACCCTGCAAACAATAGAACGAATGCCTGAAACAACCTTTAATGAGATTATGGATAAGTATGTAGAGATGAACGTAGCCCATCCTTTTATGGAGGGTAATGGTCGCAGCACTCGCATTTGGCTCGACCTCATGCTGAAGCGTTCTCTCAAACAGTGTGTGGATTGGAGTCAGATAAACAAAAACGAATATCTATCAGCAATGCGTGAAAGTGTTGCAGACAGCCAACATATAAAGGCATTAGTCAAACCAGCATTAACAACAAAGATCAATGATCGAGAGATGTTCATGAAAGGTATTGATTATTCATATTATTATGAACAAGATGAGTGAGCCTTCAAACGAGGACAATAGCATAAAACCGCGTTAGAGCGACAAAGGAAATAGATGAAAATTAAATCAAAAATCAATAAGCTTAAAATATGCCTTTTACAGAAGCAAAAAATGAATTTGATAGTAAATATCAATTTATAAAAGAATATACTTGTTTTCTACCAGAGCATTTGATAATGAAAAGAGAAACCAAAGTTCAAAAGAAAAATGGTGAACATAATCCACAATCTAATTATAATACTGAAAATTTTACTTTGGACAACTTCTTAGTATTAGATAATGCCTATAATGAAGATGCTGGCATCCATGAATTGGATAAGAAAGCAAAGATGCTAAAGAGCATTTTAAATACAGCAATTGAAAATATTGTAAACAACAACGAAGTAACTATAAATTTCTCTAAATAAGATATTGTGATGGGTATAAAGAAGACAAAGATATGTGCCATTGATTTAGAAGATGACATTTTATCATTTCTGAAAAAAGATTTTGAAGTATTTGAAGGAACGATGGGAGCTAAAATAGAGATACTTCAAAGAGTTAGAAACTGTTATGATTCTGTTAGCCTATTGCTAAATTATGATTTTCCAACAAATATTCAAGAATACGATATTTTGATACAAGATATGGGGTACGAGAAAGTTATTCCGTATTCAGAGGAAGAACATGTAAAAAAATATTTTACTGGTACTGATAGTTTTTACTTATATAGTTCATATCCTGAAACATTGTTTAACCCGATTCCTTATAGTTCTAAGCTTCTAAGCATTGAACTACAAAAGCACAGAGAACGCCCTCTAATAAAAATTATCTTTCAAGGAGAGCTTTATAGCGTGACCTACAAAAAGTATAATGCAGGGAAGAATTATACAACAGACGGTGGCTGCTTTACAAATTATGAGCATATTCAAAATTATTGTAGTGAAACTTTACTTTCCGGTAGAGATGTGATACCATGCAAAAACACATTTACTCAAGCAATATTTGGAAATACTACGGTTGGATACTCTTATCAACAAATTTATCGCCATCCCATAGCATGGGAGAATAGTATTCGAAAAAAAGATGAACACTTTATACCTCTGCTAACAACTAGAGCTGGAGATATTATTTCATATTTTTATATGGATAAGTATGATATTACAATTATGCTTCCGCAAAGTGAGAATAAATTAGAGCTACTCAAAAATGTCTTTAATGAATTACTCTATATCAATTTTTCTGAATATTTTCCATTCATAGAAGCTGCTGCATGGAAAAATACACCAATGTATTTTCTTCCAAATCAACAAGAACTTTTAGACAAAGAAAAGCAATTAACGAAGAAATACCAAGAAGATCTATCGAAAATAGAATTGCAAAAAGAAGCAAATAGCAAGCAATATACCTTCTTACATTCCCTTCTAACAGATACAGCGGATAATCTTGTAAAAGCAGTAATTGATTTTTTGCAATGGCTAGGCTTTTCTAATATCGTAGATGCAGATACAACCAAAAAGGAGGGAGACATATTCGAAGAGGATATACAAGTTGATTTAGGAGACGCAGGACTACTTATTATAGAAGTTAAAGGGATAAATGGAACATCTACCGATGCACAATGCTCACAAATTCACAAAATTAAATTTAGAAGATGCGAAGAAAGGGGTGCGTTTGATGTATATGCACTTTACATTGTTAATAACGAACGTAATATAGAACCATTAAAAAGGACGCATCCTCCATTCAAAGACGTACAAATTAAAGATGCTCAAAAAGATAAGCGCGGATTAGCTTACACCTGGCAATTATTTAATCTTTTTTTTGATATAGAAAATGGTTTTATTTCCAAAACGGAAGCAAGAGAAAGCCTGATTAATGCGTGTGGACTTGTTGACTTCTCTCCAACTAATTTGTGGAAACTGGGAAGACCTTATAATTATTATAAGAAGAATACCGTTATCTGTATAGAAATAAAAAAACTAATCATAAAGGTCGGGGATTATTTTGCTTATAGGCAAAACGATAGATGGCATAAAACAAGAATAGTAAGTATAGAAGAAAACGGACAAGTTTTAGATGAGACATCAAATGGTAGGTATGGATTCGAAGTAGAAAAAGCTATTCCCAATAATGTATGTCTATATTTAATCCAATAGCCCAAATATAAAAATGACACAAAATAAAACTCCCCAATTAAGTATTGATCAAAAAATTGCCATGATGAAAAATGCTGCAACAATAAATGTAGATACTTTATTTTATCTTTGGGAAAACTATTGGTCAGGAACAGAAGGCAATAGAGATCAATTTGCAGAAATAGCTCAATGTATTTTGCAAATGGAGATACTTCACATTAATTCTATTCTGATACTATTCAATGGAACGCCAATGATTCCGCATTTGAAAAAAGAACAATAATAGATATTCCTTCTATGGCTTCCATATTAAGAAGCTTATATGAAAAAGTCTTTATATTTAATAACCTTTTTTTTGAACAAGAAAATAGTATAGAGAAAGAAATTGTTTTATACATCTGGAAAATAAGAGGACTGCATAATATGAAATTGCCTCAGGCTCCCCAAGAAGCTAAGAAATATATCCAGAAATATAATTCAAGCAGAATGCAAATAAAAGATTTCAAGCAGAAAGCAATAAGTCGTTTAGAGAAACTTGATATTACAGAAAATGCGAAACAAGCTTTTCATAAAGAAATTAGTAAATCTGATACATCTATTAAAGGCTATAAGTTTATTAAGGATGCACAAACACAACAGATTAAAAAATTTAAAATACTATCCTTTAGTGCATCTCCTAAAGAAGTATTTCCCAAAGAAGACCTAACTATTTTATACGGTTTTTTATCTTCCCAATCCCATCCTTCTTTCTTAGGGATTTTGCAGTTTGGTCAAATGTACAATTCTGATGAATATAAAGAAAGAGCACTGACGATACTCAATTCTATCTGTAAATTTCAACAAGTAATAGTACGAGATTTTTGCAATGCTTTCCCTAAGGCAAAGGAATTTTTAGATAAAATGCCAAAAGAACAAACTAAATATCTTCTCCAAAATGAAATAAGAGAAGACGATAACATCCAAGATGTTTTCTAATCAATGCTACTCAAATTGAGGAAACATTTTTGTACCATAAGAGTGTAAATAGCTGATAATCAGCGTAGGATATATTTGAGGAAGAAAAACGAACAATAGCAGCTAAAGGAAAATTAGCTGCTATTACTTGTTATTTTAGTTTCCTGTTTTTCCTGTCATGCTGTCATATTCTCCACAAGGGAATGATTATCAAGGCATTACGGATGAAGGGAAATATGACAGCATGAAAGGAAAATGACAGGACGAGAGGAAAGGGGGATAGGGAAGAGAGAGGAAGGTGGACTGGAAAAGGAGGTCAGCGAACCGCTACCAGATATTCCGTGCCACGGGTGGTGTGCTTGCTTTTCAGACCGTCGATATTGGCGAGGACCCGGCCAAAATGGGAAAGGGCGGAGAGGCGGAGTTGGGAACCTACTTGCTGCTTGAGCCGGGCGAAGATGGCAGCGGCCGTCATGTAGGTGCCGGCAGACTCGGTGGGCGGAATGGCAAAGGAGTCGAAGAAGAAAGCTTCAACAGGGGTGCGCTGCCGGTAGCGGCGGTTGTTGGCAATGATGGCCTGCGTGTCGGCCTCATCAAACCAATAGCGGCGACCGGTTTCCAGTTCGTCAACAGCCTGGGCATAGATGCCGATATAGTCGAGACGGGAAGGCAAGGAGATAGGGGCTGTCAGCGTCACGGCTATAAACCGGCGGCAACCGCTCGGGTCGGTCAGCACATCATCCATGTTGGCTGTGGCGATGAACGAAGCCGTGCGGGGCAGTGTCTCACAGCGCAAGGCGTAAGGCCGCTTGATTTTGACATTGGCCAACTGCAATACGTTTTTCAGGAAACCGGCTTGCACGTTCGGGGCCACGGCATTGAACTCGTCGATGTTGATGAGCAGATATTGCGACATGGCCAAAAGTAGGTTACGCTTCTCGCTGATGATGAGGTTGTCATTGTAGCCCCACTGTAGCGCATCAGGCAAGAGCCGTTTGCAAAAAGTGGACTTGCAAAAGCCTTGTTTGGAGATGAGTAGGGGTGCAACGCTATTGCCGTGAGTGGCATCGAGCCCCATCCATTGCGCCACCATACCCAGCATCCATGTGTGAAACCACTCGCGCCAAGAGGGCACATCAACGGGCACGCAGTCGGCCAAGTCGCCTATGTGGTCGTGCCCGTCCCAACGCCCGCGCACACTGTCGAGGTAATCGCGAATGGGATTGTAGGGCTTCACCATATTCGACTCGGTGTATCGCCTGATGTCCTTGTCCCACACATCGATGCCGTCCAGACGGGCTTGGATGGCAATGGTGTTGCGCATACGCTCGTCTGCCGGCAGGAAGTCGGACTGCGCTCCCAACGGACGGAGTTCGGTATATCCCTGCACCGTGTTGTAGCGCATCTCATAGTGGCTCCGCAGATAGTCAATCAAACGGCGGGTGATGTCGTTTCTGACACGTTTTGGGGTGTGTTCGCTCAGTGGTTTTCCTTGATAGAATTTTACGATTTTAGTCTCGGTCTTAATATTTTTTCTCTTTTTCATATTCAGTTTTTTAGCAAGTAAACAAGTTGACGAGTGAACAAGTAAACGAGTTGAGTGTTTTTCTCGGTGAAAACTACTTGTGGACGCTCTTGCATATACCTGTCTACTCGTCCACTTGTTAAATCGTGTACTTGTTCATCTGTCTACTCACACCAGCCCTGCACGGCCGGTGCGAAGGGTAGGAACCATCGGTGCAGAGCCCATGCACAAAATGTGCGGAGCCTACGCACCGATGGCATGAGGGGACTATGAGAAGATGGCGGCAGTCTCCGCGTGATCAAACACGGGCTCCTGCGTGTAGCCGTACCGGCAGAACAGGCGGGCAATCTCACGCTGTTGACATTCACGCAACTTGCGAACGCCCTTGTGGTAACGGTAATACTCGTATCGGCTTCCGAGAAAATCCGCTATCTCATGCCGCAGCGGTGCATAGTCTTTATGGCTAACGGCATCAAAAAGATGTGTGAATCCCCAGACGAGCCGTTCGGTCTTCAACGGGCAGCGCTCACGGCATCCGCTTTCTGTCAGTGCCTGCGGCAAAACGCTCGGGGCCACGGTTTGTCCGGCCGGCAGCGACTCTCCGGCCAAATAGCGGAGACAATCGCCCCGCCAAACACATTGATGCATGAAACACAGTGCCCAACCGGTGGGCACATCTTTAAAATCAATTTTGTTCATCGTTTTTGGTTAAATTAGTTATAGTAATATATAAGTTGACGAGTTTGCAAGTTGACAAGTCAACGGGTCGTGTGTCTTTCTTCGGGTATGGCCTAATCTAAAAATGGGGCAAAGTGTCCCCACAATGCTTTTCGGCTGCAAAGATACAACATCGGAGGGCCCTTGTCAAGAGTTTGGGGCAATTATTTTTTCGGCTGACATCATTCGAAATGTTTCCTGTCATAGTGCAACATATTAACATACTGACAGTTACAGTGAAAAATGACAGCATGACAAGAAAAACAGAAAAAATCAAAAAAGGGGGAATAATGAGGCGTGAAAAGGTAGAAAAATAAAGACTCAAAAAGGGAGCACGCTCATCGGGCCAAACTTTTCTGCACACAAACGCCAAAATTGTCGCCGACCTGAAGACGCCCAAATCGTACCGACAAGTATATAGCCCCCCTTCTTGAATCTTTAAAACTTATTGGTATGATCAAGAACAGAAATGCATGGCTTTACACCCGCTTGTTGAATGAGCCAATCTTTCCCCTACTCTCCCCTACCCGTCTAAACTCCTAAAAAAATAAAAAATCGTTGTCAGACTCCTACTTTTACATTATCTTTGCTATCAGAACAAATTTTAAAAGACAGAATATGGAGACTTGGATTATCATTTCAATCGTTGTGGTTTTACTGTTCGTGTGGATGATCTCCATTTATAACAATTTGGTAAAACTCAGAAACAACCGAGAAAACGCATTTGCCAACATCGATGTGCAACTCAAACAGCGTCACGACCTCATTCCGCAGCTTGTAGCTACGGTCAAAGGTTATGCCGATCACGAAAAGGAAGTCTTCCAGCGGGTGACCGAAGCACGTGCTGCGGCGATGAATGCAACAGGAATCAATGAAAAAGTACAGACCGAAAATGCATTGACGAGTGCCTTGACCGGCCTGCGGGTATCGTTAGAGGCTTATCCGGAGTTGAAAGCCAACCAGAACTTTCTGCAATTACAAAACGAGATTTCGGATATAGAGAACAAGCTGGCAGCCGTTCGTCGCTTCTTCAATTCAGCCACACGAGAACTCAACAATGCCGTACAGACATTCCCTTCGAATATTCTTGCCAATATGTTCGGCTTCCACACAGAGCCGATGTTTGATATACCCAAAGACGAACGGGCAACTTTCGACAAGGCTCCCGAAGTAAAATTCTGAGCGGATGAGATACGTCGGGATGCAGACCCAGATACAGCGCAACAACCAACTCAGCTTGTTGCTGCTGCTGTTGTTCCCTCTGATTATACTGGCTACAGTGTGGGCTTTCCTCGCTTTAGTCGATCTCGCAGACGTGTCATATTACAACGAGTTCGGTGAACCTGTTCACGAACTGAATGTGCAGGTCGTAAACGCCCACTTTCTGGGTGCCTTTCCTTGGGTAATCGGGGGCGTACTGCTGTGGTTTATCATTGCATTCTTCACCAATACGGCAATGATTCGGCAGGCTACCGGTGCCCGTCCACTGTTGCGAAAGGAGAATCCGCGCGTCTATAACATCGTTGAAAATCTCTGTATGACATGCAATATGGATATGCCCAAAATCAATATCGTGGACGATCCGCAACTGAATGCCTTCGCCAGCGGCATCGACAAGAACAGCTATACGGTAACCGTAACCACCGGTTTGCTCAATTTGCTCACCGATGAAGAACTTGCCGGCGTCCTCGGACACGAGCTTACGCACATCCGCAATCACGACACACGCCTGCTCATCACCAGTATTATCTTCGTGGGAATCGTCTCAACGGTGATGGGGGCTGTCATTCGCATCTTATACGATATGTTTCTTTTCGGCGGTGGCAGTCGTCGGTCGAACAGCAAATCGGGCAGCAATGGAGCCGGAATCATCGTCGTGATAGCCATCGGAGCAGTGTGTTGCGCCGTGGCTTACTTCTTCACACTGATCACACGCTTTGCCATCTCCCGCCGTCGGGAGTATATGGCCGATGCGGGCGGTGCCGAACTCTGTGGAAATCCACTGGCTTTGGCCTTGGCATTGAGGAAGATTTCGGACAATCTCGGCCTTGACAAGGTAGACCGAGAAGATGTAGCACAACTCTTCATCATCCATCCCGACGAGATGTCCACCGGTTTGTTAGGTTTTATAAATTCGCTTTTCAGCACGCATCCCGACACCGAACGCAGAATCAAAATATTGGAACAGTTTTAGAAGAAAGCATTCAAAATCAGTTTACCGACCGCTTTGACAATATGGATAAACGGTGCTTCGGGCCATTAGAAGTGCAAAAAACTTTGATGGGGAGAATCTATGAAAACCACCACGGAGAGTCGCCTTGCGACTTGGGTGCGAAGACTCCCAAGAGTCTCAGCAGATTATTCTCCGATGCTTTGAATCTTTCAATACTTGAACATTTGAATGCTTGATTTTTTGAATTCTTAAATTTCATCTCACTGTTTCCGTTTCTTCCAGTCATCTTTCACATAGCTTGTAGGATAGGTGGTCTCATAAAGCACACGACCGCTACGCTCACGAATCCAAGTGTCGAACTCGCGACGGCCCTCCTTGAGCACAATGACACGGGCACCGTTGGACAGGTGGTTATACTCCGTGTTGCCACCCGAGAAACGGCCGTGAGCCAGCATCACCTGATAGAACATGAGGGAATAGTCGTTGTCGTGGTCATGACCACAGAACACGCCCATCACATCACCACACTCCTTGAAAGCGACAAACATGCCCGAATTGAGCTTGGGCGCGTATGCCCTCTCCATGCGTGTGCCGTAGAGCACCACCTGCGTGTTGGCCACGGCCTCGTTGTATTCTGGCAGCGGATAGTGCATGAAGGCCAGTGCCGGCACCGTCTTGCCACCATTGGTGGCTTTGGCCTCGGCACACTTACGCCGATACCATGCCTGCTGGCTCTGCGTGATCCAGGCATAGCCCCCTACCCCTCTCATGGCCGACTTGCCATGCGTGTCGAAGCCGTAGAGCTGTGCCCTCAACGTTTTGCCGTCAGCCGCATACACGGGCAGCACATAGTCGAGCAATTTGCCATGCCGAGGGGGCATCACACAGCCCGGTGCCTTCTGCATCAGGTCGTAGAGCGCCGTCGCCGACACACCCTGTTCGGGGTCGTGGTTGCCCAACACGAGGCAGTAGGGGGTCTGCTGTTGGGAGAGCACATTGAGCACAGCTTGCATGGCAAAGTCACCGGGCTTGGAATAGACGATGTCACCCGTAACAATGATGAGGTCGGGCTGTTCGGCTTTCACCACCTCCTGTATGCACTCCACGGCCGCCCGCGAGGCAGGGTCGCCAAGTTTATAGTGAAGATCGGTGAACTGCACAATTTTGAATTGTCCGTCGTGGAAACAGAGTCCCTGCGCGCTCATGGAGAGTGTAGAGAACAAAGCAAGAAGCAGACAGATAAATGGACGATGGTTCATATACTGACAATAATTTGGTTTATACACGTGCTGCAAATGTAGTGAAAAACTGCGAAACAACCAAAAAAAGGATGCACCGACCATCACGGCCGATGCATCCACACAGAGTGTATTACTCTTCCCCACAACCGGAGAAATTATATAATAATAATGTAAACATAAACAAACCTCCGGTTGCCGGGGAATCACTCCTCTGCATCACAGTGCCATCGCGGCACACAATTCCACTAATATGTGGAAAGGACACAGTGAGTTAAGCAGAGTCACATGAATGAATTAAGTTTTGTCAATCATGAGTCTAAAACGTAACGAAAGACATGTGAAGCGAGAAGATAAGCCACTTTCGGAGGCACACTCCCCACCGTCTACTCGTCACTTAGAAAGTAGCCTCCACGTATCTCAAGTTCCACCGGCTCTTTCGAGGCGTTGGTGAATATCCTGCACGACTTCCGGAACAATCCCTGCGTGAAGCCGTTGCCGTCGTAGACTACTTTGATGTACGCCCGCTGTCCGGGGGCCACCACCCCACGGGTGAAAAACACACCGGTGCATCCGCACGATGTCTCCGCCTTGTGGAACACAAGCGGAGCCTTGCCGGTGTTCTTGACAATGAACACTACGGCTTTGGAGACTCTCTCATGATAGATGCCGAAGTCGTGTGACCGGACGGTGAGAAAAGTCAGTGACGGACGCGCTGTCTGCGCCGGAAGCACCGACGCTGCAGTCCAGAGCAGGACCATGACCGGCAGGCGCCATATTTCGTTCATCAGTTCTCGATTTGAGTTCCGCCTTTGCCGCTCGTGTCGGTAATGTTGTCTGGAGTGGTAAGATACCAACGCCCATTGCGGCGGATGGGTTTGAGATAGAGGGAGATGGTGTTGGGGCGAGTGTCGCCGGGTTTCTTGTCAAACAGCACCACGTCTACCTTCACGATATTGTCTTTTTCTTCATTGAACACCATGCGGTCGATGGTGTAACGCACACCTTGGATATTTTTCAGCGCATTGGCCTGCCGCCTCATCAAGTCGGCCGGCAACGGCACAATCGTGTCGCCGTCGAGAAATGACAGCATGCCCACTGCCGAGCGGATGTCTTTCTGGTTGAGTTTATACACAAACTCCTTAGCCAGTGCCGCCACTTCGGCCGTATCAGTACCGGTGAACGAGTCTACGGGCTGGGCAATATACTCCTGCTGCAGCTCCTGCACGGTTTTCGAGCGCTTGCCGCAAGACACTGCCATCATGACGAATGAAAGCAGAAAGAGATATAAATAAGTTTTTCTCATAGACCGAAATTGTTTTTTAGAAAGAGAGGGGTGCCAACGAGTTGACACCCCTCTGATGGTTAGTTGTTGAATTGATGTTTCAATTATTTGCCTTTGGCCTGACCACTGTGATTAACAGTCTTACCAATAGTGATGCAAACCCAAACCTTCTGCGTGTAGTCGAGGTTCTTCTGCACGCCGCTGGTGTTCTTGTCAGTCTCCTTATACTGTACGTTACCCCAGTTGTATCTTACTGCGATAGGCACGTAGATGTGGAACATCTGAGAAGTGGTACCATTGTTCACATACTCAACGCGACCGAAGCTCTTGTGGTCACCCTTACCGTTGGTCCAGATACCGCCGGGGCCGTGGCCGAGTTTAACGCTGTTGTGAACCTCCTTGTCGTTACCATTGTAGAGCTTGAAGTAGGTGGCCGTTGTGATACCGTCATTCTTCTGGTAAGCTGTGAGCGACGGAATCTCATCAAGTTGCTGGAGCTTCATGATGTCAGCAGGATTGGTCAGAGGTGCACCCTCACGAACATCGATACCATAGTATGCATCGGTGCGGATTTCTTCACGAATCACTGCGAGATCGCTGATGCCATAATACTTGTAAGGAATCTGGCCTTCATTGAAGTTGGCATTCACCTTAACCTCATAGTTACGCCAGTCGACAATCTTAATCATGTCTTCGAGGTTCTTCTTCTCAATCTGGTTGAGAGCGTCCTTCCATGTCACGTGTACCGGCCATACGCTGATCGGACGGAGGAAGCGAACGTTGAAGAGGTTGTTGCCAATGCGCGGAGCATAGCAAGGATCCTTCGAGAAGATAACTTTCAGATAGGCCGTGAAGGTCTTGTCGATGTTGTCGTCGAGATAAGTGCTCTCAATCACCTTACCGGTGTTGTCGCGATAGCCCATGAGGTTGAGCAGGTCGGTAGCGGCATTGGTGTTGATGCCTTCCTCGCCGAAGTAGTGTACAACAGAGTAACTGGTGTTGTCAGGATTCATGCGGAGCTCAGCCACCTTCTCAGGATTAGCCAAGAGCTTACCATCCTGATGCGTAGCCAAGATGACGTGCTTGTCGGCAGAGAGCTTCAATGTCCATACAGAGCCGGAAGCACCCTTCACATTCCAAGAACCATTGGTAGCAGCAGTCACATTCTTGCTGTTAACACCCTTAACCGGAGTTGTGAACTCGAAGTCAACTGTGGTGAGAACATTCTTGCTTGCATAGAACTTGGTGAACTTGGAAGCATCGCCTTCAAGAGTCGGAATCAAACCTTCCTTGAGCCAGAGCTCGCGGAGATCCTTATCAAACTTGGTAGCGGGCAGCTCGGTGGAGATGGTAGACTCACTCGGAGTCGGCAGGTTGGCATGAACGTCAAATGCCTCGTCGCGCTTAGCCTCAGGAATAGCGTTGTGAGAGTTGAAGAAGTACCAGTGTCTCAGCACCTTGTTACCAATCTTACCATATTCGAAGTGGAGCTTGTCAACAGGAATCGTCAGGTGTACCCAAACGCTGGTCTTGTTCTCCTTGTTGATGAAGCGTACCCAAGTGTCAACAGCCTTCTTGTTGAGACCCTTAGAAGCGTAAGTAACATTAGCTGCTTCCATGAGCTGCTCATACTTGTCTGCATTCATGTTACCCTCGTGAGTAGTAGCACTTGCGGGCTGGAGGTTCCAAAGCAGCACGTTAGTCTGGTTGTCCCAAGCGTGAGTAGTGGTATTGTTGTCATGCGGAGTGTACCATACGCGACCGAATGTATTGGCATCGGACACCTTGGTAGTAACGTCGGCCTTGGTGTAGCGCACGCCATACCACAAGTCGGTATAGAGTTTGCCGTCAGCCTCAGTAGGCATAACCATCTTACCGTTCACAGCTTCGAAGTAGTACTGCTTCTCGAAGTCTTGCTTGCTTATGCCGCCAAGCTTGCGGAGAATACCAGCCTCAACCTGTGACCAAGTGAGAGCACCTTCGTCACCGCAGTTCATCCAGTAGTCGGAGAGGTTGAACTCAACGATGGTGTCCTTCAACGGGCTCTTCACGATGCGAATCTTGATGTAGCCGTAGAGGATGATGTTACCCTTAGCGTCAACGAGGTCAACACGCACGAGGGGTTCGCGGTCTACCACTTCACTGCTAGCCTGCTTGTCCTTAATCTGCACACCGTCTACCGTTACGGAACGAGGAGCAAACTTACCGGACTTCTTGTCGCCAATCTGCTGGATGTGAACAGTCTCACTGGTCATGTTCCTACCCTTCGCCCAGTCAATCGGAGTGAACTCGTAGTGCAGACCGAGCACTGCCATCTGCTGCTTGCTCATGATCTTGTCATGGTGAGCCTTGCCGTACTGAGCCCATGTCTGATAGTCGAAGTGGGTCTCGATGAACGGCTCGAGGTCGATGGTGTCGGTGTAAACCACAGCGTGGGTAGCGGGCATGGTGATCACACCATGATCCTCGGCATCGGCCAAAGTCTTGCCAAACTTCTCACCATTAACACCATAGAGGGCGGTGTAGAGGTGGTTCTGGCCAACCTTACCGTTGTCTTTCTTGATGAATGTACCCTGGTCAAGGATTTCATCGGGCTCATTGTCAGCAAGAGCTACGAAGGTGTACTTGGCAGGTGTGAGCGCAGCATAGTCGGAAGTAACCGTAGTGTCGCCTACATGAGTCTGGAGAGCGATAAACGGCAGCTTCTCGCCATAAGAGGTGTTGTCTTCATCATCATCCCACATGTTGTTGTCTTCCACGGGATCGGTGCTGTTTTTCTTCCACCAGTTCTTGTACATACGCATGAGCTTATCCACGTCATTCACCTTGAACGGTACACTCAGAATACCATTCTCAACCTTGTTAAGACCACCGGCCTTGAACTTCGGCTCCATAGGAGCAACGAAAGCTTCACCTGCACGGGTGTAAACGTTAGCCTCATTGGTGAAGAAGCTGAACTGGGCACCTTCGAGGTTGGCAGTGGTGGGATTCATGTGGTAGCGGGCAATGGCACCATTGGAGATGATCACGCGCTTTTGGGAAAGCTTCAAATGCTCAGCCACAATAGCGTGAACAGTCGCCGAACCTTGAGAGGCAGGAATCTCGTAGTCGAATTCGCGCACTCCGTCTTTCACATACACGAGAGGATCAGCCCAAGGCATTTCGATGCCTGCAAGACCTTCCCAATAGAAGTCAGGCTTCAGCATGATTGAAGTGAGGCGCTTGCTGAGAAGCACGGTGAGCATGTTGATGTCACCACCGAAAGTGGCCACCTTCTCATCGAGTTTCTTCATAGCCTTCTTCAGATCGCTGATAGAAGCTACATCACCAACGCTTGTACCGGTAAGTTCGGCTTTCAGCTTGGCAATTTCAGCCAACACGAAGTCTTGGTCGGCTTTGCCCTGAAGGTTCTTGATAGCATCACCCAACTTGTCGAAAGCAAGTCCCTGGGCAGCGAGGTTGGCCTCGGCTGCCTTCACGGCTGTTTCGAGCGAATTGAGGGTGGTACCCAACTTGTTCAGCGTGCCGTCAATACCGTCTACCTTGGTAGCGAGTGCGGTCAGCTGCTCAGTGGTAACATACTTTTTGGCTATTGCCTCTTCACAATCGGCAATGGCCTTTGAGAGCTGATCAGCTTTCACCAAGCTCTTCATCTCAGCCTGCAAAGCCTTGTAGGCTTCCGAGTTGGCCAAAGCAGTAGAAAGTTCCTGCTTTTCCACGAATTTAGCGTGTGCAGCAGTAGCGTCTTTCTGTGCTTGATCCAACGCACTCTTTAAAGTGGTTACCTGCTCTTGTAACTTGGTAATGGCATTAGTATTGGTACTAATGTCATCATCATAGTCTTTACAAGAGGTCAACATGCCTATGGACGTAACAAAAAATACGCCCAACAGCAACGAACTCAAAAAACTTTTTTTCATACGATAAACTTTGGTTAATAATATTAATCTAAAAACTCTGAGTATCTCTATTTTACATGGTACAGCCTCTTGGAGGAGCATACCTTTGAGTTGTCGATTATATTTATTATAATGCCTTTACACAAGAGGACTTTGAGTCTATTTTATACCGTTAACCTCATCATGTGACAGGTTTTCAAGTGCAAATATATAATTAATTCTTAAAACTCGCAAATAAAAACGAACTTTTTTTTATTGTTTCAGATTTAAGGCGAAGCAACAAGGTGGCGGACAAGGGAACAAAAGACGCTATCACAAGTTTTTAACACGTTATACCTTATTTATATAAGAGAACCGGAAGACAATGTAACGGGATTTTATTTAAGACAAAGTAATAGAGAGAACATAAGTTTAGAGACAAGGACTGCTGTTTTTAAAACAAAAGGAACAAAAGACAACGCAACAAGGTTCTTATGAAGTGGCTCTGAAAAAAAGCAGACCGCCTCTTTATGGGCAGTCTGCAAGATTATTCTGTTGACTCTGTTACTTTGTCTTTAAAACCTTATGTTCCTTCTGTTACTCTGTCTTAAAGCCTTTGTTACTCTGTCTTAAAAGTTCTCGTTACCTTGTCTTAGCCGGCTCCGGCCTAAAACTCGGCGTTTTTCGGCGTACGGGGGAAAGGTATCACGTCGCGGATGTTTTGCATACCGGTGACGAAGAGGATGAGACGCTCAAAGCCCAGACCGAAACCGGCATGAGGGCACGTACCATATTTGCGAGTGTCGAGATACCACCACATGTCTTTCATCGGAACATTGCGGCGCTCTACCTCGCCCATGAGCTTGTCGTAGTTTTCTTCACGCACCGAACCACCGATGATTTCACCGATTTGCGGGAAGAGCACATCCGTACCCTGAACGGTGCGGCCGTCCTCATTGATCTTCATGTAGAAAGCCTTGATGTCTTTCGGATAGTCGGTCATGATGACAGGCTTCCGGAAGTGGTGTTCCACCAGATAACGTTCATGCTCGCTGGCCAAGTCGACACCCCACGACACGGGATTCTCAAACTTCTGTCCGGCTTTGACTGCTTCCTCAAGTATGCGAATGCCCTCGGTGTAGGTGAGACGCACGAAATCCTCCTTGAGCACTCCTTCGAGACGGGCGATGAGACTCTTGTCTATCATCTTGTTGAGGAACTCGAGGTCGTCCTTGCAGTTGTCGAGGGCCCATTTCACACAATACTTGATGAAGTCTTCCTCCAGATCCATCAGTCCCTGCTGCTCGAGGAAAGCCACTTCGGGCTCTATCATCCAAAACTCGGCCAGATGGCGGGGCGTGTTGGAGTTCTCGGCACGGAATGTGGGGCCGAAAGTATAGATGGCACCAAGTGCCGTGGCACCAAGTTCGCCTTCGAGCTGTCCGCTCACTGTGAGCGAAGTGGTCTTGCCAAAGAAGTCGTCATCATACTTGATGCGCCCTTCCTCGTCTTTCTCAAGGTTGTAGAGATTCTTCGTGGTCACCTGAAACATCTCGCCGGCTCCCTCACAGTCGCTGGCTGTGATGATGGGTGTGTGGAAATAGAAGAACCCATGCTCGTGGAAATAGCGGTGGATGGCCATAGCCATGTGATGGCGAATGCGGAATACGGCTCCAAAGGTGTTGGTGCGGAGACGCAAGTGGGCATACTTGCGCATATATTCGAAGCTCTGCCCTTTCTTCTGCATAGGATAGTCACCCGGGCAAAGACCGTAGACCTCTATCTCTTTGCATTGAATTTCGGAAGCCTGATCAGGTCCCTGACTCTCCACCAGCGTGCCCACAACGCTCAGGCAAGCACCGGTGGTGATGCTCTTGAGCAAGTCGGCATCCACCAAGGAGGGATCGACAACTATCTGTATATTCTTGGTTGTAGAACCGTCGTTGAGAGCAATGAAATCAACGGCTTTACTACTGCGATGGGAACGCACCCATCCTTTCACATTGATATCTTTTCCAAAATCGGTGCTGACAAGAGCATCAACAACTTTTGTTCTTTTCATCTTCAAACTGTTTATTTTCTGAGAAGTTAGAGGAGTTAAAGACAATGTCTCAAGCGACGGGAGCAACCACCCTGAGGATGTAGCCACCCATCATCTTACGACTCGGAACATGTGGAATGAGAGTGCCAAAGAATCGACCTCTTCCTCCCTACTTCCTTCAAGTCTTTAACTTCCCGCTCCTAACTATTCAAACGCTCCCATGCGCAGCATGTTGACTTCCTTCTCGGTGAGGAAACGCCAGTCGCCACGACGGAGATTTTTCTTGGTGAGGCCGGCAAACTGCACACGGTCGAGTTTGGTCACACGATAGCCGAGACTTTCGAAAATGCGGCGCACGATGCGATTCTTCCCGCTGTGAATCTCAATACCCACCTGGCTCTTATCGTGCTCGTCGGCATACTCCACGGCATCGGCATGTATCTCACCGTCTTCAAGCGTCACGCCCTGAGCTATCTGTTCGAGATCGTGAGCAGTGACATTCTTGTCAAGATGCACATGATACACCTTCTTCTTCAAGAACTTGGGATGGGTGAGTTTGCTGGCCATATCGCCATCGTTGGTGAGCAGGAGCACACCGGTGGTGTTGCGGTCGAGACGGCCCACGGGATAGATGCGCTCGGGACAAGCATCCTTCACGAGATCCATTACGGTCTTGCGCTGCTGCGGATCGTCGCTGGTGGTGACGTAATCTTTAGGCTTGTTGAGAAGCACATAGACTTTCTTTTCAAGGCTTACGGGATTGTCGTGGAACTTCACCTCATCGGTGCGGAGCACTTTGGTGCCCAGCTCGGTAACCACCTCACCATTGACCGTGACTACACCTGCCTGGATGAACTCATCAGCCTCCCGACGAGAGCACACTCCGGCATTGGCCAAATATTTATTCAAACGAATAGGCTCATTGGGATCGATGTTTTCCTCGCTATACTCAATGCGCTTTTTCATGCTGTACTTGGCATTGGGGTCGTAGTCGGCCGTGCGGGGACGGAAACCGCCGGGACGATTGTTGCCATAACCGCCGCGGTTGTTGTAGCCACCACGGTTGTTATAGCCGCCACGATTGTTGTAGCCGCCTTGCTGACCGTAGCCACCCTGCTGACGGCCATAGCCGCCACGGTTGTTGTAGCTACCCTGCTGACGACCGTAACCACCCTGCTGACCGTAATTGTTGCGGGGCTGGTAACCACCCTCCTCGGCATTGCGGGGCTGATAGCCGCCCTCTTCATTATTGTAGCGGGGGCGATAGCCACCCTGCGGGCGCTGCTGGCCGTAACCGCCATCCTCGTTGTTGTAACGGGGCCGATAGCCGCCTTGCGGGCGCTGCTGGCCATAGCCGCCACGGTTGTTATAGCCGCCCTGCTGCCTGTTGTTGTAGCCACCACGGTTGCCATAACCGCCTTGAGGACGATTATAACCGCCACGCTGCTCCCGGTCGCCTCCGCCAACGGAGAGGCCGGCCCCGAAGCCTTCGGGGCGGAAACCGCCTTCCTCTCTATTGCTCCGGTCTGTGCTGTAGGCACGGGTATTGTGAATACGTGGACGCTGCGGGCGTCCGGTGCTCCTGTACTCTCTCGAATAATTGTCTGCCGGCTTGTAACCTTCGCGGTTGCTCTCGTTCTCGGCCGGCTGTTCCGGTGTTCTGTTCTCGAATTCTGAATCCATTTTCTTTCTTTTGTTATTTTAGCCTCACGGCTTGGTTAATATTTTTGAGGAGTTAAACATTGTCTGATGTCAAAAGGGCAGAACCTTCTTCGCCCGCCAAGGCGAACGCCCTACTTTAGTTTTCTCACCTCACGCTTCCTTATACTCCCGTATAGTTGGCCGGAGTGATGGCTCGCAACTCTGCTTTCACACCGTCGCCGACCTGCAAACCATCGATAAACTCACGAATAGTGGTTTCGGTCATCTTGCCGTTGGTGCGGGTGAGGGCTTTCAGCGCCTCGTAGGGATGGGGATAAGCCTCGCGACGGAGAATGGTCTGTATAGCTTCAGCCACCACGGCCCATGTGTCATCAAGATCGCGACGCAACTTCTCTTCGTTGAGAATGAGTTTACGCAGTCCTTTCAGCGTGCTCTGTATGGCGATGATGCTGTGACCGAGGGGTACACCCACATTGCGAAGCACAGTGCTGTCGGTGAGGTCGCGCTGCAAGCGGCTTACGGGCAACTTCTGCGCCAGAAATTGCAGGATGGCATTGGCCATACCGAGATTCCCCTCGCTATTTTCATAGTCAATGGGGTTCACTTTATGGGGCATGGCACTGGAGCCTACCTCGCCAGCCTTGATCTTCTGCTTGAAGTAGTCCATGGAGATATACATCCAAAAATCGCGGTCGAGGTCGATGATGACCGTGTTGATGCGACGTACTGCGTCGAAGATGGCACCCAAATGGTCGTAGTTGCTTATCTGAGTGGTGTACTGCTCACGCTGCAAACCGAGCTTCTCGCTGACGAACTTGTCGCCAAAAGCGCGCCAGTCTATCAAGGGATAGGCCACATGATGGGCATTGTAGTTGCCGGTGGCTCCGCCAAACTTGGCCGTAAACTTGCAAGACTTCAGCGTGGCGAGCTGTTCGTTGAGACGATAGACAAACACCATGATCTCCTTACCCAATCTCGTGGGAGAGGCCGGCTGCCCGTGGGTCTTGGCGAGCATGGGCACATCGCGCCACTCGTCGGCATACTGCTGCAACTGGGCGATGAGTTCTTCCAACTGCGGACAGAACACCTCTTCAAGAGCCTCCTTGATGGAGAGTGGCACGCTGGTGTTGTTGATGTCCTGTGAAGTGAGTCCAAAATGGATGAACTCCTTGTAGGCTTCAAGTCCGCCTATCTTGTCAAATTCTTCCTTGATGAAGTATTCAACAGCCTTCACATCGTGGTTGGTGACTTTCTCTATATCCTTCACGCGTTGCGCACCTTGCTCGTCGAAGAGACGGTAGATGTCACGCAAACGGCTGAAGAGGGCATGGTCAAAACCGGACAACTGCGGCAAGGGTATCTCGCAAAGCGTAATGAAATACTCTATCTCCACACGCACCCGATAGCGGATGAGCGCATATTCGGAGAAATAGGCTGCCAAAGGTTCCGTTTTGCCACGATAGCGCCCGTCAATGGGCGAAATGGCTGTCAACAAATCAAGCTCCATAACCAATACGTATCATTTGAGTTGCAAAGATAACCATTTAAAACGATATACTAACGAGGACAAATGATAAATTAAATTAAAAGTTATCAACCGGTCAAAGTGGCCGATGATTGAAAGAATGCCATATATAGCATGAAACTTACTCAGATTATGAAAAAGCCTTACACGGCATTTTTCTGAGTCCATTTTTCCATCCCGCTCCATCCGGCTCATTAAATCCATCCGCTCCATCCATTTTCTCACTCGGCCCAAACAACATCGCAAAAGGGGCACACTTGGAAGCCCACTCGGCCCTTTTTGCAAAGCCATCCGGGCCGAATGATAGCCTATTTTCGGATGAAAAAGCCTCTTTTGGGGAACTGGGGACTGGTGGATAAAAAAAAGAGGAGCACCAGAATGCTCCTCTTGCCAATGCAAAGATATACAGAAAAATGGCCAAATGCAAATCGGCAATAAAAAACATTGACAACCTCCCCACCCTATCTCCAACCGAACAAATCTTCCGCTACCTGCTGAAATGCGAGAGCTCCCCCTGCGGGCTCAATGCCATAGCTTTTCCCGCTTACGAAAGTCCTACACCTTCCGACAGACCTTTTATGGCATAAACAGGCACAAAAAAGTACTTCACAAAATATTTTCAGAAAAAAACGACAAAACATTTGGTAGTTTCATTTAAAAGTGATACCTTTGCAATCGCTTTTAAGAAGCAAGGGCGTTTAGCTCAGCTGGTTTAGAGCATCTGCCTTACAAGCAGAGGGTCGGCGGTTCGAATCCGTCAACGCCCACTAAGGGGTGTTTTCCCTGTGGTCCTTCGGGATTGCAGGGATTTTTTATGTCCCCTCCCCAACCCCTTCCTTGCAGGGAGGTAGAAAAGATATACCCCGGACGAAACCGGCTATCACGCATCCTCCCCTCCCCCACAACCGAGGCGATGAAACATAAAAAAGAGTGCCAACCCGAAGGCTGGCACTCTTAATTTGGTATATAATCTGTGTATATTATTCAGTAACCTGAACAGTAGCACGACGGTTGAAGGAGATCGGAGAGAGCTCATCTACACCACCATTACCCTTGGTAGTGATGTTGCTGCTGTTGATACCCATCTTCTGAAGTTCACCGGCAACAGTCTTGGCACGCTCTTCAGACAACCACTGGTTGTGTGCGGGCTTACCCGTAGCACTATCAGCATAACCGTTAACGAGGAGCTTGGAGTTGTTCTCCTTTGCATACTTAGCAAGAGCCTGTACGTTTACGAGGTCCTTCTGAGAAGCGATGTTGGTCTTGTTGAGGTTGAAGAATACAGAGATCGGAGTCTGAACGAATTCCTTAACAGCTGCGGGAGTTTCAGCCTTGGGCTGGTTGGCAAGCATGTTGCGGAGACGATCGTTCTCTGCATTAGCATCGTTGAGCTGGTTGCGGAGACCGTCGATTTCGTTTTGATACTGAGCCTTCAAAGCGTCAACATCAGGAACCTTGTTCCAAGTAGCCTTGCCAAGGTTGAAGATCAGACCTACTTCAGCATAGAGGTTGTTGTCGTGACAATCCCAACCACGGTTTGTACGAGTTACAAGCTCGTTACCATCAATGTCACCCTCAAAGCGGTTCCAACCACCTTCAAGATAGATGTTGAGAAGCTTGCTCACCTTCCATGTAGACTGAATACCAGCACTGAGGTTCATGGCATAGAGGTTGTGAGTCATGGTACGGCCAATGCCACCACCAACGAAAGGAACTACATTCCACACACGATCCTCGTTGTAACCCATGAGCAGGTTGCTCAGGTTGAACATGATGTGCTCGTCAAGCACCCAATACTTGTTACCATTGCCGGCATTGTTATCGTCGGTTACAGTCTTACCCCAAATACCCTGCACCTTGGTACGAAGACCGAGACCGGGAGTGAACCACTTACCGATGGCAAAAGCAGCACCGGGATTGGAACGGAACTTCTCGACAGGGCTTGAAGCAAGGTTCTTACCATGCTCTTCACCGGAATACCAAGCATTCCAGTTGCCACCAACCTGAATGAACCAATTGCTCCAGAAAGAGTTGGTTGCCACACTGTACTTCTGTACAGGATCTGCATCCTGAGCCATGGAGCTCATAGAAATACCGGCAAATGCCAGTACAATCATTAATTTTTTCATAACCTTTTTTTATTTTAATAATCGAAAAAATACATATTTTTTAACTCTCTGTCACATTTATATTTCGGTGCAAAGGTAATAATTATTTTTAAATATAGCCACTTTTTCTAAAGAAAATGTCATTTCCGGCTCAAAAAAACAGCATTTCTCTGCCGGAGCAGGCTTTTCAGTCGAGCAAATGGTCTATTTCCTGCTGTCTGAGGATGGCCAGTATCTTGCGCCCGTCGGGTGCGTAATTGACATTGGAGCAGGCAAAAAGCGAGTTGACCACATTCTCCATTTCGGCATTGCCAAGCACCTGGCCATAAGGAATGGCCATGCTACGGGCCAGACTCAGTGCCAGCGAGCGACGGATGGCTTCGGACGAATCGGACGACTTGTCGGCGGCATCATCGAGCATTTCTGTGACAAGCCGTACATAGTCGACACCATCGACACCGGCGGGCACAGCGTTGATGGCATAGCTGTTGCCTCCCATAGGAGTAAGTTCGAAACCAAGAGCTTCCAGTTCGGGCATCATTTTCTGCATCAGCACACCTCCGGCGGCGGAAAGTTCAACGACTTCGGGGAACAGCACCTTTTGAGACTCACATTTGTGAGCTTGTAGACGGTCGAGATATTGTTCATATAATATACGTACATGCGCGCGATGCTGGTCTATAATCATCAATCCCGACTTGACGGCGGTCATGATGTATTTGCCTTTATACTGATAATGTGCAGGCGATTTTTCGGAGATGACACTGTGAGCATCGGCACCGGAGGCGGCGGAGCGTACTTCTTCATCGGCAAAAATGACGGTCTCTCTGCTTTGGGATGAGCGGCCAAGCCCTTCGTAAAGTTCCTGCCAACGGTCGGGCACAGAGGATTCACGTTGCCACGAACCAGGTGAAGCAGACAAAGAGGTAGCCGGAGAGGGCTGACTGAAAGGATTATAACCCGGATTGTAGGCTACCCGTGGAGCCGAGACTTCAGCATCACTGCCACTGAAAACGGGAATATCGGGCTTGCCCACCGTGTCAAAATCGATGGCAGGAACATCATTGAACATACCCACAGCCTCTCGCACGGCGGCAGAGAGTATCTGCCAGATGGCCTGCTCGTTCTCAAACTTGATTTCTGTCTTGGTGGGATGGATATTGACATCGATGTTTTCGGGAGCCACCTCAAAATAGAGAAAAAACGGCACTTGCTCGCCTTGGGGCACCAGACGCTCGAAAGCCGACATGACGGCCTTGGCAAAATAGGGATGCTTCATGTAACGGCCATTGACAAAGAAATATTGATGGGCACCCTTCTTGCGAGCTGATTCGGGCTTGCCCACAAAGCCATGAATGCTACAAAGAGTGGTCTCCACATTCACGGAAAGGAGGTCTTGATTCAGCCGCTTGCCAAAAACGTCGACGATGCGCTGGCGAAGATTGCCGGCACGGAGATTGATGAGTTCGGTATCATTGCTATGGAGGGTAAACGAGAGGGCGGGATAGACAAGGACGATACGCTGAAAAGCAGCAATGATGTTGTTGAGTTCGGTGGTGTTGGACTTGAGAAACTTGCGCCGGGCGGGCACATTGAAAAAGAGATTCTCCACTTTGAAATTGCTTCCCACGGGACATGAGCAAGGCTCCTGTCCTAAAAATCGGGAACCGGCGATGGTGAGCTGAGTACCCACCTCATCGCTCTGCTGCCGAGTTTTCAGTTCCACTTGGGCCACAGCAGCTATGGAGGCGAGGGCTTCGCCACGGAACCCCATAGTGTGTAGGGCAAAGAGATCGTCGGCCTGCCTAATCTTGGAAGTGGCATGGCGCTCAAAAGAGAGACGGGCATCGGTATCGGACATGCCCTTGCCGTTGTCAGTCACTTGAATGGAAGTGCGCCCGGCATCAACCACCAGCACATTGATGACTGTAGCACCGGCATCGACGGAGTTTTCGACCAACTCCTTGATGACGGAAGCAGGACGCTGAATGACTTCGCCGGCCGCTATCTGATTGGCCACGGAATCGGGAAGTAGCTGTATGATGTCGCTCATATTTTATACAAATTAAAGGTTCCTCCACACTTTATCTCATCGCCCCCAACAGCTTCCAGAACACTTTTTCACGCGAGTGGGTGAGAACACCATCAATGGGAAGAACAAGAAAAAACGGTATGTTTGCTCCTATCGTGCCGGCCGACTTCCACCGAGAGAGTCTTTGTCAGCCCAGCCAATAGCAGAAGGCAAGCAGCAAAAAGAGCATGACCATCAGCACCACAACATGCTGAGGACGGGCAGAGGAGCGGCTGCCGGACATAAACCTGATGGGGCGACGCCGGGAATAGACCTCCTGATGGCGAAAGCCCCGTGGCCGACGGACAGAAAAGGACTTCATGGCGCAGTCGACTTATGTTTGCCGCCGCCCAACTGCTGGAGGGGAGCCTCATGGCGGGGGATATTCTTCAGTTCCTGACCAGTCCCTTTGCCACGCCACACAAAGATATCATCCTTGCTCTTGGGACGAATGTCATCAAACCAAGCAAAATTGGACAACTTGAGCTTGGACGGTGGAATTTGCGTAAGAGGATAAAGAGTGCCGGTGGCTTTAGGCATCCAAATTTTCTCAAGTTCACGCTTGGGCGACATGAACATGCGCATGGTGTCGGTCTCGGTGTAGTTGAGTCCGATAATGGCACTGTCTTTATCGGATATGGGGAAATAGACAGCCTGCACATTGCCTATCGCCTCCGTGCGTCTCACGTCACCATCAACAAAAAAGGCCTTCATTTCTTTAGACGACACTTGATTGTAGTGTACAGAGTCACCCATCAGCTCGACTGACAAAGCCTGCCCTATGACATCGGCCCGGCGAACGGTGGAATCATTCATATAGACTTTGATTTGCTCACCCAGCAACTGGCGGTTGCCGTTCCACACAATGGGGTCGCGATACATTGTCATACAAGAATCTTGGGAGTCGAAGACCATCGAATCGCACACGGCCTGCATGTCCGTGCGATAGGCACGCACTTTATGAAAAGCATGCACCTTGCGATAGACTGAGTCGGTGTTGATATTGAAGGTATAAATCTTCATTGAGTCGGAATGCACGTAGAGCGTATCCTTCTGTGAAAACTCCTTGGCAACCGGATCGCGGGTGGCAAAGCCCATACCGGTCTTCTCATTGTAGCGCAGATAACCACAAGTGAGGGCGTTTTTGTGGTCGCGATCCACATAAATCACATTACCGTAGCCGCGGCTCTCACCGTCTTTCACATAATAAAGACTGTCGCCAGTAATGGTGCGGTTTTTGTCGACAACAGTCGAACGGCTGAAGAGTTGCGCCTTGTCGGTGTGTGTATCATAATAGGCATCTTGTGTATCAATGACACTCTGGCCCGAAGTGATACGGGAATTGGGGCCGACAACATGGGCCACCGAAGTCTTCACATCATAATATAAGGTATCGGTGGAAATGAGACGGGAGGCACTTTTGAGTTTCACATTATAGTAGAATACAGCCTGCCGCGTATCAGTGTTATACTCTCCCCAATCGGAAATCAACCGGTCTTTACCATCGATGAGCGTTCCGCCCTCAAAGAAATATGCATTGTTGTAGAGCCTGTCGAAGTTGAGACTGTCGGTGCGGAGCACCTGCCTGCGGTGGTGGAGCACCACATTCTGGCGGGCTTCCATCATCTGGGCCTGGCCGTCGTAAAGGGCTCGTTCGCAGGCTAAGGAAAGCGTGTCGCCCTGCTTGAGGAACACATGCCCAAAGGCTTTCACCGAGTTGGACTCCTGAAAGAAGTAGGCACTGTCACAGGTCAGGCGGGCTCCCTGATGCCGGAAAGCCACATGACCTTTGACTATCTGGGCCATGGGATTATTGCCAAACTGGTCATAGAACATCTCGTCGGCATGAATGAGATAGACACGCTCATCCGACTTCTTGCGCGGGCCTTTCTTACGGGGCGAAGCCACAGCCTGCAGCAGGCATAAGCCAAAAAGGCATAAAACCACAATGGTTGTGGTTCTATGCCCGATAAGATATTTATTTATCGTTTGTCGAAATGTCATTTAATCCATCCTTGATATTCGAACTTACAGCCTTTGTAGCGGTCGTTCATCCACACGTAGGTGTGCTTGATCTTGTTCATCACCCAGTCATGAATGAGTTCCTCACGCTCCTTATTGGTCACCAGATTTTTCATCACTTGAAAATCTTCCGTAATGGTAGCGCGATGCCCGTCAATACGGCTCTTCAGCCGCACAATGGCACAAACAGTTTTTCCCTTGGAATTGATCATGCGAAAGGCTTTGGATACCTGTCCCACTTTCAAGGTGTCGACCACGCGCGCCACCTCGGAGGGAAGGTCTTTCATCTGGAACTTTGAAGTGCGGCTGCCTTCCTCTGTCATATTGGACATCAATCCATGATTGTTTTTAGTGTCCTTATCGTCGGAGAGATAGGAAGCGGCTGCTTCAAAAGAAAACTTACCTGCACGGATATCGTCACCAATGGAGTCCAAGCGATGGATGGAAGCATCTAAAGCCTCGGAAGAAACAACCGGTTTACGGAGAATATGGCGCACCTTGATTTTATCACCACGCTTGTCGATGAGCTGGATGATGTGGTAGCCGAACTCACTCTCGACAATCTTGGAAATCTTCTTTGGGTCGGTGAGGTTGAAAGCCACATTGGCAAAAGCCGGGTCGAGCATGCCACGACCGGTATAGTCGAGCTCGCCTCCCATGCGCGCTGTACCGGGATCTTCCGAATAGAGTCGAGCCAGCGTGGAGAATGTCGTCTCTCCCTTGTTCACACGATCGGTATAATTGCGCAGTTCATCTTTCACCCGATTGATTTCTTCCTGCGAAATCTTGGGTTGGCTGGTAAGGATTTCCACCTCCACCTCGGTGGGGACGAAAGGCAGACTGTCAGCCGGCATATCGCGGAAATAGGCACGCACTTGGGCGGGAGACACCTTGACATCTTCTACCAGTTTCATTCGCATCTTCTGAATCAGCAAGCGATTGCGGTAGTCATCATGCATCTGCTGACGCATCTGCGTGATGCTCTGCTTGCGATACTCCTCCAATTTTTCACGCGAACCGGTCATCTGTATCCAACTGTTGATTTGTCCCTCGATACCTTGGGCCACTTCCGACTCAGACACTTCTATACTGTCAATGGCTGCCTGATGCAAGAACAGTTTCTGCACAGCTATCTGTTCGGGAATGGAACAATCGGGATCACCGCTGAAAGTGATGCCTTCGGCCAGCCCTTGCAAGCGCATGACTTCAACATCCGACTTCAAGATGGGCTCATCGCCAACCACCCACACGACCTCATCAACCACACTGGCCGGATTAACAGCCAGCCCGGTTTGTCCGGAAGCCATCCGCTGCATGGAAGCTGTGTCATCAACGAACGTTGAGTCGGTCACAATCGATGAACGAAAAACGGCTCTGTTGGCATGGACACTCAGACCAGCCAAAAGGGAAAGGGCGGTAAAGCCCAACAGTATCTTATTGTTTATTCTCATCTATCCGGTTATTGGTGTTTATTCACTGTAGCCAGCACTTCCTTATTGATGACAACAGTATATTTTTTGCGGAGGCTTTCCACCCACTGCTTCTCAAGTGCATCCTGATAGTCGGCCACGACAAGGGCGCGCACATCCTGATAGTCTTCAGGTTTGTTTTTAAGCACCTTACCAAACGTGGCATCGATGGGATAACCTTCAACGGGTTTCACCGTTACGGGAACTTTGAACACTTCTTTGTCAACCACCGCATTGTCACCTTTCTTGAAGATACCTTTCTCTACACGGATACGAAGCACAGAATCGTTGTTAAACGTGGTACGCAGAATATCGGCCCATTCGGCAAACGGCTTTCCTTTGATGCTGCGCTTCACGGCATCTACATCAGAAGCGTTCTTCACATGATAGGCAATTCCTTTGAAACGAGGTTCCTCCCAGCGATATTTTTTCTTGTTTTTAGCGAAATAGGCAGAAAGACCGGCCTCATCTTTAGCCGCCTTATCCCACACCGTGCGATTGCTAATCTCATAAAGCAACAGTCCGTCATGGTATTCTTTTATCAGATATTTCAGCGCATCGTCTTTGGCTGTCAGTTCTTCCGTCTTGGCATCAAGCAGCTGTTCAGGGGTGGTGTTGCCCACCTTAGCTTCCTCTTGCAACCGATCGGTCACGATGGCATCGCGCAGACCACGACTTTCAATGAACTGATAGATGGAAGTTTTCACCGAATCGTATGGGAAGAACGGCTGCTTGTCATCCAGTTTCACAATATGATAACCGTATTCGGAGAGGAATGGCTTGCTGATTTCTCCTTTCTTCAAGGCATAAGCCACATCCTCATAAGCCTTAACCAACTGGTTACGCTCAATCCAAGGCAACTGCCCGCCATTGACAGCCGAGCTCTTGTCATCGGACAACCGACGCGCCAAATCGGCAAAATCGGCACCTTTTTTCAATGCGTTGTAAACAGAGTCGATGCGCACCTTGGCTGCGTCCTGCTGTGTCTTGGTAGCATTCTGGTCAAGAAGCAACAAGATGTGTGATGTCTTCAACAATCCACCGCCACCATCCACACGCTGTTGTGTTTCGCGGTAAATATCCCGTGCCTTAGCCTCAACATCGGCATCAGTCACCAGCGTGGGGCGCACTTGCTGGTCACGATATTCACGAAACTCTTTCTTAAAAGAACTCATCGTGTCGAGACGGGCATCAAGGGCGGCCTGTACTTTCAACTTGTAATTGACAAACAGGTCGACATATTCGCCAACGGTCTTCTTGTCGATGACACCCTCCGAGTTGTTCTTATTGTAAGAATACTCAAATTCAGACCGGCTCACGGGAGCTCCGTTGACCGTCATTACCACGGGATCATTCTGCGCATAAGCCATGCTCCCACAAAGGAGCATGGCCACCAACAATGTTGCTGTTTTCATTGTCTGTTATTCATTCTTCATTATGTCCGGCATCAGAAACTGGTTCTGACCGGGCAAGTGACTACTCCGGACGACTATAATTCGGGGCCTCACTCGTGATGGAGATGTCATGCGGGTGGCTCTCCATGACACCAGCGTTGGTGATGCGGGTAAACTTAGCCTCATGAAGCATGTTAATGTCGGCTGCCCCACAGTAGCCCATACCTGACCGAAGACCGCCAACGAGCTGATAAATCACCTCTTGCACCGTTCCTTTATACGGCACACGACCTGCGATACCTTCCGGTACGAGTTTTTTCACATCTTTGGTATCCCCCTGGAAATAGCGGTCTTTCGAACCGTTTTTCTGTTCCATGGCTTCCAATGATCCCATACCTCGATAGCTCTTGAACTTACGCCCATTGAAAATGATGGTATCACCGGGACTTTCCTCAGTGCCCGCAACGAGCGAACCAATCATGACGCTTGCCCCACCGGCAGCCAACGCTTTCACGACATCACCAGAATAACGAAGTCCACCATCGGCAATGAGCGGCACACCTGTACCTTTGAGAGCCGAATAAACATCATAGACGGCACTCAGCTGGGGAACACCGACACCGGCTACGACACGCGTTGTGCAAATAGATCCGGGACCAATGCCCACCTTAACGGCATCGGCACCATTTTCAACAAGCAGTTTGGCTGCTGCCCCAGTAGCCACATTGCCCACAACAACGTCAATGTGGGGAAAAGCAGCCTTCACTTCACGAAGCTTCTCAATCACACCTTTAGAGTGTCCATGAGCCGTATCAATGACAATAGCATCGGCACCAGCCTCAACGAGCGCACGGGCACGGTCGAGCGTATCAGCCGTAACACCGACACCTGCAGCCACCCGCAACCGGCCTTTCTCGTCCTTACAAGCCATCGGTTTGTCCTTGGCTTTGGTAATATCTTTATAAGTGATAAGGCCCACGAGATGGTTTTCATTATCCACAACGGGCAATTTTTCGATTTTGTTTTCCTGAAGAATCTGTGCTGCTGCCGCCAAGTCGGTCTGCAAATGCGTGGTCACGAGATTCTTGCTTGTCATCACTTCGTCTATTTTCTTGTCGAGATGGAGTTCAAACCGCAGGTCACGATTGGTCACAATGCCCACCAAATGGTTGTCTTCATCCACCACAGGGATACCACCAATATGATATTCGGCCATCATACCGAGTGCGTCTTTCACCGTGCTGCCGCGACGGATGGTCACAGGATCGTAAATCATCCCGTTCTCAGCACGCTTCACGATAGCCACCTGACGGGCCTGCTCTTCAATAGTCATATTCTTGTGAACCACACCGATTCCCCCTTCCCGCGCAATGGCAATAGCCATGGCAGCCTCGGTAACGGTATCCATAGCCGCAGTCACGAAAGGCACATTCAACTCGATATTGCGAGAGAACTTGGTTTTCAACTCCACCGTTTTAGGTAGCACCTCTGAATAAGCAGGAATTAGAAGAACGTCGTCAAAAGTCAGACCGTCCATTACAATTTTATCAGCAACAAATGATGACATAACGTATTAAAAAATTTATTGCGTGCAAATATACCATTATTTTTCCACATAGCATTTGCTTTTCGCCTTTTTCTAACCGATATTAAAGCAATTTAACGGGTATTTCACGGGCTGTCCGTCAGTTGGCCATTTCAGAGAAGAACTTGATACGCACCAGTCTGATCTCGTCTTCTGAATAGTCTTCGCCCAGTTCCTCCATAGCCGTTTCGAGATCATCGGTTTCGCTTTCCCGGAAATAGTCGTAAATATCGTCCACATGGTCCTCATCCATCACCTCATCGAGGAAATAGTCGATGTTGAGCTTGGTGCCGCTATACACAATAGCCTCCACCTCGTCGAGCAATTCGCCAAAATCAAGTCCCTTGGCATCGGCGATGTCATCGAGTGCCATCTGGCGGTCGATGCTCTGGATGATATACACTTTGAGCATGGATTTCTTGGCCACCGTCCTGACCCTTAATTCCTCCGGACGCTCTATGTCGTTCTCTTCGCAGTGCCGTTTGATCAAGTCGCAGAATTCCTTACCATAACGCTTGGCCTTACCGCTGCCCACGCCCTGTATCTGCTGCAACTCCTGCAATGAAACGGGATACACCGTTGCCATCTGTTCAAGCGATGAGTCTTGAAAAATCACATACTGGGGAACTTTTTTCTTGCGTGAGATTTCCTTACGCAAACTCTTCAGCATCGAGAAGAGAGTCTCATCGAGTGCAGCACCTCCGCCCATGCCACCGGCGGCCTCATCATCATAGTCGTCATTAAACTCAACATCTTCGACCACCATAAACGATTCCGGACTCTTGATAAACTTCTTGCCGAGAGCCGTAAGTTTAAGCAGTCCGTAATTTTCCACGTCTTTCTTGAGATAGCCTGCGATGAGTGCCTGACGGATAACGGGGTTCCACACTTTGGGGTCTTCATCTTCGCCGGAGCCGAACTCTTCCAGTTGGTCGTGCTTGTGCGACACAATATCGTCAGTGCCACGCCCTTTCACAAAATCGACCACATAGTCTTGCCGGAAGTCTTCTTTCAGGGCTTTTACGGCCTTGAGTACTATGAGTAGGGCCTCCTTGGCTTCAAATTTGGTCTTGGGATGCAGACAGTTGTCACACATGCCACAGTTGTCCTTGGTATATTCCTCACCGAAATAGTGCAGCAGCATCTTTCTGCGACACACGGACGACTCGGCATAGGCTTTCGTCTCTTGCAACAGCTGACGTCCGATGTCCTGTTCGGCCACGGCCTTTCCTTCCATGAACTTCTCCAACTTTTTCAAGTCTTTAGGAGAATAGAACACCAGGCAATAGCCCTCTCCCCCATCCCGGCCGGCACGCCCGGTCTCCTGATAGTAGCCTTCAAGACTTTTAGGGATGTCATAATGGATGACAAAACGCACATCGGGCTTGTCAATGCCCATGCCAAAGGCAATGGTGGCCACAATCACGTCGATGCGCTCCATAAGGAAATCATCCTGTGTCTGCGAACGCGTGGCCGAATCGAGACCGGCATGATAGGGAGCCGCCTTGATCTCGTTGACTTTCAATACAGCCGCCAACTCTTCCACCTTCTTTCGGGAAAGACAGTAAATGATACCACTCTTGCCGGCATGTTGCTTGACAAACTTGACAATTTGCGTGTCGATATCGGCCGATTTCTGACGCACCTCATAGTAGAGGTTACTGCGATTGAAAGAACTTTTAAATTCCTTGGCATCAGAGATGCCCAATGTCTTTTTGATGTCGGTGCGCACCTTGTCGGTGGCTGTCGCCGTGAGGGCAATGATGGGGGCACGGCCTAATATGTCGATAGCCTTGCGGATATTGCGGTATTCCGGACGGAAATCATGTCCCCACTCCGAAATACAATGCGCTTCATCGACGGCATAAAAAGAAATCTTCACTTCTTCCAAGAAAGAAAACTTGACCTTTTTGGCTCCTTGCCCGCCCCCTTCACAGGCCTCGTCATCTTTGAGCAGTGACTCAGGGGCCACATAGAGCAGTTTGGTGCGACCACTGAGCACATCGGTCTTGACACGCTCTATCTCGGCTTTGTTGAGCGAGGAGTTCAGATAATGGGCTACGCCTTCCTCTTCGCTCATGCCGTTGATGACATCCACCTGATTTTTCATCAACGCTATCAGCGGCGACACAACAATGGCTATGCCGTCCATGATGAGTGAAGGTAGCTGGTAGCACAGGCTCTTTCCCCCGCCGGTGGGCATCAGCACAAACGTATCATTTCCCTTGAGCAGATTGCGGATAATAGCTTCCTGATCGCCTTTGAAAGCATCAAAGCCGAAATAGTGTTTCAGTTGTTGTGTAAGATTAACTTCTTTCGCCATATAACAAGCAGTCTACAGGCCACTGCTCCCATTTATGTTGTTTTCAGGTAAGCCCTGCCCGGAGCCCCAAAAGGCCCGGACAAGGGATATGATTAAGCTGTCAGCAGATTGTTCAGATGAGCTTTTTCGAGTTGCTCCTTTGCATAGTCTGCGGTGATTTCAAATTTCTTGATACGTTTCGACGGTATGTCAAACATGGCGTCCATCACGACCGTCTCCACGATGGAACGCAGTCCGCGTGCACCGAGTTTATACTCCACAGCCTTGTCTACAATGTAGTCGAGTGCTCCCTCGGCAAAAGTCAGCGTCACCCCATCCATCTCAAACAACTTGATATATTGCCGGATTATCGAGTTTTTAGGTTCGGTGAGAATGCGGCGTAACGCCTCCCTGCCCAACGGATTGAGATAGGTGAGCACCGGCAGGCGGCCCACCAGTTCGGGAATAAGTCCGAACGACTTCAAGTCTTGTGGCTGGATGTACTGCATGATGTCCTCCTTGTCTATCTTGCGCACATGCTGAACAGAATTATACCCCACCACGTGGGTGTTCAGACGCTGCGCAATCTTGCGCTCAATGCCGTCGAAAGCCCCGCCGCAGATAAAGAGGATATTCCGCGTGTCCACATGAATATAATCTTGGTCGGGATGCTTGCGTCCTCCCTTGGGCGGCACATTGACCATCGTCCCTTCCAGCAACTTGAGCATGGCCTGCTGCACCCCTTCACCGCTCACGTCGCGCGTGATGCTGGGATTATCGCTCTTGCGGGCTATCTTGTCGATTTCGTCAATGAAGACGATGCCGCGCTGGGCCGCCTCCACATTGTAGTCGGCCACTTGGAGCAAGCGGCTAAGGATACTCTCCACATCTTCTCCCACATAGCCGGCCTCGGTAAACACCGTGGCGTCGACAATGGTGAAAGGCACTTTGAGCAATTTGGCGATGGTGCGGGCCAGCAGGGTCTTGCCCGTACCGGTGCTCCCCACCATAATGATATTGCTTTTCTCTATCTCCACACCTTCGTCACTCGCCGGTTGCTGAAGTCGCTTGTAATGGTTGTAGACAGCCACGGCCAAATGGCGCTTGGCATCGTCTTGTCCGATGATGTATTCATCAAGATATTGCTTAATTTCGCGGGGCTTCGGCAGTTTTTTCAAATCAAACTGCTCCTGCTCTTCCCCCGCCTGCCCTGTTTCTCCAAGCACACCCGAGGTGGTCAATATCTCGTAAGCCTGCTGCACGCAGTTGTCACAGATATAACCGCTCAATCCGGATATCAGCAGCTTCACATCTTTTTCACTTCTTCCACAGAAGCTACAAATCTTCTTTGTCATCAATCCCTTTCCTTACGCCTTGTTTTTAAGCACCATGTCGATCATCCCATATTCTTTAGCTTCGTCGGCCGTCATCCAATAGTTACGGTCACTATCCTGCCACACCTTGTCAAACGGCGTGTGGGAATGCTCGGAAATGATGTTATAGAGTTCTTTCTTGAATTTCTGAATCTCCTTAGCCTCGATTTCGATATCGGAAGCCTGTCCTTGCACGCCGCCGAGCGGCTGATGGATCATCACACGGCTGTGGGGCAATGCCTGCCGCTTGCCTTCTTTACCGGCTACGAGCAGCACGGCAGCCATAGATGCAGCCATACCCGTGCAGATAGTGGCCACATCACTGGACACAAACTGCATGGTGTCGTAGATGCCCAAGCCGGCGGTCACGCTGCCACCGGGACTGTTGAGATAGATGGAAATATCCTTACCCGGGTCAGTGGAATCCAAGTAGAGAAGCTGGGCCTGCAAAGTGTTGGCCGTATAGTCGTCAATCTCCGTACCCAAGAAAATGATGCGGTCCATCATCAGACGGGAGAACACATCCATCTGGGTGACGTTCAGCTGACGCTCTTCAAGAATATACGGATTAAGATAGCGCGCCTGCGCCTTCACAACATCGTCGATCATCATTCCACTCATGCCCAAGTGGCGAGTGGCATATTTTCTAAAATCGCTATTCATATTTTCTAATAACCTTAAAATTATTAAGACGAAAAGAGAGGTTGTCGGCCCTCTTTTTTCTTGTTTGTGGAACAAAGATAAGAAAAAAAGTCGACAACCTCCTTATATCAAGAAGTTTTTTTCTTAAAAAAGCTTATTCGCTCATCAGCTTGTTGAAGTCTTCGAGTGACACCTCTTTCTCGTTGAGCTTCACGACGGTCTTCAACACAGCCGTGAGTTTGCGGTCGATAGCCCGGTCTACGAGAGCATCGTTACTGTCGCCTTTCTTCAACACCTCATTGGCATAATTCTCGATATAATCTTCAGGAACATTGTTCATGCCATACTGGGCAAACTGTGCACGGGCGGCTTCCTTGGCAGCCTCCTTCACGTCGGCATCCTCTATCTTGATGTTTTGGGCCTTCACAAGCTGCTCCTTGATGAGGTGCCAAGTGAGTTCCTTGATGCTTTGTGCATAGTTTTTCTCCACATAGTCCTCGCCTTTGTCCTTGTTGTTACTGAGCATGATGCGCTTCAGCAGGGCATCGGGATAGGTGAGTTCGCCCACTTTCTTCTCGCAATGGGCGCGCACGTCTTGGATGAATTTGAAGTCGGAGTCGGTGGCGAGTTGCCTTTTCAGGCCTTCGGCTATCTTCTCACGGAACTCTTTCTCGTCTTTCACGACACCCTCGCCGAAAGTCTGGTCGAAAAGTTCCTGATCAACAGCATGCTTGGCGAAACGCTGAATTTCGGTAATCTGGAAGCTGAAGTCGGAAGTCATGTCCTTCACCGTATCACGCTCTATTTTCAACAAGGAAGAAACCTCAGTATCGTTGTCGGGATAGGCTTTGCGGGGATTGAAGGTGATGATGTCGCCGAGCTTGGCTCCGTCGAAGAGTTTCTTCTGGTCGTCCACCTTGATGTAGGTCGGCATGAGCACGGCTGCCTCAACGGTGATACCGCCCTCCTTGGTATTGCCGGCCTCGTCAAGTTCGCGCAAGTCGCCTTTCAACATGTCGTTGTCCTTATAGGTTCTTGCCTTCTCGTAGCTGCCGGCACGGGAGGCGAACATATCCACCTGTTGGTCGACGAGCTTGTCGTCCACGATGATGTTATAGTAGTCCACCTTGTCGCGGCCGGTGAGTGACACCTTCATTTCGGGAGCCACGGCAATGTCGAAATAAAAAGTGAATTCAGTTCCGTTCTCCAAATCCTGGGGCTCCTGCTTCTCGGAAGGCAGAGGTTCGCCAAGCATCTGGATATTGTTGTCTTGCACATACTTGTAGATTTCCTTGCCTACAAGTTTGTTGATTTCATCCATGCGGGCAGCGGCACCGTACTGGCGCTTGATCAGGCCCATCGGCGCCTGTCCCGGACGGAAACCGGGCATATTGGCTTTTTTGCGATAATCCTTCAATGTCTTCTCGACATTCTCTTTGTAGTCAGCTTCTTCAACGGCGATGGTCATCAGACCGTTCACCTTGTCGGGATTCTCAAATGAAATTTTCATCTCTGATGTTTTTGTTATATTTATTATTGTTTTTATTTTCAGCTTTGCCGGTTAGGGGTGCAAAAGTAATGATTATTGGTGTAAACACCTAATCTATAAAAGAAAAATTTGTTTTTTTAACGCAACGAGGCTACAAAGTCCAAGTCTTCTTCATTGGGCTTGAACTTGCGATAAACGAAGTTCTCACTCAAGTAGTGCTTGCGCACCGTGGGATCGGCGGCAATTTCTTCAGGGATGCCTTTGAAAAGTATCTTTCCTTCGAAAAGCAGGTAGGCGCGATCGGTGATGGACAGGGTTTCCTGCACGTTGTGGTCAGTGATAAGGATGCCGATGTTGCGGTATTTCAGCCGCCACACGATGTGCTGGATATCTTCCACAGCGATAGGATCGACACCGGCAAAAGGCTCGTCGAGCATGATGAACTTGGGATCGATGGCCAGACATCGGGCTATCTCCGTGCGGCGTCGCTCACCACCGGAGAGCTGGTCGCCCTTGTTCTTGCGCACCTTGTTGAGCCGGAATTCGCTGATCAGGCTCTCCAGCTTGTCGAGCTGGTAGCGATGCGGCCTGCCGGTCATTTCAAGCACCGACATGATATTGTCTTCCACGCTCATTTTGCGAAACACGCTGGCCTCCTGTGGCAGATAGCCTATGCCGGCACGGGCACGTTTGTAGACGGGATAGTCGGTGATTTCTTCATCGTTGATGTAGACGTGTCCCTCGTTGGGCACCACCAGTCCGGTAGTCATATAGAACGAGGTGGTCTTGCCGGCTCCGTTGGGGCCGAGCAACCCCACGATTTCTCCTTGCTTCACATTGATGGTCACGCCGTTGGCCACCGTGCGGGCCCCGTAGCGTTTCACCAGTCCTTCTGTGCGCAGCACGGCCCGCTCACCGCCCGGCTGTGCTACACTCATGTTATTTTCGTCCATAATGATGAATTTGGATGCAAAATTACTAAAAAACAACCGATTATCCCTTATAAAATCAAAAACTATTCCACAAAATGCAGTTTTTAAGTAGATTTTGGTTACTTTTGCAACCATAAAACAGAATTAAACCTACATGCTGATTTTGAAATGGCTTACCACCTTTGGTAAATATCTGATATTGATGGGACGTTCGTTCTCCCGGCCCGAGCGCATGCGCATGTTCATGAAACGCTATGTCAAGGAGATGTCGCAGTTGGGGGTGGACTCCATCGGCATCGTGTTGCTGATATCGTTTTTTATCGGGGCAGTGATATGCATCCAAATGAAGCTGAACATCCAGAGCCCGTGGATGCCACGGTGGGTGTCTGGATACACCACGAGAGAGATTATGCTGCTCGAATTCTCCTCCAGCATCATGTGTCTGATTCTTGCAGGAAAGGTGGGCTCGAACATTGCTTCGGAACTCGGCACCATGCGCGTCACCCAACAGATAGACGCACTCGACATCATGGGTGTCAATTCTGCCGGCTATCTCATTCTGCCGAAAATCCTCGGACTGGTCACCATCATGCCGTTTCTCGTCATCTTCTCGTCGGCTATGGGCATCATTGGTGCCTACGCCACGGCATACGTGGGGCATATTCTCTCTCCCGACGACCTGACGCTGGGTCTGCAACATTCGTTCAACGCGTGGTTTGTGTGGATGAGTATCATCAAAAGTCTTTTCTTTGCTTTCATCATCGCCTCGGTGTCGTCCTATTTCGGCTACACCGTGGAAGGCGGTTCGGTGGAAGTGGGCGAATCTTCAACCGACGCCGTGGTATGCTCAAGCGTACTCATCCTCTTTTCGGATGTGTTCCTGACGCAGGTGCTGAGCTGATTACCCCCTAAGTTAGGGGGGTGGGGGTCTGAACATCCACAAATGCCCAACCTCATAAAATAAAAACATCCATCCTCACCACCTCCCATGCGCAACTCCAACCTTCCCTATGACAAGGCGTTCCGCCAACAACTTCGCAGAGAATCCACCCCGTGTGAGCGTATACTTTGGAGGCATATCAACGGCAGACAAATCAACGGGCTCAAGTTCCGCAGGCAACATGGCTTCGGGCCTTATGTGATGGATTTCTACTGTCCGGAAATCAAGCTGTGTATAGAGGTGGACGGGGTTGTGCATGAAAGCGAGGAGGCTAAGCGGCACGATGCTGAACGCACAGATTTTTTGAACACCCAAGGCATCAAAGTATTCAGACTGCAAAACCAAGAAATTGAAGACAATGCAGCAAATGCTATCAAGAGACTAAAAGACTTTATTGAAAACAATGAGTTCTTTCATAGATACAAAAAGAAATAATACATACCCCATGAGGCGTAAATCTTATTCTCAGGAATATATGCACATGGGACATCGGGTTGGGAGCGTACTGCTTGTTCAGACCCCCAACCCCCTAACTTAGGGGGCTAATATGATCGAAGTAAAACATCTTACAAAATCCTTTGGTGACAAAACGGTGTTGAACGACATCAATGTCAAGTTTGAAACCGGCAAGACCAATCTGATTATCGGCCAGAGCGGTTCGGGAAAAACCGTGCTGATGAAGAATCTTGTGGGCCTGCTCGACCCCACAGAGGGCGAAGTGCTCTATGATGGGCGTAACTTCGTGCAGATGAGCAAGAAAGAGAAAGTCAGAATGCGACGCGAAATGGGTATGATTTTTCAGAATGCAGCCCTATTCGACTCGCAGACTGTACTCGAAAACGTGATGTTCCCGCTCGACATGTTCTCCACGATGAATCTGCGCGAACGCACAAAGCGGGCGCAGGAATGCCTTGACCGGGTGAACCTCATTGACGCACAGCAGAAGTTTCCGGGCGAAATATCGGGTGGTATGCAGAAACGTGTGGCCATAGCACGGGCCATCGTGATGAATCCCAAGTATCTCTTTTGCGACGAGCCCAACTCCGGACTCGACCCGAAGACTTCGCTCGTGATTGACGATCTGCTATCGGGCATCACCAAAGAGTTTGGCATGACGACCATCATCAACACCCACGACATGAACTCGGTGATGGGCATCGGGGAGAACATCTGCTTCATCTATAAAGGACGGAAAGAGTGGCAGGGTACGAAAGACGATGTGATGAACTCCACCAATGAGAAGCTCAACGACCTGGTGTTTGCCAGCGACCTGTTCAGAAAAGTGAAAGAAGTGGAGATGGAAGAAGAGAAAAAAGAAGGCTGACCATAGGAAGGAAAGAAAAGCGGCGACATAGCTGTGGATAGGTGATTCGGCCTGACCGCTGAAGCTGACACCATATATCCCTCCGATACGATGTCAAACAAATTCGCTACGCATTTGCATTCGGGCTTTTTTAGGGTTATCTTTGCATAAGCAAGAGAAGTACGCAGGTGCTTCTCTTTTTTTGTTTCCGGGTTTTCCAGTATATTGCAACAGCCATTCGAGGAGCTAAAAGGGCCTCTTTCAGTTTCTCACTACGGCCATTTCGAACTTTCAGTGTGGCTCTTTCACCTTATCAAAGGGCTACACTGGGAATGCTTTTCCGATATTTTTGGCATTTTGGACGGTCGTTTTCATCTTACGCACCGGGTGTCCATGTTTTTCATGTCATGCTTTTTCATTTCTTTTAATACTTCCCACTATACGCCCGTCTACTCCGGAAACGTGCAGCATACGGGAATAAACGAGTGGGTCATTTCATTTTCCAAACGCCCCGATGCTCCACCATAGGCACCATGACCTCCTCACTCGTGCTGTCACCGTATGAGAACACCAGAAACACTTGGGCCGTGTGGCGTGCCGTATCGGCCTTGGCATTGACGATTCTCACCTCTTTGATGCCACGATGCTCGTCCTGCTGCTGGCCGGCAAACATCTTGGCATTGGTGACGAGCTGTTCACGATAGCTGTCGGGAATGGAGTCGGGGGTGTACCGGCCGGCCACATAGTCGTCGTATTTGCCTTCAATCAACAGGTCGTAACAGCCCTTGGCAGCCACAGCGGCCAACTCTCCGGCATCGGGAGCGGACGTGCATGCCAAGGCAAGTATAAGTACCGGAAAATATAAAAGTTTTCTCATCGCCTTCTCTTTTTACATAAGGTGTCGCAAAGATACGGATTTTATCCCGGAAAAAGCAACTTTTGGCCGGCAGTAATGCCGGTTGTGTCATTTTTTGTTAGCTTTCCGCTTCTTGCCTCCTCCCTTTTCCAATGCTCTAAAAGTGGCGGCAACTAAAGCAGAGACATAGTCGCGGTCGTCAAGATCGGGAATATAGAAACAGGGCTTGGCACCATCGTAGGGCGGTTCCAGGAGCTTCTCTTTCAGCAAGGGTGCAGCCTCCTCCGTCACTTTCAGAAAGAGTTTGTCATCACAAATCACTCCCACGAAAACGGAGTTACAATACATTCCGTAGCCACCGAACATCTTCCGGCAGAAGATTTCTCCCGCTGCAGAAGCCTGTTCTGCCACAAAATCTACAAATTCTTGTCTACAAGCCATAGGGACATGTTGTTTATTGGTTTTGTCATCACAAATGAGTGGGGGCCTCCCTTCATCTCACACTGACAGGCATAAAAGCTGGAAGCAAATCACCCGAAACACGGCAAATATACTTTTTTTTCCTGAATCTCGCAACAAACTGGCCACAGAAAAACGAAATGCACATCTACCCGACGGGCGGATGTGCATTGATGGGACGCAATATGATGCCGTGAGAGCTATTTCTGCCGCACGAACACATTGATGGGGCAACCATGCATCGACCAGTTTTCGCGAATCTTGTTTTCGAGAAAGCGCCGATAGTTCTCTTTCACATACTGCGGCAGATTAGCATAGAACACAAAAGAGGGAATCTGCGTGTTGGGCAACTGCGTGCAATACTTGATTTTGATATATTTACCCTTAATGCTCTGCGGTGGATAGGCCTCGATGATGGGCAACATCACTTCGTTGAGTTTCGATGTACCCACACGGATCTTACGGTTGAGATACACTTGCTTGGCTGTTTCAAGTACCTTGAAAATGCGCTGCTTGGTGACAGCCGACGAAAAAATGATGGGGAAATCCACAAATGGAGCCATGCGCGCACGGATGGCATTCTCGAAGGTGTCGATAACCTTCTGGGTCTTGTCTTCCACCAAATCCCACTTGTTGACAACAACAACAAGCGACTTGTTGTTCTTCTGTATCAACTGGAAGATATTCATATCCTGAGTCTCAATGCCCCTCGTGGCATCAATCATGAGGATACAAACATCCGAATTTTCGATGGCCCGGATGGAACGCATCACGCTGTAGAACTCCAAATCCTCACTCACCTTGTTCTTGCGCCGTATGCCGGCAGTATCGACAAGATAGAAGTCGAAGCCGAACTTGTCGTAACGGGTGTAGATGCTGTCGCGCGTGGTACCGGCTATTTCGGTCACAATATTGCGGTCTTCGCCGATAAAGGCGTTGATGATACTCGACTTTCCCACATTAGGACGCCCAACCACGGCAAAGCGGGGAATATCGTCTTCGAGTTCCTCCTCTTCCTTAGGCTGCATCTTCTCAAGTATCAGGTCGAGCAAGTCACCCGTACCACCGCCTGTGGCGGCGCTGATGCAATGAGGATCGCCAAGTCCCAGTTTGTAAAATTCGGCTGCCTCGTAATATTCGGAACTATTATCCACCTTGTTGGCCACGAGGATGACGGGCAGCTTCGTGCGACGCAGAATCATCGCCACGTCTTCATCCCAGTCGGTCACACCGGTACTGACATCTACCAAAAACAGCACAAGGTCGGCCTCCTCTGTGGCCACAAGCACCTGCCGTCGGATGGCATCTTCGAAAATATCGTCTGACTTGACCACCCAACCGCCGGTATCGACAACCGAAAATTCACGTCCGTTCCATTGGCACTTGCCATACTGGCGGTCGCGAGTCGTACCGGCTGTGTCGCTGACAATGGCCCGGCGACTTTGGGTCAATCGATTGAAAAGTGTTGACTTACCCACATTGGGGCGGCCAACAATAGCTACTAAACTTGCCATTTTTTGTTGTTTTAATTTCTGAAGTTATACATTCTTCGGCCCTCGCTTAAGCAGCGAGAGTAATACCCTCCATACATTCAGGGCCAAAATTATATTTCTTTTTGTGGTGAGACTTTTACTTTCTCACTCCGGATTATACCCGAAATGCTTCAATTCCTTTTGCGAACTGCGCCAGTCCTTATCCACCTTCACGAAAGTTTCAAGGAAAATCTTCTTGTCGAAAAACTTCTCCAGTGCCTTACGTGCTTCACTGCTCACTTTCTTGAGGGCCACACCCTGATGCCCGATGATGATACCTTTTTGGGAGTCACGTTCCACATAGATCACCACATTGATATGTATCTTATGCTCGTCTTCCTTGAAACGCTCCACACTCACTTCAACCGAGTAGGGAATCTCCTTGTCGTAATAGAGCAGAATCTTCTCACGGACTATCTCTGAGACGAAGAATTTAGCCGGTTTGTCCGTCAGCTGGTCTTTGTCGAAATAGGCAGGTGACTCGGGCAACAGCTCCTTAATACGGCGCATGAGCATATCCACGCCAAACTTATTCTTGGCCGAAATGGGCAGAATCTCCGCATTGGGCAACAGCGAGTGCCATTTCTCCACCAGATCGCCCAGCTTTTTCTGGTCGCTCTCGTCAATCTTATTGATAAGCAGCAGCACCGGAATGGACATTTTCTTCACCTTATCAAGAAAATCCACATTCTTTTCGGGATTCTCTACCACATCAGTCACATAAAGCAACACATCGGCATCGGCCAAAGCACTTTCAGAGAAAGCAAGCATCATCTCCTGCATTTTGTAATTGGGTTTCAACACGCCGGGCGTATCCGAGAACACTATCTGTGTGTCTTCAGTGTTCACGATTCCCATAATGCGATGCCGCGTGGTCTGTGCCTTGAATGTAGCGATCGATATCCGCTCGCCAACGAGTTGGTTCATCAATGTCGACTTACCCACATTCGGATTGCCGACGATATTCACAAATCCTGCCTTATGCATATTTTCCTTTATTCGTTCGTCCTCTATTCTTATTGGGATTTACCTGTCTTTTCCAAACAATACCCACAACCGAAAAACGCATCCTTCCCGATTTAGCAAGAAAGGATGCGTTATCTGTAGTTCTGTTTAATGCGTTTATTTCTTTGTCACAGCCTTTGCACCGTCGTAAGCCCACTTATAGAAGGAAGCTCCATGCACGAAACCGGCTCCGAAAGCCGTAAAGATGATATTGTCACCTTTGTTCAACTGGCTTTCATAATCCCAAAGGGCCAACGGAATCGTGGCGGCACTGGTGTTGCCGTAATGGTCGATGTTGACAGCCACCTTGTCCATGGACAAACCTGCACGCTTAGTCACGGCCTCGATAATACGAAGATTGGCCTCATGCGGCACAACCCATTTCACATCGTCTGCCGTCAGGTTGTTGGCCTCCATGACTTTCATCACGTCGTTGCTCATGTCCGTCACAGCATAGCGGAACACCGTCCGTCCCTCTTGGTAGAGGTAATGAAGACGATGGTCTACCGTAAACTGAGAAGTCGGACAAACAGAGCCACCTGCTTTCATGTGTAAGAACGGAAGCCCGATACCATCGGTACGGAGAAAAGAATTCTGATATCCGATGTTCTCCTCTTCCGTAGCCTCTAAGAGTACGGCGGCTGCTCCATCACCAAACAATACACAAGTGGCACGATCGGTATAGTCAACCAGCGACGACATCTTGTCGGCACCTATCACGACAATCCGCTTGTAGCGACCACTCTGTATCATGGATGCGGCAACATCAAGCGAATAGAGGAAACCACAGCAAGCAGCCTCGAAATCGAAAGCAAAGGCATTTTTCAGCCCCAACTTTCCAATCACGATGGAAGCCGTGGAAGGAAACTTATAATCAGGAGTGGTGGTGGTCACGATGAGTGCATCTATCGTGTCAGGGTCAACGCCTGTCTTCTGGATGAGTTGCTTGGCTGCCTTACGGGCCATGTAACTCGTGCCGAGACCTTCTTCGGTGAGAATACGCCGTTCCTTGATACCCACACGCGCCATAATCCACTCGTCATTGGTATCCACCATGCGCGACAGTTCCTCGTTGTTGAGGATATAGTCAGGCACGTATCCGCCAATACCCGTGATTATTGCGTTGATTTTGCCCATTATTCAGCAGTTTCCTTAACAATAGCGACCTTGCCTCTATAGTAGCCGCAAGTGGGGCAAACTGTGTGATACACATAATAGGCACCGCAGTTAGGGCATGTGGCCAATGTCGGGACTACTGCCTTATCATGAGTTCTTCTCTTGAGTGTACGGGTCTTGGACTGTCTTCTTTTAGGATGTGCCATAATTGTAAATCTTTAATTTTTATTTTTTTAATCTTCAATTTTCAAATTGGAAAGTGCTGCCCAGCGTGGATCCATAGTCTGCTCATCATTATCCTCACCGCTTCGGGCGGCAGACGGCTCTTCACCCAAAGGCGAAAAGTGGTTCAGCACGTCAATCATGGCAGAGTTACATTTTCCAGGTGCATGCACATGCCTGATGGGAATGTTGAGTACTATAAATTCATAGATGAACCATGCGATATCGAGTATTCCTTCGTCCTCAGCCACCGTCACGAGCTCATCTTCTTCCGAGTAGTTTTCTCCAAACTTAGCTATAAGACGGTTATCCGCCTCTATCGCCTGTTCCATGTCGTCCAAACAGACATCACATGGGATGTGTACAAAACCCTTTGTATGGAAATTCAGCTCAAAGAAATCTTCCGAACGGCGTACAGATACGTGGCACGACAAATTTCCCCGCTGAATCTCAGGGGCTTCAATAGCCTTAAAATATTCATCGGCAAGCTGATACTCAAAGGTGTTTTCACCTTCTTTCAAAGCTTTCAAATCTATCTTAAAAGACTTTATACTACACATTTACGGGCTGCAAAGTTACGAATATTTTTTGATTTATGCTACACTACGAGTAAAAATATTTAGATGCTTCCCAATTTTCCACATCTTTCCATACCTTAGTACTACATACGGTGTCACGAAGTTTCCCATTGGACAGCTATCATCGCACAGGTTCAAAACCGTCCGAACAGGATGGAAAAGCACTTACTCTCCTTTAGGAAGTTCAATCCGAAAAGTGGTTCCTTTGCCAAGTTCCGAACTTTTAACCCATATTTTGCCGTGGTGGTATTCTTCTACGATACGCTTGGCCAAGCTCAATCCAAGTCCCCATCCCCGTTCTTTGGTTGTAAAACCGGGACGGAAAACATTACCCACATCCTTCCTCCGGATGCCTCTTCCCGTGTCCGAAACTTCTATGACTGCCTTCTCTCCGGCATCTTCCACCCGCAACGTCACTGTACCGGGAACTCCCCCCATAGCATCAATGGCATTCTTGGCCAGATTTTCAATTACCCATTCAAACAGAGAAGCATTGAGTTTGATGATAATGTCGTCCTTGGGCAGTATTTTAACGATCTTCACCTTATTGGACGTACGCCGAACCATATAATCCATCACATGGTCAAGAACATTATGCAAACTCGCTGGAACAGGCTCAGGAAGCGACCCTATCTTTGAAAAACGGTCGGCAATCAGCTGTAATCGCTTCACATCTTTATCCATCTCCGGAATCAGAGCATCCTCCGGATAGCTCTCCTTTAGAATCTCCATCCATGCCATGAGACTTGATATGGGAGTTCCGAGCTGGTGGGCTGTCTCCTTTGAAAGTCCCACCCAGATTTTATTCTGCTCTGCCCGCTTGGAGGTCAAGAGGGCAAAAATGGCAACCACGACAAATATCATGACGACTCCCAACTGCACTATGGGGTACACAGCCAATCGCTTGAGCATCAAGGACTCGTCATAACACACTTGTATATAGTCATGCCTGACAGCATTAGATGTTTCGCCAACTTTTCCACCAAGTTCTATCTTGATATTATTCCCGGCCTCCAACCATTCTCTCCCCAATTTCGAAGCCTTCTTCAGACTATCCACATCATCTACGCCTTCCAGTCCCACAACGTTTCTGAAGGTCTGGGCCTCCCCTTTGGAGTCCAGCACAATGACAGGAATAGTATTATTCTCATTGATCACTTTCAGTACCAGATTCAGGTCGGTATTCTCATCAGCCATATTCAATGAACGCATGGCCTCGGCCCAAACCTCCATGCGATGACGCTCCTCTGAAGCTAAATCCCTAATAAGAAAATGTGAAACAAGCAGACTGGCAACTGCTATCATCACAGCAGCTGCAACAAGAAGTATCTTCATTTGCCGTATTCGGTCAGTCCATTGCATACAACACCATAACGCCATTATCGCAACAATATTGCATCAAGCACCAAACGAAGAATGCCTAAATACCTGTTATCAAGTTTTTCCCGTTTTTCCTGTCATGCCGTCATTTCCACCTGCAACGGACTGAAAACCAGAATGACGGCGGATGACAGGAAGGCGTGCCGGTGATGTCAGGAAGGGCGGGGCCCCCGCCCGGCACACACACACGAAAAAAGCCTCCCCGGATGCCCTACGGGCTGCCGGGGAGGCCGGG
>OBWJ01000168.1_pt1 | contig 66307 bp, 45 predicted proteins | sample 1495181 | NCBI WGS metagenome assembly OBWJ01 (sample SAMEA2580041, study PRJEB22360) | human gut metagenome
ATCCTTCCCGGCGCGGGGGGGGGGGGGGGGGGAGGGAAAAGGGGAGCCGATGATGGCGGCGCCCGCAATGGCCGGATGGAAGCCCGCGCGAACCATGAGCGGAATCATCGTGGGACCGAGTGCGGCGGCGGAACCTGCGGCGCTCGGAACGGCGACGGCCACGCAGCTCGCCACGAGCATGCAGGCGGGGAGAAGGAAGACGCCGAGACGGCCGAGCGGCTTGACGCAGGAGCTCACGAGCTGCACGTCGCAGCGCGTGATCGAAATCGCGGCGGCAAAGCCCATGGACGAACAGATCGACATGATGAGCGATCCGCGGGTCATGTTGTTCGCGAAGGCGTTGAGCGCGGCCATCGGATCAAGCGAGAGCGTGGCCATCAGAAGGCCGGAAGCAAAGAGTACGAGGCGCGTTTCCCATCGCTTCAGAAGGGCGGCGATCGTCAGCAGCGTGACGATGACGGCCATCCAGAGTGTGAAGGTGGTCATGGGTGGGTCCCTTGGTTGAGTTGGATTTGGATTGTGTCGGCAGGCCGGAGCCCGATCCTTATTCGTCGCGGCCCATCGTGCGAAGATGGCGCATGGAGCCGTACTTCTTCTGCAGAAGCGCATACTCGGCCTCGTCGCAGAATTCGCACTTGCCCGCCGCGAAGGCCTTGGCCGTTTCGATCACGAAGCGGACGGTCTCCTCGACGTCGACGGGATGGGTCGCACCCGTGGCGCAGCCCGCGACCTTGGTCACGGTCGTGATGGCGACGCCGACGCACGGGCGGTCCGTGACGACGCTCGGCTGAAGAATCGAGTTGAGGTGATAGACGTCGTTGCCGTAGGGCGTGATGTCCTGCATCGTGAGCGGAAGAACGGCTGCAGGCTCGCCCGTCGTCGTCTCCATGATTTCAAGCAGATCTTCGCTCACGTGAAGGATCCAGCCGTCGCGCACGGTCGGCGTGATCGCAAAGCCGCGCTTGTTGAGAATGCGGTTGCCCTTCGTCGTGTCGATGCAGAGGATGGCGTCCATGTCGGGATGGACTTCATGACGGTTGCAGATTTCGCTCGTGACGGGCGAGTCCATGAAGGGAACGGGTTCGTGCGGACGCGTCGGGGCGTTCGGGCAGATCTGCGTCGTGACGATCACGTCGCCTTCGAGCCTGTCGCCCTTTCGCTGCATGCGGGCGAGCTTCGCCGCAACCGACACGGCGGCAAGCGCACCGTCGCCGTCGGACGTGAAGCCGATGCGGGAGGGCCGCGCACCCAGACCGCCGAGACGGCCGATCACACCGAGTGTCGGGGCCGTGCCGCCGACCGACTTGCCGTTCGTGCCCGGAATGATGAAGGTCACGAAGTCCGTCGTGCCCTTGGGACCTTCGACCGCTTCGGTCGTGCCGCCTTCGAGCCCTTCGCTTCTCACGAACTCGACGACGTCCCTGCCGCCGACGTTCGCATCATCGAGGAGGTCGTACGCCTCCATCACGGTCTTCAAAGTCATTTTCTTCTCCCATTGAAAACAAATAAAAACCAATCATTCGGACGGTTTTGACGACTTTCGATTTTAGGCGACGCCTGCCGAAGAATTGAAGCGGATTAACCCTGTGGGCCGGCCTTTGAGAAAGGTTCGGACAAATGGAAGCAGGGTCTTTACGTGACGAAGCCGACCGAAGCCGCCTCAAATCGATCGATTGAAGCACAAAATGCCTGATTCGGGACGCAACCTTGGTTCAAGGTCTTGCGGCGCAAGGGTTCGGGGAGCGGGGAGGGTGTTTTCGGCAGTCAGCCTGCGGGAGCGGCGAAGGCACGATTTTCGGGAAACGGAACTCAGGGAAAATGGGGAGATTACGTTTTGCGCGAGCGTGAAAACCCGAGTAGTCATATTTGAGCGACATGGGTATGCTCACTTCTGCCGGCACGACCAGCCGGTTTGAAAGGAGCTAAAAAAATGAATTTCATGAAGACTCTGGTGGCCGCCTCCGTGGCCGGTGCGATGATGGTAGGTGCGGTGTGCGCCCAGGAAGACTCGCTGCGTCCGCGCGAATACGGCATCCAGTTCGGCGTCCTGCAGCCGGGCCAGAACAACGCCATCACTGACGTTGAAGGCGTGCTCGTCGGCCAGGTGAACGTGCATGACGACAAGAAGGGCGCTCATACGGGCGTGACCGCGATTCTTCCGCACGGTGGCAACCTCTTCAAGGAAAAGGTTCCTGCGGGCATCTTCCTCGCGAACGGCTTCGGCAAGATGACGGGCTATCCGCAGGTGAAGGAACTCGGGAACATCGAGACGCCGATTGTCCTCGTCAATACCCTCAACGTGGCCGCAGGCCTTGACGGCATCATCGACTATACGTTCTCCTTCAAGGAAAACGGCGACTGCCGCAGCGTCAACGGCGTGGTAGGCGAAACGAACGACGGCGGCATCAACGACATCCGCGCGCGCTTCCTCACCTCCAAGGACGTCCTCAAGGCCATCCAGACCGCCAAGTCCGGTCCCGTTGAAGAAGGCGTCGTGGGCGCAGGCTCCGGCACGAAGGCCTTCGGCTTCAAGGGCGGCATCGGCACGTCGTCCCGCAAGCTGCCCGCGAGCATGGGCGGCTACACGGTCGGCGTCCTCGTTCAGACCAACTTTGGCGGCTTCCTCAATGTTGACGGCGTCGCCGTAGGCGAAAAGCTCGGCGGCTATCCGTGGCAGAAGGAAATCGAATGCGCCGACGGCTCGATCATGATGGTCGTCGCCACCGACGCTCCGATTGATGCCCGCAACCTCGAGCGCGTCGCCAAGCGCGCCTTCATGGGCCTCGCCAAGGCCGGCGGCATCGCCTCCAACGGCTCCGGCGACTTCGCGATCGCATTCTCGACCGCCAAGGAAAACCGCGTTCCGCACAACACTAAGAAGCTCGAGAAGCTCCAGAACGTCAACGTCGCCAATGACGACATGACGCCGATCTTCATGGCCACGATCGAGGCCACCGAAGAAGCCGTCGTAAATTCGCTCTTCAAGGCGAAGGACGTCAAGGGCTACAACGGCAAGGTCACCAAGGCGCTTCCTGTCGACCAGGTCCTCGAAATGCTCAAGGCGGAAGGCAAGATCGTCAAGCAACCGCGTTAATACGTAATCAAGCCCTCGTCAGGGAATTGAACGCCAGTGAAGGCTCCGGCAAGCGTCGGGGCCTTTTTCGTCATGTGGAACAATGCAGGTGAATCTCTGTTCGGCCGGGCGCTTGTGACGTGCAAAACCGCCCGAGCTCGTTGCTGTGAGCTCGGGCGGTTTCTGAAGCCGACTGTCCGTGATGAGCTAACGGGTCATCATTTGGAAGTCAGTTGATGCGGGCTGGAAGTCAGAAAGCGTGGCGCACGCCCACGGTGGCGCGCCAGTCTTCGTCAAGATAGCCGCCGCTCGTGCGTTCGAAATCGGCCCACACGTAGGTCGAATCCGTGAGGTTGAAGTTGGCTCCGAGGCCGTATTCGACCCACGTATCCTTGCCGTCGATGTCATAGACCTTGCCGTTGCCGCCTATAACGGCGTTGTCGCCCAGAAACTCATGCACTGCGGAGACGTGCAGATAAGCCGTGTTCCCGTTTTCAGGACAGCTCATGCCGAAGGCAAAGTCCGCACGTCCCATCAGACTGTCGGCGTCATCGAAGCGATAGGTCGAGCCGTCGGAGAGCGAGAGAACGTCTGCATCCACATGCGTGTAGGCGAGCTCAACCTGAGGTTCAAGATAGAAGGACTTCGAAAGGTCGAAGCGCCAGCCGAACTCTCCGGAGAGCGCGGTGACGATGTTGTCCATCGAACCCTTCTTGTTGCCGTCGACGGTCATATCGGTTTTGGCCGTGCCGAGACGAGCGACGACGTCGGCAAACTGACCGTTCTCACCCATCCAGAGACCGTAGGCCGCAAGGCTGTAGACGTCCATGTCAGCTTTACCGCGCCTGTAGTCGGCATCGCTCATCGTGTAGGAGAAGGCCACGCCGAAGCGGGGAGCGCCGGCGGTCGGCACGGTGTCGACGCCCACCTGGATCGTGTGGAAGTCGTTTTCGAGTCCGCTTTCGGCTGAGAGCCTGCCGCCGTCATAGCGTGCCCAGGCACCCGACGTCTGCTTCATCGAACGAATGTCGCCCATGCGCTTGTGAACATCATTCGTGAGGATGCGGTTAAGGGCCAGCGGAGCAATAGTGGCAAGTTCGAGGGTGGACTGCATCACGGAGTTCGGGCCTGTGGAGTGCACCTTGGCTTCGCTGTCGATGATGAAGCCTTCGTTGTACATGCCTTCGTCAACCTTCATGGTCGTCTCAACGCCCTCAGCGGCGACATTGCCGAGAAGTTGCTTCGCCTGGTCGCTTGTTACGTCGTCGGATGTAAGGTCCTTCGTCAGGTCCTCGTTGGCGAGCTTCACCGTGAGGGAGGAGTCGGCGTCGGCAGAATCAACCGTGAAGGTGCCGGCCTGCTGGCCTTCGTCAGCGGTGAGATCCGTGGCGAGGCGAACCGTGCCGGAACCCGACAGCTGCTCGATCTTCACCTGAACCGTTTCGTCCTTCACGTTGACAATGCCGTTGTCCAGAACGAGGTTGTTAAGAGGCGTGTCCTTCTGGCCTGTCTGTGCCGTCGTATCGGTCGAGGCAATGGCCGTCGGCGTCCACTGTGCACCGTCCTTGACCGTGAGCTTCATGTCGGACACTGTGAGCTTGCTGCTGCCCTCGGCGTCATCAGGCAAGCCGTTCCACCTGACGAGCGTGCTGCCGTTCCAGAAGGAGTTCGCACCGGCGAGGGTGATGTCGATGTTGGCATTGACAGGCGTACCGGAGGTTGCGGCGTCATAGTTGAACTCGACGGCCCTTCATCTGAGTGCAGTGGTTGCCGTCCTTGTTGATTTCGATCGAGGCATCGCTACGAGCAACAAGCGCAGGGTTGCGGAATCACCGTATTGCCGGCAACTTTGACGTCGCCTGCACTCAAGGCCACAATGCCGGCACTCGATGTCGTTTCATTCTTTGACACGGCCTCAATCGTGATGGTGTCGGCTTCGATCGTCAAAGCCGACTTCTTCACCGGAGTCAGATCACTCAACGCCACAATTGCGCAGTAAACGCTCCCGACACCTTTAGAGGGAATGTTGACGGATTTGCCAGAGAGCTTGAGAGTGCCGCCTGCCTTTTCGTAATCAGCGACGTTCGCAACCCGGACGCCGTAGGAATAGGCCTCTTTTGGCTCTTAAGGGGTACTTGTGGGTAACAAGTACCCCATTTAGTATCGAATCCCTAAGTCTAAGAGGCGGCTTTGGCCGGCACGACATCTCCTGGTAGCAGTACTTCCAGGCCTAAGCAGCAGAGCATGATCATATCGGTCATATTCTGCAGATTACGAAAACCATACGCACGTCACAGGATGTCAACATTTTGGTTCGCCGCCACATGGCTCGAAGGATGCCGCAGGCATCCTCCTCACTCAAGGCTTTGAAGATCACTCGGCTCCGTCAAGGCCGTACGCGGCATATGCTCGGCCGCAAGCGTCCTCCTCTATACGCTCCCGGCCTTGACCGCTCCGAACGCTCGTCCACATTGCCGCACCCTCTCAGTAAACAAGAATCACTTACCAGCATCCGTGCCCGCGCTCGTTGGCGCGGGGCAACACCACCTCCCGGGCCTGGGTTTACCCACAACTCTGCCTGAGGGCTCCCTCTTTTCCTGTGGTCACGGAATTGGTGGAGCTGATGTTGATGGTGGATTGGTCTGCGTCGCCAATCGCCACTAAACTGTTTGCGTTCGCAAATACGCCGGCGGATGTCTGATTGCCAACGGCATTGATGTTGATGTTCTTGCCGCGGATCGTGACGTTGCTGTCAAACACGCTTTGAGAGACTTGCTGTTCCGTTTTGGTGAAGATTGACGGGATGCGCCTCTACGAGCGATAATTTCGAGTAGGGCAGACATTCCGTCTGTAAGGGAGAAACAAAATGAATTCTCAGAAAATGATTCGCCTTTCCGTGATTGCCGCTCTCGCCGGCGTCTACGGTTCGGCTTTTGCTGGCACAGCGTACGATAAAGGTACCAACTTTATCGACCAGACGTACGAAAACGTCGTTGGGACGCAACCTAGTAAACACAAAGGCGCGGTGATGGCTTTCTATCCCACCAATGCCGATGACGTTTTCAACATCCGCAACTGCGTTTTTAACAACAACACGTCCGGATTCGTTTCTCAGCCCGCCAATGGCGATGCCATCAACTGGTCTCAGGGCGGCGCATTCGTCTTCAATGGCGGCACGATCAATGTTGAAAACTCGACATTCACGAAGAATACTGCCGGCCAGGGCGGCGCCATTTCTCAATTCCTGCCTACACCGCGCTCCAACGATGTTCTGAATGTCAAAAACTCTACATTCACGGAAAATCAGGCCAATGCCGGTGGCGCAATGTCTATCTTGAAGGTTGCCAACATCACGGACACGCAGTTCGTCGGTAATTTGGTCGTCGGTGACACCGACGGCGGCGCACTCTTCATCGGCGCGGAAAGCAACGTTGTGATCACCAACACGCTCTTTGACGGCAACAAGTCCCTCACGTCCACGGGCGGTGCCATCGCAACCCGACAGGGTGACTTGGGCAACAACAAGGACGCCAAGCTCGAAATCGTTAATTCGGTCTTCAAGAACAACTCGGCTCTGGGTGAATATCAGAACTCGTTGACCGAAGCTCAAAAGTCCACTTACTCGGGGCGTGGCGGCGCCATTCAGAATGGCTTCTACTCCAGCAAGTCGGACCCCACCCGCGTCACGATCACCGGCTCCACGTTCGAAAACAACAAGGCTCTTTGGGGCGGAGCCATCCTCAACGAGTACAAGGGCAACGTAGCTGGTACCACGGGAAAGGTTGCCTCCATTGCCATCAAGGATACGACCTTTACAGGAAACTCCGCCGTTAAAGCAGGCGGTGCCATCTACAACACGGTCGGCAGCGAACTGCAGTTCTCCGGCACAAACACCTTCAGTGGCAACACCGTCAACGGCAAGGCCAACGACATTCACAACGACGGCATGATCAAGGTGATCGACGGCACGCTGTCGCTCGACGGCGGCATTACCGGCAATGGCACCATGGAGATGGCCGACGGTTCCGCTCTGACGGTCAAGGTCGGCGCTTCCCAGGAGCAGTCCACGACGATTGCGAACGCTGTGACGCTTGGCGATGGCGTAACGCTCAACCTCATCTTCTCGACGGGCTTTGACGGCGAATACAAGCTGGCCGACACCGTGAACGGCACGTTTACGCTCGGCGAAGAAAACGTGCTCTTCGACATTACGGCGGTTGACGGCAAGAACGGCTCCTTTACCGTTGCCAAGAAGTCAGTTGAAGATATTGTCGAATCCACGGGCGGTGACGCCAATCAGGGCTCCGCTCTCGACGCCCTGATCTCTGCTGACGCTTCCGAGTCCAAGAACGAAACGTTTAAGGAAATCGCCGAGTCCATCACGACGGCTGTTCAGTCTGCCGATCCGGTTCAGAAGCAGGCCGCGCTTGACGCCGTTACCGCCATGTCCGCCGACGCTGCTCCGGTCGTCCATCAGGTTCAGACCGATACTGGCGTTCAGATCTTCTCCGCTGTCGGCTCTCGTCTGAGCGGCGGCGTTCAGGGCATGGCTTCTGGCGACGTGCTATCCGAATCCGCCATTTGGGTTCAGACCATGGCCGGCCGTACGGACATGGACGACACGTCCAAAGCCAAGGGCTACGATGCCGACAGCTACGGCTTTGCCTTCGGCGGTGAAGCTAAGGTCTTTGAGGTGGCCAAGGTGGGTGTGGGCTTCGCCTACAACAACACCGACGTTGACGGTTTTCTGCGCCAGACTGACGTGGACGGCTACACGGCCTTCGTCTACGGCGAATACAAGCCCTCCAACTGGTTTGTCAACGGCATCATGTCCTACACCTGGGCTGATTACGAAGAAACGAAGAGCGTGCTCGGCACGTCCGTTCGAGCCGACTATGACGTCGAAACTTTCGGCATTCAGGCTATGACAGGCTACGAAATTAAGCTCGCCCAGTTCTTCGTCACGCCTGAAGTTGGTATGCGCTACTTCCATATCAGTCAGGACAGCTACACCGATACGGCTGGCATGAAGGTCGCCAACACGAGCGAAGACGTTCTCACGGGCGTCATCGGCGCTCGCATCGGTACGGCCTTCGAAGCCACACCCACGATGACGATCCGTCCGGAATTCAGTCTTGCCATGACGTACGACGTCGTTCAGGCCGACAACAATTCCTTCGTGACGCTCGCCAACGGCGCAAGCTACACGGTCAACGGCGAAACGCTCGACAACTTCGGCATTGAAGCCGGCCTTGCCGCTACTGCCGAAATCGGTGACAACGTTGAAGTGTCTCTGAGCTACGAGGGTGCCTTCCGTGGCGACTATCAGAACCACATGGGTATCATCAACGCCAAGTACAAGTTCTGATAACCTTCCGATGAGCAAGGCTTCGGTCTTGCTCTGACGATTTCCGGTTGAAGGCGGTTCGGTGAAAGTCGAGCCGCCTTTTTCAATGCAAATGCGAAGAATTGATCAGTTTCCTTTCCGTTGGTTTGCAACCAGCCTTTTCTGTGTAGCCGTTGCAATGATTTCCGGATGTGCCACCGCTCCGGTACCGCCTCCCGGCTTCGTCGAACGAACGCTACGGACGGACGTTTTCCCCATCCTTGTCTGGGAAAAGCTTTCGGACTCGAATGCGTACATTCGGGCCTACATCGAAGGGGACGGCCATGCGTTCAATGCCTTTGGACGGCCTTCGTCCGATCCGACGCCAAAGGACACGCTGGTTCGCCGAATGGCCTTCGGCGATCCGCACCCCAATGTCATCTATCTCGCCCGCCCCTGCCAGTTCAACACCAAAGTGCCGGCTTGCACAAAGGAAGTCTGGACGACCGCCCGCTTTTCCCAAGCCGTCATCGACGCTGAAGTGGACGCGTTGAAAGAGCTCGCAGGCAACCGCGAAACTGTGCTAATCGGGTTTTCCGGCGGCGCACAAGTCGCCGGCTTGATGAGCGTACTCGACAAAGACCTGAAGGTGCGCAAGCTCGTGACGGTCGCAGGTAATCTCGATCATGAAGCCTGGTGCCGACAGCACAAGATGCCGATGCTGGATGGTTCCTTGAGCCTGGCGGACTTCAGAGAAGAATACATTTCGATCCCGCAGGCGCACTTTGTCGGAGAAAACGATGCCGTCGTGAATCCTTTCCTGACCAGGGAGTTCATCAAAGATCCCGGCCGAATTCGTGAAGTAAAAGGTGCTTCGCACGCCAAAGGGTGGGATGCAGCATTTCCCGCCATCTGGGAAGAGAATTGAAGAGAAAGCCGCCCGGATGTTGCTACACATACGGGCGGCCCTTGAGATCGACAGTTCGGGATGTGTTACCAAATCACCCTCACGGTAGTCATCCGTTTTCGGTTGGGGTTAGAACGCATGCCTCACGCCAACGGTGGCACGCCAGTCTTCATTCAGGTAGCCGCCGCTCGTGCGTTCGACGTCGGCCCAGAAGTACGTGCTGTCGGAGAGGTTGAAGTTGGTCCCAAGAACGTATTCGCCCCACGTGTTGGGATCTCACAGGTCCTGGTCGAGAATCCGTTCAAGAGCCTGAAACTCGGCTCCGTCGAAACCGACAGGTACAAAATTCGCGGAGACTTCGACAAGGCGATCAAGGCGTTCTCCAATGAGGAACGGCGGGGAACGGCTCGCGACTGCGCCAGCAAACCACGGCGCGGCATTGCACCACATCATCCAGGCGAAGGCCTTGAGGGAACATTTCAGTCTGCTGAGACGCGAAAGGGCAGGGGAGCTGTCTGAATACCAGCAAAAAGAGGGCGCTGAAGGTCTGTGCGCGAAAGCAGACTTTCAGTCAGCCGGGAAGAGATGCGCAGCCGCATCGAGGGTTGCACTGGGAAGAAGTCAAGGGAGCGGAAGAAGGGAGGAGCTGCTCCCTTGCGACCTTGCGGTGCGAGGGAGCGTTCCTTCTGGTCTACTGAGGGGACCGATTACTTGGATGAACGCCTGGGGCGCTTGAGCGAGACGGTGGAAGTTCCGCACTCCTCCTCTGTGTCGGACTCGTCTTTTTTACGGCGGGCCTTCGTAGAAGCCACCTCTTCCATCGCTTCTTTGCTGGGCGTCTCAAGCTTTGAGCCGTGCTTATGCCTGGGTTCTGCGATCAGGAGCGAAGCTGCCAGTTCGTCCTCGGTGATGCCGAGGGCTTTGCACAACTTGACGGCGCACGTCGTGGTGCAAGTGCGGGTTTTGGCAATCTTCATGATGTGGTGTTCCGTGAGGCCTGCGGCTGCAGCGAACTCCTTGTACGTAGGGTAGTTGCGCTTCTTGATGAGAAGCTTAAGAGATTTGGGAACGGGATCGAAATCCGAGGCCACAAGCACCGTCCTGATTTTTTCAAGGGATACATTCAGGGCATTGGCAAGCTTCATTCCCGTCGAGTCCGTGCAGCGGCGATGGAGAGAGATCGTATTCATGGCGATCGGGTCGAAGCCGTGGACCTCGCTGAAATGGTTCAGCGTCTTGTAGCCATGCTTGACAACGCACTCCTTAAGAGTGTCGGCGGGCTCGGCGACGACGGTGCTGGGCTTCGAGCAGGAGGGCAACGTGAGCGCCGCGTGCGCTTCCATCATGAAGGCCGTGTCGAGACGGAGGTGGAAGGTGATGAGGGCAAGCTCATCCGGGCAAAAGACCTTGCTCTGGAGCATGTCCTCGACTGCGGACATGTCGAGGCGAAGCTCCTGACAGAGCATCTCAACGGTGAGGCCAGCTTCATGCAGGGCACGATGAATGACCAGGTTGAAGTAGTCGGCGGTATCAATCGGGAACCTGGGACCGTTCAACTGGATGGTCGCGTAATGAACCTGTTGACGGTCGATGGCGTCGAGAGAATTCAGAGTAGGCAGTTCAAACATGGAGCTACTGAGGATTAGGTTGATGGGAGGAGAAGCGAAGTCGAAATGACGAGACGGCACCGGGAGCGATTTGGGCATTGTGGGCTTAAAACGACTGTGTATCCGTCGGATGAATGCCGGGCTGTGCCCCGGCCGTTGTGCGCAGGTGCTGCCTGCGGAGACTCGTCCTGTCGGGAGAGATTTGAGAAGGACGTGGAGGTGCCAGTGGTTGTATCGGGAGAGGGCAAAAATTGTTCATGATGATAGTCGATGCAAGCACGATTTTTTATATATGGAAAATGTGAATAAAAATACGTCTAAGTGCGGATGAGTCGATGTCATCCGTTCAGTAATTGCACTCTACTACAGGGTGAAACAAAGATCAAATCCACTGGGCAGCGGTAACTTCTTTTTAGACAGCACTGAGGTGGTGATTAACAGAGTGTTTCATGAGTTGGTTGCTGGTTAGCGATCGCTTAACTTCGGCAGTGGCCCAGGCTTTGACAACGAATACACTATTTACCCAGTGGTTAGTAGGAAATAGCTTGCGGTCCTGAAAAAAGTTAAAGCTAGTATTTACACCTAGGTGATCACCCTAGATGGGAACGTGTTATTGATGATGTGTTTTTACAACACTTTCTTTCGTGGACGGGTTTCAGATGATGCTTTCCAACGAAGGGTGCCCAACAGAGGGAGCCGGGCCGCGCTGTTTGAGAGCTGGATCCAGATGAGAGGAGGGGGCAGAGGAGAAGGGTCTCTAGGCGTGATGTCAAGACGTCCGTGCAAGCAGTCTGTTGCGAGGAAGACACTGTTGCAGAGTCCTCAGTTTTCAAAAATAGCGGTTGAAGGTAAAGTAAAAGTATTTTTCACTACATTCACCGTTTTTCCCTCATGACTGAAACCGAAAAAGAAGAAAAAACAAGGCTGCGTACCTTGATTTACCGAACTTCTGGTTGACGAGCCGTCCCTGGCTCATGCTTGCCTTCATCGGCGCATTCATTTTCTGTCAGCTTCTCGTCTTCAAGCACAGCTTCCCCGAATCAACTCTTGAGACGCTTATTTCGGCCCAGGGGACGTTCTCCTTCTCCGTCTTGATTGCAGCAGTGGGGCTTATAGCCAAAGCCGCATAAGCTTAACCGCCCCAAAGAGAACAGTCCGACCTCAAGCAAGATTGATTCATGAGATGCCTTAACGGCGCCGTCAAACAGACATACTATTTCAATTGCAGACACTTGCATCGAACCTTATCTGGCACTGACGGTTTCCTGAAGTTCATGGAATTCCGAACGGAGTCCCGACAGCCCTGAGAGATTGGTGGATGGGCCTCTCGCATGAAGAGACTGAGTCCACATGACCTGGTAATGGAATGCGGATTAGGGAGTCTTTTGTCCGTCGTTTTCCCGCGTTCCAAGGCGGGCCTCATTTCCTGAATTCAGGCGAGCAAGCTCGCTCAAATAAGTACGGCCCGCGGCCACTGCGAGAGCGCATTCGCGCTCCCGCACCGCCTGCGGCGAAAAATACTTAACATCTTGCTTGACAAGAGTGGGTGGTCCAGAGATAGAAATAGGAGTCTTTCTGCGCCATCAGCACTTCGCCATTGAGGAACTTTTCCAGCTCCTCTGCCGTAATGCCGAGTTCCGTCCGTTGGCTTTTGCGAACCAGAAACCTTTCGAAGCTTCCAGTCCGAAGCCGGCGCGTGATCAGAGTGCGGCCGTGTTCGTCGGCATGAATGGCTTTCACCAACCGGCGGTTGCGGGAAATGAAGACGACGATGTCCTGCCCCTTCTCGACATCGATCTGAGCCATGGACAGGGCATATCGTGCCAACGAATCGAACCCCGAGCGCATGTCGACTGGACAGACGATCAGAGTGACATTGGGGATTTTGGAAAAGTCGAAGGGCGTCATCGGACAAACTCCGACGTCATTCGAATGAGGGCTGCGGCGAATTGTTCAGGAGCTGCGGTGGCAAAGGTCAGACGTGCGCTCCAGTTGAACCGGAACCTGCGGAATCTGACTTTCCGCAGGAACACGGGAAGTGGCTGAGGGACGAAGTTCGCCAACGACCTTGATCAGCTTGGAGCTCGGGCGTGGAACGGGCGTAAACGTTTGCTTCTCGATTCGGCGGAACTGATGGTAGAGCACCCAGAGGTTCGGCAGAGCATCGTCGGCCTTAAGGAACTCATGCAGGCGGGTGCGATGGAAGGCGGTTTTGCTGAGGGCCGCTGCTGAGGTAGGCTGTGTGAGCCTTGGTCCAGTAGATCATCTCGATCTCCATAAAAGAGATCTTGATTTTGGCGGATCCTACGCGTGTAACAAACGGTGTTTAGGGGGCGTACGATGAAACTGTACGATCGACTTCGTGAGAAGCATACTTGGTTGGGAATTGGGAATCCAGAAGTTTGGCTCGCGTGGCGATGTAGTGTGAAGACCGGATAGCAACCATCGTAATTGCAGGTTATACTTTCAAATTGAAACTTAAACTTAGCCAGGGACTACGCTGGAGGCGTGTTACGTAGCTCATGATGCCACGAATAGTATCTAGCGGATTAGTGCAGCCAACAGTACTTGTACCCTTGTTCAACCCTCAAGACTTAAAATATTGAAATGTATCCAGTAGATCAGTATCTTCAACAAACAACTGCCTATGTTGATCAGATATTCAGTGCTAATTATCCAAGTTTTCTTCTGCCGAACCTGCAGAGAAGCTACAAATGGGACAAGTCTAAAATTAGGCAACTCTGGAAGGACTTGAGTGATTACCGAGTCGTGAATAGACTCGGAAAGAGTTTTGACTACACCCACAACAATCCCGATTTTGACAAAACTCCTCCGTATCTGCTAGGTACTATTTATATTATTGAGGACACGAATGACGCAAGCAGGAAGAAAGTGCGTCAATTAATTGACGGTCAGCAACGCTTGACAACCATTTGTCTTTCTGTTCTTGTATGGATCGAGATTTATCATTCCCTACTTGACGATCCAAAGATTAAAGAACAGATTGATGCCTTAGATGAACGACTTGATTTCGGTTGTCAAGATCTTCTCCATAAAGCCAAAGATATCCTTACTGAGAGAAAGACACCAAAGCTGATTTATCCTCAACATGCCAACAATGTTTTCTGGGCTGGGCTTTGTAAATGTTCTACCGCAGCTGAGTTCACGAAACATTTGAAGACAGCCGATGAGAACAATGAAACGCAAAAGAACATTGTTGCCGCATTCGCTGAGTTAAGATCATGCATGGCCCAGGCTATCGATGATTTTCCTGAGGACGCTCCAACCATTGCTTGGAAGAACAAGAAAGACAGCTGGGACGTCTCAAAGGTAAAAACGATTATCAAACAGAAGAGAACAGCCGGTTTTGAAGAATGGATGACGCGATTCGCAGGGCTTTTAGCAACATTGTTAGATTGCGTTTGTCTAGTTCAGTTCAAATGCACTGCGACTCAACAGGTTTCTTTGTTCGATATTATCAACAATCGTGGTGCCAAATTTGATATGCCTGACATGGTTAGGCTCATGCTTTTTTCACGTGTTAAACAATCGAAGCATGAAGAATTGAATCGCATTTGGACAACGGCGAAAATTAATCCAACGATTCTGTCTTGGGTTTGGAACGCTTTTTATGCAGAAGATGAGAAAGATGGGGCGCGCAACAAACTAGAGCTGCAGGTAGAGGATCGTTTATCTTCCGGCATGAGTGACAGCCAGAAAGAAAAGTGGGTAATGGATTTCGCTAGTCGTTGTACCCAGTGCGCTCTGAGCCTGTCTAATATCGAATCGTTTAGTGACGTGTCTATTTCAGAGGATAAATTCTCGAAGGTAGCTTTTGTTACCTCATTTGATTACGCAAAGTTCACTAATCCGATTTACTTCGCGCTCGAGGAATATATTAAAGATGACAGTCTGGCAAGAAGAATTTACTCTTACCTTTTAAACCTGATCATTCGCATAACAATTGTTAAGCAGAAAGATACAAGAATCGTTTCTAAAACCTTGCCTGGGTTAGCGATCAATATTTGCAGGGAGGTCAAGGTTTATGCTGAAAAGAAGGCGGCAGTAGCGAGCACGAGTGATGAGAGTCTGAAAGAGGAATTCAAGTCAACTGATCTTTTGGAAACAATCAAAGAACTTGTTAAGAATTCATCGATTTATGATTTAGTTGTGGATGGTGAGTTTAAGCAAAAGCTCATTGAGTATGCGCTGCCAAATGATATGACTCGATTCGGATATTTGGTGATTGCGAGCATTGAAAATAGCATGTACGGTAAAAATTCTGCTTCCGTATTAAAGTATTACGGAAAAGTCCAAGAACAGAATAACAACTTGGAACATATCTATCCTCAGATACCAGATCAATCGTTCTGGCCTGACTATCAAAAGAGTTACACTGACTATTTCATAGGTAAAATTGGCAATTTGCTGCCCCTGGCATCTACCATGAACAGTTCTTGCAGTAATAAGTCTATAAGCGATAAGATGAAGGCTTATGGACAATCTGGTTTGAAGCTGTACGACCCGTTAAAGGAGCTGATCGACCAGCAGGTGGGGCAATCAGCTCCGGGTACTTGGACCGTTGAAAAAATTGAAAAACGAACTGAACAGCTTGCGGAAAAGGCTGTGGTTGTGTTTAGTCTAAACTAAAAAAATCTGCTCGGGGTTGGCATTTAGATATGCCAACCCTCTATGCAGATGCACGAGCAATAAATCTTTTAAGTTCTCATAATTGGGATCTAGGTCATCTTCCTTACAGCGTTGAACGAGTAAGTTTTCATACAGTTCGTTCTCATTTCCGCAAAAAACTCGCCATTCAATTTCGAGTCCTCCGCTAGAAGAAAATGTTTCCTTTGGGGGGAGACTCTTTTCAGACAAAGAAAGAACTAAAGCATAGCGGCAAATGATGTTGTAAGTTTCAATGCCTGTCTTGCGCTTGATTTGGATCAGTTGGTTTCTGCCCTGAGCGCTGATTCGTATACGATCAAACAATTAATTCTCCGAGACGTTTGTTGCTTGCTCATTTTCGTTGTAAATAAACTGATATGAATGAGCAACGGATCGTTCAATCTCTTCTTTTAGTTTGCCAGAAATTTCTTCGTCGGTAGATAGGATCATGACCTGGTGAGAAACTTTCGTATAGAAATTTCGTACAAGGTTCATTCGATGAGCTCCATCGAGTCGCGCTAACGGAGTATCGACGACAACAGGTATCTCACTGCTCTTGGCGCTCATAATTGCACGCAACACAGCTGTGGCCAACATCTGACGTTCGCCAGCAGAAAGCCGAGAAAGTGGGATCTCTTTTCCAGATGAGGCAAATAAAGTGACACCATACGTGCATGGATCAATCCGAATGCTTTGAATGAAATTTCTCTTTCTGAGCAACTTCTGAAAATGAATGCAAATAGCTGAGGAGAGCCAATCTGCTTTGTTGGCCAACAATTTTTGTTTATAAGCCAAAAGCACCTTTTGAGATCGTTTAGAAGCTTCGAGCGTAAATCGCATCCGTTCAGTCGTCTGAAGGGTTTTCTTCATTGTGACTTCGAGATGATTAATCTGGGCCTCAACGCGAGAAATAAGATTGCGTGTGGACTCGATACTAGTATCAATGACGAGTAGCGAACGCTTCACTTTCTCTACGTCAGCTTCATGCTTAGACAAGTTTTTGAGAATAAGTTCAATTTTCTCCTGTGAAGGAGCAGCATCAATAAGAGCTTGGATGCTAAGACTCTCATTCGTGCATTGAGTAATCTTGTCAACAAGTTTAAGATACTCCTTCTTGAGTTCAGTCACTGAATCTTCGATTCGCGCTATATTCATAGGCCGAAAAGCGGAGCCAACTTTCATGGCATTGAGGAGCTTATCCTTTTCAGCAGACAAGATAGCATCAATTGAAGAAACAAAATTCGGAAACTGTTCCAGAAGACGCTGGCGAACGTTTCGATTAAATTCAAGGAGTGCAGCAGAGGACTGACGGCCATTAATTGCCAAGGATTCTTTTTTATAAGATTCGATGATGGCTTTAAGAACAGTATGATGTTGCACAAAGGGGAAATGCGGATGAGATACAAGTTTCACACGGTCTCGGTAAAGATCGGCTAAGCGACTCTCTAAATCCTTCAACTTTGTACGAAGCTGGATAGCTCTTTCATAAGCAGTCAACCCTTGTTGATCGCTACTGGCCCGAAAGTTGTCTAGAGATTTTTGGGCTTGGTCAAGTTGGTTTACAAGGCTAGCCCGGGTTTGAATCAGATCTGACAAACTTTGGTTGTGCAAATTCAATTCGTTAGTTTTATTCTTCAGCAAGTTGGCATCGTTCTGATCGTCTTTCGATTCTGTCTTCAATTTTGTCAAGCATCTTCTGTCATAGGCGAGAAGATCGGTGAGAATCGAATCGATTTCGCCAACACCGAGCAGAACTTCTGTAGCTTTTTTTAAGATTTCAGGAAGTTTGTCCGGGTTTGCCATTTCTTCAATTTTTTCACCGTCAAAGAAAAACAGTTCGGCGAGAGCAACAGGCAAAAAGTCGTCGATCAGGTCCGCCCAATGCTGATGATCTTGGGTCCAGAGTTTGTCATTTTGATAAGCAACGAAGCTTTCAGCCAGAGTTTTACCTTGGTTGGACCAACTACGAGTGATGGCAAATTTGGTGCTCTCTTTTCCGTTGATTAGCCGAAGTTGAATGGACACGGAAGGTTCGGAAATCGTATCCAGTCTAATTAAGTCACGGATGTATTCGTTGTAAGCACCTTTCTTCTGCCCGAAAACGCGAGCACCGTAAAGGACTACTTGAAGCATTTGCAGAAAAGTAGTCTTACCGCAACCATTCATACCCTCAACCAGAATAACAGGCCGGTCTTTCTGTGTGTCCAGTGCAATCGTAGTACGTTCCTTAAAGACGCCGATCGCCTCAAGTGTAAGGGATGTAATGGATAGTTTTTTCATTTTAGATTAAGAGTTCTTGGCGGTTAGCAGGGAGGGCTTCTTCGTTGGCCACTTGCTCAATGGACTTAGTTGATTGAGTATCTATAGGAATGTCTGAATTCTCTTCAACGTTGGAATTTAAGAATTGTCGGGCAAAAGCAGTAGCTTGTTCCTCATCAATAAACGAAAACCGCTCAAGGATTTTTCCTACTTCATCCAATTGTTTCGAGCGATGTTTTTTGCCATCGCGTTTGAAAGAGGTTGCAAGTAGAGTTCTAGTAAGCTCATACAGTTCGACACACCGGCTGTCTGTGATCTTCTCATCAGCTGCAGGTATGTTGGCTCTAGTCCACTGGGATGCTACTTCTTTAAGCAATTCAATATCGTCGGAGGCGAGAGTCTTGTTGACGAGATCGGCACAATCGAACTTCTGGCCAAACACTCTTTCATAGATTTTAGGAACAGTGTCCTCAATCTCTCCTTTTTCTTCGACCCAGATTCGGCGTATCTCATCGAGCTCTTCTCGGCTGATAAGCTCGACATGACCATAGCCATTCTCGGCGGCTTGTTGCTGAACAACTTTCTGAGCTTCAAGAAGGTTTTTGAGCAAATCGTGTCGATATGCTTGAGTGTAAGGACCGTGAACTAGTTCATTGCGCATCAGGATCAAGCGATTGTTACCGAGGCGTTTAAAGTCTCGGTGGTCTCGTTCGTTTTCCCCAGGAGCAAGGTATTTGTCGCGGAAGTCAAGAATCGGTTTCATCCAAGCCTTGGTTTCGTCGTTAAGAATCATTGCTTCCATGGACTTGTCTTGCGCTACCATGGTGCAGACATAGCAGCCAAAGCGGCTGTCACCACAGCTTTGTGTGCTGGTGTCAACGACTACAGGGCATTCACGGTCTGGTGTTGCGCCTCGGTAAAGCTCGAGCAGGTCTGCACTCGAAACTCCCCAAGGGTTTTCGTAGGTTCCTATAAATTCCCAAACGTCGTCGTTGGACCATTCAGCTATAGGTGCTAAAACCCAAACGCGAGAAAGTTTAGGATCGCCGTTCCTAGCAAGAAAGGCACGTGACGACCCTTCATATTTCTCAATGGTCTTAGCGCGAGCAGAACTCTCAGCTTTGCGAGTGCCAAGGACAAGGATCGCCTCTCCATTAGTCTCAGAAAGGTTCTGGATGAACGAAGTGGAGGTGGTAATTTTTAACCGCTCCGTACACCAACGAAACTTGGGCCGCGGCGCTGGATAGCCTTTGCCAATAAGATTGACCCAGAACCGGTTCTTCAGCTCTGGGATCAATCGATGAGGGAAAATCGGCAACTTGGCTTTAAGAGCAGCAAGCTCCATTTTCGTGAGAGAGTTGCGAACCCAGGCTGCGACTACAGGATTCTCAACAAGGGTGTCGGTACTAATCACGTGTACAGGTTTTCTGCGTTTTTCAAATGGTAGCTCCAAAAGGCTAAGCCAGATCAACTGCACGCAGGTGGTTGAGTCTTTGCCTCCGGAATAGCCGACGATCCAAGGCATGGAGTCAGAAAGATACAGGTCTTTGATTAAGGCTTTAATTCTCTCGACTTCTGTTTCAAGATCTTCAATCATGGGGGGCTCGCTTGAATTTTTTTTCGGTTTCTAGTTCGCTTTCGCTGAGAGGCAGTCCGAGCAACAGTTTAAGCTTGTTGGTCGTGAGTGCTACGTTCATCATGTTCTTGCTCATTCGGCCGCCAAGCATGGCGCGTCCTTCCCAGTCGGTACGGTTAGCACGCAACCAGTCGATTGAGTTAAGTCTGCGAATTTTAATACGCCAGTCGTCCTCGTGGTAGCTCAACAGCGCATGTCCGAGTCTTCCTAGTGCCTGGAGCAGCACACTGTGACCATGAACGTATTTTTCTCGAAGTTCACCTGCTGAAAGTTCGCCTGTTTTGAGCATTTGCCATTCTGGTATGTTTGTGGCTACTTCATCCCAATAATCGAGAACTAGCTGTTGAACTTCTTCAGTGTTTCCGTGAAAGCCTGCAACTAACTCTCGAGTTGCATAGTTGATTGCTGAGAGAGTGAAAAGCTTTCTTGAGCGAGGAGCGATAGAGGATTTTTCAAGCTCAACTCTGTCTTGAAATGTCGTATTGGTCAGTGCCACTAATTTCGCTAAACGTCCAATTTGATCACGGGCATCAAAAAGGACAGAAATACTTGCCGACGGTCTTATAGCATATCTGTTCAAGTCGGCAAACATTTGTTGACAACGTTTTAACCCGCGATCAACAAAGAAAACCACAGCAATGGTTTCATTTTCAAGTTCAGGAGCAGATTTCAGAGCTTCTTCGATCGCGGCCTTACGATGTTGCCCGTCGTTGATAATGAAGTTCGCATCCATGGAGATATTCAATGAACCTAGACGAAACCCGATGCCGCCGTTCGTTTCGGGATCAATGGGGGTGAAATCTAAAGGTCCATCAACTGAGACGGTGAGAGCTGAGAAAATATAATTGTCTTTATTTTCGATAATATAATTGGTAAGTGCCGGGATTCTATTTTTATTGAGAATGCGTTGTGCTCTAAGTTCAGGACCGAGATTTCCATTGTCAAAATGGAAAAGCTTCGGAATGATTTTCAGAGGGCACATGGAAACATAATATTCTCGCCCCGCTTGAACGCCACGGATGGCGGGAAACGTGTAAGCGAATGTGGCTGAGGTTTTCATAGAAGTATGAGCAGATGGCCTAAGGGAATTTTTAGTATTCTCGCATACTTGTATGTGGATCTGCAAACAAACTAAGAGAAGTTACAAGGGATTTACAGTTCCAGCAGAGAGGTTATGCTAGAGGCTGCAGCAAATAATGTTCGAGTCACGTTGGAATCACCTAGTATGGCCATACGTTACCTATGGGCGTTCTCTCAACCAACTGAACGAAATGAATGTTACGCGAAGGGCTGCCAATCGGATTCAGGCTGGCAGCAGCCTGAGGCGGGGGCTCTGTGTTTGTAGCCCCCGTCAGGCAAGGACCTATCAGGCGAGTGAGGTACCGCGAGTAGGTCCGACTTCTGGCCTCAAAGATAGAGCATCCTGAAGGCGAGAAGACTGTTGTGGTCTGCCGACTCCACGAGCTGCATTCGCATGCAAGCGATGTTGGCCATGGCTGCGGCGGTCGCAATGACGTCGTCTTCGAGCACACTCTCGAGTGCGTCGAATGGCACGGTCAACATCCCCAGACTCGAGGTGTCGACCAGGGCGATCGGTCGGGTGAGCAACTCGGCCTGCGCGTTCGGTCCGTCTTCGTCCGTACCTTCCTTTCTGAATACGCCATTGATCTGAAGGTCCTTCAGCGTGGGCGGTTGGCGACGGGGAGGGAGGCACAGGTTGGCAAAGGGGAGGTACGGCTGTCTCGGCTTCTGTGAGTCGATGGCTTCATAGACGAGGTCCGGCGCAACCGCGATGTTCACAAAGTACTGGTACTTCGCCTGACTGTAGTGGAAGATCTCGAAAGTCACGGTGGCGCCGCAGCGGATCTTGATGACCCACCGGATTGCCCCCTGTAGGCTCTTTTCATTGCAGAGGGCGCACTGCCAGGTGACGGACTCCGTCTCTTCTGGATTCGGGACGGTGGTCTTCAGATAAATGGCTGCCTTCTGGTAGAGCTCCATGAACCGCGGATGCTGGCTGAAAATCTCCCAGTCACGAAGCTCAGACCGTTCCGCGTTCTTGCAGAAGTTAGGCCACTGGGTGAGCGGCGTCTGGCGGGCTGCGATCCGCTCGATGAACAGGTCCTGCTCATCGGGCGTGAAGATTTGATCGTAGTCGTCGGACTTCTTCAGGGTGCCGCACTTCAGCGTCTTGTTCACGAGCGGCACGCCCAGAGCCAGGGCGTCCTGAATGCACAGGTCTTCCTTTTCCATCAGGACGCTGGGCGGCCAGCAACGGAAGGCCAGATAGTCGACGATGACGCCTAGTTCGCGGTGGCGCTTGTGGCGCCTGTCAACGTCGAGTGACTGGCCGATGTAGCAGGAGCCGTCGGCCCTGAACTGCATGTAGACGCCGCAGCGGTACTTCTTGCCGTACTTCTGGCGAAAATCCTCAGTAAAGAGGCGAAGTGCGTTGGTGTCGCCGCGCACGTCGGCAAAGAGTTGGAAGCCAAGGCGCTCGGCAATGGCTTTTGCTTCGAGAAATTCCATAAGTGAACGATGTCCTTTGAAAAGGTTGGGGGATACGTGTTTGGTGAGGTTGTGCTAGGCTAGTTCTGTATAAAAATGGACAGGAGGCATAATGTTTTCCTATATCGAAGAAACGGAAGAGGGGACGATCTTCTATCAAGTACGACCATGGTGTTGGTGTTTTTGTTGGGCTGCTTACTATGTCACGGAAGTCTTCGAGATTTGCGGAATACCTTTCATTTATCGAAGATTGAAGGGTATTCCGCGTAAACCAACGCTTATGGAATGGCTTGCTCGTTATCCTCGCCTGTGGTCTAGTAAGAAGGTATATCCTCCTGAAACGAAATTTCAGTACGGGCATAAAGGTATGAGCCCAGCAAAAATAAGGTTCATAAACAATTCATGGCGCTAGGTTACCTCTGTGAATGTAGCTTGGAAACGATATCCTTGTCGCTCATGCCCGGTTCTGCGTTTCGGCCTATGTCTGTAATTAAACTCCTAATGCCTTCATTTGTTTGAGCGTACTCGTTAATTCTTTGAAATGTCTCTTGTGGTGAGGAATAAGTAACCCCGGATCCAAAGGCCCTCTCTAATACGCTTTTAATGCCGGTTTCGTCTCGCAAATATTCTGATGTGGAAATCATCTGAAGCCCTAATTTGTAATTGGCCAAGTCGTGCTCTTTTCTGGTGCGTGCCATAAAATCAGATTTTGTAGGTAGCTCAATACTTTTTTCTTCATGACGACGCCGAACCGAATCATCACTAGTTGCCTGTACGGCGGCCGCTGAAGCTTGATAATCCTTTTCAATGTCATCACGTGTCGTTCCGACAAAGTTCTTGCCCTTGTTAGCGACTAATTTCCTCGAAGGCGGCAATACTTTTTCTAGACTGGGTTGTTGCTGATCAATTAGATTCTTCAAAGCTGCGCGTCTCTCTGAGTTGCTACTGAACATCCTTAACGCTTCGAAAGCATCTCCGCCAGCCATTTCAAGACCAAGGTCTCGAACCATGTTGTCTCGCTCCAACATGACCTGATTAGAGGTACCCATGGACGTCGTATGAGTGGCCGAATCTTGATCACTAGAGCTTTGGGATGCAGTACGACCTTCATTAACCCCTTTCTGGTCAATTCGCTGTGCGTTAGAAGAGTCAACTAGAGAATTTCTAGTTCCATTTGTTACCGCAGTTACTTCAGAAGTTTGCCTCGCAATTGAAATGCCAAAGTTTTCTTGCTGAATCGTTTGTTTGCTTCCTGATGAGATTAATGCGCTAGAGTCAGTTATGCTGGATGACGTGGAACCGGTAGGACCTGCATTGACTCTAAATAAATCAGACAGAAGCATGTTTGAAGTGTCGGGATGACTAATATTATTGGTTTTGTTGATTGGCGATGATTTATTTCCATTCCCTTTGGCGAAATTCAAGGGGAGATCGATATTGTTATTCATTCCAAAAGGAATACTGTTTGGCGTGATCGTTAGCTGACCACCGCCTTCTCCAGAAGTGGTCGGATTTGTTTGAGCATCGGAAGGCAGTTGATGTTCAAGGTTGTTGGATCTTGTTGCTCCAACTCCGAAGCCTGAAGCATATGTAAAGTGTTCTTGAGAATTCCCTGATCTACCGAAGTTTGTCCCGATTCCACTCGAATTAGTAGTTCCGGAACTAGCAGTCTCGTTAGTCCCATATGTTGTGCCATTGTTCCTGTTCACGCTCCAACCGTCGTCGCGATTGACGCTGTTGGTCACGCCGTTGCCCGAAACGGACTGAACCCCAGAATTCGTCGCAAGAGAACTTGCATTGGTCGCAACCGATGAGGTACCAAAGTTGTTTGCATCCTGAGTCGTGTGCGTGTTCTGCATGTCGGACGAGACGCCAAGGTCGGACTTCCGGACATTCATGGCAGTTATCTGTCCTCCGGAGCGGTCGAAGGCCGCCGTACCTTGAGCGAGTTCGACCTTGTGCGTGTTCGGATCCGCCCAGCTGCTCGAAGTGTCGGTCTTGTTGGCGGACACGTTGTTGAGAGAGGCGTTGTTCAGGGAGGCGTTGCCGGCGGACACGTTGCCCATGGCAAGCTGGGAGCCCTGAGCCTGAGCTGCCGAGGATGCAGGGGCGAGAACGGAGGAGGTCATGGCGGTGAGGGCCATGTCGCTGCCCTTTGCGACGGCGTAGGCGAGCACGGGGACGAGCCACAGGAGCGAGCCCGCCATTGCCTGAGAAGTGGCGCCTGCGTCTCGAATCATGGTGGCGGCCGCAAGGGTCACGCCGCCGGCGGAGTTCACGAGTTGATTCATCGGCTCCATGTCGAGGTGAAGCGTGAGGTAGTTGATGATGGCCGTGATCGGCGCCCAGAGGCTCACGGAGATGAGGAGCGTGAAGTAGGCGCGGCAGACCATTGCGCCGCCTGCACCCGTGCCGAGCATCATCAGGAAGACCATGGGCCAGAGGCCGATGACGGTGAACTCAAGGATGTTGCGAAGCTTCGGGAGAGCCGATCGGGCCATTTCGCTCAGGGTTCTGTAATTGATCTCGGAGGCGAGGTTGCCCTGGGAGCGTGCAATGGCGACGCCTGCCGAAAGAGGCGCCTGACCGGCCTTGGCTGCAAAGGTCATGGTGGTGTCCGGGATCGCGGACATCATGAGGGACTGTCTGAGAGATTCCGCCATGGTGCGCGAGACGCCGAGCATGATAGATTCGGCCTGCGGAATGGCCGTGGAGAGGGCCGCGTTGACGCCGTCCTTGAAGTCGACGTTGAGCTTGAGGCGCAAGCGGGACTCAAGGGCGGGAATCTCGGTCTTCTCGAGGGTTTTCTTGAGTTCTTCAGTCGCCTCCGTGCAGGTCAGGACCTTGTTGTTCATGAACACGCGACGTGCCGGATTGACCCAGCCGTTGGTGGATATGAGTGCATTGATGTCGGGGGCGTTGAGGGGCTCCTGACGCTTGACGGAGTTCTCGAGAATTTCGGGAACGATGCAGCGTTCCGTGAAGTTGGTGAGCGACATCTTGCCGTCGGCCGTGATGGGCTTTACGGAGAGCATGGTCGTGACGACGCGCTGTGGGAAGGCGACGCCGAAGCGTGTGTAGCGTGCCGCGTCCACGTCTCCGAAGGCCGTTTCGAACGATTCGGTGAGCCAGTAGGAGGCGCGGGAGATGACGGATGCGGGCCATCCGATGCCGAGCGGGATGTTTTGAACGACCTGAACGTTGGCGGAGCGCACGTCTCTCACGGCGATGTTGACGCGGGGAACGAATGCGGCCGAGAAGATGAAGACCATGGCCGCGATCCAGACGATGAGGTCGCCGCCCCTGTAGCGGACGGCGGCGCCTGCGGCTGCACAGATGAGGCCGAACAGGGCGACGCAGAGGAGGAGCGAGCGGTAGTCGTCGGTGCCCGTGATGAGTGCGAGGGTCGTCCAGAGGTCGGCCACCTGTGCTCCGTTCCAGTATGCGTAGAAGTCAAGTGCTTCGGTTGTCATGAGGATTCCTTACTGGGTGATGCCGCTGCCCGGCATCGTGGAAAGCGCCTCGATGGCGGAGTCACCGTAGATGGTGCGCTGAAGGTGAGAGATGTAGGAAAGGAGACTCGAGACCTGGGAGACCCTGCCCGACATGACCTTTTCACGGCTCAGAAGCTCGGCTCGAAGGACGTCGCAACGGGCGACAAGCGTTTGGGCGTACTCGGTCGCCTGATTGTTGGCCGATTTGGCGGACGAGGACGATACGACGCTCTTGGCGTCCTCGGTGAGCTGTCCGACTGCGGTGAGGATCGCCTCGTAGGCAGCGACCTGAGCGAAGGTCTGGAGCATGCCGTCGGAGAAGTTGATCATTCGCGGAGAGGCAGCGAGTTCGGCCAGTTTGAGAAGCGGCAGGGAGGAGATCGTGGCGAGCATGGTCATCTCCTCTGCAGTGACTCTGGAGACGTCCCTGTAGACAAGCGAACTCCTGTAGTTCGTCATGGCCTTGTAGATCTGGTTGTTGAGATTGACGTCGCTGTAGGTGGTTCTGGTCGGATTGAGGCACTTGTCCTTTTCATCGCACTTGTAGACGACAGCCTCCGTGGGAATCTTGTCCGAGCCGGGTTCGCCGAGGACGGCGTTGAGAAGGTCGAGTGCGGGGTAGTTGCGTTCCTCGATGGTGGTGCTCGTGCCCGAGCCCTTCTTAACGAAGACGCGGGTGCCGATGAGCGACATCATGACCTCGCGCTTTTCCTGAGTGAGGCGCTGAGAGCCCTTGCCCGAGATGAGGAGGGCCCAGGTGAGATTGAGTTCGGAAGCCTCGACGATGTTGCCGCCGGTGTCAGTGCGCGTGGGCGCGCTGGAAACAACCTTGCCGCCGTCAGCACGGGTGAGGGAGTCGGCGTCGTGAGCGTCTTCGGCCTGACCGAGACTGCGCAGGGAATTCCTCGCCTTGTGGCCGAGTGACGAGATCCATTCGTTGGGTCCCGCGTTCATGATGTTCTCGGCGACCTGACAAGAGTCTCCGAGCATGCTGGCGTAGCGCATGAGCATGTCGCGGAACTGAGAGATCTGTTCGTTGAGGTCGGGTGCGAGCGACTGGAGGGCTGCATGGAAGGCGAGCCCGGGCAGGGCCGTGCCGATCGAGCGCACGAAGCTCACGAACTCGTCCTTCGACGGAATGGAGAAGGCGCCGAGGAAAACGTCGATGCCGCCGCAGCCGGCCTTGAGTTCGGGCCCCTGAAGGTAATAGGGCTGGAAATCCTCACGATTGGCCTTGAGGATGAAGCGGCCGCCCGTGACGGTGTCCATCGAGGCGGACGCGTAGAGGCCCGGAGCCGTGTAGCTGCTCTGAAGGTTGGCGTCGTCATAGAACTCCTGAAGGAACCCGGCCTGAGAGGTGCAGGGCGGGAGCGCAAGGAGGACGAGGAGAGGCAGAAGCGCAGGCTTTGGCAGATGAGGTGCAAATGAGTTTCTTCTTTTCATGGGCTGAGTTTCTTGGTTGGAGATTTTTCGTCAATCAATGTGCTGGTCGGCGTACGGCGTCAGCGAATGGGTTTCGGGTTGAGCGCGGCACCGGCGTGAGGGATCACGACGGGCGGAGTATCGGCAGTTTGGGCGGGCGGCATCCTGAGCGCAGGATCGGGCGGCAGGAGCGGAGAGCCAGTGGGCGCGGCGCGGCCCCTGATGTGCGGCATGTCTTCAAAGCCCGAGGGGTTCGAGAGGATGAAGACGAGGCGGCGCGAGAGTTCCTCGCCTGAAACCGCGCCTGCGGCGATGAGCATGCCGTCGCGACCGGCAAGTCCTCCGCGCAGGAGTGCGAAGTCGGGTCGTGACATGGCCTTGGGGTTGGGCACGAGAATGACGGCGGGCAGGGTGTTGACGCCGAGCTTCTTCGCGCGGCCTGCGTCGGGCTGCACGAGGGCGAACCCTTCGAAACCAGGAATGCTGGTCCCTGCGGCGGGGGCGTCGATGCCGTCGGCAACGGCGAGGAGTTCGAGTCCCCAGGTGTTGGCGAATGCACGAACGGGTCCGGCGGCGACCTGCGTGAGGGGATCGCCCTTTTTGCCGATGAAGAGAAGGCCGGCGTCGCCCTGAAGGGACTTGACGAGCGCATGAGACTTGTCGCGCTTCATGGCACCGAGCTCGACTGTGGCGAAGTTCGCGGACGGTGCGGTCGTGGTCCAGTCGTAGCCGGGGTTCTGCATGCGGCCGAGCTGCCAGGCCTGCGCAAAGCGGGCGGAAAGCGCGAGAAGGTGCGCGTTGATCGCCTGATAGGACTGCATGTTGGCGGGCGACGGATTCATGATGGCCGTGTTGAGGCGGCGTTCGCGTTCGGCTCGAAGATCCTCGACGGTCTTGAAGGCGGTGAAGTCCTCGGGGTCGAAGGGCTTTTCATCGGGCTTGACGACAGACTGGGGTTCGGGCGGCTCGACGGTAGAGCCGGGACGCATGTCGGGCACCTCGTTGTCGCCGTAATAGAGGAAGGGACGATCGGGATCCGCCCAGACGTCCTCGTCCCACCAGGTGGACGGATGACGAACGTCGGGTGCATCGTGAGGACGAGCGGGGGCGTAAGACGCGAATTCGCCCTGCGCATTCGAAAGGGATGAATCGAGCGGATGGCCGCCTGTGGACGGAAGAGGTCCTGCGAATGCGTCAGCAACGGTGCCTGCAAAAAGGAGGAGGCAGAGCGCGGCGAGGATCATTTCGGTGATGATGTTGATCTTCATGGTCGGTGTTTGAATGGACGAGAGGTTCACTTCGAGCTCGGGGTGGAGGGGCCGCCCGTGCCGTCGGGTTTCGTGGGCTGGTCTTTGGAGGCGACGGTGTCGGAAGCGCCGGGGAGCCTGGCCGTAGTGGCGAGTTCCCCCTTGACCATGGCCTCGATGCGTTCCTTGGCGCGTGCGGCTGCGGCCTCGGCGGAAATGTTTCCGCGGGCCGTGACTTCCTTGACGATGTCGGCGATGAATTCGGAGAGGTCCATCTTCGAGAAGTCAAGCTTTGCGAATTCGTCGATCGTGAAGCCGCGGGCGTCGGGCTTGATGGGGTTGCCGAAGTCGCGTCCGAGCTGCGGGCGGCCCTGCTCGTTGAGAATGCGGGCAAGGCGGGAGTTGAAGCAGACGTGCTTTTCGGCGGTTTCGACGCAGCCTAGCCCCGTCACCTTCTTCTCGCAGGTGGTGCCCACGTAGTGGCAGAGTCGCTGGGTTTTGGCGAGTGCGGTGCGCTGGTCCGTTGCGCGGCAGCTCTGGTACTTGTTCCAGAACTGGCTGGCCATGGCGGAGACAAAGCCCGCGGACGAGAAGTTGAAGGTCCAGCCTGCGGACTCGGAGTACTGGGCGGTTGCACCCCAGAAGGAGAACGTGGGGGAGTAGGCACCCGTGCCCGACGAGCCGTAGATCTTGTTGAGGAGCCACGAGGTCTTGTCCGACCAGGAGAGGAGGTCGTAAACGTAGGGCGAGCCGATCCACTTGACGAATTCGACGCCTGCGGCAACGCCGAAGAGGAGGTACTGGCCGAAGGCGGCGTTCGAGGTGTTGGGGGCAGCGTCGGCGCGGCAGCAGGTCTCGGCCGCCATGCGGTCGCGGCAGGTGGAGACCGTGCCGCCGAAGAATTCGTTGACGTTGGTGTCGCCGTAGACGGAGAGCTGCCGTCCGATCTCAAGCTGAAGGATTGCGTCGATGAAGTCGGCGTCGGCCGTGTCGCCCACGTCCTGGCACTGGTCGCCCACGCAGATCTGGCCGTCGCAGACCTGGCCCACGGAGGCGGAGAGGCCGGGACGCGTGCACGAGTAGACGCGTGAGGGTCGGGGACAGTCGGTGCTGCCGTCGGAGCAGGTTTCGGAGACGAGCTTGCAGGACGGGTCCTTCTCGTACTCGAGACATTCGTTGCCTTCGGCCCTGCAGGTCCACTTCTCCTCCCATGCCCAGCAGGCGCGGTAGGCGGGACGACCTTCAACAAAGCGCAGGCCCTCGCCCTCGATGCAGGTGCGCGATGCCAGTATGCAACCCGACGAATTGTCGGTGGTGCTCGCGCGCGAGAGGAGCGAAAGGGAAGCAGTCATGACGGAGCCGTCGTCAAGGAGACAGTCGTCGCTCTCGCGCCAGTTCGTGACCGTCATGGCCTTGAGGAAGGTGGCGGGTGAGACGGATTCGGAAGTGACGGACTCCGTGCAGACATAAGTCGACTCGGTTCGGCGACAGTTGCCGTCGGCGTCCGTGAGGGTACATTCGGGCTCGGCCGCAAGCATGCAGTCGCCCGAAGCCGAAAGGTTTTTCAGGGAGCCGCAGGTGTCGGTCGACGACGATGTGCAGGTCATGGTCGTGCGGTATTCGAGACAAGGGAGGACGCCCGTGGGGTCGGTCTTCACGCAGACCCTGGAATTGACTGTGCAGTTTTCGCCCCGGGCGGCCGCATCCTCGAGCTCCTTCCTGCAGGCCGAGTCGTCCTCAGTCACGTCGCCGGGCGTCGTCACGACGTCGTCGGTGATGATGTCGTCGCCGATGACTTCGTCACGCGTGCAGCGATAGGTCGAGGACCAGCGCACGCACACGCCGTGTTCCTCGGTTTCGCAGACAGGGTCGGTGAGCTTTTGGCAGCCCGCGAGTTCGAGCTTCTGGCAGGAGGCCGCGCCGTCGACGGAGGGACAGAGGATCGTGCGTTCGGTCACCCAGCAGACGGGATTGGCGGAGACGAAGTGTCCCTCCCAGTTTTCGACCTCAATGTCGCGCGCGTCGTCGTCGAGGCAGACTTCGGCCCCGATGATGCAGCCGGCAGGGATTTCGCCTTTGGTTTCCTTCGAGTATGAGACTGTGACGGAGGTGTCGTCGATGCGGATGCCTTCGCCCGAGGGTTCGGACTTGCAGACAAAGTCGGTCGTGGTCTCGAGGCAAATGCCGCCGGACTCGGCCGAACAGACGGGCGCGGAGAGCGTGCAGTCAGTGAGCGTCGGATTGGCGTCGACCATGCAGCGAGAGCCCGCGGGATTGAGCGTCACGCAGGTGAAGGTGTTCTCGTAGCGAATGCACTTCCCGGAATTGTTGTTCTCGGCGCAGACGCGGTTCTCGAGCGTGCAGACGGGATCAGCCGCCTGAACGAGGTTCGGCAGCGGGAGAAGAAGAGGGAGGAGCGAAAAGAGGCGGCGCATGTCAGGAGCCCTCCGCAGTCGCAGCCGTCTTGGGGCGGATCGAGGCGCAGTGGTCGACCCATTCTTCCTTGATGTAGTAGGACTCGTTCACGTAGGTGAGGGTGAGCCTCATGGAGCCCGTCATGTAACCGTTGTAATAGACGCGGGCTCCGAGCTTGGCCGTGCAGGTGGGGCCGGAGCATTCACGCTTCGTCCATTCGTAGTCGGCCTTGCAGCTGCTGTTCGTACGGTGGGCGATGTTTCGGAGGGTGTAGCCGAGCGAGATTCGCGTGGACTTGAACCCCTTCACCTGGATGGCCAGATAGGAGGAGTTGCCGCAGGTGTGCTGGCCGATGAGGACGTCGCCGTCGGAACAGGGGTCGTGGCTGAGACTGTATTCACCGTTGACGCGTGCGGTGGTCTTGTCGCCCAGGACGCAGCCGTGGTCGTTGTTCGACTCGAGGACTTCACTGCACTTGACCGTTTCGGTCGTGGCGTCGGTGGAGGTGCACACGCCCGAGAAGATCGCGCGTGCGACGGCCGAGGTTTCTTCGGTGACGGTACCGGAGGCGGCGGAGGATTCCTTGCCGAAGAAGCATCGCTCGGTCCAGACGGAGGATGCGGGCTTTCCTGAGACGGTCGTGAGGCAGGAGCGCTCGGAGGACGTGCCTTCGCCTTCGGCGCATGCAAAGTACTTTGCCGTGACCTTGCCGATCTCGACGGGGCCGATGCGGCAGGCCTTCTCGTTCCACCAGCCGCCCGCTCGACAGGTCTTCGTCACCTCGACGGGGTCGGCTTCGATGGTCACGTCCTTGCAGGTGCCGTTGTCGTCCGGCGTTACGGTCGGATTGTTGACGATCTCGTCGCGGCCCGCGAGCACGTCCTCGCCGATGACGGGACGCTCCGGGAAGCCCTTGTCGAGCACCTGAATGGCGCGGCAGGTCGTGTCGGTCTTGCCGCGACACTCGATCACGGTGGCTTCGGCCGAACCCGTGAGCGTGCCCTTGCCGTCGGCCCAGAGGTTCTTGACGTCGTCCAGACCTTCGGTCGACCCGCCGCCCACGGCATCAAGCACACCGTCGTGGTTCGCCATGATCCCGTCGATGTCGGGAAGCTGAGTGTTGCGCGCAGCGGCAACGGCCTCGGCAACCGTCACGGCGTGCGAGGGCAGGGCAATGGAGAGACCGAGCGCGAACGTCATGAGTGAAATGAGACATCGAACGGGAACTGTACGGGTCATGGCTCTCAAAGAGGTGTAGAGATTGGGTTCCAGGGTGCGGTTTTGGGTGTTCAGGGCGCGATTCGGCCGAGCGGCGTTTCGTCGAGTACGGTTTGAAGGGCGGCGACGCGGGTGCGGTCCGATTCGTCCATGACGGCGTCGGCGAGCGTGCGATGCCACTGAGAAAGGGCCGAGACGATGGAGGCCGTGCCCGAGACCGCATAGACGCTGCGGCCGATCGTGAGGAGAACGGCGGGTGCGGCGGGCGCGGCGGTCATCACTTCGTAAACCTCTTCGGTCTTCGCATCGAGCCTGCCGCCCGCCTCTAGACCCTCTTCGGCAAGGGCCAGAAGGAAGGCGAAGCGTTCAGGATGGATCGCGGCTCCGAAGCCTGCGTCAACGAGCGGCGCAAGACGTTCGGACGTTGCTTCGAAGTCGGTCCGGTAACCCGTCGGGGTGCGCGTCACGGGGAGACCTCGAACGAGGACCTCGACGTCCGCAGCGTCACCCACGAGCTTGAGTTCCTCGGCCGCCGTCTCGACGAGCGAGGACGTCATCCCCGTGTCGAACAGAATCGTGATGCGGGGTCGCCAAGTGTTCGAGTTGTCGGACTTCGAGTCCGAAAAGGCTTCAGGAGACGAAGAGGTGGAAGGCGCGGCGGCGAGCTCAGTAGACGGAGCCTTCTCCACTTCACGGACCCTGGGCGCAATCGTGGCGGACGAGGGTTCGAGAGCAGTGCCTGCGGGTCCTGAAGCGAAGGCGGTGGGGAGAAGAAGGCAGGAAAGGGCGGCAGCGCCGAACGTGGACACAAAATTCATGACGGCTCTCTCGTTAACGGAGGGTTTTCGTTGTGGCGGGGCGCACGGCGGGTGCGGAGAGGTCGATCGACTCCTTCGAAGCAAGGCCGGCGGGGACGGGCGAATCCGGAATCCCATCGGCATTGAGCGCAGGTGTCCAGACGGAGATTTCCGACGGCGTGAGTTTCACGAGGGCGGGCCAATGATTGAGACCGAGACGGCGCGTGAGGACCGAGCCCTGGTCTGCCCAGACGCGCGTGCCGAGCTTTTCCTGAGCGAACGCAACGCTGCCCGCCGCCACGACGGGACGAATGGCGATGGAGGCGGTGGAGAGCATCCTCATCGCGAAGTTGACCTGGCCGCCCGCACGGGAGTCGAAGAAGAGAAGGAGGCGGCTCACGTCGTTGAAGAGCTCGGCGCGCCTGATGTCCTCAACCGAAAGACCCGTGGGTCTGCGAATGAGCGTGGTCTTGACGGCCATCGGACGGAATTCAGGAAAGACCGGGGACCGCATCCATTGAATGAGCGTCTCTTCCTTTCGCTTCACACGGCGGGACCATTCACCCGACTCCACGGCAATGCGGGCGTTGGCCTTGAGGATCTCCTCGAAGTCGGGGTCCGACGAGGTCTGCACGGGATGGTCGGCAATGAGCGTCGTCACCTCGTAGTGCTGAGAAGGTTCGGACGTGCAGGCGGCTTCGGCCGAGTCGGCAAGGCTGATCAGGAAGACCGATGCGGCGGCCGGAATGCAGACGAGCAGGCAGAGGCGAAGCGCCGAGGCGCAGAGGCGCTCGATGAGGCAGGGCCTCACGAAAAGGCTCCGGCTGATGGGGTCGTCGGGCGCAAAGGGCGGCGTGTCGTTGGATTCGTGCTTCATGAGAATCTCCATTGTCTTTCTGTGGGTTTTGGGTTTATGAATTCCCGCAAAGGACTTGAATGCAGGGTGTTGTCGGGCTCATCCGCCCCATTTGGCGGACATCGAGCAGCAGTCGCGGCGTCGCCAGACGAGTACCACGCCGTCCTCGCCGCCGGGACTCCAGCTCTTTCCCGAGCCCGAGACGACGGTGGTGCGCCCGAGCGGGCTGCAGCAGGAGCCGTCGGTGTTCTTCCCCGAGTGCGCGGGCCAGACGAGCTGGGTGCGCCAGACGTCCTTTCGCATCAGGGGCTCGTAGAAGGACTCGCAGAGCCCCTTCGAGCCGTGGGCGGCAAGAAGCAGCCCCTCGCGCGAGAGCTTCATCGCAAAGCGGTGGGTCATCAGCTGCCAGACGGCCGTGTGGGAGGTGAGCGAAGCGCTCCAGCCCGTGAGCGGAAAGACGTTCCCCTGACAGCCCGAGCACCAGTAGAGGGAGTTCTGGGGAAGGCCCGAAGAGGCGGACGTGCAGTCGGCGGCGCACGCGCCCTGGGCGATCGGATTCGCAAAGAGCGCGGCGTCCGGGTTCAGGATGAAGCTCGAGAGCGTGTCGTCCCATAGGGGATCAAGTTCGGACATGTAGGCGAGGTCGAACGTCTGCTGGTCCAGACACCCGTCGTCAAGGAGCGCCTCGAGAATGAAGAGCCAGGGCGTCGCATACCAGTGCACCTGACGAAAGTCCGTGTGCCGCTTCATCGATCCGTCGGGCTCGTGCGAATGCACCTTCACGTGGTCTGATATGCGAAGCCCCATGTCGCCCATGTTCACGCCGCCCATCGAGGGAAGACACCCCGCATGGCGAACGATCTCCGCCGTACGAAGGGGCTCCCAGAAGCTGAACGTGACGCCGGCCCTCAGGTTGAGGCCTTTGCCACAGGTGCAGAACGGCCCGCCCGCACCCGTGTCGGGGTCGGGCAGAACCGAGGTGGTGAGCGAGGTCTTGCCGCCGATCTTCACGGGAAAGACGCAGCTCCAGCAGACGTCGGTCACGGGATTGAGGATCTCGCCCTGACAGACCGTGGCGGCATTCACCGTGAGGGCTGCGACGAACATCGCCGCGCCCGGAAAAAGAGAGGAAAGCGTGCGCATCAGGCGTTCTCCTCACGTCGGGCGAGACGGGCGGCCCTTTGGGTCTTGCGTTCTTCGCGCTGCTTTGCCCGGCGTTCGGCCATTTGGGCAAGCTCGGCCTCACGGAGTTCGCGTGCGCCGTCGGCGAGCTTTTCGAGAATGGAGGTCATTTCGTTTCTCACGGCCACGTAGTTCTCGCGCTGGCGTGCGGCGGCTTCGAGTGCCTTTTCGTTGACTTCAAGCCCGCGGCGGGCGGAGTTGTCGAGCGCAAGCGTCACGGAGAGGAGCGACTTGAAGCGCTCGGCCCAGACGCAGGCTTCGGCTCCCGTGAAGGCGGGAACATTGCCCGCCCTTGCGGCCTCGTCATAGGCGTTGATGAGACCGATTTCGGCAAGGGTCTTCATCCAGGGGGCGAGCTTCTCGCCGTCGCGAAAGCCCTTCGGGTCGACGCGGCCCGTGGCGCAGGTCACCGTAAAGCCGCCGAGGCGGGGTTCGATCAGGCAGGGCGTCTTGTCGACGGCAAGGAGCGCACGCAGAAAGCCGCGCGTATCGACGACGAGCGGAATCTCCCACGCGTCGAACGGATTCGTCGCGGGGACGCTGTTGCCCGCATAGACGACGGCAGTCTGCGGATCGGCGGTCCAGCAGTCGGTGACGAGCTTCACTGTGTAGGCGTTGATGCGGTCGATGAAGACGAGCGGACGACGGTGCTTCCAGACGTCGGCAGCACCTCGTCCGAAGAGAAGCGAACGGCCGACGGCCAGATGCACGCGCGAAGAACGCTCGGAAGTAAGTGCATGGGCCCAGCGCACGAGTCCTGCGGCACGCGAGACTTCACGTGAGGCCAGATGGCCGTCGTGACGGGCATCCCAGGGAATGGCGTGGTACGTGCCCGTGAGCCTTGCGGTGACGGCGGGGCAGAGCGCGCGCTCGCGGGCTTCGCGTTCGGGAATCCCCTCGGGATCCTTCTCGCAGGCCCTCGTCATGGCGCGGGCATGGCGTTCTGCCGCAAGGCCGCACGCTTCGAGCACGTCACGGGCTTCGGAAACGGTGAGCGTGTCGAGCCTCGAGGCCAGACGCCTGCCGTTGGCCACAAGGCCGTCATGCCCTAAACGCAGGAGCGCTGCCATCACGGCCTCGGCCGTCGCACCGCCCGTGCCCTTGAGGTACTGCGAAAGCTCGACCGTCAGAAAGCCCGCGGCCGACACGTCGGGCCAGGAGCGGATGCGCCTCCGGAGCGCACGCTCGTAGAACTGCTCTCCGGGCTCCACGGCGACGTTGCTCTTCGGAGCGGTCGAGACGGGCGCGGAGCCCTTCACGCCCGAAGGCGGGGTCACTTGATTCATGTCTGTGCTCTTTATCGAATGGCTGTTGTCAGCGTTGTTTGTCAGCGGTTTTTGACGGGAGCAGCTTCGGCGGAGGGCGAAGGTGCGGACGTCGTGGCGTTGGGGACGGCCGTCATGGCGGCGGAAAGTCCCGAGGGACTCATGAGGCCCGAGACCACTTCGCGTGCGGCAGCGGCCGACACGTTCTTGAGGCCGAGGCGCTCGATGACGAGGTGAGTCACGTCAAGCGTGCGCCCCGTCGTGGAATGAGCGGTGTCGGGCATGGCCAGCACCGCAGATCGCGAGAGGACAGGCGCGCCCGCCATGTCGGCTGCCTCCATCACGGCGGCCCTGAAGAGACGGTCGTCAAGCGGCAGCGACATGCGCGAGGCTTCGTTGTCCGTGACGATGATCTTTCTGAGTTCACCTGTCAGGTACACGCTGTCGACTTGAGGAGCCGTGCGGCCCGTCGGAATTCCCCTAGCGTCAAGGAGCGCCGTCATCAGCATCAGGTTCCTGATCTCCTCGTCGGCCACGACGGCCGTGACCGACACGGGCGTGTGCATGACCGTGAGGTCGGGCACGACCGACTTTGCCGTCGTCCAGGCGGCAAAGGCGGCCACGGAAGAGACGCAGGCAACGGCAAGCGCCGCCCTCAGACACCCCTCGAGCCCCGACCAGCGTTCATGAAGGCGGTTGAGCCTTTCACGAACGATGTCAAGACGCGATTCGCGCTCCTCTTCTTCACCGCCTTCGGCCTTCCAGGCGCGAGTCTGGTGCGGGGTCGGAAAGCCGCCGAGCGTCTCGTGCGTGCCCGTGCGGACGGGAACGCGGGGACCGGGCTTCGGGCCGCGGCACGACACGCGCTGGTCGCGGGATTCACTCTCCGCCATCACGTCCTTTTCCCAGGCATCCATGCGGCGGGCATAGGCTTCGTCACGCTCGACCTGAGGACGTTCGTCCTCGTCAAACGCATAGCGCGGCGGACGACGCACGTCGACGAGCGCGTTTTGCTCAGCCTCGGCATCGCGCACGCCGTTTCCCCAGAGCGAGTTCCAACCCTTGCTGCGGGCGTCCTCGTTCCGTTCGGGAACGGAATCCGAATCACCTTCCTGAGAGGGATCCTTCTCGAACGCAGGATTGCCGCGCTCCATCTGCTCAATCTTCCTGGAGACCAGCATCGAAGCCAGTTCGGCACGCGTGGGCTGGGTTCGGGCGTGAAGCCTGAGAAGGGCCTGCCTCGCCGTATGCTCGGCATCAATGCGCTCGGCCTCGAGGTCCACGGTCCTTGACGGATCGGCGGGTTCCTCAACGGGTGGCTTGACGCGCACGGGCGTGCGGCGGCCGGAGAGAACCTCGGTCGCGTGATAGGGACGCCCCTGACTGTCGAGCTCAACGTGTTCGGGGTCCTCGGCCGCGGGACGGATAATGGAAACGGGCTTCTTCACGGGCCGGTCGGCAGAAGACTGATCGTCATCGTCGTCAGGCTCGTCATCATCGATCTCATCGTCGTCGGCTGATTCGCAAACCGAGACCGACGGGTCGGGAATGTCGTCGTAGTCCTCCTCTTCGTCTTCTTCGCCGTCGATGTCGATGATTCGGGAACCGTTCGGGGACTGACTGCCGGAAGGTCTGAGGACAGGCGAAGATGGCGCTTCGTTCGTTTCGTCCGCGGGTTTTCCGCGGACTTCTCCGGGCGCTGGACGGTCGTCCGCCTTCATGTCCGTCATGACCCCGGACGGGGCCTCATCCATCAGCAGGGAGAGGACGGGCTTGACGTTGGGGACGGGCGCTGCGGGTGCGGCGGACGTGACCGGGCCTTCGGGCTTCTTCGCGGCTTTCGCTTCCTGCGTTTTCTGAGCGGGCTGGCTTTCCGTCTTGGTTTCGACCTTCGGCTCGACCTGTTTCGGAGCCTTCTGAGTCTCCTTGGGCTCGGACTTCTGCGCCGTTTTCTGCGCGGGCTTCGCTTCGGGCTTTTCCGAGGGCTTCTTCACGTCTTCGGTCCTGGCCTGCTGAGCCCTGGCCTTTGCCCGGGGCTTCTTCGCCTTCTCCTCGGACGGGAGAAAACGTCCCGTGGCGTCACGCTCGGGCATCTTGACGGGGGCGGACGGCTTCTTTGCAACGGCCTTCTCGTCGGACGTCGTCTCGTCCTTCTTCCTGTTGATCTGTGGCATGGCGCGCACGGTCTGCACGGGTGGAAGGCCGGCGGATTCTCCTGCGGCCGCGGGTTCCCTGCGCTCGGGCATTGCGCCTGCACGGGCCTTCTCGATCTTGTCCTGAAGGGCGTCGTCGGCTTCCTTCGCGGTCTTCCTTCTTGCCGTCGTGCTCGCGCCTCGGGCCGACTTCGGCTCGATCGAGGGCTTCTTCGGAGCAGAGCCCGGCTTTTCTTTCCTGTCGGTCTTTTCCGTCTTTTCGCTGCTGTTCTTTTGTTCGGTCATCGGTCGGATTCCTGATTTCGGTTGAGGGCTGCAAGGGCTTCGGGCGTGGGTTCGAATGCGCCGTTGGCGACGGCGCTCACGGAAGCGGCCATCGTTGCACCCGCCTCGCGCCATGCATTGACGGCGGAGACTTCGGCGGGCAGCGACGAGTAGAGGACCTGCATGAAGCGGTCAAGCACGAGGCGTCCGATCGCGGGCGGCGCATCGCCCACCTTCACGATCATTTCGGACCACGCTCCGCGAACGGTCGTGAGTGACGGCAACGCCGCCCTGAACCACGGGTCGGTCGCGAGCTGCCCCTTCGCCTCAAGGCTCGAAAGACATTCGGCGTCCTGCCTCAGATAGATGCGCGTGTCGGCGCAGCTCCAGGCGGCCTCGGCCGTCTCGCTCTTGAAGAAGTCTGCAAGCGACTGCGTGGCAACCACGAACCCGCCCTTGTGCTTTCGCGCACGACGAAAGCCCGAGGCGATGAACTTCCCGCTGTGGCCCGAACCCATCAGGTCCCAGGCTTCGTCGATGAGGACGAGCTTCACGGTGCGACGGTCGAGAGACATCGTCTTTTCGATCCAGAGCATCAGCGTCATAAGAACCGCCTGTCGAAGCGCGGGGTGAGCGGAGAGGCCCTCGAGCTCGAGCACCGTAAGACGACTGCTGAAGTCGATCGGACGGCCCGAGCCGTCGAACCAGCGCGCGAGCGGACCATTGAGGTAGGGCTCGAGCTGCATGCGCAGGTCGTCAAGTCGCCTGTCGTGAACGGCGCGTTCTGCAAGAAGCGCATCGAGGTCGGCAAGGGTCGCAAGCCTTCCCTGCATCGCCGCCATCTGAGCGGCCGAGGCCGTGAGCTGAATGAGCACGCTGCGCTCGAGGTCGGGAAGAGGACGGCCGGGCGAGACGAGTTCGCCCAGAATCGACACCACCGATTCGATCCCTTCGGAGCGGTCGTCGCCCGCAAGGGCCTCGAGGATCGCAAAGGGATTGAGATCCCAGACGTGCTCCTTGTCGAAGACGAGAAAGGCCCCGTCGAGCACTGCGCAGGTCTTTTCATAGGAGCGCCCCACGTCGATGATCCAGACGAGCCCGCCCTGCGCGAGGCAGCTGAAGGCCAGCTGGTTCATCACGACGGACTTGCCCGAACCGGGCTTGCCCACGATCGTCACCGAATAGTTCCCGCTCGCGTTCGCAAAGGGATCCACGTGCATGATCTGACCGCGACGGCCCACGAGCGTGAGAAGCGGAGTCCTGCGGTCACGGTCGTCGCGAATCGGCGTTCCCTGCCACTCGGTCATCACGGGCGAGCCGCAGATGCCGGTCGCAAGAGTCCTGCGCTGTATGCGGAAGCTCCTCTTCATGTCCTCGACGAGAAGCGGACCCGCACACATCGGAAGGGCTCCCATCAGGGCCTGCGCATGAAGGCAGGTCGTGCGCCTCACGTCCATGCCCGCCTTGCGTGCAATGGACTGGGCGGCGTGAACGGCCTCGGCCTCAAGTCCCGCAGGTGCAAGGAGCAGGTACTGGTGCGCCACGCGCGCGATGCCCCCTTCGGTCTGGAAGCTGTTGACGGCAATCGTCCACTGGCGCGCCTTTTCGGGATACCAGGGACTGATCTGCGAGACGGGCGTGTGCGACATCTGCAGCGCACGCATGCGGTGGCCTTCGGCCTTGACGCGCTCGGAGGCGGAGTCAAGAACCGCGATGATGCTCGTGAAGAGGAAGGGGCACGGAATCTGATGGCCGCCACGACCGAGCTCGCCGAGCATCTGGCTTGTGAGGGCGAGCGAGATGTGCCCGCCGTAGTGTTCGACCCCAAGCCCCACGGCATGAACCGCGGACTTCCTGTCAAGCGTCTCGAATCGGATGCGGTGCTTCTCTACCGTCACCTCCGTGTCGGCCTTCATCACCTGAACGGACGGAGGCTCGAACGGGTTCGCGGACGGACGCACGAAGTCGCCCGAGCGCATGAGCTGCGGGTTGAGGATCTCGGAAGCCGTGCCGACGAGCACGTCCGCATCCCACACGCCCATGAAGAGCCCCGCCTGCTCGAGCACGGCGGAAATGGCCCTGCGCGCGGTGAGGACCTTTTCACGGACCTCCTCGTCGTCGGGCTTCGTCGTCGGAACGACAACCGTGAGCCAGACTCGCCAGTGCCTCGGATACACGGGAGCCTGGGGCGTGAGCTGCTCGACCGCACCCTTCACGAGGTTTTCGGCGGCCCAGTTCGTGGCCGTGTCGATAATCCCTTCGGCTTCCGGGCTCAGCGGCGGAAACCCGTCGGGCACACGTGCTTCGGGAACCATCAGCTCTGCAATGCCCCTTACGGCCGACGACGCGAAGGCCGTGATCGAGAGGACGGATCCGGCTTCAAGCGGAGCCGCGAGGCCGATGAGTGTCTTCTCCATCTCGGACGTGACGCCCGTCTGCGGAAAGATCTCGATCGCAAAGCCGAGTCCCTCGGGGTTTTCGGGCTTGTCGCCCTTCAGCGTGAAGAGGCCGTCTGGCGTGGCGGACTCCCAGGGGAGCGCCGTTGAGAATGCGTCGACGCGCTCGCCCGTACCCGGAATGAAGCCGGGAATCCCGGAGGAGACCTTCAGGTTCTCGTGTCCTGTCCTGATCCGCCGAAGGATTTCGATGAATTCCCTGACGGGATTCTTTGAGGAGGTCATCACGGGTTCTCCTCAGGAGCCTTCATCTTTTCCGCGAGGACGTCGGGGTCATAGGGCGTGCCCTTGAGGGCCGCCTTCTGGGCTTCGATGAAGCGGCGGCTGCCGTCACCGAGCGAAGAGGCGACGTCTGACTCTGATGCACGAACTCTCGGGACCGAAGTCTGAGCGTGCTTCAACGCTGAACGACGGCGCTCGAAGGGAAGGCGCACGACGGCGGAGCCCCTGTCGGCGCTTTCGGCTCGCCGCCGGGCTGCGGCCCAACGGGCGTCAAAGGCGCGGGCGTGAATCATCTCACCCTCATGAAAGTCGCCTTCGTCGTCCGTCCAGGGCGCGATCCAGATGGTCACGATCACCTCGGGGAGGCGCCTGGGCGAAGATCGGCGCTCAGGCGCTCGTGCGGCGGGTGCGGCTTCGGAAGCCTGAGCCGCATCGGCCTTCACCGTCCGAATGGCGGGACCCGCAGGCGTTTCGTCGGCGGCCTTTCTGTTCGTGCCTTCAATTTCTGGAAGGCCCTTCGAGGCGGCCTCGATTGCCTTGTCGCGTTCGATCCTGTCGGGCGTGCGGCCGCGGACGCTGTCCTCGTAGGTGTCGGAGAGCGAACGGCAGGAGACCCCCGGCGTCATCGGGCAGCTGAAGTCGTTCTCGGCGTTGAGGCCCGTGAGGGTCCCGCAGCCCGAGAGGGCGAGGGCAAGGGGAAGTGTGGCAAGTGCAGGGGCCGTTCGGCGCAGAAGGCGTGCGGTCTCGTTTCGAATCATGGCTGGATTCCTGTGTTGTGTTTGTCGTTATCGCTTCGAGGGATCGGCGAGCAGCACGCCCTGCGAGAAGACGAGGTCGACGGGGCGGCCGGCATCCACCTCAAGCACGGGGAAGATGCGGTCGGCGAGTCTCAGGTAGTAGTCGGTGATGCGGTCCATGGAGTCGGAGAGGCCTTCGCCCATGCCGGACATCCAGGCGTTCTTGTATCGCTTGCTCTGCGTGCCCGTGATCGACGTCGTCACCTCCTCGGAAGAGCGGGTGATCGATTCGCCCAGTCCCGAGAGCAGGCCGACGGAGAGCGCAGAGGCAATGGCCTGACCCGATCGGGTCACGAGCTTTCCTCTCACGCCCACCTTGCCGTCCTCGCCCACGGCGTAGCCGGAGACGCGCACGTCGAGTGCTTCTCCCTTCTTGCCGACGCAGGAAAGCCTGTCGAGCCTCACGAAGGCGCGCTCGGAAGAGAGGTCGCCCGTGGCCGAGGCGGTCACGTGGCAGGCCGTCACCTGACTGCGCCAGGCATTGGGCAGCACGGCCGTGTCCTCAAGACGGATCACCATCGGAAGCGGCTGGCTCGCAGCACCTGCGCCCGTGGAGGCATAGACCCCCGTCAGCAGCCTGCCCCGCACGAAGGAGCCTGCAGGCAGGTAGTCCTCGACGGTCGTGCCCGCGGCCCTGTTCACCTGCAGAGGCGTGTCGGGGTTGAGCGTGGGCGAAGGTCCCACACGGGGTGCGGGCGGCGTCGGTGGGGCGGGAGGCGGCAGCGTCACCATCGCGAGCCTCGGGCCCGAGACCGCCTGTCGCGCCGCCGCATGCGCTTCATCCGGAACCTTCACGCCGCCCGAGATGTCGGGAAGCGCGGGGACGATTGAAGAGGCGGGCTCGTTCGTGTTTCTGGCGGGATCGGTGTGAAAGACCTTTCCGGGAGTCTTCGAGCCGAACTGGGAGGAGAGCTTCGAGATGTAGGCCGCATCGTCGTTTGCCTTGAGCAGGCTCTTGATGCGGGCCTCGGTCTCCTCGGGCGTTTCGCCCGGACGGGGCGTAAGGCCCGCGCGTCCTGCGATCGCCTTGAGGTCCTTGACTTCGCTTGTCTGCGTCTCGAGCCGGGACTTCTGGTCGGCAATGATCGCGCGCAGTCGCGTCTCGGTGGCGGCGGCCTCGCGCTGCACTTCCTCGATCCTGCGGCTGAGCGCCAGGAAGTTCGCGTCATAGCGTGCGATGAGCACGTCCTTGTCCGTGCCGTCGGGGCGCAGCGTGATCATGGCCGCTTCGGGCGGAGCCTTGCGGGCGGGCTTGGTGTCGGATGCCTCGACAGCAATGAAGGCGATGATCGCCAGGGCGGCGAGGATCGAGGCGGCGAGCGCCTTCTGCTTGAACCTGAGAGTGCTGTTCGAGGGCTGGGAGACGCCGTCAGAAGACGCGGAGAAAATGTCCTTCAGCTGCATGACGACACTCCGGGAAGATGGCCGGCGTCAGCGTTGCGCACGGTGCATGCGCAATCGTTCGTTCTGATCTCATTCACGGGCGTTCTCCACGAGGACGAGCCTGCAGCTGTCGCCCGGCTCAAGAGAGGTTTCGGTTGCGGCAGCAGCCCAGACCGAGCCCGAGAGAAGCTCGGGATTGATCTCAACGGGAAAGACCGTTCCGTTTTTGACGGTGAGTTCAACCGCCTCGGCATGGCGGGAGCGCCAGATGCCTTCGATGCGCACGCGAAGCGGTGCAAGCCTCTTCATGGCGGCGGCCGCACCCTGAGCGGGCTCGGTCATGGCGGTGCGGGAGACTTCATCGGTCTCTTCGCCCCTGAGGACGAGCGTCACAAGGCGCTTCATCTCGGCGGGGAAGCCCTCGGCGCGAAGGGGCGCAGCGGGCACGCGAACGGGCGCATTCGCCTGTTCGGCCCTGCGCACGCTCTTTTCGAGGATGATGGTGCGGGGCTCCGCATCCGCGGTGAAGGTGAGATGCAGGGGCGCAGTCTCGCCCGACCTGCAGGTGACGTAGACCATGGCCGAGCCCTCCATCTTCGGGAGGACGTAGAGCATGCCGCTCGCGGCATCCGTCTGAACGTCGATCAGGTGACGGTCGTAGACGGCCGAGGCAATGGGGTCGGCCGGAATGGCGACCATGGTGGTCTCGTGCGCGGGCAGCGTGAATTCAAGGGGTGCGTCGCCTTCACGGGCCGTGAAGACGGCGGCGTCGGACGACGGGGCGAAGGCCGAGAGGATCAGGACGGCTGCGCCTGCGAGCGCGAGCTTCGGGACGAATCGCTTGAAGGACTCAATGTCAGAGCGAGTGACGATCATGAGGGCTCCGTGAGGGAAGGTTTTGTCAGGACCCAGACGACGGCTGGTCGGTGAGGGACGTGAGGAAGAGGCGTCCTGCGTCGTAGCGGAACGTCAGTCGCCAGGTCTTCTTTCTCGAGCTCGTGACGGTGCTGCCGACGAGCGTCTTCTGGACGCCTTCTACCTCGACGGAGAGGTCGGACGTGTTCACGCGGGCGCGGTCGGGATAGAAGATCGTGGAGGAGTGGTCCTTCTTGATGCGGTCGGCCTCAACGATGAGGGCCTCCTCGAGCTTTCCGTAGAAGCCCGGGTCAACGTGCTGAAGGACGACGCGGCGGGAGGAGTCGACGGTTTCGGGCGTGACGCTTGCCGCATGGGAGAGGACGGAGAGGGCCCAGCGCTCGAGGTACGGCGCTCCGGGACCCGCCTCGTCGAAGGTCCAGACCTCGCGCTCGGCGGCGAGCGTGGGCGGAACGACGATGGTGTGCGTCTCGGGCTGCTGCAGGAGAAGCGCGAGGGCGAGGATGAAGTTGAGCGCAAAGCTCATCGCCATGATGACGGCAAAGCTTCGTCTCAAGCCGATGCGTTCGGCGACGATGGATGTGTAGAGCATGAGAAGGATCCCCGAGGCGGCTGCGCATGCGCGGACGTACGGCTGCGGCCCTGGGGAATGGGGGGAAGTGATTGACGTTCGGACCTGACCGTCGGCGGACGGGCTTCAGCGCACGAAGTGTCTGGCCGAGCTCGGGGGCGTCCGCCCGAAGGAAGACGCGCCGAGGTGCCAGTAGGCGAGCGCTGCGCCGTAGCCGCGGCCGTGAAGGCCCGAGACCTTGTGCCAACCGTAGGCCGACAGCGCGCCCAGAAAGACGCCGGCCCCAATGTGGTCCAGCACCGCACCGAGATAGGTCACGGTGAGGACCACGGCGACGAGGTCCGCATCGAAAAAGAGAAATCGAGGCGGATCGTCAAGGCCGGTCGGGACGCGAACGCCCTCGGGTGCCGCCATCAGACAGTAAAGATGCTGTCAATGACGGAGGGTGCGATCATCAAGGTCAAGCCGCAGGCGATGGATACAACTGCAGCATAGAGACTCCCCTTGGCGAGCCCGACAGCGAGGCCGACAAGCAGGAAGATGATGGCGATGGACTTCCCCAGGGAGCCCTGGGCCCAGCCCGTGAGCTGGGTGTACAGTTTGTCGAAGGCCTGCACGTCCCCCGCGGAAGCTGCTTGGGCGTACAGAACAAGAAGGCCTGCGGCGATCTTGTCTTTCTTTGATCCCACGGCGGATACTAGTTGATGGAAATTGATTTTCATATGATTTTCATCTGATTTTTTGAGAAAACCGCCGACGTTCGGTTGGTTCGAGACGGTTGGCGGGGTTTTTCGTTTGCCGGCGAGAGCAAATGTACGCTTCGGCAAAAACCTTTCGCCATACGGGACATTCATTAAGCTTCAGCCCCGTTGGGGAAAACCCTCGAATTTGGGTTTTCAGAGGAAGCGGTTTTTACTCCTGCAGTCGTTTCGAGCCGATCGACTGCCGTGCAAAGGTGTCAAAACAGAGCGGGTGAGCCGCTCGGGCCCCTTCGGTGAGGGGGAGCGGAGCGGCTGAGCCGTAACCGATTCATGGGATGGCGATCGGTAGAAAAACGTAAAATTTCGGAAGAGGGCGGGCCAGGGCAGCCGCTTTGCAGGGAAAAGGTCAGGGGAATTGAGAACCGGTCCCCTTCAGGGTTAACGCGAATGGGCTACAATCGTGAAGCAAATGAAAACCCTAGGACGATGGTCGTTCCGGGATTGGAGGAAATTCTCGATGTCGCATCTTTTGCAGGCCGTTGTCGGCGCAGCAGTCGGCGACGCTCTTGGCGTGCCCTATGAAGGGAAGGAAAGGGACACCTACGTCTGCGAGAACATGCACCCCCTTGGCTGGCATGAAAAGCCCGTCGGTTTCTGGTCGGACGATACGGCCATGATTCTGGCCGAGCTCGACAGCCTTCGTGAAAGGCAGGGCTACGATGCCGAGGACGTGATGATGAAGTTCGACCGCTGGCTGCACGAGGGGGCCTACACCCCCGACGGCAAGGCCTACGGCTGGGGTCGCACGACGGCCCGGGCCGTCTCGCGCCATCGCAGCGGCACGCCCGCCGACATCTGCGGCGGCGGCGACATTCTCGACAACGGCGCAGGCGCACTCATGCGCATGCTTCCCTATGCGCTTCTCAACCGCCCCGACCGCCTCGAGATCGTCGATGCGGCTGGTTCGCTCACGCACAGCCACCAGATCAGCATCGTCCTCTGCCGTCTCTACTCGTGCTACGTCGACGAGCTCCTTCAGGGGCACAAGCCCGCCGAGGCGCTTGAAACGCTCATTGAGAACCACTTCGTCGAGATTCCGGACTACTACCTCCCGAAGCTGCAGCTCATGCCGCACCTCTCGCGCGTCTCCGTGCCGAACTCCGGCTTCGTCTCCGACGTCTTCATGGCGTCCCTCTGGTGCCTCATCAACTCCGACAACTACGTCGATGCCGTCCTCAAGGCCGTCAATCTGGGCGGTGACGCCGACACGATCGGTGCGGTTACCGGGGGCCTTGCCGGCATCATCTACGGCCAAGACGGCGACAACGGCATTCCCGTCTGCTGGTCTCATGCGCTTTCCCGCATCGACTACATTGAAGAACTCTGCACGGACTGCGATGGCATGATGCGCTGACGACCGTGCATTTTGCGCTCCATTCGACACTCAAGAGGACTGCCTGCAGGCGGTCCATTTTTTTAGCTTGATCCTTGATCTCGAGGGTGATTTCAGAAAGGCTTGATTTGAATCAAGAAATCGAAGTCTCGTCGATGCTCCTGATGAAATCTGGAAGTGAACATCGCCTTAAGGCCTCTGTCTTTCAGGCGTTGACGGCGATCACGTTCTATTGAAGCGGCAGAGATCTTCACCCTGATAAATTGATTTCAAAAGGCGAAAACCGCCTTGGATGCGCCTTGAGACGACATTTCCGTCATTTGCTCGGGTTGAAAACTTTTGATCTGCATGGCACGATGTTCGCGTCGAAACCGCTCAGGCGTTTCGACATTTCTTCGCAATAACACAAGCTACAGAAATGACACCATACATAAAAAACTTGACCCTCAGGAAACCTGTCGTCGACGAGCAATGGCTTTCACTCAACCGAACCATCCATCAGGTTGCGCCACTCTGCAGGAATCCCGAACACCTTGAAAACGCCGCCCGCGTCCTTCAGGCCGAGGGTGGCCTCGAGGCGCTGGCGCGCCTGATCACCACCGAACAGACGGCGTTCCTCGTTCTGGCCATGCTGGAGAAGTGCGGAGCCTTTCAGCGTACGGCCGTCATTAACGGCGGTCTGTGCGTCAGGATCTCGGCCGGGGTGTCGGCCGACGCACCCAGGAAGGCGGGTGTCAAGCTCACGCGTCAACAGATGATGAAAATTCGCTTCTCGATTTCGATTTCACCTGAAATGCGCAGCATGTGCTATGACGGCAAAATACCGTATCCGGACGGTACGATCTTTGAAAAGGATTCCACCGGATATTTCCACACCAAGGGCTGCCGCCGGACCTAGTCCTGAGGGATTCGTCTTCCGCGACCCGGTCGTCACCGCTGAAGGATGACGTCGAGGAGACGTCAAATGGCGGGCTTGAGTCCCGAAATATGATCGATGATCGTCTCGATGGGGATCTCCAGGGCCGCCGAGGTCTTTTCCAGCGTTCTGTAGAGGAGCGAGGTCGTCTCGCCGGCCAGCATGGTGTCGGCCGTGAAGGAGTGCACGCCGCTCTTGTGAATGAACTCGGACTTCGTGAGCTTCTTGTGCTCCATCATGGCAATGACAAGCTCGCAGAAGCGCTTCGCACGCTTGGCTTCGGAGGCAGTGGTGCTTTTCGAGGTGTCGTATCTGAAGATGAATTCTTCGGGATCGATGCGAAGGGCCAGAGCAGCCGTGATCTTGAGGTCGGGATCGAGCGGAAATCTGCCGACAAGGAGCCTGTAGGCGTTCTCGACGGAGCAGTTGGTCATGGCGATCCAGTCTCTGAAGCAAAGTCCCCGCTTCTGGAGCTCGGAGAGCACGATGGGCGTCCTGTCCTTCGTGCCCACGAGACTGGTGGCATGTTCACGGATGGCGTCTTCGCCGACGTCAAAACCCTGTGCAAGGGCTGCGACAAAGGCGTCGGAGGGCTTTCTCGGGGGATACATGAGCTGATCAAGAGGAATGCCCGTCATCTCCGAGAAATCGGTCATAGGAATGGACCTGTAGGTCAGGGTGTTTTTGATCATCATGGCGAGCAGGGCGGTCTCGCCCTTGGGCATCATGCCGATGACGTACTTCGTGCGAACCTTGCCCTGGCAGCGCACGCGCGTGTAGAGGTCGCGAAGCACCGCATAAGGAACGTTGAGCTCGGTTGCGAACTTCTGGATGCTCTGGGGCTTGATGGGCTTGCCGGGGAGGTTCAGATGGGTAAGAACCGTGGGGAGCGCAATGCCCGTGTTTTCCGCGATGGTCTTCGGATCGAGACCGAGCGCGGCCATGCGTTCCTGAAGATAAAGGTTGAATTCGTCAGGCTTCTCACCGGTGGGCTTGTAGGTGGTCATGTGAATCTCCATGAGGGTCGGCGTGCGCCGGCACGCGCTGCGCGGATTCATGTCGCGCATGAACCTGCCGACGACGTCGCGTCGCCGGAAGGTCGCTGGTCAATTTCTTTGTAATGGACCGGCTCAATCAGGGTCGAGCCGGTCGGGTCACGTGTTCTGACGCGCTCATTTCCTCTGCGCGGCCTCGGCTTCGGCCTTCTGCTTGTCGGCGAGGCGGGGCTTCTGCTTGCGGTTGGCGACGATCTTGTCCCAGAGACAGTTGGGCGCAATGCGCATGGCCTTCGCGAGAAGGCCCATCTGCCAGGGAATCGTGCGGTAGGAGGCGTCGCTGTCGATGGTCTTGACGGCGCGCTCGGCGAATTCGTCGGGCGTGAGTACGAAGGGCATCTTGTAGGGATTGGCGCTCGTGAGAGGCGTCCTCACAAAGCCCGGACTGATCGTCTGGACCTTGATGCCCGTCTTCCTGAGGCCGACGCGAAGGCTTTCGTTGTAGGTGATGACGGCGGACTTGGATGCGCCGTAGGCTTCGCTGCCGGGAAGGCCTCGAATGCCGGAGACCGAGGCGATGCCCACGAGCTTGCCGCGGCCGCGCTTCGTCATCGGCTCGATGAAGCCGTGGAAGGTGTAGGCCATCGCGAAGACGTTCGTCCTGTAGATGGCTTCCATCACCTCAAGGTCCTCGTAGAACTCGGTCTTGCAGCCGATGGAAATGCCCGCGTTGGCGATCACGATGTCAGCGCCCCCGGAAAGGGCCTCGAACTTCTGTGCGGCCGCAATGATCTCATCCTTTTTCGTCACGTCGGCGGGAATCGCGTGGTAGCGAGACTTGTCGCCGGGAAGCGTGTCGATGAGGGCCTGCAGCTTTTCGGGATTGCGGGCGACGAGCCCGAGGACGTCGCCTCGCTGCGCATACTGGCGGGCAAGTGCCGCACCGATGCCGCTTGAAGCGCCGGTGATGAAGACGTTGGACATGTTCCTGATCTTGCTTAAATAACGAATGAGCTCAAGTGTACACGAGGGAAAGCCAAAAAATACGAAGAAAACGCTCGAATCGCCGGAAATGCATGACGGCAGGCAAAAAATGCGGCGGGTCGGGATGAAATCCGGTCTCCCACTCGTCCGCGATTGTCTTCAAGCGCCGCGTCGTTTGGCACGAAATCAAATCGGGTGACGTCGAAAAGTCCCTTCGTCGTGAGCTTGAGGTACGGAATAACGGGGAGCGCAAGGAACGAGAGGGGCATGAAGGCGTTGCTGTCCTGCGAAATGCCGTAGTGCCCGTGGGCGAGCTTCGTGAGCCGCCTGATGGTCGCCGCCGTCTCTTCGGGTGTCCCATCGCTTATGAGGCCCGCGACGGGAAGCGGCAGCGCGTCGAGTACTTCTCCCCTCGCAACCATGATAATCCCGCCCTGCATTTCCTCAATCTTTTGAACGGCGAGCGCCATGTCCTCTTCGTCGTCACCAGCTACAACGATGTTGTGGGAGTCGTGGAAACCGACATGGCGATTGCGCCGCCTCTGAGTCCGTAGGCGGGATCAAGAAGACACGTGCCGATGTGGCCTGTGCGCCTGTGGCGTTCGACGACCGCAAGCTTCACGCATCCCGGATTGTCGGAGAGCCTCACCGTACCGTCGCGAAGTGTCTTCACCGCAGCAATCTTCTCCTCCGTGATGAGGCTGTGAGGCAGAAGGCCGATCATCCTGGCTTTCTCGGACGGGGCTTTGAAGTCGAAGGATTCGGCCGTCACGGGCGCAATCCTCACCGTGTCCGCGAGAAATCCGGGCTTCTGCTTTGGCGCACCGATGACAAGGCTCCCGTTGCGCGCGACGAGCCTGCCCTTCGTCCAGACGGCGAGCGGACTGAAGTCATCAAGGTTGTCGAGAAGCAGCAGATCGGCTCTGCGTCCGGGCGCAATCACACCGCGGTCCTGAAGGCCATAACATTCGGCGGTATTGAGAGTCGCCATCCTCACGGCGTCAACGGGATGGATGCCCGCCTCAACGGCCATCGCCAGCATGCCGTTGATGTGACCGCGCTCGACCGTGTCGGCGGCGTGCCTGTCGTCGGTGCAGAAGCTGCAGCGCCGCGAGAGGTCGGCAGTGAGGTTCTCGATCAAGGGCAGAAGGTTTCTCGCGAGCGAGCCTTCCCTGATCGAGACGTACATGCCAAGCGAGATGCGTTCCCTGAGCTCCGCAGTCGTCGTGCATTCATGGTCCGTGCGGATGCCTGCTCGGGCATAGGCTTCGAGATCCGCGCCCGTGCAAAGCGGCGCGTGACCGTCGACGGGCTTGTCGAGATTTAGGGCAGCCGCGACCTTGCTGCAGGCCTTGGGGTTGCCATTGAGGATGCCGGGCACGTTCATCATTTCGCCAAGACCGAAAAAACTCGGGGTGTTCGAGCAGCGCCTGTGTCTGCCCGGCATCAATGAAAGCGCCTTCATCCTCGAAGGGCAGGGCCGGAACACAGGACGGCACCATGAGCTTCACGACAAGCGGGAGGTCCCGGCAGACCTCGACGAGCCCGTGCATGGCGTACGTTGGTCATTTCATGAGGGTCGGCGGTGACAGTCGTCGTACCGAACGGAAGAACCAGTGAGGCGAAGCTGGCGGGGGAGAGCATCGGGCTCTCGATGTGCACGTTCGAGTCGATGAGGCTCGGCAGAAGCACAGCGCCCTTTGCTTCGAAAGTTTCTTTTGCGGGTTCCGAACCGAACCCGTGGATGAGGCCGTCTTCAACAAGTACTGTCTTCGTATCGAGCGCTCCCGTGAAGACGTCGAGCACGCGGGCGTTGAGAATGGCAAGGTCATGGATCTTAGGCTTCGGGCTCTGCTTGGCGTCCTCTACGAGAATTTTTGGATGCAGTCATTCTAAGGCGAATGTCCTCTGCAAAAGAGGAAAACGTGCATCGGCGAGCCTTCGTCACGGACGAGGCGGCGCGGCAATCGGATCGGCTTCAACGGCGCTCGTTCCATGGGACTACAATACGGAATCCTTTTGCAACCACAAGAACCCGACTGACATCCAATTATGAAAGACAGAATCGGCACTGCTCTCTGGGTGGCCGGCGCGATCATCTGCGCCTGGGCCCTATCGGTCTCCCTCTCGATGATGTTCGACTTCACGATCGAGGAGGCCCGCCAGAACTTCCGCCAGGGCTCCTTCATTTTCGGCGCAGCCGTGGTCTTCGCCTTCGTCTTCCGCTCGAAGGTCCAGACCTGGGGCGCGTTCGAGAAGTTCCTCATCTACGCGCTCGTGCCCGTCGCAGGCATTCTGCTCACCGCCTACGGCTGGTGCCAGCAGTTCGCGCCCGAACTCGTCGCAAGCCTCGGAGCCTGATCCGGTCTCCAGCCCGTTCACGACTCCCAAAAAGGCCGTTTCGCCGTCATCGCGAAGCGGCCTTTTTGCCGGCCGAAAAACCGTGTTTTGATATAGAAATTTTTATCCTTATAGGACTGTTTAGTCTGGTAAGAACCCACAAGTCCTCCTGAGAACTGGAGAGGGCGGGCAAATGCAACCAAATCCTTCAGATTGTTCGCCTTTTCACGACAATCGGCTCGAAACACCGCTCCTGCAGAAGTCTTCAGGACTCGAGAATCAGTCTCATGACGCTTGGGAGAAACCTAAAGATGACAACCAAACGCCGTGCTCAATCATCGGCGAAAAGGTTAATTTTGGGAAAAACCCTTGATCAGGCGCAAGAAATTTTTTCTTTATGGGCCCGACTCAGGTGTTTGTCGTAGACAGCAGGGGGCGGCGCGACTGTATCATATACGCGAATTTAAACACGGCCTGACGGTCCCTCGGATTCGAGACTGTCGCGCCTGTCGGGGATACGCACAATACCCCTCAAAGGCAGGAACGACAGGGCCTTGCGTCAAGGAGCCGCCGCTGAAGGCCGAATCTCAACTCGAAAATATACAGAGAGAAACTGATGATCAGAATGAATTCGCACAAGACGGTCCTCATGCCCAAGTCCCTCGAGGATAACCAGGTTCAGATGGACAACATCTGCAAGGCCTTCAACAATGGATCCGCCTCCGATGCCGCTGCGAGCATCGGCCAGCTCTTCCGCTGCCGCGGCATGAGCCAGGTTTCCATGGCGAGCGGCATCGGCCGCGCGGTCCTCTACAGGTCCTTCAGCAAGTCCGGCAATCCGACGCTTCAGGTGCTGCTCGACTCGTTGCGTGCAGTCGGTCTCACGCTCGTTGTGGCGGAAGCCAAAGACAGGTAAAAAAGACCCGGTCCAAACAATCAGGAGCCGTCGGAACGAACGCTTCCGGCGGCTCTTTTCCTATGCGTGTCTCGTTTCCTGCATGACTTTTGGAGGGATTTTGCCGTGTAAAGACGGCCCGTGAAGGAGGGCGGGGTCAAGGGGCGCTCACTCGTGACGCAAAAGTGCTATCAAATAGGGGGTATATGTCGATTTTTCCTCCCGAAGGTCCGATTCTTTCTATAAGATAAGGGGCACAAGGGTGTTATTCGACGCCTCCCTTTCGTTCCGACCGTTCCGACGGACCCTGCGTCGAGGAGCACCTCTGAGGAGGACCAAAAAATGAAGATTCTTATTCCCATCGACGCGTCCGAATGCAGCAAGAACGCCGCCTTCTGGGCGACGGGCAAGCCCGCTCTCTTCGGCAAGGATCCCGAGATCCACATTTTCTACGCGCAGGAGCCCGCTTCGGACCGCATCCGCTTTGCGACGGACCCTGACACCCTTGACGAGTTCTACCGCGAGGAGGCGAAGACCGTCTTCGACTCCATCATTGACCGCTGCGGCACGCTTCCCGCCAGCGTGACGCTCGACTACGGCGTCGGCTCTCCCGTCCAGACCATTGTTTCCGCCGGCGACAAGCTTTCGGCCGACATGGTCGTGATGGGCACGCACGGCAAGGGCCCGCTTGACAGCCTGCTCTTCGGCTCCGTCTCGAACGACGTCGTGGCGCACTCTCATCGTCCCATTCTGCTCATCCGCGAACGCATGCCGACTTCCGAGTCCCTGAAGCGCATCGCGATCTGCCTTGATGAGTCCGACCAGTCGCTTCGCGTCCAGGGCTTCTTCACGGAGCATGTCGACCTCTTCGAACAGGGCACGTCCTTCACGCTGATCCACGTTCAGAAGAGCGCTGAGGACGAACAGGCCAACGGCTTTGCCGAAACGGGCACGATCGCCAACGAGGTCGAGTCCATTCTCACGCGCGCCGGCATGAACGTCTCGACCAAGACGCTCTACGGCGACGTTGGCGACGTCATCGCCGAACACGCCGAGGAAGAGAACTACGACATGATCGTCATGGGCTCCCACGGCTACAGTTCCGTCTCCGCCACGCTGCTCGGCTCCGTCACGATGACGGTTGCGAGCGAGTGTGACGTGCCGCTCCTGATCGTTCGCTGACAAGTGGATCCCCTCTCTTGAGGGCACCAGACGACAAGACCGTCCTGCTTCACGCATGGCGGTCTTTCTTTTGAGCGGGTGCTTTGTCGGATGGCGGCGCGGTCCCGAATCGCGAAGCTTGTCGTTGATGAAAGGGAAGGGAAAGGCGCACGAAAACGGCGGACATGAAAAAGGCCGGGGGCTCCTTTCGGAGCCCGCCGGCCCTTGCTTCAGGATGACTCAGTGCTGAGGATCAGATCCGGGCACTGAAGGATCCGGTTAGAAGCGGTGCGTCAGACCGAGGTAGGCCTGGGTCGTCTTGTCGGAGCCTTCATCGTCATACTTGACCTGAGCGAAGCCGGCACCCGTGTAGACGGAAGTGCGCTTGGAGAGGTAGTACTCGTACTTGGCACCGAAGGCGTAGCTCTTGGCATCACCGTCTTCACCATTATCGAATTCGACGGTGAAGTCCGTGAAGTAGGCCGCAACCGTCAGGTCGCCGCCGGCAACCGGGACGATCGTGCCGAGGTGAACGCCGTAGCCCTTGACGCCGTCGGCAGCGGATTCCGTATTACCAGCCTTGTCGATGAGATTGGCATCGGCTTCAGTAATGGCGGTGAGCTGACCGGCCTTGATGCCCTTGAAGTACTGGCCCATGACGAAGGTCTTGGCGAAGCCGCAGTCGTAGTTGCCGCCGAGGTAGACGATCTGGCCGTCGTCATGTTCATCAGCGCCGAAGGACTTGTAGTTCTGGAATTCGTAGGCGAGGACCGTCTGGAGAGCGCCGAAGTCGCCGGTAAGAGCGGCGGAGCTGTAGCGGTTCACGGCGGAAGAGCCTTCACGAGCCGTTTCCTTGACGGAGTCTTCGTTGAAGGAGTACTGGACCGTAGCCTGGAGACCGGCGAACTTCGGGGTCTGGTACGTGACCATGTTGTCGTAGCGGTCGGAGGTGGCGAAGCCGAAGACGTTGTTGTCGCCGCCGTCGAAGGCATCAGCCGTGGCGAGGACGAGGTCATACGTGCCGGCACCGGAGCCAACGCCGCCCATGCGGCCCATGGAGAGCGTACCGAAGTCGGAGTAGACGGAGACGGAAGCTTCGCGGTCGAAGATGCGCTTTTCGGACTTGAGTGCGCCGGAATCGGACTGGAAGCCGTTTTCGAGCTTGAAGCCGACCTTGAGGCCGTTGCCGAGTTCTTCCGTGCCCTTCAGGCCGAAGCGGGAGGCGGAGGAGACGCCGGAGTCCATGGAGAACTTGTTGACGTCAGCTTCGTTGGAATCGTCGAAGGACTGGTGCGTGTAGATGAGGCCCGTGTCGACGACGCCGAAAAGGGTCACGTCAGCAGCGGAGGCATAGCCGGCGGCAGCGCCGAGAACGGCGAGCGCGGCGAGAGACTTCTTGAACATTTGTGTATTTCTCCAATTTCCTCCGTTTCCGGAGGATCGAGGGGTTTGAATTGATCGCAACGCAAATCTAGTGCCGATGCGGGCGGTACGCAAACCCATCTCAACGACGTCCGGGCAAATGAAGGCGAACGTCCACGAGCGACGCAGGGCATTTCGGAAATACCTCGACGGATCCGGACGAAATGAGCGCTCCCCTTGATGCACAAGGGTTTGCCGCCTTCTTTTCGCGAAGGAAGGGTATTCCCGAGGGACGGCAAAAGGGGCCTTCAAAGAGGGACGATCCTGACGTCAGGCGCGGTTGTAAAAATATGTATTTCGTGTGCGGAGTGTTGCTAATTTGCAACAACCGGCCCAGGAGACTGACGTTCAAGGGCGGGGGAGGGTGTCTTGTAAAGGGCTCTCCTGCAGGTGTTTGTAAATGACACCCAGCCGTACATCCGCATAGGGGACGAGACTCGATGGGTGTCGATCGGCGCAAAGGAAACGGGCGACTCCTCACCGGGAGCCGCCCGTCCTGTTTTTCAACCCTTAATCCCGGTCCGCGGAACCAATCTTTCCCATGCTGACCGAAGGATCAATGCATGAGCCTCATCAGAAGCAGTGCGTGAGGCCGAGGTAGGCCTGGTAGGCCTCTTCCTTGTAGACGTCGTCGGCGGAGTAGTCGACCTTGGCCTTGTACCAGCCCGTGCCGCCATAGACGGAGGTGCGCTTGGAAAGCGGGTATTCGTACTTGAGGGCGATGCCGTAGTACTTGCCGTCGGCGTCTTCCTCGGCGTTCTTGACCGTGGAGTCGACGTAGTAGAGGCCGCCCGTGAAGTCGCCGCCCGCGACCGGGACGATCGTGCCGACGTGAGCGCCGAAGCCCTTGACGCCTTCACCGTCAATAGGATGTCCTTCGAAGGCGTCGGCTGCGAACGGATTTTCAGCGAGGCCCTTGAAGTACTGGCCCATCACGAAGACCTTGGCGACTTCGAAGTCGTAGTTGCCGCCGAGGTAGACGACCTGACCGTCTTCGGTGTTGGCCTGAGCCTTGTCACCGAAGGAGGCGTAGTTCTGGGTTTCATAGGCGAGCACGCTCTGGAAAGAACCGAGTTCAGCGGTCAGTGCGAGGCCGAGGTAGCGGTCGACCTGAGAGGAGTTTTCGCGTTTCGTGTTGTCGACGCTGCTTTCGTTGAGCGAGTACTGGACCGTGGCCTGGAAGCCGGAGAAGCTCGGCGTCTGGTAGGTGACCATGTTGTCGTAGCGGTCGGACGTGGCGAAGCCGAAGACGTCGCCGTCACCGCCGTCGAAGGCGTCGCCGATGGCGAAGGCGGCGTCAAAGTCGCCGGCGGCGGAACCGATCGCACCCATGCGGCCGAAGGAGAGCTTGCCGAAGTCGCCGGAGAGCGTCAGGGAGGACTCGCGGTTGAAGAGGCGGTCGTCGCCGAAGCTGCCGTCGTCGGCGTTGAAGCCGTTTTCAAGCTTGAAGCTCACGGTCATGCCGTTGCCAAGATCTTCGGAACCCTTGATGCCGAAGCGGGACGGGGAGGAGATGCCGCTCTCAAGAGCGAAGGAGTCGGTCTTCGTCGAAACGCCGTTGGTTTCGACCTTGGAATGCTTGTAGAGGAGGCCGTTGTCGACGATGCCGTAAAGCGTGACTTCAGAGGCGGAGGCAAGGCCTGCGGAAAGGCTGAGAACCGCAAGGGCGGCCATGGACTTCTTGAACATGAAAATGCTCCTGATGGTTTGTCGCGCTCCCGAAGGAGGGAGCAGCATTGGAATGTCGGCTTAAACTCTAATGCGAGTCATTCTCATTGCGCAAGCGTCATCACGAACCGTGGAGAATGGCTTCCAATGACTTTCCGCTCGAATCGAACTGTCGTTCGCAAACGGCAATGCGACCCATTCTCATTGCGGGAGAAGGTTTGCCGACAATCGTTCTCATTGAAAACGGCAATGATGTGGACGCGTGACAGGGGGATCGGGACGCGTTCCGAATACCGCAAACATGGTATTTGTGAGAGCCTTTTTCGTTGCAAACGCGCCACACGCTGGCGCTTCAGGAGGGCTGCCAATGGCGGCGCTTGAGCTCAAAGCGCCTCTCGGGACGGGGTTATGCGCCCTGCGCCCCGAGGAGAATTTCTTCTGACGGGAAATGGCGAATTATCAGGTTCCCTTTGACAAGACGGGGTGGGGCGGTGCATCATGAAGGTGCTTAACAGCTGCAACGTGCATGCTGCAGACTCCGGTCAAGCAAGCACAATCTCCGCCGCCTCTTCATCTGAAGAAGGCGCGCGTCACATCTTCAACCCCACGAGGGCGTTTGCCCTCGGGGCCCTGCACATGCGGGGTACATGGGGTCGGGCGTCCTCGTTTTCTTTTTTCAAAGGAAACAAAATGATTCCCGACATCAATCTCTCCCATCTCACTCCCGCAACCCGCACGGTCCCGGCCTCCGTCTTCGGCCAACATCTCGCCGGCGAACGCGACTGCCTGGGCTACCAAGTCGAAACGCTTCCTGCTTTCGCCCGCACCCGCATCCCCGTCCTGAACCCGTGCCACTTCTTCAACGAGGCGCACTACCGCACGCTCGCCGCGTGGTGGAACCTCGCTCGCCGTGAACCGATCTACGTGTCGGGTCCGTCGGGCTCCGGCAAGACCAGCACGGCCATGCAGTTCTGCGCCCGCCTCGGCATTCCCGTGGTGAGCGTCACTGCACGCGCCCGCATGGACCGCCGCGAGCTTCTCGGTCACTGGGCTCTTCAGGGCGGTGAGACCCGCTGGATCGACGGTCCTGCGCTTCTCGCCTGGAAGCACGGCTGGACGCTTCTCATCAATGAATTCAGCGCAGCACCCGCAGACATGTGGGTGAGCTGCAACGACATTCTTGAGGGGCTTCCGCTCGACAACGGCGCAACCGGCGAACTCGTCGTTCCGCATTCCATGACCCGCGTGATCGTCACCGACAACACGCGCGGCCATTCGAGCGAGATCGACGAAGGGTTCTTCGGTCGTCAGATCCAGGACAGGTCGGTCATCGACCGCTTCTGGCACATGCGCATGGAAGGTCTCGGCGAAGCCGAGGAAGCCTCCCTGCTTGCAGCGACGGCCGATCGGGACTGGCTCGCCGAGTTCGAGCCCGAGGTCCTCGACAGGCTCTTCAAGGCGCTCGCGCGTCTTGGAGCCGACAGCAGGGCCGCGGCTCAGGCTCAGGCCATCGGCTTCGAGTCCAGAGCCGTCCCGCTCAGCTTCCGCGTCCTCTCGAGAATGCGGAACATGATGCTCGATGCCGCAAGGATGCCCGCAGCTTCCGACGATGATCCTCTTCGCAGGATCATCAGGACCAGTCTGACCGAAGCCCTCGACTCCACCGCTCGCGAAGCGGCGGAGACGCTGGCGGTCACGGCGATCGGCAACCTCATTCACGAGATGAGGGTGTCACGCGCCAGAATGGTCCTCAAGAACGCCACGGGCTCTGCGCTCAAGGCAGCGTCCGTCTGACAATCGTCGGAAGGACCTTTTCATCAACCCCGAGGGGATGCTTCATCCCTCTCGGGGACGGACGTCTCCTCATTCATTTGAGAGACGACCGTCATGAAACGCAGTCTTGACATGCGCGGGAATCAGGCCCCCGCTGCGGTTGCAGTGCAACATCCGTTCAACATCCTTTCCGAAGGAGGCGAACGATGCGCACCGTAATCGTGGAAGACGTCGAAACCGCCGAAGCGAAAAAGCAGAGGCTCGCCACCACCGCCGTGGATGCAGCGCTCGAGATCCTCCGCACGGAGGCCTCGGGCCTCGTCATCGAGGCTGCAGCGCCCCTGGTCTTCCAGGGACTCTGCCGGCGCGACAACATCCGCGTCGAGTTTACGCAGACCCCGATGACGAACGGGCGCGTGATCTGGCTCGGTCCCATCGACCTCGGCCACAAGCTCGCGTCCATCTACGTCTACGGACACGGATGCCACGAACGTCATCACGTGATGTACACCAACTTCGCGGCGATGAAGGGGATCGGCGATCCCGGCGTTCGCGACCTCGCGAACGTCTTCGAGGACATCCGCGTTGACAAGCTCGGTGCAGCGGACTACGAAGGCTACCTTCTCTGGCGACTCGTGCTCTTCAAGACGCACGAGGCGACGGGGACGGCCGGCTGGAGCAATCCGAACGACCTTGAGCCCGCACACGTCTTCGCAATGATGCTGCTCACGACCCTCGAATTCGAGGTGCTCGGGATCGACATGTTCGAGGAGATCTCCGCGAACCTTCGCGGGGAGTGCGACCGGCTCTTCGGACCAAGGCCCATGGCCCGCGTCCTGAAGATCGTGCGCGCAGCCTTTCCGCTCGACTCCACGGAGGCGGCGGTGGAGCTCGCGCACAAGGTCATGCGGTGCATCCGCGCCGAGAAGAACAAGGCGCTCAAGGCTGTCGAGGAAGCGGCAGGCGAAGGCTCTACGGACAACTTCGAGTTCCGTCAGGGCGAAGGCCAGTCGCTTCTCTTCGACGACGACGGCGCGGTGACCCCCGAGGGTGATCCGCGTCTGATGCACCCCGAGCTTGAGGCGATCAACCGAAACGCCCGATGCCTCTCGGTCATTTCAGACCAACGGCAGTGGCCCGATCGCGAGCCCGAGGAGGAAAGCTTCCGCAAGCTCATCGGCAACGGTGAATCCGGCAACGGCGATCCGAACTTCGCTTCGCCCGAGCGCCACTTCACCAATGACCGCGAGTATCCGACGCTGCAGCCTGAGAAGGCGGCGATGAACCGCCGTCTCTTCTACAGGGCGCTCGCCAACAGCGCATCCCTCAGAAGGCTCCTTCAGAGCGCGCTCATCCACCCGCAGTCGAACCCCGACAGGCTCGACGAACGTGGAGAGGAGCTCGACGGAGATGCGCTTGCGCTCGCCTCCACGGGTGAAACGGCGGTCTTCCGCCGCGAGCTCGTGCGTCCGGGTCGCGAAGCGGTCGTCGAGATCATTCTCGACGCTTCGGGTTCCATGGAAGGCGAGGCGATCACGCTTGCCAAGGTCGCCTGCATCCGCCTCCTTGAGGCGCTCCGTGCGGTGACCGGCGTGAAGGCGTCCTTGACGATCTTCCCCGGCCCGGACCGTCGCAGCGTCACCTGCGCGGCGGATTTCAACACGCCGGTGAGCCGTGCGCTCAAGCACGTCGACTTCCTTCCGGGGTTCGGTGCGACGCCGATCCTTCAGGCGCTCTTTCACTCTGCGATCGTTCTCGATCAAAGACCGGAGCCCGCGAAGATCGTCTTCGTCATCACCGACGGCTGGTTCCCCAAGGGGCCGGTCGACAACCTCGTCAAGGCACTGGAAGACCGCGGCATCGCCGTCGCAATGGTCGGCATCGGCAGGCACAGCACCCCAAAGGGGAGCATCATCGCCAAGGCCGAAAAGATCGCCGACCTTCCGCGGGCCGTTGCAAAGGTCCTTTCGGGCCTTGCGGGCAAGCTCCGCGGGATCGCCGCATAGGCGAAACCCAAGGGGCATCTGAAGGCACGCGTCTTCGACTTTTCGACACGACCGGGATCGACAGAGGACTTCTCCTCCGTCGTCCGGCCGCCGTCGATTCTTCAATCATCTCCCTTCGCTTCAGGCTCCCTGCCTGAGGCCGCAGTGCGGCGTCCTCTTCGCGCCCGTTCCGTCTCCCGCCCATCATTCACAGCATCATCCTCACACGAAGAGGCCGGCGCACTGCGAACCTGTTTCACCCATTTCACCCCGCATCCAGCCTTGCGTCCTTCCTCTCTCCAATCTCCCATGCAGCCCACAGAAACACGATTCCTCACGCGCGCCTCCGCAGGCCCCGAGCAGTGGCAGAGCGCCGTCTCGGGGTACGCGTCCGACCCGTTCCGAAGGCCTGTGCCGCTCTCGGACACGAATCCTGACGACTGTCTTGTCGCGCATCCCGCCGACGGGCGTCTGCGCACGATCCTCGCGCCTGAGGATCCCGTCCGCATGCTCCTTCGTCACAGGGCCGCCGTCGAGCAACTGAGGATGGCCGTGGGATCACGCAAGCTTTTCGAAGCGCACCTCATGCCCGCCATGGCGGGCTGGGCCGCGATGGTCCAGGGACTTCCTCGAGACGAAAGGGGGCTCTGGTCGGGGCCGGACGGCCTCTTCGAAGCCGGCCTCATGTTTGCAAGAGGCGCGATCAATGCGGTCGACGCACGCGTGATCGGTCCCGAACTCGCGCCGGGCATTCGTGACGACTGGACGCTTCGCCTTCGAATCGCCTCCGCACTCGCCGGTCTCATGAGCGACAGCCGCAAGCTCGCCGCACTGAAGCTCGAGGCGGGAAGCGAGGATCCTGCCACGGGCACCTTCACCGTCACGAGCCGCTTCAATCCTTCGGAAGAAACGGCACTGTCGTTTTGCGTGCACGAGATCGGGCGCGTAATGAGGCTCGAGCGCCACACGGCGCGTGAATCTGCGGGAAGACTCCCGACGCTCAACGCCGACGTCCTTCGTCTCGTCGTCCCTCGTGAAACCCTGATGTGGCTCGGCGTCATCGAGCGCCCCGACGGCGAGACCGTTCTCACGGCCCTCAAGGCCGCCGTCACCTATGCGGCCGGCCAGACGGAGGCCGAACGCCTGATTGCTGAAGCCGCAGCCCGCGGTCGCGAATGGGCGATCAACCGTCGCGCGGCCGAGGCCGCAAGACGAGAGGGCAAAAGTCCGCTTCTTCGCGGCTTTGCATCCGTCTATCGTGCCGAATTCAGCCAGAGGCTCTACGACGGACACTGGCGTCTCAACCGCGGAGACTCGCCCGTCGTGTGGGCCGACGACGGCCTCGCACTTCGCTGGCCCGAGGGCTTCACCGCCATTGCAGCCACCGCCGACGACAAGTGGCTCTTTCGAGACGTCCCCGACGAACCCGACGTTGCGGCGGAAATCCTCGTTGCCGACGGATTCGCGATGGCCGATGAAGCGGGCAATCCGCTCTGGCTCACGGACTCGGACTGCATGGCGGGCGAGGGCGCGTGGCTGCGCCTCACCGACTGCGACATGCTGGTTGCGAACGCCCGCCGAGCGGCGGACGCCGCAGGCGAATCCCTTCCCATGCGCTTTCCCGCACTCTTTGAAAAGCGTCCGTCGTCAAGCGCCAGGTCGGGCGGCACGGTGGCAAGACAGTGCTGGGCTTTGTCCGTCCCCTCTGAGCTCGAAGCTTCCGACAAGGCAGCGGCGCTCGCAAGGGCGCTCGAAGCCGTGAACACCCGGGACGACGCCGTCATGCTCGTGCATCCCGAGGGCGTCTTCGTCCCCGAGAGCCTGCTCCCCGTCGGATGGATCGAGGATCCGGCCGAAGCAGGGATCCTCCTGAGAGTCAAGGCCATGCCCTTTGCCGAAGGCGTACGTCACATGCGGGCCTCGCCCATTCGCCGCGTGCGAATGACGGGATCCTCCGCCTCGCGGGCCGCTCGATACGACCCCGGTCTCAGGGGCGCAAAGGACGGTTCGATCGAACTCACGGGCGTCGTCATCAACCGGCATTCCGTGCGCCCCGTCGTCCGATTCGTCAATGGCGAAGGCCGCACCGTAGAAGAAACCGAAGGCCACTGGCCGCGCGTCCTCGACATGGAGGCGATCGACCGCGATCCCCCGAAAGGAACCGAAGCCTTCAGGGCCCTCAAGCGCGCCGTCGGTTGGAAGCCGAGGGAACGAGCCTCAGACAAGGCATGATTGAAGGGAGAACAATAAAATGAAGACAACAGAAGCCGTCACGAGCGGCGTATCCTCCTCGCGACTCACGGGCTGGCGGCCCGCATGGGAGGGCTGGAGCGCGGCCGCGGGATTTGCAGCCGCAGGGACAACCGCCGCCATGGTTCCGGGCTGGTGGGGCGCGGGTCTTGCCTCCGTCCTCGCCCTCATGGGTGTCGTGCGCACCGCCGAAGCACTCCGGACCGCTTCCCGCCGCATTCCGCTCGCAGGCTTTGCGCCCGCCTTCATTCACGCGGGCGACCTCATCCGCATTCTTCGTGAAAAGGGGATGGACGAGAAGAAGGCTGTCGACCCCGCAAGGAAAACCGCCCGCGAGCGTCTTGTCGCCCGCTACGAAGCGGGCCGGATTGCGCTTCTCGACTCGATGCGCTTCAATGCAGGCCGCGAAGGCAGGTTCGTCAAGAACCTCTGGATCGGCCGCGGATTCGAGTGGACTCCCGCACACGCCCAGGCGCTCTATGAACTTGCCGCCACACCCGTCAAGCCCGTGATCGTCCCGAAGCGCATCCGCAAGGCGCTCTCACTATCGGACCCGCTCGGGGCCGGGGACATCGGAAGTCCCATCATTCATGGGATCGGTGCGACCGAAGAGGACGACATCGTGCGTCCGCTCTCGAGTCTCGGTGGCGGCACGCTCATCGTCGGCACGACTCAGGCAGGGAAGGGCGTGATGCTCACGAGCCTCGTCACCCAGGCGATCCTTCGGGGTGAACCCGTCATCGTCATCGACCCCAAGAGCAGCAAGCGTCTTCGCAACGCCGTCTGGAAGGCGGCCGAGATCGCGGGTCGTCCAGCTCCTCTCGAATTCCATCCCGCCTTTCCGGAAACGGGCGTCAGACTTGATCCGCTCGGCGCATGGACGCGTCCCACGGAACTTGCCACCCGCATTGCGGCCGTCATGCCGCCCGACAGCGGGGCCTTCGGCAACTTCGCCTGGATGGCCGTCAACGTTGCCGTCGAAGGTCTCTTCTACGTGACCGAAAGGCCGAGTCTTCTGGGGCTTCGCCGTCTTCTCGAAGGCGGCATCGATCCGCTTCTCAAGAAGGCTCTGGCCCGATCCTTCAGGGACGCAGGGATCGACGATTGGGAGGAGCAGGTCGAGCGCATGGACAAGCGCAACATCTGTCCGCCTGCCGCCAATGCCGGCATCGAGCTCACCGCTGCCGTCGCCCTCTGGGAGGAGACCGTCGGCAAGAAGGACGAAGGTGACGCAAACGCTGTCGTGGGCGGTCTTATCGCCGTCTTTCGTCACAACCGTGAACACTACGCGAAGATCACGGCCTCGCTACAGCCCGTTCTCTCGATGCTCACGGGCGGCACACTTGCCAAGAGCTTCTCGCCCGATCCGTTCGATCCCGACGACGAGCGTCCGATCGTGACGGTGGAGAGGGTTGTTGAAGGCGGCGACATTCTCTATCTCGGCCTTGACGCGCTCCCCGACTCGACCGTCGCCGGCGCGCTCGGTTCCATCATCCTCGCCGACCTCACGGCCTATGCCGGCAAGCGATACAACCGAGGCGAATCGGGTACCGACGTGAAGTCCGTCTCGCTCTTCGTGGACGAGACCGCCAACGTCATCAACGGTCCCATGATCGAGCTCCTCAACAAGGGGCTCGAAGCCGGCATTCGCGTCACCGCAGCCATGCAGACGGTGAGCGATCTTGCAGCAAGACTCGGGAGCGACAGCCGCGCCCGCATGGCGCTCGGCAACTTCAACAACCTGATTGCGCTGAGAAGCAAGGACCGCCTCACGCAGGAATTCATCTGCGAAACGTTCGGGAAGACCACCGTCTGGTCGACCTCCGCTTCGCTCTCCTCATCGGCCGACGGCTCTCCCGTTCCGGACTTTCGCGCCTCCGTCACGCGCAGCATCCAGGGGCGGCGTGACGAAGTCGTCCCGCCCGACGTTCTCGGCCGACTGCCCAACACCGAGTTCTTCGCAAGCGTCTCGGGCGGCAGGCTCTACAAGGGTAGGATTCCGATCCTTCTCTCCGACGACTGACCGCATCCATTCAAATCCCTTTGGAACAAAATGATGAAGTACATGCTGACCGCGACCGCGCTTGTTCTCATCCTCATGGTGATGTGGCTGCCAGCCAGAACCCCGCCCGAGATCTTCGAGGAGACGGCCTTGAGAGAGGCGCTGATGCTGAGAACGGGCGAGGGGATTCCCATGCCCGAGACGGCCGCGAATCTGGCGGTTGAATATCTCGACGGGCTCGTCTGGGTCTCGGGCGTCCCCGACCGCTACACGCTTCGACCCTACGGCGGCTCACCGATGACGAAGGACGAGTTTGCCGAGATCGGCAGGGCCGCCGAGCGTACGACCCAGACCGAGTGGCTGCGTGCCATGAAGAGCCTCTTCGTGATGGCGACCCAGCGCCTTGCCGTCATGACCGCGGGCACCATCGCACTCATGCCCTTCATTCTCGCGCTGATTGTCGACGGATTCGTGAGACGCCGCATCCGCGAAGCCGAGTACCACGCGCCGAGTCCCACCTGGTGGACCGCCTCCCTCTCCCTGCAGCTCCTTGCGGTCTGCCTCGGGATCGTGGCCATCATGCATCCCAACTATCCGCCTCAGTGGCTTTCCGTCTTTCCCGTTGCGTTCGCCCTGGCCGCTCGCATGACGGCAGCGACCTGGCACAGGTTCATTTGAGTTTCCCAAATGCGGCGGATAGATGACGAGAAAGATCGTGCCCTTACCCTGGGAGGCCTTACGGACGGAGTGCGAACTCCGGAGCAAAACTTGTCGTAAGGAGTCAGCAGAGGTCATAGTACTCGTAACTCGAGGAAGGACCGAAGCGAGTCAGTTTCCTCCTGCTGCGCGCACCTCTTTCTGAGCTGCCTGAATGCTCCACACGGGAGCGCCTCGGAATGAGAACTCTTCGGAACAGAGTTGTCTACTGAGGTAGGTAAAGGGAACAGGGGATGCAAGCAGAAGAACAGAGAGGACGGAGATAACTCCGATGACTGCTCACAACCGCGTGGTACGAGAACCGTACGCCACGTGGTGTGGGAGGACGCCCGTGGAAATAATCCACGGGCTCCTACCCGATTATGGAAAATTCTCGAAACAAAATACCCGGGAGGCCACGACATCAATAGTGGAAAGCACTGTGGCGCTGGCTGACTGGTCGGGCAGAGTAAACAACTCTCGACTAAAGTCGAAAGCTTTATTGTCACCTGCTAAAGCAGGCT
>OBWJ01000175.1_pt1 | contig 63898 bp, 56 predicted proteins | sample 1495181 | NCBI WGS metagenome assembly OBWJ01 (sample SAMEA2580041, study PRJEB22360) | human gut metagenome
AACAGAAAAAAAGAATTTCTGGCTAATTTATACTTGACTTTTCATAGCTGGTCTCCTGAATATACTGACATAATATTTTGTCAGCAAAGTTTTATAAAATATTCAAACAACCGCGTTCCGTCAGGGCCAAAGGTCGGATTGGGAGCGTCTCCCCGCATTCGTTCTGGATGAAACTGGACGCTGAAAATAGGAAGCGTTTTATGTTCAATCGCTTCAATTGTCCCATCCAAAGCCCTGGCAGTCACATTTACCTCTGAGCCTGCACGGTCTGCACAATCTCTATGAAAACTATTGACCATAAATCTATTCCCATAAAGTTTCTGCAGAATAGAACCGTCACAAGCCTCAATTTCATGCTGAATACCTTCAGAATGTTCAAATGGATGTTTTCTTGGGAAGTTCAGCATATTATGGCCGCCTAGAGCAGCATTCACCAACTGATGCCCTCGGCAAATACCCATAATCGGTTTCTTTCGCCTGTAAAATTCCTGAAATACAGCAAACTCCATCTCATCACGCGCTGCATTACAGCCTGCCTTAAGATTATGAGCCACGTCTGTATCCTGATCCGCCAGATGATGAAACGTTTCCCCAAACCGGGCTGGATGTACGCTCTCACCGCCTGTAAGAAGCAGTCCATCTGCCAAATCTGCATATTCAGATGCCAGCACTGTGCTCCCCATCATAACAGGTATTCCTCCGGCATCAGCAATCGCATTCATATAAGATGTATTTACTATAAAAGATGGTACACCGCGGCTGTTCGTCCCTAGCAAACCTGTCACAAGAATAATTTTTTTCATAAAGGCTCTCCCCCTTATTTTGGTTGTTCATACAAAAAACAGCAAACACTTCTTTCTGTTCCATCCGGCTCTGCTGGCGATATAAGCTTGGGAACTTCGTTTTTACATCTCTGCTGTGCATATGCACAGCGCGTACTGAATAAACAGCCCTTTGGAGGGTTCAATGGACTTGGAACCTCTCCCTGCAGAATTATCTCCTCTTTTTTCGTATGCAGATCCGGCACAGGGATTGCCGAAATCAGAGCCTTTGTATAGGGATGAAGAGGCCTTTTGTACAGATCTTTTTTGCAGGCAAGCTCCACGATTCTTCCAAGGTACATAACTGCTACTCTGTCGCAGAGATATTCCACTACGCTCAGATCGTGGGAGATAAAAATGTATGTGAGTTTTCTCTCCTTCTGCAGATCCTTTAAAAGATTCAGAACCTGGGAACGAACTGAAACATCCAAAGCTGATACAGGCTCATCGCAGATCACTAACTCAGGGTCGTTGATCAATGCTCTGGCAATCACAACTCGCTGCCGCTGTCCCCCTGACATCTCGTGGGGATATTTGTCCAAAAACTTCTCACTCAGCCCCACCTCATTTAAGATATCCTTCACCTTTTTCAATTTCTCTTCTTTTGTATATTTTCCTGATACATTCAACGGCGTCATCACGGACTGAATTACCTTTTTCTTGGGATTCAGGGAAGCATATGGATCCTGAAATATGATCTGAATTTTTTCTCGCAGGGGACGCATTTGTTTTTCTGTTAAATGCGTAATATCCTGCCCCTGAAACAAAATCTCCCCATCTGTAATATCATGAAGTCTCAGGATCGTTTTCCCCAGTGTTGATTTTCCACATCCAGACTCCCCAACCAGCCCCAGGATCTCTCCGTGATTTACCGTCATACTAACCTGATCTACTGCTTTCACAGCGAGAGCTGTCCCATTCCTGCCTTTTTGAACAGGATAATATTTTTTCACATTGCGGATTTCAAGCAATGGCGCATCTGTCATATACTCCCCTCCTTTCCATACCGAAAGCATCTGACCATATGTCCGTTTACTGATCTCATCCCAGGATCTTCCTCCATGCACCTGGTATCCGCATACTGACATCTGGTACAGAAGCGACATCCCTTGGGCATTTCATCCAGCCCCGGAACAGCCCCTTCAATCGTATATAGGTGTCCCTTTTGCCCGCTTCCAATCCTTGGTATGGAATTCAGCAAACCAATGGTATATGGATGTGCAGGATGATCAAATATATCTTCCGCAGTGCCATATTCCACTGACTTTCCTGCATACATAACCATCACATTATCTGCCGTTTCCGCCACAACCCCCATGTCATGAGTAATCAATATAACTGATGTGCCAAACTCATTTGTAAGTGATTTTATAATTCTTAAAATCTGGGCTTGAATGGTCACATCCAGCGCCGTTGTCGGTTCATCTGCGATCAAAAGCTTCGGCTGGCAAAGAAGCGCCATTGCAATCATTACCCTCTGGCGCATACCTCCTGATAGCTGATGGGGAAATTCCCTTACTCTTCGTTCCGGCGAAGGAATCCCCACACGTTTTAACATATCAACACATTGATCCAACGCAGCTTTTTTTGTAATCTGTCTGTTATGGGTACGAATCATTTCTATCATCTGATCCCCGATTCGATATACAGGATTTAAAGATGACATGGGTTCCTGAAAGATCATGGATATTTCATTTCCTCTGATTTCCCTCATCCTTACGTCTGATGCCTTTGTCAAATCCTCCCCGGCAAAAAGTATCCTGCTTTCTTTCCCAATCACACTCACAGAAGGAGGAACCAGCCTCAAAATTGATGTAGCAGTCACGCTCTTTCCACATCCAGACTCTCCAACAATCCCAATTACCTTTCCCTTATCCAGCGAGAATTCCACATTTTCTACCGCTGTCAGTTTCTTTTTCCCCACATTGAAGGAAACCTTAAGATCTTTGACCTCCAGCAGCCGTTCCTCCATTTGTATCCCTCCTCGTATTTCACTTCGGGCCTTTTATTTTGCTACAGACCATTCCCATACCTTCTCATTGTTTACACCGCTTTCAAATCCGTTATAGCCCTGAAAACGCGCTGATTTCACACTGAAGGTATAACCATGATACAGCATAATAAGGGGCATTTCATCACAAAGCAGTTCTTGATACTGATGAACCAATTCCATTCTCTTCGTCTCATCCAGTTCTGATGCAATAGCATCCTGAATCTCTGCATATTGGGGATCTGTAATCTGGCAATACGTAGCATTTTTATTATCATAATAACCTGCCATCCACAGCGGATAATCCATAGCGGTCGAACCACATATCCCCAAATCGTACGTTCCATCCTGAAGCCCGGAAAACATTGTTGCCAGTTCCACTGTCTGAACTTCAACCTGAATACCGGCCTCTGCAAGATTTTGCTGTATTACAGCTGCCATGCTCTCTCTTGCAGAAGTCACAACCATTTTTAAAGTACGGTCAGACTTCCACCCAGCTTCTGCAAGAAGTTCTTTTGCTTTCTCCACATCACGCTCCCATTTTGTATCAATTTCATAGGGAGAGCCTGGTATAATGCAGGTAGTAGACGCCACACCCTGTCCCTGAAGCGTCTGATCAATCAGAAGTTCCTTATCAATTGCATAGTTCATAGCCTGTCTGATTCTCTTGTCCTGTACATTCTGATTATTGATGAGGAATACAGCCGCCGTAGTCGGTTCTTTTGACTGCTCCACATCTAACCCCATGTCCTTTGCTGCCAGGGCATCATCCACCGTGGGTGCTTGGAAAAATCCATCCATTTCTCCCGCCGCGATGGACGTGATTGTATTAGTAGGCGCGATCACCTTAATGACCAGCTTTCCAAACTTTGGAGTGCCCATATGATAGTCTGCAAAAGCTCCCAGCTGCAGTTCGCTGCCTGACAGTTCAGAAATAAACGTACATGGGCCTGAACCCACAGGATTTTTCCAGAAATCACTGGTTTTAATTTCCGACGGCTCCATATCTTTTAATAAGTGCTGCGGAAGAACATAGTAATATTTATTATGAAGGATCAGCCAATCCTCTACCGGCGTCACATTTTTAAACGTAAGCTTCAAGGTATAATCATCCAGCGCCTCTGCCTTAACCGATCCTTCGCTCTCTTCTGTACCCGTATCATCTGTTCCTGCCCAGGTGTTAAACTCACTTCTTAAACCATAATCAAAGTCCGGATTTGTGATCAGCTGTGCAGTAAAAACCCAATCATGGGCAGTAACCGGCTCCCCATCATGCCACTTTGCGTTTTCATCTAAATGAAAGACTGCTCCATAACCATCATCTACCGATTCCCAAGATGCAGCGCCGCGGGGGGTTACATCCGTTCCCGCCTCCTCTATAAATGCCAGACGGTCATAAAGTTTATCACACACAAGATTCTGGTACATGGAACCTGAAGATGAACCATATGGGTTAATCGTATCCCATGCCTGAGTCATTCCATATGTAATAACATCCTGTGAATAATCCCCGCCTTCGGATCCTTTTTCGCTCACCACTGTGGAATCCTGCTGCAATACAGCCGAACTGTTTTCCGCATTTTTGCTGCAGCCTGCAAGAATTCCTGCCAGCATGACCGACGAGAGCAAGAACGCAGCTATCTGATTTTTACCTTTTTTCATCACTTGTCCTCCTTGTTTTTTATGTTAAAATTTACACTTTCGTTTTTGGATCCAGCGCATCCCTTACGCCCTCACCAATAAAATTAAAACCAACTACAACTAAAATAATGCAAATACCTGGCGGCAGCCATACCCATGGCCTGGCCGTCAATACCAAAAGGTTCTGAGCGGCAAATATTATATTGCCCCAGGATGCCTGAGGGGTCTGTACTCCCATTCCAAGAAAGCTTAAAGAAGATTCTGTCAGTATTGCCCCAGCCACACGAAATGAAATATTTGCCCAAACAGGCGGAATTGCATTTGGAAGCACCTCTGAAAACAAAATGCGAAACGCCCCCACTCCTACTGCTTTAGACGCCTGTATGTATTCACATTCTCGAATCGACAGCACATTTCCATAAATCAGTTTGGCGATTGCAGTCCACCCAAGAACACCAATCACTACCGTAACCGTCAGTACGGAAGGCCCGTACACCGCCACCAGAACAAGAATCAGCACCATAGAGGGAAACGACATAAAGGCATCTGCGGTTCTCATAATAATTGATTCAGCCACTCCCCTGAAATATCCGGCAATCAGCCCCAGCGGAATTCCTATAACAACGGAAATTATAGTTGACATAATTCCTACAAACAATGAAATTCTTCCGCCATATAAGAGCCTTGCAAATAAATCACGTCCCACATCATCTGTTCCCAAAATATGCTCTGAGGAAGGAGGTTTATTGAATCCAGCCGTTCGGTCCGTCGTATACGGATCCAGCTCCATAAAAACCGGAATCAATATAACAGCCAATACAAGAAAGGTTACAATAGCCAGCCCAAGCATTGCCTTTTTATTATGAATCATTTTTTTCACTGCCTGGTTTTGAAATACCTTCTCCATAACTATCCCCTCCCCTTATTTAAATTTTATTCGCGGATCAAGGGCTGCATAAATCAAATCAAGAATTAGATTCATCACAAGTACCACTCCACATATCAGTACCGCTACTCCCATAATTACTGGATAATCACGGCTTGTAATTGCAGTGATCATAAGGCTTCCGATTCCAGGCCAGGCAAAAATCTGTTCTGTAACTACTGCTCCTCCAATTAAAAATGGAATTGTTAAGCTAATAGTAGTCACAATAGGAATCAATGCATTACGAAATGCGTGTTTCAGCACAATAACTGTGTTGGTAAGCCCTTTTGAACGTGCTGTCTTAATATACTCCTCGTTCAGCACTTCCAACACACTGGATTTTGTCTGTTTAATATAGTTTCCAATCGGCTGAATCCCGCAAACAAACGCTGGTAAAGCCAGATGATGCAGTAAATCGCCTAAATCGCTGCCTGTACCAACTGAATACATACCGCTGGTAGGAAACAGTTTCATTTTTACTGCTAATACATAGATTAGAAAAAGACTTAAGAAAAAATTGGGAATCGAGGCACCAATAAAGGCCACAAAGGTGCTTATATGATCCCATACAGAATTCGGCTTATACGCGGAAATAATTCCAAGGGGAATCCCAATAAGAATCGCTCCAACAATTCCTGTTCCTGTAAGCATCAGAGATGGAATGACTCTCTGACTGATCATCATACTAACTTCCTGTGATGTACGGTACGAAATTCCAAAATCTCCCCTAAGAAGATTCCCCAGCCATATAAAATATCTTACAATAAGCGGTTTATCCAGTCCCAAAGATACTTTCAAACTTTCCAAATCACTTAAGGAAAGCTCACCTGAGGCAGCAAGCACTGATAATGGTCCACCTGGTGCAAGGTTAATTAAGGTATAGATTACAAATGTAATTCCTAAAAAGACAGGTATTGCGTATAACAGCCTTTTTACTATGTATCGAATCATCCCAACCCCTCCTTTGTGTATTTTTACTTTTATCATTATATCATTATATATTATTATATGTCAAGATTGATAATATTTTTATTTTATTTACCGTTTTTTTATGATTTTTATCAACTATATCCAGCTATTCTCACCCCTTTACGCCATACACCTGTCCGTAACATCAATACATCCACGTAGATTAGAAATATCCGTATTTCTCTGAAATTATTCCGCTCATAAAATCACTCCATTTTAACTTATGTGAACCTTGACATATCAGCTGTCTCCTTTTATAATATAGTAAACAGTAATCATTATTGTTATTATATTATTAAAGGAGACGCCTATGAAAGTATTAAAGTATAGCCGTCAGAGGGAAGCCATCAAAGCCAGTTTGATGAAACGGCATGATCATCCAACGGCAGACGCCCTATACGCCAGCATCCGCGAGGAATTTCCCAACATCAGTCTCGGTACTGTTTACAGGAATCTCAGTCTGCTGGTGGAGACGGGCGAAATCCGTAAATTAAGCTGCGGAAACGGAGCAGACCACTATGACGGCAATATTTCGCCCCATTACCATTTTGTCTGCAGTTGCTGCGGCCGTGTCTATGATATGGATATTCAGGAAATGCGTGAATTAAACGCTGCTGTCCAGGATCAGGCCCCAGGCCGTATTGATTTCCACTCCATTCTGTTCTATGGACAATGCCAGGAGTGTATGGAGGAGGAAAACAGAAAAAAAGAGAAAAAGACTATTGACAAATCAGCATAAATCATTTATATTGATATCAGTAATCGTTACTATTATTGATTCTGACAATCGAATGGGCGCCGGGCCTTCCCCGGCACCCACACTATAAAATGAAAAGGAGATCACTACTATGAAGAAATGGGTTTGTACAGTTTGCGGTTATGTTTATGAGGGAGAGCAGGCTCCTGAGAAATGTCCTCAGTGCGGCGTTCCCGCTTCTAAGTTCAAAGAGCAGGCTTCTGATGAGATGGCTTGGGCCTGTGAGCATGAGGTTGGCGTAGCTCAGGGGTCTCCTGAGGATATCATAGCTGACTTAAGAGCAAATTTCGAGGGCGAGTGCACCGAGGTTGGTATGTATCTGGCTATGGCCAGAGTTGCTCACAGAGAAGGTTATCCTGAGATCGGCCTGTACTGGGAAAAGGCTGCTTACGAAGAGGCTGAGCACGCCTCCAAGTTCGCTGAGCTCTTAGGCGAGGTTGTTACCTCCTCCACAAAGAAGAACCTGGAGATGAGAGTTGCCGCTGAGAATGGTGCAACTGAAGGAAAGTTTGACCTGGCTAAGAGAGCCAAGGCTGCTAACCTTGACGCTATCCATGATACTGTTCATGAGATGGCTAAGGATGAGGCCCGTCACGGCAGAGCATTTAAGGGTCTGCTGGAGAGATACTTTGGCTAATTCCTGGAACGGAACAGACAGTATTTACTGATCGCAAAGGCATAATGTAGATTAAAAGTTTCTAATAAAGAACCATCGGCTATATTCAGTCGATGGTTCTTTTTGCATCAGATATATCCTGCTCAATTGTAAAGTCTCAAAACGTATGTTATACTATCCTTATTATGAAATAACCATACTCCAGGATCAGAAAAGGGGAAACCGCTTTGATTCATGCCTTTTACCTTTTAATCCTGGTATTTTATTTATGTACTAAAGTTTCTAAAACGTATATGGGGGTAAATAAATGGATACAAATATGTACCGCTACATCACAACCGTGGCCGAATGTAAAAGTATCTCTGCGGCAGCACGAAGACTATATATTTCTCAGCCAGCCCTGACGAAACAGATCAGCCGTTTGGAAACGCAATTAGGCTTCAAACTATTCGACCGCACCAAAACCCCCTTATCACTTACATCAGCTGGAGAACTATTTGTGGAATTTGCAGACCGGTATGTAAAATTGGAGAATGAACTGACAAATAAACTCCGTCTTCTCGATCCATCCAAATCCGCTGTTGTTACAGTTGCAACGACTCCTCGCGGAGGCACTTATATCGGGCCTTCTACCGCCTCATTTCTCTGCCATTATCAAGGGATTCAGCTGGAGTATATGAACGTCAGTGCCAATGAATGTGAAGCTGCTCTTGAAGATGAAACTGCCGATCTTGCAGTCTATACAGATCCGGTTATTTCAAACCAACTGGAATATATGCCTTTGGAAGAGGATCCGCTCCTTCTTGTTGTTCCCCGGAATAATATCCTTCTCCAGGGGAAAGAGCTTTCCGGAAACAGCCTGTCCACCCCCCTGATGCTTGATCCCCTGGAACTGCAGGAGCACCGGCTTACCTTTATTCTCTCCACTCCTAATCATAGTCTTTACCATGCTGAGTGTGCATTTTTAAGTAAATACCAGATTATCCCCGCTCAAAGTTTGCGGGTCGATTATGTGGATACCCGGTATTCTATAGCGGCCGGGGGCGCTGGTATTGCTCTTCTTCCCGCAATTACCGTATCCAGGATTTCTCTCTCCTCCGATGCTGTATTCTGTACCATACGCGGCAGCAATCTGTACCGTTACATTGTCATTGCGAGAAAAAAAGGACGTGCCCTATCAGAAAATGCCGAACTTTTTTGGCGTTTTCTGATAGACCGACGTTTTCATACCCATAGCAAACAGGAATAGCCTCTGGACTATTTTGCATAACCGCTTAAACTGCCCATTGCAGTTTGGGCGGTATTTTCTTTGCGCCTGTTTTCACATCATGGGAACCTTCGACGCTTCCCAAATGGCGAAAGGCATTCAAGGAGACCCCTTGTCCTGAATCATTACTTTTCTTTTAATATATTCCTTATTGTTATATTGCCCGTCTCAGCAGGAATATCCCCCCATCTTCTGTTTTGTTGTCTTTTTGATCATATTTATCTATAATTATTCTATAAATTTTACCGGTAATTTTAAATTATTATAACATTTTCACTATTCATTTTAAAACAAATAGCAGGAAGGTATTCATTATGGAAAAAGTAAAATCCATTAAATTGTTAGGATTTCCGCTCCCCGGCTTTCTGGTTCTCTTTGCGGGAGTTATGGCGATTGCGCTTTCAGGCGGTATGTTGGGAAATATGGTTGGCGCATTGGGCTTTGCAATGATCTGGGGCGCATTCATAGGTTGGATCGGCGACCGAATTCCTATCTGGAATAACTGGCTGGGAGGAGGAATGTTTCTCACCTGTCTGGCCACCGGGGCCCTTTCCACCTTTCACATTCTTCCCGACTCTGTAGTTGAAACACTAAACAGTTTCAATAACACCGTAGGTTTCCTCGATCTGTATATTCTCGTACTGATCACTGGAGCCATCCTGTCAATCGACCGAAAATTGCTTTTAAAAGCCTTTGCAGGTTTTATTCCAGCTATTCTGGGATCAATCGCTGTATCATTTCTGTTCACCGCCGCTGCAGCTCTGATCCTTGGAGAGGATCCTCTTCTTGGCTTAGTCAATGTAGCCCTTCCCATTATGGGAGGCGGAAATGGGGCCGGATGCATTCCCATGAGTAAAATGTGGGGTGAAATGACTGGTAATGCTCCTGAATCATGGTATGCTCCAGCGTTTGCTGTAATGTCCCTTGGAAATCTGGCTGCCGTTGTATCTGCTGCCTTTCTTGATCGTATGGGGCAAAAATATCCATCACTGACTGGCAATGGAACTATGATGAAAAAGAAAAGCATTACCGGTGCTGATGCCCCCACAGAAATCAAGATCGGAATTGGCGAGTATGCCTCCGGCTTCGCTCTTGGTCTCTGCCTCTTTATATTTGCCGATTTTTATGCCTCCAAACTATCTATTATCAATCATGCCGGACTTGGATTCACCATACACAAATTTGCATTTATGGTAATATTCGCTGCGATATTAAATGCACTTGGACTGATTCCTGCTGAAATTCGAGCCGGAGCACGGGGAATGCAGACATTTTTTACTAAATATATGTCTCTGCCTCTCATGGTTACTGTAGGAATCGGAACGGATCTGACTGAATTTGCTGGCGCTTTTACCTTTGCCAATGTTGTTATGATCATAGCCTGTGTTGTAGGCGCTGTAGCAGGTGCAGTGCTGGTTGGCGTTCTTTTTGGCTTTTACCCTGTAGAAATTGCCATCACTGCCGGTTTAGATATGGCCGGAGGCGGAGGGGCCGGGGATGTTCAGATCCTGGGAGCCAGCCACCGAATGGAACTTATGTCTTTTGCTCAAATTTCGTCCCGAATCGGAGGGGCTATCATGCTGGTCATAGCCAGCGCCATGTTTGGTATGCTGAATACCTAATCCATCTTGCTTTACTGCAAAATTACACTTTATTACCAGGAGGTACATAAAATGCCTAAAAAAACTTCTCTGTCTGCTGACCTGACACAGGAAATGAAAAAAAATCTGTTTGGAAATGCATACCTCAATATGCTCTGGCATTGTCCAAGCGATCCCCGTTTTCACTATTGGGTTCACCTGCCCGACTGTTATTATGACGAACCAGATCCCCATTATCAGCTGCTTGTCATCATACACGGAACCGGCTGCGGAATAGAGGAATATATCAGATCGGCCCGAACTCTGGCTGATAAACAGCACGTTGCAATCCTTGCCCCCGTATTTCCCGGAGGTCTTATTGATCATGATGATTTTAACAGCTACAAGCTTCTGTCCTGCGATGGGATCCGCTACGATCAGATTCTTTTATCTATGATAGAGGATATGAAAAAACGCTATCCAGGACTGGAAACAGACCGTTTCTTTCTATTCGGACATTCCGGCGGCGGACAGTTTGTAAACCGATTCCTTTTTGTGCATCCGGAACGGCTGAAAGCTGTTTCTATCGGAGCGCCGGGACGCCCCACTTTCCTTAATTCTAATGAAGATTACTTTTGGGGAATTCGGGATTTCAAAGTATATTTTGATAAGGACCCTGATCTGGAAAAGATATGCAAAATTCCGGTGCAGATTACAGTTGGCGAACGGGATACAGCATTTATCGGTGATTCCCCCTATGGTTCCAATCGCTTGGAACGGATGAAGAGCCTCAAAGCTAATCTCGAAGCTAATGGCCTGTCTGTTTGTCTTGAAATTCTTTCTGGATTGGAGCATGGAGGCGGCGAAGATATACGCATAAATACTGCACAGGAATTCTTTGAACGATATTTATAAGTCTCTTTTATATATGGAAGGACAGCCCCCTCAAATCCAATTTTGGGGGGCTGTCCTTACGTCTGCTCTATATCCTCTCTGACCTAACTTACTTTTTAAAGCCTTATCGCTTAGTATTCTCAGGAATTGTACCGTCCTTTAAAAACCTCTTATATTCTTTATTTAGATTAAATGTACCCTTTACAGCGTAAATTCCTATGAGAATCAGCCACCATCCGGCAATCCTTCCTATACTCATTACCATATAGACCACATTAAGAATGCTGTAAACCAACATCAATACAGCGCATACCCGGCTTCTGGCAAATTGAATTCCAAGGCCAAAGCCTATAACCAGCACAACATCAAACATCATGCTATAGTTGTGTGTATACAGGCCAAGTGCAACAGAGATCGCGGCGCATATATAACTAAATATTGCAGCAGATTTTATATTGTCTTTGCTTTCCTTGCTTGCGTATTTTGCAAAAAACTCCTTTTTAGTCACGTTCTCCATCCATATTCCTCCTTTTTTGGCATACAAGTGATTATAACACATCCGCTGTACTCTAAAATCCTCACAATCCATACAGCCATAAATAACTCCCGCCTGATTATCAGCACGAGGCTGCAATGCCCAATGCCATATGGCGACAGCACTGTTATAGATTCACCTGCTTTCTAAAATGACATTTTTAGCAGTATTTGTCAAGCATTTGGGGCTGGATTCAAGGTACTCAAGGCGGCAAAATCCGTGGCAGTTCTTGATGTGCGGTAAAATAGGAGTTATAAAAATTTTTTAAAAAACTATTGACAAATCAGCATAAATCATTTATATTGATATCAGTAATCGTTACTATTATTGATTCTGACAATCGAATGGGCGCCGGGCCTTCCCCGGCACCCACACTATAAAATGAAAAGGAGATCACTACTATGAAGAAATGGGTTTGTACAGTTTGCGGTTATGTTTATGAGGGAGAGCAGGCTCCTGAGAAATGTCCTCAGTGCGGCGTTCCCGCTTCTAAGTTCAAAGAGCAGGCTTCTGATGAGATGGCTTGGGCCTGTGAGCATGAGGTTGGCGTAGCTCAGGGGTCTCCTGAGGATATCATAGCTGACTTAAGAGCAAATTTCGAGGGCGAGTGCACCGAGGTTGGTATGTATCTGGCTATGGCCAGAGTTGCTCACAGAGAAGGTTATCCTGAGATCGGCCTGTACTGGGAAAAGGCTGCTTACGAAGAGGCTGAGCACGCCTCCAAGTTCGCTGAGCTCTTAGGCGAGGTTGTTACCTCCTCCACAAAGAAGAACCTGGAGATGAGAGTTGCCGCTGAGAATGGTGCAACTGAAGGAAAGTTTGACCTGGCTAAGAGAGCCAAGGCTGCTAACCTTGACGCTATCCATGATACTGTTCATGAGATGGCTAAGGATGAGGCCCGTCACGGCAGAGCATTTAAGGGTCTGCTGGACAAATACTTTGGTTAATTCCTGACATTATATAAAGCGCTCTCCATATTGCTTCATTTCACAAAAATACCCCGGCAGCAATACATATTTGCCTGGGGTATTTTTTTACGGTTCTTTCTGTCAGTATATATCTTCTGACACATTATGAAAAAAAGGCCCTGGCCTGCGAAAATGTATCCGCAGGCCAGGGCCTTTTACTATATCATCTGTTATTTTATCCGGAATGTTTATACTCCAAGCTTTCTCTGTATAAACTTCACAACTTCCATGATAGGAATGATCATTACAGCCAGTCCCAGTGCAATCGCATACTCGTGAAGATCAATTGGAGTAAACTCAAATGCCTTTGCAAGGAATGGTACTTCGATTACGGCAGTAGTAAGAACCAGAGAAACGATCATAGCGCCGTAAAGGAAAGCATTTCCTGTTTTCATTGTAAAGATAGAGCCTCTGCGGCTTCTCATGTTCAGAGAGTGGCAGATCTCTACCATGGACAGGGTCAGGAATGCCATGGTAGTTCCATCCGGGCTGTTTACAAACTCCCATACGCCGCTTTCGATGTAATGACCTACAATGTAGGAGATCATAACAAGCACCGTAACCACGAAGCCCTGGAAGAATACGTCAAAGCCCATACCGCCGGCAAAGATACCTTCTCTTGGATCTCTTGGAGCCTGCTTCATGATATCAGCCTCGCTCTTTTCCATACCAAGAGCCAGCGCCGGGAAACAGTCTGTGATCAGGTTAATCCACAGCAGATGCACCGGTTCCAGAATCGTAAAGCCGATCAGGGTTGCGAAGAAGATTGCAAGCACCTCTGCCAGATTGGATGCCAGAAGGAACTGGATCGCCTTACGGATATTTGCGTAAATACGGCGGCCCTCTTCTACTGCAGATACGATGGTTGCAAAGTTATCGTCTGCCAGTACCATATCCGCTACGTTCTTTGTAACGTCCGTACCTGTGATACCCATTCCCACGCCGATATCAGCGCTCTTGATGGAAGGAGCATCATTTACACCGTCGCCCGTCATCGCTGTAATACGGCCCTTAGCCTTCCATGCATTGACGATACGTACCTTATGCTCCGGCTGTACGCGGGCATAAACGGAGTATTTCTCAATATCTGTCTTAAACTGTTCATCACTGATCTCGTTTAACTGTGCGCCTGTGATCGCCTGGCTGGCGTCCTCAATGATTCCCAGCTCCTTAGCGATCGCCACAGCTGTATCCTTGTGGTCGCCGGTGATCATGATGGGGCGGATGCCTGCTTCACGGCATTCAACGATTGCAGCCTTTACCTCAGGACGGACAGGGTCGATCATACCGGACAGACCCAGATAGATCAGATCCTGCTCCAGATTAGAAGCATCTGTATTTTCTGGAAGTACCTTCCACTCTCTCATGGAACCGCAGAGCACGCGCAGCGCCTTATCTGCCATTGCCTTGTTGCTCTTTAAGATGGAACTGCGGATCTCTTCAGTCATTTCCACAGCCTGACCGCCGATATAGGCTCTGGTGCAGCGCTTTAATACCTCGTCAGGAGCGCCCTTTGTAAACTGAATGAAGCTGCCGTCCGCCGTCTTGTGGATGGTAGTCATCATCTTACGCATGGAATCGAAAGGAGCCTCTGCCACGCGGACATATTCACTCTCCAGCTGATCCTTCGGAAGTCCGTTCTTTGCAGCATCATTTACCAGCGCGCACTCCGTAGGCTCTCCTACTGCCTCGCCGCTGTCTGGGCTTAAGGAAGCGTCGGAACAGAGCGCCATGGCGATCTCCAGCATCTTCTCATCATCTGCAACGTGCTCCACTACCGTCATCTTATTCTGAGTCAGAGTACCTGTCTTATCGGAACAGATAATCTGAGTACATCCCAGGGTCTCTACCGCTGTCAGCTTACGGATAATGGCGTTTCTCTTTGACATATTGGTAACGCCGATGGAAAGAACAATGGTAACAACGGCTGCCAGGCCCTCAGGAATAGCAGCTACAGCCAGAGAAACGGCTACCATAAAGGTACTTAAAATGGTGTCGCCTGTGATGCCGCCAGAGCTTCCCTGCGCGCGCAGCAGGCCCACAGCGAAAATAACCACGCAGATTCCCACAACCAGGACGGTCAGGAACTTGCTCAACTGGTTTAACTTGATCTGGAGAGGTGTCTCCTCATCCTTTGCCTGAGCCAGAGCGTCAGCAATCTTACCCATTTCCGTATCCATACCGGTAGCTGTGATCACTGCCTTGCCGCGGCCGTAAACTACGGTGGAGCCCATGTAAACCATGTTCTTGCGGTCGCCTAAGGGAACGTCCTTCTCACCGCCCAGATTTAACACCTGGATGATCTTGTCAACCGGAACAGACTCACCGGTCAGAGCCGCTTCCTCGATCTTCATGCTGGCGCACTCGATGATACGTCCGTCAGCCGGAACGGAATCACCTGCCTCTAAGATCACTACATCGCCCGGAACCAGCTCTTCGCTCTTTAATGTCACGAGTTTTCCGTCACGCATAACCTTACTGGTGGCTGCTGCGATTTCCTGCAAAGCTGCGATGGCTGCCTCTGCCTTGCTCTCCTGAACAACACCCAAAACAGCATTGATCACAACTACCGCCATGATGATGATAACATCTGTAAATGATTCACCCTCATAGTAAGCGGTAATTCCGGAAATAACCGCCGCCACGATCAGAATAATGATCATGGGATCTGCCAGTTCATCGAGAAATCTCTTTAACAGGGAATCCTTTTTTCCCTCTTTCAGCTTGTTGTGACCGAATTTTTCCAGGCGGCTGGCCGCCTCCTGTGAGGAAAGACCCTCTTCTGAGGTTTTCTTCTCATTCAGCACATCCTGAATACTGGACAGGTACTCTTTCATTGCTTCTTCCTCCTTTGATATTGGCGCGCTACCATTTTTCACAGTAAGCCCGCATTGATGTACCCTCAGGAGCGTCTTTGTCATCATGCCCGGCGCGGCCATCCGTTATACATCTGACCCGGTAAAAATCCGGGCAGGTTCCGTCTTTGTAACAAAAAGCGAGACTTACCAGAGCCACTTTCCATGTGTGAAACAGGCTTCCGATAAGTCTCGCCATTTAAAACCAAGCCACGGACACGCTCCGATGCTGTTGACTTCGCTACACGGTTTTCCGGTTTCCTACATCCGGTCAAACTGCGCTGACTACTCCCTTACTGATAAATAATGCTATCACGTCCAGGGGGAACTGTCAAGAATTTTTATTTTACTTGTTTGTTTCAGTTTTCAACATCTCTTTATCCTCTTTCTCAGACTTCCGTCCCCTCTGCGTCCCATTCTGCAACAATCCCCAAAGGCCGTTCCAACAGGGGGTACAGAACTTCTGCTATCACAAGGCCGCCGGTTCCCTGTAACAGATTAGAGGGGACGCTTGCCAGGGAGGCCCCTGATCCATACAGGATGGTCTCACAGATAAAATACCCCAGCGTTACCAGGAAGATATCTATAACTCCTCCCAGCACGACGGCTATTTTTCTGCTTTTTCCCTTAGAGATCGCCCTTCTGTACACCAGTCCGGTGCCCCATGCCACAAACCCCTTGATAAAAAATGTAATCGGCACATAGATAAAATATCCGCCTGACAGATCTGCCATACAGGAGCCGATCCCTGCTGCCAGAAAGGCCGTTGCCGGGTCTAAAAATACTCCTGCCAGAATCACCGCTGCGTCTCCCGGATGGATATAGCCGCCGGTACCGGGAGTGGGGATGCGGATGGATATCGTCGAAACACAGATAAGAGCTGCAAACAATGCCGCGAATACCAGTTTTTTTACAGATACTGCCTTCATAAACCGTTCCTCCTTATCATTGCACTGTCACTCGTTTCCCGCATTGTACCATAAAATTGGACTGATTAAAATATCCATTTTGAATATTTTTAACCAGTCCAGTTTATTGCATTATGAAATGTTTATCTACACTGTCCCCGCCACATCCTTCATCTTTTCAAGGCAGTTTTTAAAAAATATCTTATATCCCTCACAAAAATAATTCCTGTCATATCCACCCGGCAAATCGGTATCCCGGCTGCGCCTGCAGCCGCCGCGGCACAGAGAAAAATACGGACATTCCCGGCACTGGGGATCCAGACGGTGAGACCGCTTTACAAAACCGATCTCATGGCGTTTCCTGTCTATCTCCTCCAGTGTATTTTCGTTAAAATTTCCCAGCCTGTATTTATCCAACACATAAAAATCACAGGGATAGACACCTCCGTCAGCCTCTGTCACATACTGGATACCGCACTGGCCCCTCTGGTCGCAGGCCTCAGGATAATATCCCTTAAGCAGCCCTATATAATTTTCAAACTGGCGAATATAGGGCTGTCTGTTTTTTCTCCAGTCTCTATACCAGAGTTCAAACAGCTGTGTAAGAAATATGCCGTACTGCTGGGGGGACAGAGCATATTCTGTCTTTTGATGACCTTCACCCAGAGGATCCAGGCAGGCAATATACTGCTGATATTTCCAGCCTCTTCGTCTGTATTCCTTATAAACGTTTTCCGCCTGCTGTGCCATTTTCCCGGTTACTACGGTAAGGATATTATACTCCACACCGTATGCATCCAGGAGTTCCGCCGCTTTCAATACCACATCATAGGTTCCGCCGCCGTCCTTACTGTGACGGTACGCATCATGGATTTCCCGCGTTCCATCAATAGACAGGCCTACCAGAAAATGTTCCTCCGCAAAGAACCTGCACCATTCTCTGTCCAAAAGCCCTCCATTGGTCTGAAACCCATTATGTACCTGGATCCCTCTGCGGTTGTACTTTCTCTGAAATTCTACCGCCTTTTTGAAAAAATCCAGTCCTCTTAAGGCCGGTTCCCCTCCCTGATAGGCATAGCTGACCTGTCGGTCTGCGTGGATCATGGTTCTGCGGATCACCTGCCTTAACGTATCCTCCGACATAAAACCGTAGGATTCCTGTGTCCTTTTCCGGCTCTCATCGCAATAAAAGCAGTATTCGCAGTGCATATTGCACATTCCCGAAGATGGTTTAATCAAAATGCTGGAATCCGGCATTTTTATCTCCTTTTACTTAGAATACTTCCTGTAATACCAGATCCACAACCTCTTCAAAGGTTGCCTTCACTCTGGCCGCTGTCTCCACCACCTCTTTATGGTTCAGGGGCTGATCTAAAATTCCGGCTCCGGGATTTGTAACGCAGGAGATTCCCAATACCGGGATTTTGCAGTGGCCACAGACAATGGCTTCCGGCACCGTAGACATTCCCACCGCGTCTGCTCCAAGAATCCCCGCCATGCGGACCTCTGCCGGCGTCTCATAGTTGGGGCCGGAGAACATCATATATACGCCTTCCTCCAGATGGATTCCCTTCTGCTCTGCCTTTTCCTTCAGGCTCTTTCTGAAACCGGCATCATATACGCAGCTCATATCCGGGAAACGGGGGCCGTCTTTCTCAAAATTAGGGCCTGTAAGGGGATTGGAACCTGAATAGTTGATATGATCCCTGATGATCATCAGCGTACCCGGCTCATAGGCGCGGTTTACTCCGCCTGCCGCATTGGTGAGAAGGATTTTTTTCACTCCCAGACGTTTCATAATACGGATCGGCAGCGTGATCAGTCTCTGGCTGTATCCTTCGTAATAGTGTACTCTTCCCTGCATGGCTATTACCTTCTTTCCCATACAGGTTCCCATTACAAACTGTCCTGCATGGCCTGCCACTGTAGATACGGGGAAGTCCGGGATATCATGGTAGGAAATTCTTACCGGATCCTCGATCTTGTCTGCGTAATCTCCCAGCCCGCTGCCCAGGATCATCCCAATCTCAGGCTCAAAATCTGTCTTTTCACGGATGATGCGGACAGAATCTTCAATTATTTTCATTTCTCTCTCATTTGTCATGGCTGCTGCACCTCTTTCTTATTTGTTTTGTAACTTTTCAGTATGGGACATCTTCCTTAATGCCCTTTGTAAGAGAAAAACCCTTCTTTTATCTTAAACATCTCTCCCGCCTTTGTAAAGCCAAATCGGCAAAAATCTGTCCTTGCTACGCCCGGCTCTTTCACGCGCAAAGGCCCCGGACGCGTCTGTAAAAGGCGCAGCCGGGGCAGGTTTTTCTGCTGTTTTATTTTCTCTTATTCTAAGAAGGTTCCTGCCTTAATCTGCTCTACATACTCCAGATACTGCTTCTGAACATCCTCCGGCACCAGGCTGGAGAAGGTTCCCACGCTCAGACAGCCGTTGCTCAGGTCGCCGTATACAGTCTTATTTCCAAAGGTTCCGTCCTCTACGGTCTCCATGCAGGCCTTTACAAGGGCTGCGTTGTCTGTTACTACAGAGCAGATGATCACTTTATCGTCTGCAGAGCCCAGATTTCCGGGCTGTCCGATGTCATATCTGCCCTCCAGGCCTGCAAGAGCCTCCCTTGCGCCCGTATCCACTGCGGATGCATCACCGAACATTACGTCTACGTCATAGGTGCTTACCATAGAAGCGGCGATTTCCTTTCCTTTCGCTGTATCGCTGAAAGAGCCTGCGTAGGCGGAGGATACCTTTACTTGCGGATTTACCTTCTGGGCTGCCTTCTCATAGCAGCTTACCTTTGCCTTTGTGGTATCCAGCTCCATTCCGCCGATAAAGCCGATGTTGTTGGTCTTTGTCATCAGCCCGGCCAAAGCGCCCGCCATGTAGCCGATCTGATCCGCATCCGGAAGGATGGATTCAATGTTTTCTGTCTCTACCGTTCCGTTTAACAGGGCAAAATGGATCTCTGGGTACTCGCTTGCAACCTGCTTTACCGCATCGGTGTACTGATTTCCCGGCGCAAAGATCAGATCATATCCCAGTTCTGCATAATCAGTCATAACGGTTGCATAGTCGGAGGTGGCGATGTTGTCCGTATAAACAGTCTCCCATCCCATCTCTTCTGCCGCGTCTACCATGGCCTGATAGCAGCTTGCTCCCCATCCTCCGTCTGAAACAGAGGAATCACAAATCATTGCTACCTTGTAGCCGCCCTCCTTTTTATCGGCGCTTTCCGTTCCCTTATCTGCGGCCTCGCTTCCGGCCTTTGCCGCTGTCGTCTGGGTTTCCTTTTCCCCTGAACCGGAGCCGCCGCAGGCTGACAGGCTGACTGCTGCAAGAGCCACTGTCATGATCAGTGAAACTGCCTTCGTGTTTGATTTTCTCATAATAATTTCCTCCTTGAGTACATATTTTAACGGATGCAGAGCTTCTCTGCAATTACCGTTCCTCTCTGTAATAGGGCTGCCCGTTCGCCTTTGGCCCGCTCTTTTTGATACCGAAAAAGGCCAGTACGAACAGAGTGCAAAGATATGGTATCATCTGCAGGATCTGGTACGGCGTGGATGGACTGATCAGCTGCAGGCGAATCTGAAGGGCGTCGCAGAAACCAAAGAGCAGACAGGCCATCAGCACGCCGGAAGGCATCCAGCGCCCGAAAATCACCGCAGACAGCGCAATAAATCCTCTTCCTGCCACGATTCCCTCAGAATAGGTGCTGGTATAGCAGATCGTCAGATAAGCGCCTCCGATCCCTGCCATGGCTCCGCACAGGATACAGGCTATGTATTTCTGAAATACAACATGGATGCCCAGGGTCTCCGCAGCCTTGGGGAACTCTCCCACTGCCTTAAAATTCAGTCCCGCCCTGGTTTTGTTTAAAAAGACAGAGGTAACAGGCACCATCAGGTAAGCCGCATACACCAGAATACTCTGATTAAAAAGGATGTTTCCCAGCACCGGAATCTGGCTGAGCACCGGGATAGAAAACGCTTCCATGGAAACTCCCTGGATCAGTGTGGAGGTATCTGAAAATGACAGTCTGTAGATGAAAGACGCAAGGGCAGGCGCAAAAATATTGATCGCCATTCCGTACACGGTCTGCTCTGCGCAGAGAGTAATTGTACAGAACGCATAGATCATATTTACCAGGATCCCGGCGGCTGCCCCTGCCAGGATTCCCGCCCATGGGCTTCCGGTTCGATACCCCACCAGAAAGCCCACTAAAGCTCCGATGGACATGATTCCATCCAGACCGATATTTACCATGCCCGCGCGCTCTGAATAGGTTTCCGCCAGCGCCACCAGAAGGATGGGCGTCGCCATACGCACCGCTGAAAGCAACAGCTCCACAAGGAAATTTGCAGTGAAAAATGATGACATCAGCCCCGTACCTCCTTTTTCTGTGAATGATTGATAATAAACTGCTTAACTGCGGGAAGTCTCAAAAGCGCCGTTCCTGCCACTGCAAAAATGATCACAAGCGCCTGGATAATATCTACCACCGAGGTTGGCACCTGCATACCCGTCTGCAGTGTGCTGGCGCCCTTGCGCAGCACCGCAAAGATAAACGCCACAACCGCCGTACCGATGGGATTCAGCTGGGCAATCAGCGCAATGGCCACTCCGTCAAAGCCAAAGCCTGCTCCAAACCCGCTCATCAGGCGCAGCTGCTTTCCGTGAAGCTCAATGCTTCCTCCCAGTCCGGCGATAGCACCGGAGACGATAAAGGAAAACAGGATGTATTGATTGACCGGGAAACCATTGAAAAATGCCGCCGTCGAATTCATCCCCACTGCCCGCAGCTTAAAGCCTTTGGACGTGTTAAAGATAAAGTAATAGAGCGCAGCTGCCAGCAGGATAGCTGCCACTATTCCCCAGTGAACCGGAAAACCCTTGGAAATATTGGCAATTTTCATGCTGTCAGCCACTGCCACCGTCTGCGGCACGCTTCCGTCTCTTAAAAGCGTTGTGTAGACATAACCCATAAACAAGGTGGCTACATAGTTGAGCATGATGCTGACAATGATCTCATTAAGCCCCCGTGTGATCTTAAGGATACCGGGAATCGCCCCCCAGAGACCTCCGGCTGCGGTTCCGGCCGCCAGGCTTAAAAGCAGGCCGAATACCCCCGCATCTCCCAGTTTGGCAGATACAAAGATGCTGGTCACAGCACCCATGATAAACTGCCCTTCGCCGCCCAGATTAAATACGCCGCATTTATAGGCAAAGGACGCCGCAAGACCGGTAAAAATCAGAGGACAGGCAATCACAAGGGTCTGAGCGATCTTCCTTGTGCTTCCGAACGCGCCGGAAAACAGAAAGCCGTATGCCTGAAAGGGATTTTTTCCCATACACAGCATGATGATCCCACCCGCCGCAAAAGCGACCAGGATAGCAAGCACAGGAACCAGGATCTTCACAAGATTGTCTTTTATCTTCATGTTCCTACTCCTCCTTTCCCGCCATGGCCAGAGAGATCTCTTCAATGGGCGGATTTTCGCCTGAATAGATTCCCATTACTTTTCCCTCAAACATAACGATAATACGATCCGACAGCTTTAATACCTCGTCAAAATCCGCACTGATCAGAAGGATCCCGCAGCCCTTATCCCTTGCCTCGATCATAGTATCGTGGACATACTGGGACGCGCCGATATCCAGCCCTCTGGTGGGATGAACCGCAACCAAAAGCTCCGGATGATTTTCCAGCTCACGGGCAAGGATGATCTTCTGCTGATTTCCACCGGAAAGGTTTCTGGCCTCCTGTTCAATGGATGAACACCGGATATCGTTTTTTTTCTGCAGTGCAAGAGCAAACTCACGAATGGCCTTTTTCTTTAAAAATGCACCCTTTCCGCAGGAAAATCTTGGATCCTCCGTAGATTTGAGCACCAGATTTTCTTCTACGGTCATATTTCCCACCAGTCCCATCTTGTTTCTGTCCTCAGGAACATGGGATACATGGGACAGGATAAAGCCATTTGGAATAAACTGGGCTACTTTTTTGGATTTCAGATCCACCTCGCCGGAATCCGGAGCGATCACCCCCGTCACAAGCTGTGCCAGCTGGGACTGCCCGTTCCCGTCCACACCTGCGATCCCAAGGATCTCCCCTTTCCCAATGGAAAAGCTGACGTCGTTTAACCCGCTGTGCTTATGCTCCTTATGGTAGTCTACATGATCCAGGCGAAGAACCGTCTCCTCTGTCTTTGTCACCTTTTGATACCGGCTTACCGTCATCTCATGGCCAATCATCAGGTTTGCCAGTTGGGCTGCGTTGGTATCCTCCCGCCTCAATGTCTCTATCGTCTCGCCGGCCCGCAAAATGGTAATGCGGTCGCTGATCGCCATCACCTCGCGCATCTTGTGGGAAATGAAGATCACAGACTTATTTTCACCAGTCAGCCTGCGGATAATGGCAAACAGGCCTTCTACCTCCTGATCCGTAAGCGCCGCTGTGGGTTCGTCCAGAATTAAAAGCTTTGCTCCCCGGTAAAGAGCCTTTAAGATCTCCACCCTCTGCTGGGCTCCTACGGAGATCTCCGAGACGGTCTTGTCCAGCTCAACCTCCAGCCCATATTTCTCAGACAGCTCCATGATCTCTTTGCGAAGTTCATCTTTTTTGATGAAAATGGAGCGATCCTTCTTGGTTCCCAGAATGATATTTTCAAACACCGTCATAGCCTCTATGAGCATAAAGTGCTGATGAACCATTCCGATCCCCATTTTCACCGCTGTTTTTGGTGAATCGATCCGAACCCTCTTACCGTTCAGCCAGATGGTTCCGGATGTAGGCTGATACAGACCGATCAAAATGTTCATCAGCGTACTCTTTCCAGCCCCGTTTTCACCCAAAAGAGTGTGAACCTCTCCCTCTTCAATAGACAGGTTGATATTCCGGTTGGCATAGGCTTCGCCGAATTTTTTCGTGATGCCCTCCATTCTCAGAAGTTCCTTCATCTTCAGCCTCCTTTTTCGCAGATGTTCCAGCACCCAAACCGTAAAAGAAAGGGAGCAAACAGCTTTCAGATATCCTATAAGCGTTTTACTCCCTTTCAGTCCGAACAAATCGTAATTTGTACCGTACGTTCCCTTCCTGATAATATTAGTGATTCTAATAATTATCGAGGATTTAATTTTATTTTATAATAAATATACTGCTTTGTCTATACCTTATTTGAAGATTTTACCTGTTTTCGATCTCCATAAGCATATTTACCCGTCTCTCATGGCGTCCGCCCTCAAATTCAGCGTTCAGCCATTCTTCCGTGATCATCTTTGCCAGTTCACTGCCTACGACTCTCGCCCCGAAAGCCAGGACGTTGCTGTTGTTGTGCATACGGGAAAGTCTGGCGCTGTAGGGTTCGCTGCATACGCAGGCGCGCACTCCCTTTACCTTGTTGGCTGCCAGAGAAATACCTACTCCGGTGCCGCAGATCACGATTCCCAGATCTGCCTCGCCGGAAGCTACGGCGCGGCCTACCTTCTCGCCATATACAGGATAGTCACAGCTTTCTGTGGAGTTGGTACCAAAGTCAATGACCTCATAGCCCTTTTCCTCTACAAATTCCCTGATAATGTTCTTAAGCTCAATAGCTGAATGGTCGTTTCCCATTGCGATCTTCATCATTTATTTCTCCTTTTTTCCAAAAAATTCTTCTATCCGATCCAGTCGGGAGGTCATGGACAGCAAAAGCAGATCCGCCGCTGTCAAAGCAGCCATAGCCTCTACCACCACCACGGCCCGCGGAACGATAATGGGGTCGTGGCGTCCCCTGATTTCGATCTCCTTTTCCCTTCCAAAACGATCCACGGTGCGCTGGGGCTGCGCAATGGAAGGGGTAGGCTTAAAGGCCGCACGCATCACCACAGGCGCAGAATCGCTCATGCCTCCCAGAGTTCCGCCGGAATGGTTCGTGCGCTTTTTGGCCGTTCCATCCTCATTTATATAAAAGCCGTCATTGTTGCGGGATCCAAGGGAACGGGCCGCCTCAAAGCCGTCTCCAAGTTCAAAGCCCTTTACCGCGCCTATGGACAGCATGGCCCTGGCAAGTCCGGCATCCAGCTTGTCAAACACCGGCTCTCCCACTCCTGCCGGAAGCCCCTCAATAACGCACTCTACCACGCCGCCGCAGGAGTCTTTTCGCGCCATCATATCGTCCAGATAGCTTTCCGCCTCTTTTGCCGCAGTTTCATCGGGCATATAGAGGCGATTCTGCCACATTTTGGAGATATCCATCCTGGCACGGTCAATGGAAACCGGGCCGATGGAACAGGTATAAGCCTGAACCTTCACGCCCAGGCGCTCTAACAGCCTGGACGCCACGGCTCCCGCCGCTACTCTGGCGATGGTCTCCCGGCCTGAGGAGCGGCCGCCGCCTCTGTAGTCTCTGAAACCGTATTTTTCATCAAAGGTAAAGTCCGCGTGACCCGGACGGTATACGTCCATAAGATTACCGTAATCACGAGATCTCTGGTCTGTGTTTCGCACCTCCAGGGCAATGGGAGTTCCGGTGGTTCTTCCTTCAAATACGCCGGAAAGAATTTCCACCCGGTCTCCCTCCTGACGGGCCGTAGTAAAACGGCTCTGTCCCGGTTTTCTCCGGTCTAAATATTTCTGAATATCTTCCTCGTCTAAGGGCAAACCGGCAGGGCAGCCGTCAATGACCACGCCGATTCCCTTTCCGTGGGACTCTCCCCAGGTGCTGACACAAAAGAGTGTTCCATAGATCGAACCTGCCATGTTTAGTCTCCAATCTTTACAATAGCGCAGCAGTTGGGCTCATTGACCTGGATGCTTCTGCCGCTCATTACAAGAAGTCCCTTCTCGTAGTCAATCTTAAAGAATGAGATCGTGCCGCTGTCATGGTTAATAGAAGCAATATGCCGTCCATCCGGGAAAACAGCCACGTCTTTGGGGTACTCTCCGCTCACAGGCAGGCAGCAGATCATGTCTAAAAGCCCGGTTTCCTCATCCCTGCGGTAAACGCTCACCGTATTTTCCCCGGCATTGGTGCAGTAGAGGTATTTTTCATCCTGGGACATACGCATTGCGCAGGCTGCGGTGAGGTTGCCTGGATTCCTGGTGGACGTCGTGGAAATGGTCTGGATCTTCTCTATCACAGGCGCCCTCTCTCCTGTTTCATAGGTAAACACGTCGATCACATTTTTCAATTCATACATCAAATAGAGGAAACGGCCATCCCTGCTGAAACGAAAATGTCTGGGCGCTGATTCCAGATCACAGCGGATGGCGTCCACCTGGATCAGCTTCTGATCCTTATTATTAAAGCGGTAGATCTTAACCTGATCCACTCCGTTGTCCACACTGAGAACGTATTTGTTGTCAGGCATCCGGCGGGTACAGGTCACATGGGGACGGAAGTTTCTCTCTGCCACGCTGCCGTATCCCTTGTCGAATACGCCGTCTACGATTTCACCTACAGAACCGTCCTCATTCAGGCTTAAAACGGTGGTTTTTCCATCGTGGTAGCCGGAAACAAATACATACTTGTCCTCTGCATCGCTGCACAGATGGCAGCCCCTCATTCCCCGAATGGGGGCGCTGTTTAATCTTGCAAGAGCACCGTTTTGAAGGATGCGGAAGGACACTACGCCCTCATCTGCAATGGAATACAGCGTCTTTCCGTCGCTGGAGGCAATTACATAAGAAGAGTTATTCACTTCCATCTCACAGCGCTCCCTGAAAATTCCATTTTCTACATCTACGTCAAATACAGTGATCCCCTTTGCTTTCCCGGTATAGGAATAAGATCCCACATATGCCATATATCTGCCGCTCATACCTGTATTTACCTCCTGAAATTAAATATATCCTCTCGGATCGGATCTGTATGTTCAGTCCGAATCAATCAAAACTTATCATATCATAGTTTTCTTTATTTGTTAACTCTTAAGTTTAAGAAAAGGTATTGACACAGGATTTATTTACGGTATAATGAAACTCGCCCTTGTTTATTATTACTAAACTTTTTAGTTATTTATATATTGGGTTAGTATTTGTAAACTTTTTGTATAACTTATAGCAGTTTTCACATCCCGTCCCGCGAAGCCGCCATCCCGCAGGACGGGATAACCATGCCGGGAGGAATCATATGGATATCGGAAACAAACTCAAGGAGCTTCGTGTCTTAAAAGGGCTGACTCAGGAGGAACTGGCCGACCGCTCGGAGCTTTCCAAGGGATTTATCTCTCAGCTGGAGCGCAATCTGACCTCTCCCTCCATCGCCACTCTTCTGGACATCCTCCAGTGCCTGGGTACGACCATTGGGGAGTTCTTCAACGAGGAGCCGGAGGAGCAGATCGTATTCGGCAGGCAGGATTACTTTGAAAAAGTAGATCCTGAATACAGCAACGAGATCAAATGGATCATTCCAAATGCTCAGAAAAACACCATGGAGCCTATTCTTTTAACCTTGAAGCCTGGAGGCTCCACCTGCCCCGATACCCCCCATGAGGGAGAAGAATTCGGATATATCCTCCAGGGAAGCGTATCCATCCATCTGGGCAAAAAAACCTACAAAGCAAAAAAAGGGGAATCCTTCTACTACACAGCAGATAAACAGCACTATCTCTCCAGCAAAGGCGGAGCAGCTCTCATATGGGTCAGCTCGCCGCCAAGCTTCTGACCGGACTTTTCAGACAGCCGAACCGGACAAACGGGGGGAGAATTTACTATGATAATAAAGGAGAAGAAAATACATGAGCCAGCCATTGATCGATTTACAGCATATTTCCAAAAGCTTTGACGGCGAACTGATCCTGGATGATCTGAATCTTTCCATTAAGGAGAACAGTTTTGTCACTCTCCTTGGCCCCAGCGGCTGCGGAAAGACTACTACTCTGCGGATCCTGGGGGGCTTTACTACCCCGGATTCGGGCAAGGTCTTATTCGACGGACAGGACATTACAAAGCTTCCGCCCAACAAACGTCAGTTAAATACCGTATTCCAGAAGTACGCCCTGTTCCCCCATATGAGCATTGCGGAAAATATCGCATTTGGCCTGAAGATCAAAAACAAATCCAAAAGCTATATTGACGACAAGATCCGGTATGCTTTAAAGCTGGTCAATCTCTCCGGCTACGAAAAACGGGATGTGACCTCTCTCTCCGGCGGCCAGCAGCAGCGGATCGCCATCGCAAGAGCCATTGTCAACGAACCAAGAGTGCTTCTGCTTGATGAACCCTTAGGCGCTCTGGATTTAAAGCTGCGTCAGGATATGCAGTACGAGCTGATCCGACTGAAAAATGAGCTCGGCATCACCTTTATCTATGTCACTCATGACCAGGAGGAGGCTCTGACCATGTCCGACACCATCGTGGTCATGAACCAGGGCTACATTCAGCAGATGGGCTCCCCGGAGCAGATCTACAACGAGCCGGAAAATGCCTTTGTGGCCGACTTCATCGGCGAAAGCAACATCGTCCACGGCACTATGGTACGGGATGAACTGGTAGAGATCTTCGGCGCAGCGTTCACCTGTGTAGACAAAGGCTTTGGCAGCAACCGGCCTGTAGACGTAGTGATCCGCCCGGAGGATATTGACCTGGTAGAGCCTGAAAAGGGCACGCTCACCGGCACCGTAACCCACCTCATTTTCAAGGGCGTTCACTATGAAATGGAAGTGACTACCCCGGACGGATTCGAGTGGCTGGTGCATTCCACAGATATGTTCCCCGTTGGAAAGCAGGTTGGCATCCATGTGGATCCCTTTGATATCCAGATCATGAACAAACCTGCGTCTGAGGATGAGGAGGCGCTGGGAGTCGATGAATAACCAAAAGAAAAGCATGCGTCTGGGAAAAGCCCTGCTCTCAGGCCCCTATATTGTATGGATGATCGGTTTTACCATTATTCCCCTGCTTATGATCCTCTGGTACGGACTGACCGCCAGAAACGGAGCCTTTACTCTGGAAAATATTCGTTCCATTGCAGAACCGGATCACATAAAAGCGCTGATCCTGTCTCTGGGGCTGTCTCTGATCAGTACCGTTTTGTGCCTTGTGCTGGCCTATCCGCTGGCTATGATCCTGCGCGGCCGCGGAAAAAGCGCCGGGAGCTTCATTGTATTTATCTTCATCCTTCCTATGTGGATGAATTTCCTGCTGCGCACCCTGGCATGGCAGACACTGCTGGAGAAAAACGGCGTGATCAACGGAATCCTTTCCTTCCTTCACCTGCCGAATATCTCCATTATCAACACACCGGCAGCCATTGTGCTGGGTATGGTATACAATTTCCTGCCCTTTATGGTTCTTCCTATTTATAATGTACTGGTAAAGATCGATGACAGCGTCATCAACGCAGCTCAGGACTTAGGAGCCAACAGCTTTCAGACCTTTGTAAAAATATGGCTCCCATTAAGCATCCCTGGCGTCATCAGCGGTATTACCATGGTATTTGTGCCTTCCCTGACTACCTTTGTGATTTCCGACCTTTTGGGCGGAAGCAAGATTCTCCTGATCGGAAACGTGATCGAACAGGAATTTACCCGGGGAAGCAACTGGAACCAGGGCAGCGGGCTTTCCCTGGTGCTGATGATATTTATCCTCATCAGTATGGCTATGATCGCCAAATATGATAAAAATGGAGAAGGGAGCACATTCTAATGGAAAAGAGCAGAAAACGATTGCGGAAATTTGTTTCCGATTTCTATATGGTGCTGATCCTGATCTTTTTATACGCGCCCATCCTCACTATGATGGTACTGTCTTTTAATCAGTCCAAGTCCCGTTCCCACTGGGGAGGTTTTACTCTGGACTGGTACGCCCAGATGTTTGACAGCCGTTCCATTATGAGCGCACTGTCCACCACGCTGATCATCGCCTTTGTATCCGCCCTGGCGGCCGCCATCATCGGAACAGCGGCGGCCATTGCCATCCAGTCCATGAAACCGGTTCCCCGCACTGTAGTAATGGGGATCACCAATATTCCCATGCTGAACGCGGATATCGTTACAGGCATTTCCCTGATGCTGTCTTTTATTGCATTCGGGGTATCTTTGGGATTTCAGACGGTGCTGATCTCACATATCACCTTCAACATACCGTATGTGATCTTAAGCGTGATGCCCAAGCTAAAGCAGACGGATAAAAGCACCTATGAGGCGGCTCTGGATTTGGGTGCCGCGCCTTTGCAGGCATTTTTCAAGGTCGTGTTTCCGGATATTATGCCGGGAGTGCTGTCAGGCTTTCTGCTGTCCTTTACCATGTCGCTGGACGATTTCATTATCACCCATTTTACAAAGGGAGCCGGCATCAACACACTGTCCACCCTGATCTACAGCGAAGTGCGCCGTGGGATCAAGCCGTCTATGTACGCGCTGTCTACGGTTATTTTCCTGACTGTACTGATCCTGCTTTTGATCGTAAATTTCCGATCCTTTAAAAAGAAGGGCTGATTCACCGGACAAATGAAACTAAAGATCTTTTACACTGATTTAATCATAAGGAGAATGATCCATGAAACGAACAAGAATCTGCCAGACGGCCGGTGCGTTTGCCGTCCTGGCTGCAGCAGGCCTTCTCACCGGCTGCAGCAAAGCCGATACAGGAGCTTTTGGGGCTGACAACAAGCTGTATGTATACAACTGGGGCGAATATATTGACGAAAGTGTTATTGACGATTTTGAAAAAGAAACCGGCATCCAGGTGGTTTATGACGTATTTGAAACAAATGAGGAAATGTACCCGGTGATCGAGGCCGGGGCTGTCAAGTATGATGTGGTATGTCCCTCTGACTATATGATCCAGAAGATGATTGAAAATAATCTTCTGGCTGAGATCAATTTTGACAACATCTCCAATTATAAGGAAATCGGACAGGAATATCTGGATATTTCCAAAGGCTTTGATCCTGAAAACAAATACTCCGTTCCCTACTGCTGGGGCACCATGGGGATCCTTTACAACACCAAGCGCATAGAAGAACTCGGTGTTCCCGCTCCCACCAAATGGGCGGATCTGTGGGATACGCGCTTATCCGGCGAAATCCTGATGCAGAACAGCGTAAGGGACGCATTTACCGTTGCCTTAAAGAGCCTGGGCTATTCCCTGAATACTACCAATCCTGACGAGCTGGAGCAGGCAAAGGAGAAGCTGATCCAGCAAAAGCCTCTGGTTCAGGCCTATGTGATCGATCAGGTAAGAGACAAGATGATCGGCGCAGAGGCGGCCGTAGGCGCTATTTATTCGGGGGAAATGCTCTATATCCAGAATGCGGTAAAAGAACAGGATGCGGATTTCTCCCTGGAATACGTAATCCCTGAGGACGGCACCAACTACTGGGTGGACTCCTGGGTCATCCCGGCCAATGCGCAGCATAAGGAAAATGCGGAGAAATGGATTGATTTTCTGTGCCGTCCCGATATTGCCAAGAGGAATTTTGAGTATATCACCTATGCAACGCCTAACAAAGGCGCTTACGAGCTGTTAGATGATGAGCTGAAGAATAATAAGGCCCTGTTTCCTGATATCTCTTCTCTGAAAAACTGTGAAATCATCCAGTATCCCGGAGATGAGGCAGATGCTCTTTATAATGAGCTTTGGAAAGAAATCAAGGCAAACTGATCTTCCCGCTTTTATTTCCGCGTCAGCTAAAAAATAATCGGAAGGCGCACTCAGACGCCTTTCCCATTACGGAGGATAGAATGATGAAAAAGAAAACTGCGGCTTCCCTGAAAGCCCTTGCATTGCTCCTGTTGTCAGCCGGTGCCCTTACCGGCTGCGGATCCGGATCCGGAGACCGTTCGTCCGGCAGCCAGAACAGCTCCAGCGAGGACAATAAGCTCTATGTATATAACTGGGGGGAGTATATCGACGAAAGCGTGATCGATGATTTTGAAGAAGAGACAGGTATCCAGGTAGTATATGACGTATTTGAAACCAATGAGGAAATGTATCCCATCATCGAGGCCGGGGCTGTAAAATATGACGTTGTCTGCCCCTCCGACTACACCATCCAGCGCATGATCCAGAATAACCTTCTGGCAGAGATCAATTATGATAATGTTCCCAACATTAAGGAAATCGGGACGGAGTATATGGATATGGCAAAGGATTTCGACCCTGAAAACAAGTACGCTGTTCCCTACTGCTGGGGCACAGAGGGGATCCTTTACAACAAACAGCGCCTGGATGAGTTGGGCGTGCCTTATCCCACAAAATGGGCGGATCTGTGGAATCCCCAATTAAAGGGCGAGATCCTCATGCACAACACCCTGCGCTACGCATTCATGGCCGCACTGAAAATTAAGGGCTATTCCTTAAACACCACCGATCCTAATGAACTGGCCGAAGCCAGGGATATGCTGATCGAGCAGAAACCTCTGGTACAGGCTTATGTGATTGATCAGGTAAGAGATAAGATGATAAACGGCGAGGCAGCCGTAGCCATGCTCTATTCCGGCGACCTGCTCTATATACAGGAAATGAGCAGGGAACAGGATTCCGGCTATGATCTGGAATATGTGATTCCGGAAGAAGGCACCTCCTACTGGATCGACTGCTGGGTGATTCCCGCCAATGCCGAGCACAAGGAGAATGCGGAAAAGTGGATTAACTTCCTATGCCGCCCTGATATTGCCAAGAAAAACTTTGACTACATCACATATGCAACGCCTAACAAGGGCGCATTTGAACTGTTAGATGATGATCTGAAAAACAATAAGGCCGTTTTCCCGGATCTGTCTGCGCTGAAAAACAGTGAAAGCGTTCACTACCTGGGCGAGGAAGCCAATGATATGTATAATGAGATGTGGAAACAGGTGAAAGCCAATTAAAAAACCAGCCCCATTTCGTCCGGCTCATATTAATACCCTGTTTTTCCCCTGTATACAGAAGCAAATTGACGAATCGGAAGTATCACTGAAACCGTCATGATCAGGGCCATCATTGCAAGGCTTAGAAGACATTCCCGGATTATACCATGTTTTTAATTAGATATTCATCTCAAAGACATGGACTGCTGACACTTCGATGGGAACTATTTTTTCAGCGTCAGAAAAAGTGCCAAAAAGTTTTATTAAAGGAGATTTTTATGATTATCTACTTTTCAGCGACCGGAAACAGCCAATACGTAGCAGAAAGAATCGCTCAGGCAACAAACGACAGAACGGTTTCTATTACCTCATGTATGAAAAATCGCCAATTCCAGTTTGAAATTTATGAAGATGAGTTTTTAGGAATTATCAGTCCTACTTATTCATGGGGATTGCCAGAGATTGTGAAAGAATTTTTGCAAAAACTGAACTTGAATACAAAACCATCTTATATATGGTTTATTGCAACTTACGGCACAACGACAGGCCAAACTGGTTATTTTGCAAACCAGATATTGCAAAAGCACAATTTCTCAATTTCTGCATATTTCAGCGTTAAAATGCCAGATACTTGGACACCTACTTTTAATTTAAGCAATAAAGAACGCATACAAAAAATAAACGCAAAGGCAGAACTTCAAATTGACACTATAATAGATAAAATTAAAAATCATACTGCCGGGGACTATATGCAAAGAAAAGTTCCTATACCTATTGCAAAGCTATTTTACAACACAGAGTATGACACTATGCGTAAAACAAATCATTTTCATGTCGAAGATACTTGTATAGGTTGTGGCTTATGTGCTAAGAAATGCCCCATTTCTGCCATAGATATAGTCAAACAAAAACCAACATGGAATAAGGAACAGTGTGTTATGTGTCTTTCTTGTCTGCATCACTGTCCAAAATTTGCAATACAGTACGAAAACAAAACAAAAAAACATGGACAATATGTTCATTCCCCATTGTCCATAAAAAGCAGCTAATAAAACAGTATATAGTGATAGCCCCAGCAGTATCATAATTTTTCAGCTCGTACAAACGGTATATTTTGTGCGGGCTTTTTTATATTCTATCTTCTGCGTTCTATCAAAAGATATGAACAATATTCCTATTATACACAACAGCATACTTCCGTTGAGACAAATCTTCATTTTCCATTGCTTGTCTTTCCTGTGGTTATATGATAAACTGATTTCATAGCAATTCCCGTTCTTTTCCGAAACGGGAACCAAGACCGGAGAAGGGAAGTGTTTAATTTGAAAATACAGGAATCTGCTGAAAATTATCTTGAAACTATCTATATGCTGAGCCGCCACAAACCATATGTGCGCTCCATCGACATTGCCAATGAACTTAGTTTCTCAAAGCCCAGCGTCAGTGTAGCCATGAAAAATCTGCGGGAGAACGGCTATATCCACATGGATGAGCAGGGACATATCAGCCTTACAGAAACCGGACAGGCCATTGCAAATGTCATGTACGAACGCCACATCATGCTGTCTAACTGGCTCATTTACCTTGGCGTAGATCCTGAGGTGGCCGCCGAAGATGCCTGCCGCATCGAGCACGTACTCAGCACAGAAAGCTTTGACGCGATTAAAAAACACATTATGCAGGGCAATGAACTGCCGGAGGAAATCAAGGAGGAATCTATCCATGCTTAAAGATCTGGTAAAGAAGTGCCGTTCTTACCGGCGCTTTTATGAGGATACGCCTATATCGCGGGAAGAACTGGAAGAGATGGTGGATACTGCCCGCCTCACTGCCTCCACCGCCAATTCCCAGGCCTTAAAATATCGCCTGGTCGATTCCCCAGAAGAATGTGACAGGCTCTTTCCCTGCCTTGCCTGGGCCGGCGCTTTAAAAGACTGGAACGGCCCTGAAAAGGGAGAGCAGCCCTCCGCTTATATCGTTATCCTCTGCGACCTGGCTCTTGGAAAAAACAAGCAGTGGGATGAAGGCATCGCTGCCCAGACCATCCTGCTGGCAGCCACGGAAATGGGCTACGGCGGCTGTATGATCGGCAGCTGCAGGCGCAGCGAGATCCTCTCCATTCTCCAGTTAGAACCAGAAAAATACTCCGTCGGCCTTGTTTTGGCCCTCGGAAAGCCTAAAGAAGAGGTGCGCATTGTTCCGGTAAAAGAGGATGGAAACACAGCCTACTACCGGGATGAGAATCAGGTGCACTATGTACCAAAGAGGGGGTTGGGGGATATTTTGGTGTGACATACATACACATCCCCTGTCAGCAATTCCTGCTGAATCATAATAGGGTGCTGCAGAAACAGCGTTTTCCACAACCGTGGCAAATATCTATTTCTGCGGCACCTTCTGTTTTCAGAAAACGACGCACCGGCAAATCACAGACTGTTTATCTGCACCCTTTAATAAGAGTATCTGTAAACAGGTTCATAAAGAGTTTCCCCTCAATTGAGACGGCAATTCTTACATTACGCCTCTCCCTCTCAGGGTATTTGTTAATTTGATAACCAAAAAAGGGAATAATCTGTCCTCTAGTTAAACGGCCTTCCAACTCTACCTCTACATGAACTGGTTCCGTATAATGGCATAAACTGTCATCCAGCGCCAGAGCTGCTGTAATCACATCATCCATGGGAAAACCGCCCAACTGAAAATACTCCCTCCACATATCAATATAGATCGGATATTTATCACAGAGGTAATCAATCATCTCACCCTTTGCCTGATGCCGCAGATCAGAAAGATGATCCCTTGTCAGCATACTGTCCGCAAATATATTATTTTCACATACATCCAGCGGCACCAGCGTAATCTTGAGATCAGAAGTCAATACCTTTTGCGCCGCCTCAGGATCCGCAAATATATTATACTCTGTCACGGGGGTAATATTTCCATGAATACGGAATGATCCTCCCAATATATAGGCTTCTTTTATATCAGAAGCAATAGCGGGGGCTTTTTCTAAGGCCAACGCAATGTTGGTCAGAGGTCCCGTTGTTACCAGCGTAATTTCTCCCGGATTCTCACGGAACATCCGAATCAGATAATCTACCGCATACTCTTTTTCGATCTCCCCTTTGGGTTTTCCTGCCGGAGTATTAAATTTCTTCAGGCGGTCTCCAAACTTCCAGCGAAGTTCCTCATAAAAGTTCACCGGATCTCCAGAAGTATCTTCATTATGATACGAAATAGGTTGTGCTGCCCCCGCATATACTGGAATTTCCTGACCTGTCAGTTCTGCGGTGTTTTTTGCCACCCATGCTGCCTGTCTTATATCCCCGGCTGCTCCTGTCACTGTAGTAATTCCCAAAAGCTCCGCCTCCTCATGGCAGGCCATATAGAGAATTTCCAAAATATCGTCCCCTACAGAGTCAACATCTATAATAACCTTTTTTTTCATTATTCTTCTCCTGTCCAGCCTATGATGTTATCTACTGTTTTATGTACTGCAGGCCTCACAAACTGTACTGCCGGGCCCGTAAGAAACGCCGCTACAATGGTTCCCAGGCCAACTGTTCCTCCTAAGAAAAAACCGATCACCACAAAACTGATATCTCCTACAATACGCACAATCCGGTACTGAAAGTTTCCCTTACGGCTGATGATCTCCGAAATAAGGTCAATGGCCCCAACTCCAAGATCCGCGCGTATGTAAGTGGCAATTCCTACTGCCATGATCATAAGGCCCAAAAATACCAGAAGCATTTTCACCACTAAGTTTAAATCTCCCAGAATCATCATATCCAGAAACATACGGACAAAGTCTGCTGTATAGCCAATTCCGAAAATAGCAAGCACAGACGAAACATTCACATATGATCTGTCTATTATCAGAACGACTGCCAGTATAATTACGTTAATCAGAGCCGAAGAAGTTCCATAGCTGATATGCAGTACATTCGCAATTCCGAGTTCAAATACACTGGCAGGATCTACCCCCAAGCCGCTGTAAAGGAAAAGCGCCACTCCCACACCGCACAGTATCAATCCTATCAAAGATACAATGGTTCTCTTTCCTAAATATGTTTTCATCCTGTCTGCCTCCGATTAACCCAAACGTCCCATTGCTTCCAGAAAGAACTGAACAAATTTTTCTCTGTCCACATCATACAGAAACTTTGTATTATGATTGACCGTTTTTCCAAACAGCTTTTTTTGGTAGTCAATCGTATCTACCACCGTCATTCCGGTAGTAAGTTCTCCTCTCAGTTCCACATCCACATTGCACTGTTTATAGCTGAAGATTTCCGGGTGTACAAGGGCGGCCACTGCGCAGGGATCATGAAGCGTACATCCAGGAAATCCCTCCACCTCATAATGATAACGGCTGAAATAGTCAATCAGTTCTGCTGCAAACACAGAAATTTCATTTCCCTGTGCCCTGAGCCTTTCATTTTCTTCTCTTGTTACATATGCTTTCTGTGTTACATCAAGCCCAGACATAATCACAGGAATTCCGCAGTTAAACACAACCTTAGCTGCTTCTGGATCTGCAAAAATATTATACTCGGCCGCTGGCGTCCAGTTTCCTACCGTTCCACCTCCCATAATAGATATCTCTTCTATTTTTTCTTTCAAATCCGGTCTTGTGATCAGCAGTTCCGCTACATTGGTGAGAGGACCAATAGCAACGATTGTCACCTTTTCATTGCTCTCCTTTAAAACCTTTTCAATAAGGCTGAGAGCGCTTAGCTGTGAGATCTCAAAGCCATTTTCCGGCAGTTTCGGCCCTTCCAGACCGGAATCACCATGTACCAGCTCACCGCCTACTACCAGCTTTTTCACCATAGGCTCCTGTGCCCCTTTTGCCACCGGAATATGGAAAGCCTTTGCTTTTGTTAAAACCCGTACTGCATTATTTGTTACTTTTTCAATTGTCTGATTTCCAGCTACCGTTGTAACTGCTTTTATTTCCAGTTCCTCGCAGGCCAACGCCCACAGGATTGCCATTGCGTCATCATGCCCTGGATCACAGTCAATTATAATTGGTTTTTTATTCATAATTTTTACCATCCTATTCTCATCTGTTTTGTCTTGCATACTCTGCTTTCATTTTTTCATTTGATGCTTTCCGTTTTACGGAATATGCAACCAATCCAATAATTGTTGCCAGATATGGCAGCATCTGAACCAACTCAGGGGGAATCGCTGTTACCTGCAGAGAATACGACAGCGCCTCAGCCACCGCAAAAAGCAGGGAAGAAAGGGCCGCCCCAATAGGAGTTGAGTTGCCCATGGCATCTGCTGCAAGGGCAATAAATCCGCGTCCTGCTGTCATATTTTTTGAAAACCAGGTAACGTATCCCATAGACATAAACGCTCCGGCCATCCCTCCTAACACACCGCTGATCGCTAATGCAATATACCGTGTCTTAATGAGGCTGACTCCTACGGAAGAAAGGGCCTTTGGTGCCTTTCCCGCTGAGCGGATACGAAGGCCCAGAGGCGTCTTATAAAGCAGAACATAAACTACAAAAATCATCAGAATAGCCGCATAGGAAATTACATTGTGATTTGAAATAATGTCTCCCAGCACCGGAATCTCATTAATAAGCGGAATCTGTATATTGGGAAGCTTTCCAGAATCAAGGGCAAGCGTTGTCCCCTTATCCTTTACTACTGCATACATAAAATATACCGTCCCTCCGATTGCCATTGTATTAAAAGCAATACAGGTAAGCACACTATTCGCTTTCAGGGACATGGAAACATATCCAATTGCCAGGGAACAAACCACACCCGTAAGCATGGCAATGAAAAGCCCAAACCAGGGACCAAACCCGAACGCACTGGCAAACACTCCTGCAAGAGCCGATATCAGCATAACACCCTCAATACCAATATTTGTAATTCCTGCATTTGAGGTAATGACAGCGCCAAGAGACGCCAAAAGAAGGGGAGTTGCAACTCTTATCACGGAATACAGGAATGATGGGGTTAATACAGAATCTAAAACTGTTTCCATTGTCAAATCCCTCCTTGTCCATCTGTAGAAAGCCTGGTGATCATTTTATGCTGGTATCTGGAAAGGAACGCATCTGCTGCTACCAGAACAATCACAAGCGCCTCAATAATAGCCACAATCTCTGATGCCACATCAGACTGCTTATACATATAATCAGCCCCGATTCTCAGATATGCCACTGCAAAGGCTGCAATCGGAACATATGCCGGATTCTCCTTTGCAAGGATATTAAGCACTACCCCATCAAAACCATAGCCTGGAAGAGCTGACCACTGGAAACGTGTATACATTCCCAGCATCTCCGTTGCTCCGCCCACTCCTGCGATAAATCCGCCGAGAAGCTGCGCCATCATAATGACTCCAGCCGTTCCGATTCCTACATACTGACCAAATCTAAGATTGCTTCCCACCACCCTGAGCTTATATCCCCATTTTGTTTTAAACATAAAGATATAAACCAGAATCACAGCCACAGCTACGATAAAAATTCCCGCATGGAGTCTTGTCTTGGGAATCAGCTTTCCCAGACTGACACCATCCCTGAAAGGCAGAGAGGCTTTGTATGCAGAATTAGGGTCTTTAGCAAACTGATTAAAGATAAAGGTTCCAAAATACAGAGCCACATAATTTAACATCAGAGATACAACCAGTTCACTGCTGTTCCACTTTACTTTCAAAAATCCCGGAACCGCACAAACAAGGGAACCAATAATACCAGCCGTCAGCATTGCTGTGATAATTACGAGAATAGGAGGGCCGGGCATATAGATTGCAACCATTGCAGCTCCCAATGCTCCTAGAAAAAAACCTCCCTCTGCAGCCATATTAAACTGGTTAGCCTTAAACATAACGCAAGTCGCAAGGCCTGCAAAGGTCAGAGGAATAGCTGTTTCTAAAACGGTGCTGAAACGCCGGATTGTAGTCAGCGGCCCGATAAATAAATTCCCAATTGCAGTCAGCGAATCGCTGGATGAAAAACTCATGATCACAAAAGAAATGGCAAACGCAATCAGAATTGCAAGGGCGAAACGCACAACTGCAAAACAGGCATTAAATCTGTCAACCTTTGATTTTTTGCTATTTTTTATCATAACATCGCCCTCACTTCTTCTTCACTCTGGTTCTTCACGCCAAGCATATAATATCCCAGTTCTTCCTCTGTAAGATGTGTTGTATCTTCAAAGTACGCATTAATTTTCCCATTATACATTACAATACAGCTGTCGCTCAGTTCCAGAATTTCGTTAAGATCTGCAGAAATCAGAAGCACTGCCGCCCCCTGATCACGAAGTTCTACCAGCTTATGGCGGATCAGTTCTGACGCCCCTGCATCAATCCCGCGGGTAGGCTGCTCTGCAATAATAATTTCTACATTTTCTGTCAATTCTCTTGCCGCCACAACCTTTTGCATATTTCCGCCCGACAGCATGGAGACTGTCTGTTCCGCTGAAGTACACAAAATATTGAAATCATCTACCCACTGCTCTGCTTTTTCATTCATTACCTTTCCATTCAAAAAAATCCTGCCCTTTAAATAGCGATCCACCTTATCTGCAAACATATTTTCTTTAATTGTCATTCCAACAGCACAGCCCACTTCCATTCGATCCTCTGGTATATATACCACATGGTTTTTACGGAACTCAGCAGGTTCATATTTTTCTATTTGATTATTAAAAATATGGATTTCTCCCTGCATTGGTTTTGTAACACCAGTTAAAACGGATGCAAGTTCTGACTGCCCGTTTCCCTCTACACCGGCAACGCTCATAATTTCACCTGATCGCAGTTTCAGACTTACATGATCCAGCATCTTTTTTCCTATGCTATTGATATAAGTAAGATTTTTTGCTTCCAGGCATACATTTCCAATATTCGCCGGTTTCTTTTCAATATGAAGCACCACCTCACGCCCCACCATCTTATTTGAAATATCCTGAGGACTGGTATCCTTTACCCAAGTGGTTTCAACTGTTGTTCCATGGCGCATGATCGTCACACGGTCGCAGATCTCCATAATTTCATTCAGCTTATGGGAGATAAAAATAATCGTATGGCCCTGGCTTTTTAAAATGCGAAGCTCTTCAAACAGTTTCTTTGTCTCCTGAGGTGTCAGCACTGCTGTCGGTTCATCCATAATCAGGATCCTGGCCCCCCTCACCAATGCCTTAAGAATTTCCGTCTCCTGCTTGATTCCTACGCTGACATTCTCAACTTTTTCATTGACATTGATATCAAATTTGTATTTCTCTGCACACACTTCTGATATCCTAAGCATTTCCCTGTGATTCATCAATGCACCATATTTTTTCGGCTCCGCACCAAGCACAATATTTTCTGCAATCGTCAGAGAATCTACCAGCATGAAATGCTGGTGCACCATTCCAATTCCCATTGAAATAGCCTTCTTAGGACTGTCTATTTTAACTTCCTGCCCGTTCAAATAGATTTTTCCGCCCTCCGGTGTCTCCATTCCGAAGAGTATTTTCATCAAAGTGGATTTTCCTGCCCCATTTTCTCCAATCAGAGCATGAATTTCCCCCTCATAAACCTCCAGATTTACATCTTTATTTGCCACCACGCCGTTGGGATAAACCTTTAAAATATTTTCCGCTTTTAAAACAACCTTCTGTCCCATCTTTCTCCTTGTCCTTTTAGAAGAAATAGGGCTGCCATATGTTGAACGCCAGCCCCATTTCATATCATATCAGGGTTTTACAGCATTACGGATCTGATCAAGTTTCTCTGTAGACATACCAATTGCAGAACTTACCTGAATTTCTCCCGCTACCACTTTTTCCTGCATTTCTTCAATTTTGGCCTTCTGTTCCTCTGTAAAGGATGCTTCATACACATCATTTTTCGCAAGTCCTACTCCATCCTCTGCAATGCCAAGGCTCTCTGCCGTTCCCCATTGCAGCTCGCCGTTTAAGTCTTTTTGGATCGCCATGAAGATAGCGTCTCCTACGTTTTTTACCATGGATGTCACAATATGCTCTGCTGTTGCAGTATCACCGTTTTCCGCATATGCTGCCGACTGGTCAGAGTCTACTCCTATCATCTTGCGGTCCTTCTCTACAGAAGCCTCGATTGCTCCCAAACCTGAAGGACCTGCCGCTGCAAAAATCACCTCTGCCCCCTGATCAAACTGAACAATACCATGTTCCTTCCCCTTTGCAGGATCATAATAGTCTCCTGTATAGGTATTGATCACCTTCACATCCGGGTTTACGCTCTGAGCCCCTTCAATGTATCCAATCAAGAAGTCATTGATAGGAGGAATATCCATACCCCCAATAAATCCAATAGTTCCTCCTGCCTCTACAGACAGTCCTGCTGCCACTCCAGCGAGGAAAGACCCTTCATTCTGCTTAAATGTTGCGCAGTACACGTTACTTAAATCCTCTGATTCAAAATCCACCGTATTATCAATCAAAATAAACTTTTTATCTGTATACTCAGGAGCGAGTTTTTGAATTGGCTCTACCATAGAAGGTGAAACCGCTATAATCCATTCCGCATCCTCATCTGCCGCATCTGCCAGAGCCGGTTCCCATTTGGCTTCATCATCACCTGTCTCAATCACCTGAATATCAAGCCCAAGTTCCTCTTTAAGCCTCTGCATTCCCCTGTTTGCCGAATCGAAAAATCCCAAATCTCCCAAATTTCCGTTTACAATCAAGATCGCTTTTTTTCCATCCGCTTCTTCAGCCTCTTTCCCCACTGTGGTTGCGTCTGACTCAGCTTTTTGAGTTTCCTTTCCTCCTCCGCACGCTGTAAGGCTAAAACATATCGCTGTTGCCAAAACCGCTGCTGCAATTTTCTTCATAGTAAACCCTCCCTAATTGATCATTTGTTGTTCTGTATTCTTAAAATAACCTCTGTTATTTACTGCCTAAAAATTCAAAAACCTCTGTTTTCTCCGGTATTCCCGCTGCGGCTCCCTTCTTTCCCACCGCGAGAGCACCCGCTGAACAGGCTACCCTCAGACATTCCCCATAAGTGTTTCCTGTAGCTACTCCTGCAAGAAAATATCCACAAAAAGTATCTCCTGCCCCTGTAGTATCCACAGTTTCTACCTGAAAACCGTTCTGTCTGTGTACTTCTTTCTTATTAAAAAACACAGCTCCCTTCTCCCCAAGAGTCAGTACAAATGACGCATCGGGATACATTTCTGTCAATTTTATCTGGATTCCCTCAATATCATCCATTGACTCCCCTGCCAGCGCACCTCCTTCCACTTCATTTAAAATAAAATAATCCACAAGCCCCAGGTCACACTGGTCAATCGCCTCATTTATTGGCGACGGATTAAAAGCGACCAACATCTTTCTTTTCTTTGCCTCCTCCATGGCAAATCCTATGTTAGGCACTTCATTCTGCAGCAGCACCATATCACCCGGCTCAAATTTCTGCAAAATCTGATAAATATATTCCCGGCTTACTTTTTCGTTTGCCCCGCCTACGATAATGATGTTATTCTGACCCTCTTCGTTTACCTGAATCACTGCATGGCCGCTCGGACCTTCCAGATGTTCAATATATTCCGTATGTACTCCCGAATCTGCCAGCATATCAACTAAAGTTTCTCCATCGCACCCTACTGCCCCTGCATGATACGTCTCTACCCCTGCTTTTGCCAGCGCAATGGACTGATTCAGACCTTTCCCTCCGCAGAACTCTTCATATTTTAAAGCGCGAATGGTTTCTTTTGGCCGGACAAATCGCCTGACTGTATAGGTTCGATCTATATTCAAAGAACCAATGTTTAGAACCCTCATTTTTCTGCCCCTCCATGTATTGTTATAATTTAATAATAAAATGCTTTCCGAAATCATTTTCTCAAATCTAAAATACCTAACTTTTATCTTTGTGTCAATAGTATTTTGTCATATTTTATATTTTATTTTACTTTTTTGTTTTTTTATTGTATAATAAATATATATTCAGTAAAGGAGTATGATAAAATAACAATGACCATCCGTGAAATTGCCCAACTTGCCGGAGTATCTGTCTCTACAGTATCCAAAATTATGAACGGAAAGGATGACAGCATCCGCGCCGAAACACGCGAACACGTACTTCAGATTGCAAAAGAATACAATTATAAGCCTTACGCCTCAATCATGACTTCCTACTCTGCCAAAAGCCTGTGTATTGGTGTGATCCTGCGAAATGCCAATCAAATGAGTCTGTATGCCAGCGGTATTCTCGCAGCGACCCAGAACTACGGCTATTGTGTTATATTTCGTGAAAGCAGCGATTCGTCTGAAGAAGAGATAAAAAATATTTCTGCTCTCATCAATATGAATGTAGACGGAATCCTTTTAGATCCAGTTGTCCCTGACTGTGACTCTTCCATCAAGCAGCTGCAGACTGCCGCGATCCCCTACCTTCTCTTTGATACCGACCGCACAGATGCGTACAATCTGGATTTTCGGCAAATGGGCTATACGGCTACCGAAGCTCTTGTAAATGCTGGCCACAGGGAAATTGCCTGTCTGATCGACCAGACTGGCAAATCCGCTTCCTTCCTCCATGGTTATCAGCAATGTTTATTTGAACACAATATACCGTTAAATGAAGAACTGATTTTCCACGAGGAAAGCCTGTTCCCTTCTGAACGCTTATCCAGCCATCTTTTCAGCGGCATTATCGTATTCCACTATTCCGCCGCCATACAGCTGGTTAAAACAGCGGAAACACTGCATTACCATATTCCCTGCGATTTCTCTGTCGTATCGCTAAAAACAGATATTCAGGAAAGCTACTGCTTTGATATTTCTGCCCTGACGATTCCCTGTACTACCTTTGCCATACATATCGCAGAACTTCTGATTCAAATCGTAGAAAAAAAAGAAGAGGCGTTGTCTGCTCCCCCTTTTTCAAAGCTAAACCATACCCATTCCATCGACATCCCCTACCATTCGCGCACGAAAAAGGTGATTTCACTGGGCAGTATCAACATTGATAATTATATGAACTTCAAAGAATTGCCGCATACCGGAAAAACCGTCACTTCACCTGCCTCTGTTACACTCCCCGGCGGAAAATGCATGAACGAAACAGTTGGCATCTGCAAGTTGGGGCACAGCGCCTGCGCCATCGGTCGTGTGGGTGATGATGCAGACGCAGATTTTCTGTACCAATATGCCCGAAACTATCTATTGGACACTTCCGGCATCCGGCGGAGCAAAGGGCAGAAAACCGGCCAGGCCTACATCTTCGTTCAGGAGGACGGAAACTCCATGATTTCCATTATGGCCGGAGCTAATAACAGCCTGTCCTCCAAAGATGTTGCCGACAGCGAGCATATGTTTGCAAATGCCAGCTATTGTCTGATGCAAACGGAGGTTCCCATCGATGCGCTCATCAAAGCCGGAGAGCTCTCCAGAAAATATGGCCTCACTACAGTTTTAAAGCCCAGCGCTTGTTCTCAGATTCCAGACAGGCTCCTCCAGTTTACCGATATTCTTGTTCCCAATCTGGACGAGCTCAATGAAATCTGTCCCGGAAACCAGACCATGGAAGCAAAAGCTGATTTTCTCCTTTCATGCGGTGTACAAACCGTTATTGTCACACTTGGGGATCAGGGATGTTATATCCGTTCTGGCTCACTTACCTACAGCTTTCCAGCTATTGATGTTGTAACCGTGGACAGTTCGGGAGCCGGAGACGCTTTTATCTGCGCCCTTGTATCTTACCTTCTATACGGCTACAGCCTACTTTCAGCTACAAAAATAGCAGGCTATGCCGCCGGACTCAGCACCACACGCCAGGGAACCACCTCTGCCCTTGTAGACCGCCACACTCTTGAATCCTATATCAGGAGAACAGAGCCGGAGCTTCTATAATTTCCAAATGAAAAAGACATGGCATCCATACGCAACCCCTGCGTACTAGATATCATGTCCTTTTCTTGTTTTAATTTTTTACCCCTTCAGCGCCCTCATAGCATTCAAAATCGCGATCACAGACACACCCACATCTGCGAACACTGCTTCCCACATATTGGCCGCTCCAAATGCGCCCATGATCAGAACGATCAGCTTTACGCCCAAAGCGAATACGATATTCTGCATCACGATCCGCAGAGTACGGCGGGAAATGCGGACGATAGATGCGATCTTTCGGGGGTCATCATCCATAAGAACAATATCCGCAGCCTCGATCGCCGCATCTGAACCCATGCTTCCCATGGCAATTCCCACATCCGCACGGGAAAGAACCGGAGCATCATTGATGCCGTCACCTACGAATACCAGTTTTTCCCTGCCTTTGCACTCTGTGAGCAGTTTTTCCACCTGATCGACCTTATCGCCGGGAAGAAGCTCTGCATAAACCTCGTCCAGGCCAATCTGCCCCGCTACTGCTTCTCCGGTCTCTTTCCGGTCTCCCGTAAGCATAACCGTCTTTACCACTCCGGCATTTTTGAGAGCGCCTATTGCCTCAGGTATGCCATCCTTAATCACATCGGAAATAAGGATAGCTCCCAGAAATGTCCCTTCCTCAGCTATATAAACCACTGTTCCGGCCTCAGAACAAGAATCATAAGAAATATGCTCTTTTTCCATCAGGCGTCCATTTCCGGCCAGTACCGTATGTCCGTCTACCTGAACACGGATTCCGTGACCGGAGATCTCCTCGGCCTGTTCTACCCGATTGTGGTCTAGTGGTTTCCCCCAGGCATCGCGGATAGAACGGGAAATCGGGTGCTCAGAGCAGCTTTCCGCCAAAGCCGCCAGTTCCAGAAGGGCCAGCTGGCGATCCGACCAGCTGTTTTGGTTAGAAACAGATTCCTGCTTTTTTACAGACGACGCCGGATAAATCCCCGTCACCTTAAATTCTCCCTTTGTCAGTGTTCCCGTCTTGTCAAACACTACTGTATGGACACTGGCAAGCGCCTCCAGATAGTTGCTTCCCTTTACCAGAACTCCATTTCTCGATGCGGCTCCGATGCCGGAGAAGAAACTCATGGGTACGGAGATCACAAGAGCACAGGGACAGGAGATTACCAGAAACGTACAGGCTCTGCGGATTCCTTCATTCCAGCTCTGCCCCAGAAGAAGCGGCGGCAGAATCGCCAGCAATACGGCTCCGATCACTACCGCAGGAGTATAATATCTGGCAAACCGGGTAATGAAGTTTTCCACAGGCGCTTTTTTGCTGCTGGCATTTTCCACCAGTTCCAGGATCCGGGCCACCGTGGAATCGTCAAATTCCTTTGTGACCTCTACACGCAAAAGACCACTTCCATTGACGCAGCCGCTGATCACCTCGTCTCCGGCTTTTGCCCTTCTTGGAACCGATTCCCCTGTAAGCGCTGAGGTATCAATCATAGACTCCCCTGAAATGACGGTTCCATCCAGCGGAATCCGCTCTCCCGGCTTGACCACGATCACGTCCCCCACAGACACATCATCCGGATCCACCTGCTCCAGTTCTCCGTCTGTTTCCACATTTGCATATTCCGGGCAGATGTCCATGAGAGCGGTGATGGACTGACGGGAGCGGTTTACCGCGTAATTCTGGAACAGTTCGCCCACCTGGTAGAACAGCATAACAGCTACGGCCTCTGAATACTGGCTTACCGCAAATGCGCCAACGGTTGCCAGAGCCATCAGAAAGTTCTCGTCAAATACCTGGCCGTTTTTGATATTGCGCAGGGCCTTGTAAATGATATCCCATCCAATGAGAAAATAAGGCACCAGATACAGAACCAGCAATGGAAGGCTCCCCTCCTCAAAGGGAAGCGCTCCCATATGATCCGCAGCCGTCAGGCCAAGATAGATCACAAAGGTTCCAAGAATCCTTATGAGCATATGTTTCTGCTTCGTTGTCATGGTCATCCTCCTGCTACATATTGATGATGCAGTCCGGCTCTACCTTTTTGCACACATCAACAACCTCTTTCATAATGTCATCGAAACGGCTTTCATCCGCCTCAATAGTCATCTTCTGCATCATAAAGCTTACATTTGCGTCCGTCACCCCGTCGATTTTCTTAATGGCATCCTCCATTTTTGCGGCGCAGTTGGCGCAGTCCAGATCGGTTAATTTAAATTTCTTCTTCATTCTTTTATTCCTCCTGATATATTTTGCTCTGTTTTTAAATTATTCTGAAATATGCTCCATACCCTGACTGAGTATGGTTTTTACATGGCTGTCTGCCAGGGAATAGAACACAGCCTTGCCCTCCCGCCGGTTTTTCACCAGACGATTCTGCTTTAAGATACGAAGCTGATGAGAAATGGCCGACTGGTTCATGTTAAGAAGCTGGGCGATATCACACACGCACATCTCTGCCTCAAACAGCACATACAGGATCTTGATCCTGGTAGAGTCTCCAAATACCTTAAAAATCTCAGCCAGATCATACAGCTGATCCTCTTTGGGCATCTTTTCTGTCACTGACCGCACCACATCCTCATGAACCTGATAAAAATCACAACACTCTACATCATTTAACGCCATAATTCTCCTCCTTTCTCTTTCATATAGGTCAGAAAATCTCATTCATACGCCCATTCATATGAATAGATGTTCATATGTTTATATCTACAGTATATTCACTTTTTTTTTAAAGTCAACCCGTATTCAAAAAATAAAATGATATTTTTTATCAGTTTGTTCGCATCCAGCTTTTTTCAAATGACAAATGAACGCAAAAATGCTCTCCGGTTTCCTGTCCCCGGAGAGCACTGCTCTTTGCTGCGCCATTTTCTTATGCAGCTGTCTATTTTACTTTTCTTCCTCTTCCAACTGGATTCCCAGCTCCTCTAACTGCTTTTTGTCTACCGGAGCAGGAGCCTCGGTCATCAGACAGGAGGCGTCCTTTACCTTCGGGAAGGCAATAACGTCGCGGATGCTGTCTGCTCCAACCATCAGCATGATCATACGGTCCAGGCCGTATGCCAGGCCTGCGTGAGGAGGAACACCGTACTTGAATGCTTTTAACAGGAAGCCAAACTGCTCCTGGGCCCTCTCAGGCGTAAAGCCCAGAACCTCAAACATCCTGGACTGGATGTCGGCCTGATGGATACGGACAGAGCCTCCGCCCATTTCCACACCATTTAATACGATGTCATATGCCTTTGCGCGGACACGGCCTGGATCAGAGTCAAGGTACTGCAGATCTTCCTCCATGGGCATGGTAAATGGATGGTGCATTGCCACGAAGCGGTTATCTTCCTCGGAATACTCAAGAAGCGGGAACTCTGTTACCCACAGAAACTTAAATTCATCCTTCTTAAGCAGTTCCAGCTGTCTTGCCAGCTCCAGACGGAGGTTGCCCAGTACGTCAAATACCACCTTGTCCTTATCAGCGGCAAAGAGAAGGAGATCTCCCGGCTTTCCGTCCATAGCTGCTATAAGGGCGGCCATTTCCTCTTCCTTCATGAATTTTGCAAAGGAGGACTTATAAGTGCCGTCCTCATTGATGGCAGTATATGCAAGGCCCTTTGCGCCAAAGCCCTTTGCGTACTCTACCAGAGCGTCGATCTTTTTTCTCGGCATATGGCCCTGGCCCTCGGCGTTAATGCCGCGGACAGAACCGCCATTTTCCAAAGCACCCTTAAATACCACAAATTCGCAGTCCTTTACCACTTCGGAAACGTTCTTTAATTCCATTCCAAAACGCAGATCCGGCTTGTCAGAGCCGAAACGGTCCATGGCCTCTCTCCAGGTCATGCGCTGGATAGGAAGCTGCAGGTCATAGCCGCAGATCTCCTTAAAGAGTTTCTGTAAGAGGCGCTCATTTACATCCAAAACGTCGTCTACGTCTACGAAGGACAGCTCCATATCAATCTGTGTAAACTCTGGCTGACGGTCTGCACGCAGATCCTCGTCGCGGTAGCAGCGGGCCAGCTGGAAATAGCGGTCATAGCCGGATACCATTAACAGCTGCTTAAACAGCTGGGGAGACTGGGGCAGAGCATAGAAGGAGCCGGGATGCACACGGCTGGGTACCAGATAGTCTCTCGCACCCTCCGGGGTGCTCTTGATCAGGGTAGGCGTTTCAATCTCAAGAAAGCCCTCTTCTGCCAGAAACGCTCTTGTAAGGGTAGCCACGCGGCTGCGTGTGATCAGGTTGCGCTGGATGTCAGGCCGTCTTAAATCCAGGAAACGGTACTCCAGACGCAGCTCTTCCTTTGTCTTGCTCTTTTCCTCGATCGGGAATGGCGGGGTCTCAGACTCTGCCAGGATGCGTAAGGACTTTGCCCGCACCTCGATGGCTCCTGTCGCCAGATTTTCATTGACAGCGCCGGAACGGGCCTCTACGCGGCCTTCCACTGCCACTACGAACTCGCTTCTTAACCGTTCAGCCTTTGCGAAGCTCTCAGCGCCGCAGTCGCTCTCCTCGAAGATCAGCTGTAAGATACCGGAACGGTCTCTTAAATCCACGAAAATAATGCCGCCTTTATTTCTGCTCTTCTGAACCCAGCCCATGATGGTGACATTTTCACCGATCTGCGCCGCAGTTACCTCTGTACATCTGTGGGTGCGCTTCAACCCTGCCATTGATTCTGCCATGCTCTATTCTCCTTTATCATCGTAAAGATTTATAACCGTTTAATGTTTCAGGCTTTCTCTGTAAAATTCCTTAAATTCCCCATATCCCTCTTTGCCAAGCTGCTCCTTCTGGAACTTCTTGTTTTTGTTCATCTGGGCTACCAGCACCTGAACTCCCTTTTTCCTCTCCTCCATGGCTTCCCGGATCACTGCCGCCAGCTCCCCGGAACCGATGCCTTTTTCAAAGAGAAATGCCTTCTTTTCTCCGGCTCCCGGAACGGTAAAGCCATTGTCTAAGAGGATGGTGACAATGCGTTCAAAACCAATGGAAAAACCGCAGGCCGGCGTTTCCATGCCAGTGAACTTGCCAATCATCTTATCGTAGCGTCCGCCGCCTGCCACAGAGCCGCCGAAACCTTCCATGGATACCTCGAAAATGGTTCCTGTATAGTAGGACATACCGCGCACCAGGGTTGGATCAAATTCCAGGCCAAAGTCTGTTTCCGCTACGTCCTTAACCGTCTCCATGATGTGTACCAGTCCCTGGCAGACTGCCGGATCCATCACATCCTTTAAGGTCTCGCCCAGCGCCTTTACTCCCTCAGCGTCTCTTGTAACGGTACGAAGAAGTTCCAGATAGCGGTTTACGCTTTCCCTGGCATTGCCATTTTCCAGCAGCTCTTTTTCTACGCCCTCAAAGCCAATCTTGTCCATCTTGTCCAGAGTGATGAGCACGCTGTCCATGGACTCCTCTGAGAAGCCGCAGCAGCGGGCCATGCCAAAGAGGATGCCCCGGTCATTGATACGGACGGTAAATGCGTTTTTAGGGCAGATTTTCCCAAGGGCAGTGGTGGTTGCCAGAATCAGCTCGATCTCCGCTAAATTGCTGGGATCGCCCAGGATATCGATATCGCACTGGGTAAACTGACGGAAACGGCCCTTCTGTGGACGGTCCGCTCTCCATACGCTGCCCATCTGCAGAGCCTTAAAGGGGCTTGGAAGGCTGGAGGCATTGTTTGCGTAGTAGCGGGACAGTGGAAGCGTCAGGTCATAACGCAGGCCGCTGTCGGTTACGTCATTCTCATCCTGCGCCGTCTCCAGGTTTAACTTGTCGCCTCTTTTTAATACCTTGAAGATCAGTTTCTCATTATCGCCGCCCTGTTTGCTGGTCAGGTTTTCGATATGCTCTACACAGGGAGTCTCAATCTGGGAAAAGCCGAAGCTTTTATAGGTTTCACGGATCTGGTTCATAACGTACTCACGGATCTGCATCTCCGCAGGCGTGATGTCTTTCATTCCGGTTACTGGTTTTTTTGTTAACGGCATAGTATTTTCTCCATTATCTTAATCATACTCGTCATGTGCTGTGAACGGTTGTTTCGTGATTACTATTGTAATGTACTTTTTCTATTTTGCAAGTGTTTTGAGGAAATTAACGGGAAAATCATAGAGGCCGGTTTATAAGCATCCCCCCAGTATCCTCTCCTTTCTCCCAATCATCTCATCAATCCTGCTGATATACTGCTCTACTTCCTTTACGTTCTCGCACCGTTCTCTGCGGTTTTCTGCAGGAAATACAACCTTTGTGGTGGTTCCCGCGCCGCAGGCGGCAATGGTCTGAAGTTCCTCCATAATGAGGATATTGTAAATGCACGCTTTGCCCGGAAGAGAGTAGCCTACGTTCTCAAAGTTTCCGGCCATGTTTTTCTGGCGGTACAGGTAATACGGCTCCATCCCCAGACGGCGGGCGCTGGCCTCGCTTAAGGCGATCATCTCAGGGGTATTGCTGATCTTTAAACCTCCGTATTCTTCCTTAAACATATTTAAGCGGGCGGCCCGCTTGATCGCCAGGGAATGAACCGTAAGGGAATCAGGACGCAGGGCCTCGACCTCTTCCAGTGTGCGGCTCACATCATCCAGGTCCTCCTCCGGCAGCCCCATAATCAGATCCATGTTGATGTTGTCAAAGCCCAGCTCCCGCGCCATATGAAACGTTTCCTTTACCATTTCCACGGTATGATGGCGGCCGATAAGATCCAGCGTCTTTTGGTTCATGGTCTGGGGATTGATGGAAATCCTCGTGATGCCGTGGTTTCTAAGTACCTGCAGCTTTTCCTCTGTAATGCTGTCGGGACGGCCCGCCTCCACGGTAAACTCCAGGGCATTTTTTGTATCAAAAAGGCGGTCCAGCCTTGTCAGAATGGCATCTATATCCTCTGCAGGAAGGGAGGTCGGCGTTCCGCCTCCAAAATAGATGGTGTCCAGAGGACGGCCCTTCATCTTCTTTGCCACATATTCCATTTCCTTAAATAAGGCCTCCAGATAAAGGCCTGTGCGGCCCTTCCACCTGCTGATGGGGTATGAGGTAAAAGAACAGTACAGACAGGTCGTGGGACAAAATGGGATTCCCACATAAAGACTGTAGCCCCGGTCATAATCCAGGGGCTCCAGCAGTCTTTTTTCTCTGGAGGCGATCTCAATGCTTAAGTCGATCTTTTCGTCGCTTGCCAGATAGGTCTTTTTCATAAAGGAACGGATCTCCTCTTCCTTCCAGCCTTCTTCCAGACGGCTCAGAGCAATCTTGGTAGGACGGATCCCGGTCAGAGACCCCCAGGGCAGTTCATGGCCTGTACGCTGTGTCAGCATACTGTAGAACGCCTGTTTAATCACATTCTTCGTCTCACTGTGGTCTGACAGGTCGCAGAAGGCTCTGGAAAATGCGCTCATCCTCCAGCCCTCCAGCCCCTCGGGCACAGGCAAATGAGGATTGCCGTCTGCCGCCTGGCCTTCCACCGCCCGTTCCCAGAGGGCGATTTCAGCGCTTTCTCCAGCAAAGCGGGTCTGCACATAGAAATCCACCTCGTCCTTTATTTCATGGGCGTATGTCTCACCCGGATAAAAAGACATCAGAAGTTCTCTGATGTCCTGTTCGTATGCATTATCCTGTATCAGTAAACCGATCATTTTGTTCCTGCTTTCTCTTGATGATACATCCATTTACAGAAAAATGGATTCTTTTATCTATAGCACGCGATGGGGTTATTCCCAGCCTCGTATCCAATCGTCGTGGGCTCCCCGTGTCCCGGATATACCATGGTATCCTCTGGAAGTACAAACAGCTTATGGATCACAGAATCCACTAACTCCCTGCTGCTTCCCGTAGGCAGATCCGTCCTTCCATAGGAGTCCTGAAACAGCGTATCTCCTGCAAAAATCACATCCTCCTCCGGCACATAATAGCACACAGATCCTGACGTATGACCCGGCGTGGCAATGACCTTCCATTTGTATCCCAGAAACTCAAGCTCCTCCCCGTCATGAACCAGGCAGTCTGCATGAAAGCTCACCCCGCTCTCAAAATAACGGCCGGTCAGGTTCAATGATGTATCTGCCAGCATGGCGTCCTCTGTCTTAGAGGCGTATATTTTGATGCCGAAGGCCCTGGCTGCCTGAGGCGCCGCGCAAATATGATCAAAATGGCCGTGGGTCAGCAGCACCGCCGTCAGACGGATTCCCAGTTCACTGCATTTATTTAAAATAAAATCCCCATTGTCTCCGGGATCTACTGCCACCGCTTCTTTGGTGCTCTCATTGTATACCAGATAGCAGTTCGTGCTCACAGACCCCACCACACACGTTTTTATCCTGAAATCGCTCATATATATTCTCCTTTTAAAGATATCCAGGTATATCTGTATTTTCCCATGCCGGCTTTATTTCCGGTATAAAAGATCCAGCCCGGCGCTGATTTAACCCGTAGTTCTCTGGATATCCAGCACGCCTTCGATCTGACGGATCTTCTCTGTGATCCGGTTCAGCTCCTCCGTTCCATGAATATCAAAGGTCATAATAATAGTGGCCTTGCCCTGCTTGCTGGTTCTCACATTCATAGAAGTAATATCGATCTGTTTTTCCGTAAATACCTTGGAAATATCCGCAAACATACCGATCCGGTTGTTGGCAAAGATCTGGATCTCGGTGGAATACTGCTCCGTGCTTCCCGCAGCCTCCGCCACCTGCCACTCCGCATCGATCAGGCGTCCTCTCTCGTCCTCCGGCAGATTGATCACATTGATGCAGTCCGTCCGGTGAATCGAGACGCCCCGGCCTCTTGTGACAAATCCCACGATCTCGTCCCCCGGCACCGGATTGCAGCAGCGGGAAAAGCGCACCGCCAGATCGTGAAGGCCCTTTACCACAATGCCGCTCTTATTCTTACGAACAGTCGCTTCTCCGGCCCGTCCGTCCGTATCGGCGATCCCGCCTAATACATCCGCGTCAGTGATCTCTCGCTTGCGCTTCTTCTCCCGTTCCTCCACCATTTTGTTGACAACCTGGCCTTCCTTAAGGCCGCCGTGGCCGATGGAAGCCAGAACGGAATCCCAGTCCTTAAAGGCATACCGGTTCATAACCTTTTCCATAAATTCCGGTTTGCCAAGCTCCGCCCAGTTGATCCCCTTGGCCCTGCAGTAATGCTCAACTGCTTCCCGGCCTCTGACGATGTTATCCTCCTTCATCTGGGTCTTGAACCACTGGTTGATCTTTGTCTTTGCCTGGGTGCTGCGCACCAGCTTTAACCAGTCCCTGCTGGGGCCTTTGCAGTTCTGGGAGGTAATAATCTCGATCTGATCGCCGTTCTGTATCACATATTCGATAGGAACCAGCTTTCCATTGACCCTTGCGCCAACCATCTTGTTGCCCACAGCGCTGTGAATCGAATAGGCAAAGTCAATGGGCGTAGAACCGCTTGGCAGCGTCTTTACGTCTCCTGAGGGCGTAAAGCAGTATACACTGTCGGAGAACAAATCCAGATCGCCCTTTACCATATTTAAAAATTCCCTTGAATCGTCTGTATCCTTCTGCCACTCCAGAATCTGGCGCAGCCAGCTCATCTTCTCTTCTTCCTTGCCGGCCGCCACCTGGCCGCTGCCGCTTTCCTTGTATTTCCAGTGCGCCGCAATACCATATTCTGCCGTGCGGTGCATCTCATAGGTGCGGATCTGGATCTCAAAGGGCTGGCCCGTACTGCCGATCAGTGTAGTGTGAAGGGACTGGTACATATTAGGCTTCGGCATGGCAATATAGTCTTTAAAACGGCCGGGAATGGGCTTATACATCTCATGGATCACGCCCAGGGCTGCATAACAGTCCTTCACCGTCTCCACCATGATCCGAACCGCAAACAGATCATAAATCTGGTCCAGGGTCTTGTTCTGCTTCACCATCTTCTTATAAATGCTGAAGAAATGCTTCACCCGTCCCCCTACGGTGGCGTCGATGCCTGCCTCCTTCATATGCTCCCTGACCTCGTCCACAATAGACTGTACAAAGGCCTCTCTGGCGTCCTTGCGAAGATCCACTTTCTCCACCAGGTCATAATATACCTCCGGATGAAGAAATTTTAAGGACAGATCATCCAGCTCGATCTTGATCTTTGAAATACCCAGACGGTCCGCAATGGGAGCATAGATCTCCAGCGTCTCTCTTGCCTTTTCCTTCTGTTTCTCCGGCTTCCAGTATTTTCCGGTTCGCATATTGTGCAGGCGGTCCGCCAGCTTGATGATAATTACGCGGATATCCTTTGCCATAGCCAGAAACATCTTGCGCAGGTTTTCCGCCTGGATCTCTACCTTATCCTTATCCCAGTTTAACTGTGTCAGCTTGGTAACGCCGTCTACCAGAAACGCCACTTCGGAGCCAAACTCCTTTGTCAGCTGCTCCAGTGTCATAATGGTGTCCTCCACCACATCATGAAGAAGGCCTGCCGCAATAGTCTCCTTATCCATCTCCAGATCGGCCAGAATAATCGCCACGCAGAGCGGATGGATGATATAGGGCTCTCCTGATTTGCGCTTCTGCTCCCTGTGAGCTTCATCGGCGATCTTATATGCCTTTTCGATCATGGTAAGGTCGTCGGACGGATGATACTTGCGGATCGCTCGGATCAGATCCTGATAGAGTACCTCCGGGCTGGTAAAATCAGCCGGCGCTTCCAGTTCAATATCCAGTTTTTCTTTTGTTCCCTCTTTTCCCATATGTGTGGTCACCTTTTTTCCTAGAAATAGTTTAGTTTACATTATAATTTTATTTCTGCGAAAAAGCAAGGCCCGCCTTGAAAAAAGGGAAGAACCAGGCTCCGCCGGGCGGCGTCCGCCCTACCTGCGGCTTCAAACAAAAAAACACCCGATACAGCAGCCGGCCATCAGCAGACCTGACGCCTATCCTGCATCGGATGTTTTTTCTTAAAATAATATTATGAAAGCTCCAGCTTTCCTGTATAAAGCTGATAGTAGGTTCCCTTTAAGCGGATCAGATCCTCATGGTCGCCCCGCTCAATGATCCGTCCGTGATCCAGAACGATGATGGCATCGCTGTTCCGAATGGTGGACAAACGGTGAGCGATGACAAAGACAGTACGTCCTTTCATCAGGTTATCCATGCCCTTCTGTACAATGCTCTCCGTTCTCGTATCAATACTGGAGGTAGCCTCGTCTAAGATCAGTACAGGCGGATCCGCCACGGCCGCTCTGGCAATGGACAAAAGCTGTCTCTGCCCCTGGGACAGTTCCTCGCCGTCTCCGCTGAGCATGGTATCGTATCCGTCTGGCAGCATACGGATAAACTGGTCTGCATGGGCCAGCTTTGCAGCTGCATAAATCTCCTCATCCGTAGCATCCAGCTTTCCGTAGCGAATATTGTCACGGATCGTTCCCGTAAATAAATGGGTATCCTGAAGCACGATTCCCAGAGAACGTCTTAAATCGTCTTTTTTGATCTTTGTGATATTGATGCCGTCGTAGCGGATCTTGCCCTCCTGAATATCGTAAAAACGGTTGATCAGATTGGTAATGGTAGTCTTTCCTGCACCTGTGGAGCCTACGAAAGCCAGTTTCTGTCCAGGCTTTGCAAACAGGCTGATATTGTGAAGGATCACCTTCTCCTCATCATAGCCGAAGGTCACATCCTCAAACCGTACGTCACCGGTCAGTTCCGTGTAGGTCACGCTGCCGTCATTGTGAGGATGCTTCCATGCCCACATACCGGTGCGCTCTCTGCACTCGGAGATCACCCCGTCTGCATCCTTTTTCGCATTTACCAGGGTTACATAGCCCTCATCCGTCTCTGATTTTTCATCGATCAGGGCGAAAATGCGCTCTGCGCCCGCCAGGGCCATGATGATGGAGTTAAACTGCTGCGCCACCTGCATAAATGGCTGGGTAAAGCTCTTTGTAAACTGCAGGTAAGAAGCCATCACACCCAGAGTGATGCCGCCAATTCCCATAACAGACAGGAAACCTCCTAATACTGCCGTCAGCACGAACTGCAGGTTTCCGATATTTCCGATTACAGGTCCCATAATGTTGGCAAATGTGTTTGCCTGAGAAGCACACTCAAAGAGGGACTCGTTTAACCGGTCAAACTCCTCCTTGGACTTGCTCTCATGGTTAAATACCTTTACCACTCTCTGGCCGTTCATGCGCTCCTCTACAAAGCCGGTCACATCCGCCAGAGCCACCTGCTGGCGCACGAAATACTTTCCGCTGTTTCCGCCGATCTTCCTGGACACAAACAGCATCAGGAAGATGACCAGAACCGCCAGAGCCGTCAGAATCGGGCTTAATACCAGCATGGAAATAAAGGTCACTATGATGGTAAAAAAGGATGTGAGCGCCTGGGGGATAGACTGGCTGATCATCTGGCGCAGGGTATCGGTGTCATTGGTATAAAGGCTCATGATAGAGCCGTTTGTATTCTGGTCAAAATACCGGATAGGAAGGGTCTGCATATGCTCAAACATATCGTCGCGAATCCGCTTAAGCACGCCCTGACCAATATAAACCATCAGCCTTGTATAGGTAAACGTAGCCAGCACGCCCGCAAGGAAGATACAGCCTAAAATGCCGAGAGCGTGATACAGTCCGGCAAAATTCGGGTTCTGCTGCCCGATCAGAGGGATGATAAAATCATCCAGCATGAATTTTAAAGACAAAGATACGGAAATGCTTGCCCCGGCGCTGATAAAGATACAGATAAACACCAAGAAAAAGCGCAGTTTATAGGTCTCTGTCACATATTTCAAAAGACGTTTTGCCGTCTGAAGGGTATTTTTGGAAATTCTCGATTTCTTATCACTCATCGTCTCCGCCTCCTTTTACCTGTGACTCATATACTTCCCGATAGATCTCATTGGTGCGCAGCAGCTCCTGAGAAGTACCGATACCTACGATCTCGCCTTCATCCAGAACGATGATCTGGTCTGCGTCCTCTATCGAGGAAACGCGCTGAGCAATGATGATCTTTGTAGTATCAGGGATCTCCTCCCTAAACGCCCTGCGGATCAGGGCATCTGTCTTTGTATCCACGGCGCTGGTGGAGTCATCTAAAATCAGGATCTTCGGTTTCTTTAACAGGGCTCTTGCAATACACAGACGCTGTTTCTGACCGCCGGATACATTATTGCCGCCCTGAACGATCATTGTATTATATCCGTTAGGGAACTCCTTTACGAAACCGTCGGCCTGAGCCAGGCGGCATACTCTCTCCACCTCTTCGTCCGTGGCGTTTTCATCGCCCCAGCGGATGTTTTCATAAATGCTCCCCGTAAAGAGCACATTTTTCTGAAGCACCATGGAAACCTGATCTCTCAGTGATTCCAGATCATACTCTCTTACGTCAATACCGCCTACCTTTACGCTTCCCTTTGTTACGTCATAAAGCCTTGGGATTAACTGCACCAGAGTGGATTTGGAGCTTCCCGTTCCGCCGATTATGCCTATGGTCTGGCCCGGCTTGATGGAAAGATTCACATTTTTTAAGGAAAGGGTTCCGCCTTCGCCGGCGTAGCTGAAGTCTACGTGGTCAAAGACAATACCTCCGTCCAAAACCTCTTTCACCGCATTTTCCTTCGGCTGCATCTCCGGTTCCTCAGTGAGTACGCCGGTGATACGGTCTGTAGACGCCTCAGCAATCATGATCAGCACAAATACAAAAGTTACCATCATAAGAGACATCATAATCTGCATAGCATAGACAAGGACGCTCGTCATCTCTCCGGTCTCCATGGTTCCAAACGCAATGCTCTTTCCGCTGATCGCCACTAAAAGAAGGATCACTGTATACATTACAAACTGCATTACAGGAGAGTTCCAGGCCACAATGCCCTCTGCCTTTGTAAACAGCTTATACACGTATTTGGAAATGCCGTGGAACTTGTCGATTTCATGGCCTTCCCTTACAAAGGATTTTACTACGCGGGAAGCGTTTACATTTTCCTGAACGGAATTATTTAAAATATCGTACTCATCAAAAACCTTTACAAAATGAGGATGGGCCTTTTTCGCGATAAAGATCAGCGCTCCGCCCAGAACCGGGATCACGACCAGAAACAAAAGAGCAATCTTCGGGTTGATCACCAGGGTCATAAACCAGGATAATACTACCATGATGGGCGCTCTGGCCAGCAGGCGGAGGCTCATCATATAAGCCATCTGGATATTTGTGATATCCGTAGTCATACGGGTAACAAGGCCGGACGTAGAGAAATGGTCAATATTCTTAAAGGAAAACTCCTGTACCCGGTAGAATATATCGTGGCGCAGATTCTTTGCGTAGCCTGCCGCCGCCACAGCGGCCATCCTTCCGGCTACCACGCCGAAATACAGCGCCAGCATAGCCATCACCACCAGGATCAGGCCTCTCTGAATGATATAGGGCAGATTGCCCTTTGCGATGCCGATGTCAATGATCTTTGCCATTTCCATAGGTATCATAACTTCCATAAGCACTTCCAGCAATACAAAAAACGGAGCCAGAATCGACTGCTTTTTGTATTCCCGAACCGATTTTAACAGTAATTTATTCATCTTTTCCTGCTTCCTCCTTTATGTCTTTATTTGCTTTTAATGCTTCCTTTTCTGCCCGCACAAGATTGCCGAACATCCTGCACATCACACTGCGCCAGACTCTGATCTCTTCCTCCGGTATGCCTTCCATCAGAAGAATCTCTGTCCTCTTAAGCTGTTCCTGGATCTGAGGGCGCAGCGTCTCCGCCCTGGCCGTAGGCACGATGCGCTTTAATCTGGCATCCTTTTGGACACTTTCTCTTCGGATAAACCCATTTTTTTCCAGAAGCTTCAGAATCCCCGTCACTGTTGATTTGCGGATCCGAAATTCCTCCTCAATATCCTTCTGGTAAACGTCTGTATGAAGCGTACGCAGCAGGATAAATCTCATAATATGCCTCTGAGATCCTGTAAGTCCCTCGTCCGGCGCCAGTTCTTCAAGAACATTCCTGCGTTTCAGCTGGTGAGACAGCATATGGATCATTCGCCCCATATGCATTGTTTCCATTCTGCACTCAATATCCTGCATCCTTCCACCTCTTTGTATTCATCCAATTAGTTAGTGTCCTAACTTTTGGTATTATACAGAGATTATATTTTATTGTCAAGCCATTTTATTTGGGGAAAATTGTGAAAAATATGTGTCCTCTTCAGATGGGGCAAACACAAAAAGAGGCTTCCATAAAATGTCAGCCTCTCTTATATATTCCTGCATTCTTTCCTGCTTACTTTCCCTCGTAAACAATCGCCGAATCTACAGCATAGTCCTTCAGTTTTTCTCTGCCCTTCAAACCGGCTAATTCCATCACAAAGCAGATCTTCACTACCTGGCCTCCCAGTTCTTCGATCAGCTTAATGATCGCCTCTGTGGTGCCGCCGGTGGCGATCAGGTCGTCTACGATCACAACCTTCTGGCCTGGACGGATAGCATCTTTATGAATCTCAATCTCGGCAGTGCCGTATTCTAATTCATACTCTGCGGAAATAGTCTCGCAGGGCAGCTTGCCCTTTTTGCGCACCGGCACAAAGCTCTTGTGCTCCGCATAAGCCACCGGCACGCCGAAGATAAAGCCTCTGGACTCCGGTCCTACAACCACATCATAGTCCAGTTCCTTTACCATGGCTCTCAGGCTGTCAACAGCCAGCTGCAGGCCATCGGCGTCCTGCAGAATAGAAGTCACATCTCTGAAAATGATCCCCGGCTCTGGAAAGTCAGGGATACTTCTTACATAATCTTCCAGTTTCTTCATGATTCGCCCTCTCTTTTTGTTTGTTTTACAACATTCTTGTCGGATAAATCCTCATTTAGATTCCGCACGGTATTTCTAATAATGAGCTTGTTGTTGAGATAGATCCGCCGGTTGTCTATAACGCCCTCGTCCAGACGGCGCAGGAGCACCCTGGCTCCCTCTTTTGCGATCTCACCCATATTCCGCTCTATGGTAGTCAGATGCATATCTGAATACCCGGACAAATCCCAGTTATCAAAGCCGATCAGGGAAATATCCTCCGGCACCGCCAGGCCCGCCTCAGTGATGGCTGTCCTGGCGCCAAAGGCCATCTCATCATTAAAGCAGAGGATGGCCGTAGGCCCATAGGACAGAAGCTGTTTTGCCGCGCTGTATCCGCTGGCATAGCGGTAAGTACCATTGATCACAGGCACCGCATCGGGATCCATCCCACGGTTTCGCATGGCCATTCTCCAGCCCCGGTGGCGCAGGCGGTTGGAATCCAGCTCCGGCCTTCCCTCGATCACTGCCAGTTTCCTGTGGCCGTTATCCAACAGGTACGACATGGCCCGCTCCATGGCTCTGGCCTCGTCAGTGGTCACATTGGGAGCGTCGATATCCACAGAACGGCAGATCACCACCATGGGGATCTCCTTCGCCATGACCTCATTCATAAAATCCATATCCTCATTTTTCTGGGATAGAACGATGATGCCGTCATAGTAGCTGGGATTCAATGTACCCGGCTCATGCATATCAATACCCTTGACTACTACATTATACTTACTTCCCGTGATGCTGTAAACCCCCGTCAGCACATCATGAAGAACATAGGGCGATGTCATTTTGCTGATGGTAGAGAAATACAGTCCGATCACATAGGACCGCGATTTTTTCAGATGAATCGCCGCCTGATTGGGCACATATCCCATCTCCGATGCCAGACGGCGTATCTTTGCCTTTGCCTCCGTGTCTCCGGCCCCTACCCCATTTAAAGCCCTGGAGACAGTAGAATAGGAAACTCCGGCTTTCTTTGCGATATCCTTGATCGTAACCGCCATTTTATCCCCTCCGAATTACATATTTCCAATATTTTCCGTGACGACAGCCGGCCCCTCCTGGCCACTTACCTCCACATTCTTTAACACCAGTTCCTCAATGTTATTGGCGTAAATGCCCTGACGGCAGGTTGTCCTGCTGCAGCCCTCCATCATGGCCGGCTGGCCGCACATGGGGTTCTCGGCATAGGTCACACGCACATTTTCCATCTCTACGCGGCCGATCTTCTTCTCCGGAAGCCCGTACATATAGGCGGCAGCCACATGGCAGTTGGTCGCCTCGATATTGCGGAAGGTCAGAGTGCTGATCTCAGGCAGACGGTCATCCACCGGGCCGGCCTCTTTGCTGCGCACATACTCAGAATGGCCGTCAGGATCGCAGAAATAGAAGCAGTTGATAACAAATGGAGTCATCACATGATCCATAGTGATATTTTCAAATAAAATGCCCTGGATTACCGCGTCCTTGCCGCGGCCCCTTCTGGTCTTGATCCGCAGGCCCCGGTCGGTGTGCAGGAACATACAGTCTCTTACCGTCAGATTCTTTACGCCGCCTGCCATCTCGCTTCCGATGGTGATAGAGCCATGTCCGTCTCTCATGCAGCACTGGCGGATGGTGATATTTTCACATGGGCGCTTGTAGGTGGCGCCCATGTAGATCTTGCCGGATTTTATGGCGATGCAGTCGTCACCCAGGGAGAAGTATACGCCTGTAATTTCCACATTTTTACAGGACTCAGGATCCAGGCCGTCCGTGTTGGGGGAATCCTTCGGATTTAACACCTTCATATCCAGGAAACGCAGATTATCAGAAAAATAGGGATGCAGGTTCCAGCTTGGGCTGTTCTGAACCGTGATTCCCTGAAGGACTACATTTTCACAGCGCTCTAAAAATACCATTCTTGGACGAAAGGCTCCGTTCATGAGCTTCGGATCTTTCCACCAGTTTTCCTTATTGGCATTTCCCTCAATGGTTCCCTGCCCGTAGATGGTTACATTTTTCACATTTACACCAGTAATAATAGCGGTGAACATACGCAGGGGATTGCCCTCCCAGGTACCCAGATTATACTCTCCCTTTTCATCATAGCTCTGGACCATACCCTCAAATACAGGGAAACGGCTCCGGTCTGTGAAAGCAGACAGCACAGCTCCCTCATCCAGCTCAATGGAAACGTCATCCCGTAAAAACAGAGAGGTGATCCGGTAGGTTCCTGCCGGAATCAGCACGCGGCTCTGCTTGGGGCAGGCCATAACAGCAGCCTGAATAAAGAGAGTGTCATCGCTCTCGCCGTCACCCTTTGCGCCGAAATCGCGGACATTTAAGGTAACAAATTCATAATCGGTAGAGAAATAGGACATGATACGTTCTCCGTGCTCATTGACCGCCTCCACTTCATACTGGGTGTCAGGAGTTAAATGATACAGGCTGGTAATCGTCTTATCCGTCTTTGCCACTTCCTTCTGGTTCAGGAAAATGGTCCAGGATGAAGCAGTGTGGTAGTGGCCTCCGTCGGCAATCTCGATCACGGCGCATCTGGCATTTTTGTAGATCACTTTTAATTCCATAACTATGTCTCCTTTTTCTGATCCGGCGTCTGGTGCGGATTCTGATATCTTTTATAAAAATGGGGGACTCCCGCAAAGAGAATCCCCATGTTAGAATACAATGTAAGTTTTAACCCTTAACACCGCCGGCTGCAATACCGTCGATGAAAGCGTCCTGTGCACA
>OBWJ01000182.1_pt1 | contig 62465 bp, 39 predicted proteins | sample 1495181 | NCBI WGS metagenome assembly OBWJ01 (sample SAMEA2580041, study PRJEB22360) | human gut metagenome
AAGTAAACGCTACCACTAAGATCGGGAGCCCGGTACAGGTAACTATTGTCTTCAAAATGTTTTGCTTTCATAAGATAGTCATAAGTACCTACGATATGCATCACAAAATTGATGATTTCCCCTGTTTCCAGATTCTTGATGATCACCATTCGGGAGATGTTTCGTATCTTTCCGCGCTCTGTGTCCTTATATTTTTCCATAGTTTCACGATCCATTAAAACTGCACCTCCTCTTGTCAATAGAGGGACTTCCACTACTTCAAACTTTCCTTTTCGATTTTCGTAGCCTTTCTTCCAATGCAGCTTAGTCATTAACTCGAAATGGGTAACAACAGAGCGGGTAGTAACTACAGGTGTCTGACGAGCCTCGTACCAACTCCGTGCTACATCTATACTCAGCTCACGGTTTTTACCTTTAATAACTTTCCCTGTCGTTTCCTGTGAGTCCAGATCTGTTTCGTCCTGTAAGCAGGAATACAGTATCAGACCAAAAGTAAGAAGTCCGACAAAGTAACAAACAGGTCGTTTGATTTTTTTTGTTTTCATCTTTTTATATTGTTATATAGAAATAGATAATTTGAATTAAGAGGTTATTCCAATATTGAATAGCCTCTTATTATAAAAGCGGCTCTCAAAATTACTATCGAGACTACAGATTACTTAGGTTCTATTGGCCACCATTGGTATACATAATTCAATGTTTTAGCCAAGGGGGTTAATGTATACTTTAGACCAATCAACTTGGTCTCTATTTCACGATAAATGGATACAGGTATAGTGGCATAAGGTGTGAAATCGGCAAAATTGAAAAGAACTTCGCTTATTCTTCCTGTTTCAGAGTCAGTACAAGTAATTATGATCAGTTCGAATCCTTTCATCTTTCCTTTATAGTCAGCAAAAGCATTATTAACGATCACTTTGAAAATGGAATCATTATAAGCCTCATTCTTATCTTTAACATATAAGGGACTATAGTTTTCTGGAGTTACATAAAATGGGGTATTTGTGCCTTTCTTCATTTGTTTTATGTATGTCCATTTATTATTCTTGTTATACAAATTTATATCCCCGCTCTCAGTATCTACATCGCATTGATAGATGTATCCCTGCTCGTTAAAAGTTTTAGTTGTTGTATAATAATTTGTTTGAGCAATAGCCAATGAAACATTATACAATAGGCTGATTAATATAAATATATTTTTCATATTTCTTTGTTTATTATTGATACAAACTTCTTAAATTGTTGAAATTATCTAATCCTTTTCTGCTATTAAGCCAAGGATAATCAATATTATCATACCCCACGTCTCTGAAGTCACTTATAATTTTAGGAATTATTTTTTGCAATTTTCCAGCAGTTATCCCTGGTCGTAAATTGCCAAACTCATCGATATATCTTACCAAAAGACGTGTTGCATTCCATCTAGAGTCATTCTTGCTTTTTTCGTACCACCAAGTCCTTTCGCTTGCCTCCAAACTATTTATATATATTTGCTGAATGAGATGTGCTTCGAATTCTCGATTCAACTGCGTTGCATTCCATGTTTCTTGCTCTGTATATGATTGGAGAGCATGAACCATCTCATGCAAAAGAGCACTGCTAGTTATATCCATTCTCATTTTAATACCTCCTAAACCAGGATCGAAATTACTATTCATATTGTCACTAATAAATTGAATAATCAAAGTTTTTCCCTTGAGTGCTTCTTGTAATTTGTGATATAAAGCTTCACCAATCTTGGTCTTAGTCATTTTATTAAGTAGATTCTCAATTGTTTTCCAGCTATTATCTGTCATATTGGAATTACGAAATATCGCTTTTGCTTTAGGAGCCACTGGTTGATACCCTCCTCCAACGCCACCACCGCCATCTACTTCTGGAGGGAACCATGTATGGGCATTACCATCTTTATCATAGTATATGTTGTTGCATACTAATTTGGTTTCATATTTTGTTCGAGTACGGCATTCGATACCGAAGCCGATTCCGTATTCAGGATCTTCGTAAATAAATGGTGTACATTCATCATATTCTACAAAAACACTTTCATAATGACATTCTGAACTTTCGCTACGTGTATCTGCATTAGCTTGCATTTCTAGTCCTTTTTCTGTCCCCTGGCTGATTGTAGCTACAATCTTTCCATCTTTGTATTGCCAGCCGTTGACCAAACCACCTTCCGGTTCATAAAAGTAAACGCTACCACTAAGATCGGGAGCCCGGTACAGGTAACTATTGTCTTCAAAATGTTTTGCTTTCATAAGATAGTCATAAGTACCTACGATATGCATCACAAAATTGATGATTTCCCCTGTTTCCAGATTCTTGATGATCACCATTCGGGAGATGTTTCGTATCTTTCCGCGCTCTGTGTCCTTATATTTTTCCATAGTTTCACGATCCATTAAAACTGCACCTCCTCTTGTCAATAGAGGGACTTCCACTACTTCAAACTTTCCTTTTCGATTTTCGTAGCCTTTCTTCCAATGCAGCTTAGTCATTAACTCGAAATGGGTAACAACAGAGCGGGTAGTAACTACAGGTGTCTGACGAGCCTCGTACCAACTCCGTGCTACATCTATACTCAGCTCACGGTTTTTACCTTTAATAACTTTCCCTGTCGTTTCCTGTGAGTCCAGATCTGTTTCGTCCTGTAAGCAGGAATACAGCATCAGACCAAAGGCAAGAAGTCCGACAAGGTAACAAACAGGTCGTTTGATTTTTTTTGTTTTCATGTTCTTAGATTCTAGTGAATAATTATTGTAGCTGATCTTCGAAAATCCTTCGTAATTCTCTATGCATTTCATAGGTTTCAAAACCGTATACTTTTACTTTTTCAGTAAGCACTTCATTGGCAAGTCGGTTTGCTTCAGAGATACGCTTTTGCTGATAGTACATGAGAGCTAACTTGTATCGTGCTTTCTGTCGGGAGGGTACCATAAAGTGAGCTGCCCAATAAGCTGTTTCAGCCTCTTTTATTTTGTCTGTACGTTGTAGAGCGTCGCCTTTAAGAATATAGGTATGTGTGCTTGGATATAATTGTTCCCAATAAGTGATCTTATCCAGTAAGATGCTGTCTCTCTGTGATTTGTAAAGAGTATGACAATAGTATGGCCAAAATATTGTTTCATTCTTCATTGCTGTTTCCAGCTGTGAAAGGCTCGTTATAATTTCTTCCGGTGATTGGCTGGAAGTACGATGGGATATTTGATATAACTCCCGGTGGCATTGAAATATTTTTATTAGTAGAGCTCCCTGTCCTGCTATGACAAGGAAAATGACTGCTTTCAGAAATATATATTTGTGAGGAAGTTGTTTAATTACACATTCTCTTTGTCTGTTGGACATTTCTGCCAGTGCTATAGTCATAACAGCCAGAATCGGGAAAGTCTGATCGGGATAAGAAAATAATCCACAGACAAGTCCGGCTATGTATATCGCCTGGGCGGATAAAGATTGTATCTCGCTTTTCTTATACGAGAAAATGCAATATAATATTCCAATATAAAGTAGCAATCCTGCAACTCCATATTCTACTGTCCAGCGTAAAGGTTCGTTGTAGACATAGTGGTTATTATCTGCTAACTGTTTTTCATATATGTTTCCTTCTTTTTTCAGATATTCACCTTGATAATGCATATAGTTGGCAGTAAAGCCATGAGGACCAAAGCCGGTAAAAGGCTTCTCTTTTATCATTTGTGCGGTAACTTTCCAGATCAGTATTCTTCCATCAGCTGAGGCCGGTTTGAACTGATATAGCAAGCACGAGAGTAGCGCAATTGTAATCAAGGTTGATATACCCCATCGAAAAGAGATTGAAAAGCGACAATAAATGGAATAGCTGATGATAGCCAATACTGCTATCCAGGCAGAACGACAGTGAGTAAGCCACAATATGGGCAGAGCTACAATACATGTAAGAAAACTTACTAAATAAGTATATTTATGGATGGTATCTGACTTGAAATGAGATAATACCACAATAGGAGCACTCAGTAACAAGCATAATATTCCGGCATAAATCGTAGGGTTTCCATAAGGACCTGTTAAATCAAAATGAGGATGATGGGAGGGAAGTATATGCAGTATTTGCATATAACCGATCATTGACAGAACTAAAATAGTTATGAGAATGATAGTATATAAGAGAGTGCCATTTAATCCTCCTGTCTGACGTATGCTCCAATATAGTATGATCAGAGCAAAACGGGCTAATCCGAGAAGGTTAGAGTTAGGAGGATAAAAGTATATGCTCCCTACCGCTATTAGAATGACTAACAAGTCTATAATAGTTAGTCGTTGAATGAATGGCTTAGTGGGATAGAAAGCTGCAATACCTATTACTGTCGCCAGGAACGTACAGGTAAACAAGAATGATTGATGAGGAACATCAGGTATTTCTTTGATCGGATGGAATAGCAAGCCTAATAAAAGGAAGCCGATAAGTAAGGATACTATATTTTTTCTGGTTACTGCCATCTTTGTTTTTAGGCTTAATTTTCATCATATTATATCAAATACTTCCTAACAATGGAATTGGTGTCAATAAAGCGAAAAGAGGAGACTATGTAAACCTCCTCTTTTCTTTAGAAGTTCCTAAAAACCTTGGCTCCTACCTTAAAACCTATTTATCTAACTTGGTTATTTTTACCCAGTCAATTTCCATGATGGCAGGTAAGTTGGCATCATCGATAGGACCTGCCCATGAGCCCGGTCTGTCTCCTCCTAATCCCATGTTCAGGATGAGATAGAATGAAGAATCTTTTGTGAACGGCCATTGCTTCATTTCTGCTTCATTCTCCAGTTTCAGGTTTGAGTAAGAGAAAGTCTCCTGTCCATTGACGAAGAAAGTCAGTTTGTCTTCGCTCCATTCTAAAGCGTAGATGTTCCAATCCTGATAATTGCAAGTTACTTGTGCGGTGTTGGACGGATCTTTGATGTTCAAATCATACGTGTAGTGAGTATGTATCGTATGATGGATCGCGGATTCCTGTTTCACATGTTCCATGATATCGATTTCTCCGCAATTCGGCCATCCGTCATAGATATATTTCTTCGGCATCATCCAGATAGCGGGGAATGCGCCATTGGGGTAACTGGTGATTTTGGCTTTTACTTCCACCCGTCCGAAGGTGAAGTCAAACTTACCTTGCGTTTCGATACCGCCGGCTTTGTATTCATCACCTATTTTTTCGGCTTTCAGTATAAGTCTGCCGTCTTTTACGTAAGCCTGGTCATAACTTTCGGACATTTCGTCGTTCCAGTCGGAGCCTGCTTTCTGGCAGAGTACCCATTTGGTCGGGTCCGGATTGCCGTCCACATCGAACTCGTCCATGAAGAGAACGTCCTTCATGGTGTCGTCAAACTTGGTCAGTACGATAGTATAGGTCGTTGTTTGATTGTCTTCGGTGGTGACGGTCACTGTCTGCTCTTTTTTCCAGTTGTGTACAAATGTTGCCGGGTCCGGTGAGATGGTGGCTCCATCGCTCATTAGCGTATAGTCTACGCCGGTGATGGTATTGGCATCCTCGATCGTACCGATTTCCACTCTGTGGGTTGTCTGGTCTATCTTCCCATGATAATAGGAAGTCGTATTCGCTGACACATTATTTACTGCTACGGCAAAATCAGTGAGCGGATATTTCTTTTCCGGAGTGATGTAATTGGTCTCATCATCCGAACAGGCAGCAGTGGAAAATCCGATGATTGCCATGTTCAGTATAAGTAATATTTTTCTTTTCATCATACTCTTTTCTTTTTATTGATTTTTGAGTTTGTTAGAAGCGATTGCCTGATTGGGGGAGTTCAGGCAATCACTATCCTTAGAGAATTAGTCTCCCCATACTAGTGGAGCGATGTATTCCCATTTAGTCAGTGTGGCACTGCCGCCAGAAATTGTCATCGAGAAATTACCACCATCTTTGGTATCCGAGAATGGTACTTTGTAAGTATCACTTGTACCATTAGCGTCTATCACACCGTCGCTGGTTGCTTTTCCTATGACTGTACCGTTGAGAATCCATTCCGAGTAAATCCATGATTGAGTTGGATCATTGGCATCTATAGCTTCGCGTATCTCGAATGATAATACGTTTGGCTTGCTGGTATCTACATCACGGCCGCTGTTCTCATTGTATACGTCACCGTTCCACGGTCTTGTACTTAATTGAGTCCGTTTGCTCAGAATATGGAAGCGAAGTTCTACGTCTCCTCCGTCAAATGCTTTTCCGCTCCAAGAGAAGAAAGTAGTCAGACTGGCGTCGCCAAGCGGTTCCCAATAGAAGCTGTAATGACCCGGCATTAAACCACCCGGTCCGTAGTAAGCACCGCTGATGGATCTGTTTACTTCAGTAACCACAGGTCTTTGTGGATTCGCTTGTTTAATCTTGATTGTCTTCATAAGCGGAGTAGCGCCTTCGGCAGCTTTGGTGCTCAGTACGATAATTCCGGTACGGACAGAAGAGCCTTCGTGTGCGTCTACGTTAATCACGATGTCGGCAGAACCGTCGAATGAAGTCTTTTCGAAGTGATACCAGGTATCATCCGCTTCGTTTTCTTTGGATACTTCCCATTCTGCATTCGATTCTACGTGGATGGTGAGTTGCTGAGCCTGTTCATACATAGCAAACCACTTACCGTTTTCCGGTGTATCTGGTGTCAGCAATACACCGTCTTGTATACATTGTACTTCTCTGGCTATTTTCCCGTGTCGGTCATAGATGGTTACAATACCGGTACGTTGTTCGCCTGTATTCGGTGAAGCGGTGACAGTAATTTCTCCGTTCATTTCGCCCGATGCTCCGGATTGGATGGAGAGCCAAACATCACCGTCTGTTACTTTAGCAGTCCATTTCTGATTGCTGAGTACGCTGAATGTTTCGCTGTTTCCTTCCTGGTCGATCATATCCACGCCTTCTACATTCAGGTAAGCAGTACCTTTCTGGGTCAGAACGAATCTTTTTCCGGTCCAGTAGTCACTTTTAATGTTGAGCGTGTCTATACGGTCGTCCAATTCAGTGTTTTCTTTGCAGGTAACAGTTACGGTGTAGGTCTCACCTGCCTCACCTGTACTGGGTGAGATGGTGTACCAATCATATTTTCCGAATACTTCCCACGGGTCAGTTGACTTGACCTGGAAGGAGACTGGTTCCGGATTTTTCGCTTCAACCAGATAGGAGTCTTCTACTCTATAGCGCAGGTCTACCCATTTCTCTGCTTCACTGTCATCGCAGCCCTGCAATAAAGAGAATGCAGGTAGCAATGTAGCGAGAGAAATGCCTGTAATTATTGATTTTCTGATATTTAATCTCATACTCTTGAATTTTAGGGTTCGGTTATTATTCTACTGGTTCCCATGTGATAGACTTCACGGTGAAATTGGAAGCTTTATTTGTGGTATGCATCCTGAAGTATACAGGTGCTCCCGGTTCGGTTGCATAAGGATCGGTTATGTTATTATCTAATACGGCAACCTCAACACCATCAATAATCAGTTTAAGAACTAATGCATTCGAATCTTCTTCTTTGTTGACAACAAGGAATTCAATCTTCTTCACTACATTCGTTTGTTCCGATGTCCAGGTAAATGTTTTCTGAGTCCAGTTTAAGCCTGAACCTCCACAAGTGAAGTTACTTTCTTTATTTGCGTAGAAATGCAAATGGAAGTTTGTATTTCCTGAGTTGGGCCACATATTAAACTCAATCCAATCTTCTCCGGTTAAATTGATAGATTCGAAATCGAATGCGAGACGTCCTTTTTTGAATAAATAGTTGGTGACTATTCCACTGCCATAGAGTGTCATGTAACCGGTTTCCTCATCCACAACATAGTTATCTGCTCCTCCTTCTTTCCAGAAAGCAGTACCCTGACTGATGTCGAACGTAATGCCGTCAAATCCGTCGATGACTTCTTTGGTCTTCATAATGATGTGGCCGACACGGTTTACCATCAGATTATTAGTCGTTGTTGTCGTTATTTTCAACTCTGTTTCACTCAGTGCCTCAGCTTTCAGCCAACTCTGATATTCCTTAGGAACTTCAACTTTCCATTCTTTGTTTGCGCGAATCAGTACAGTCTTTTCCATACCACTGCCTGTTCCGGGCATGCTGATTGTTGTACTTTCGGGATCTTCTTCCAGTTCAATGATCACTCCATTTTGAGTAATGGTAAAGGTGTATTCTTCAAACTCAGTTTTTATAGTCAGCGTGCCTGCTCTCTTGGCGCCTGCATTGGCGGGCAGCGTCACAGTTACGGTTTCTGCTATGGCATCTTCATTACCTGTACCGGATGTTTTGTCGATATTGGAAAGGAAAGCGGTGGAAGGAATGATTTCCCAAGCTTTGTTGGAAGCAATGGTAAAGGTGATGCTGCCGCCTTCTGTCGGTACCAGTTCATCGTAAGGAACCACCACCAGGTCTTCTTTCGAAGCCTGCTCGATAGTAACTACCTTGGTGCCTTCAACGCCTTCTGCCTTGATAGTCAGTTTGGCTGTACGTGCTTTCTTTCCTGTATTGTTTTCCATTGTCACCACAATCTCCGACACAAGTGAGCTGGCTGCACTCATCGAAGGAGTCGGCTTGCACCACTGCTGGTCACTTTCGATCGTCCAGGGAGTGTTGGAGCTGATGTTGAACACTACATTGCTTGGAGAAGTTGCCAAAGCAGTATAAGACTCCAGAGCATCTATCTGGATATTGAGAGGACCTTCCGGCTGTGAGTCGATGTCGAACTCCTGGCATGCTACAAAACTGAATGTGCACAGTGCAAGAATCAGTTGCATTAACGTGTTGCTATATAACTTTTTCATATATCTTTTAAATATTAGATTAGACAATTAATTACCATCCTGTGTTTTGAGGATTTAAGTTTGTATTCTTGTATAGTTCGCTTTGAGGGATCGGATACAGATACATGCAATCTCTCCAGTTACGGGTTTCGTAAAGGTTCTTGTAGAAGTTGAACGTACCGTCCGCCTGCTTCTCGATCTTTACTCCGTATAGTTCCCGCTGGGTAGTATCGGCAATCTTCCATCTCCGTACATCCCAGAAACGATGATCTTCGAAAGCAAACTCTACACGCCATTCATTGTACAGGCGTTCCATGAATTCATCTTTTCCCATGGAAGGAATCAACGGCATATCGGCATTCTTTCTCACTTCATTGATAGCCCACAGAGCAGAATACTTATAAGTCTCATCTGTGTAATTGACATCATTGAAAGCGTTGACCATAGATTCCGCATACGTTAGTAATGTTTCCGCATAGCGGTAAATCACCCAATGATGCTTGCTGACAGCTTCTTTACCCGGTTCAAAGCTAGTAGCTTCCTGAATGTACTTGCGCAGGAAGTATCCTGTCGGTGAACCGCCTTGTGATACGATTCCGTCGTCGGCGCCACCTTTGAAGGTTTCAATGGTGTAGTCTTTAAACGACATTCCGTTGGCAAGAATAGCGCGGTAGAAACGTTTGTCACGATTCTCATAAGGTGATTGCGGGTCAAATGCAGGGTCTTCGCAAACCCATCCTGTGTTTTCTAGGGTTACTTTGTAACCGTTGACTGTCTCGAATGCGTCCACAAGGTTTTGTGATGGGTAATTGCTGTATGGGATAAGACTGGAAGTGCGTGTTCCCGCAGTCATGCGAAGCGGGAGATTAAACATTTCGAAGTCCGAGTCATCACCATTGATCCTCATCAGTACAACTTCTTTTGAGTCGAGGTTGTTGGCACTCTCCTGGGGGTCGAGAGAGTAAAGCCCTGTGTTGATAATATCTATTGCTGCTTTGGCAGACTTTTTCCACAATTCGGTATCCATAGAAGGATTATGTAGCTTACTGGCAGCATATAGCAGTGCTTTTGACTTTACTGCCATTGCAAAGCCTTTGGTCACTCTGCCGATTTCTGCTCCCGGTTCGTTTACATAGCTGTCCGGCAAGTTATTGGCAGCGTCGTCGCATTCACTGACAATGAAGCTGATAACTTCGCTGAATGGTGTCTTGCCGATTGTATTGGCTTCCTCTTCAGTCAGTACTTCCAATGGCATGGCGATGTCACCGTAGCGGCGTGCCAGTTCAAAGAAGTAGTGTGCCCGCAGCACTCTGGCTTCGTAAGGGAAATATTTCAGCTGCTTCATCCAGTTTGTATATTGTCCGTCGTGCTCGTAGCGTGTGAAGTCCACTTGGGCAATCTCTGCTATAAAGCTGTTGGCAGCACGTATACCGCGATACAGGGTCCATGAATCGTCATAAGTTTTAATAGGCGACCAGTTACCGTTATTGGTATTCTGGATATTATCTGCATAGGCTCCGAATTCGCCGTCATCACTGGCACAGTCGCGCATGGAATATCTGTCTTCGGTGAAAATTCCGCCGGAGGTCGCAAACAGTTGGTAGCCTTGTGGCATGTATGAGTATACGTGGGTAAGCATTGATTTGCTTGTACCGAAATACTTGTACATGTCTTCTTTTGTCTTCAGGTTGTTCGTTTCATCGAAGTCAAGGTAGTTGCACGAAGCAAAGACCAACGAAGACAAAATGGTTAAGAGTATGTATTTGGTTCTCATAATGTTCATTTGTTACTTTGCATTAAAAATTAAGTTTGATACCTGCCCAATAACTTCTTGTCGACGGATAAGCGATGCCAAGTTGTTCCGGATCGGCAAAATGGATATTGTCTAATGAGAACAGATTGGTGCCTTGTACGAATACTTTCAGGTCGGCAAAGCGAGTCTGCGATTTCGGGAAAGTATAAGCTACCAATAGGTTACGCAGTTTCAGGAATGAACCGTCACGGTACCACAGTGAGCTGGCGCGATAGTTATTCAAGTTTTCTTGAGTAGTCAGTCTCGGCATGGTTGCATTGGTCTTATTCTCCGGTGTCCAGCTTATTTCTTCATTCAGGAATGTATTTGAAATGTTGCCATTGCTTACAAGTGGACTATAAAGCGGACTGTTGAGCAATGAAACAGTGACTCCGGTCATTCCCTGGAAATCAGCGGAAAGCTCCAGTCTCTTGTATGAGAAGTTCAGATTGAATCCGAAATAGAAGCGTGGAACAGATGAACCGAACATTTTCACAACGTCTTTCTCGTCGATGCGGTTGTCACCGTTCTGATCTTTGTATTTCACGTCACCGGGAGCTACGTCCGAGAAGGTTTGTTGCGGACTGTTGTTGATTTCCTGCTGGCTGTTGAAGAAGCCGATAGCTTCCAGGCCGTACATCTGTCCGATACGGTTGCCCTTGGTATACAAGTAGTCGTATTCTTGATATGCCTGGTTTACATTGACTACCTCTGTATTCAGATATGACATGCTAGCACCAATACCATAATGGAAATCACCGATCTTATCATTCCAACTCAAAGAAGCATCCACTCCTTTGTATTTATAGATTCCTTCGTTCACCTGACCTACTGTGATACCGATAATACCGGAAGTAGAATTGGCACCTGACACAAGTATATCCGAACGTTTTTCGTAGAAACCTTCTACTGTTGCATTCAAACGATTATCAAAAGCAGCGAGATCAAATCCGAAAGTCGCTTTCTGTGATTTTTCCGCTACCAGGCCGATAACCGGCAGATCGCCTTCACTGCCACCGGACTGTCCTCCGGCATTCACTCCGAAGTTATAACCGGCACCGCCGCTGCCATAAGACTGACGCCATAGTTCGTGGCTCAGATTGCCGTCCCATCCGGACAGACCGTAAGAGGCGCGAATCTTAAAGAGATTGATCGGTGTCACCTTTTCCATAAATGCTTCGTTGGAGACGATCCATGCAGCAGAAACGGCAGGATAGTTCGAGTATTTGTCTCCGTCGGGCAGGTAAGCTGATCCCGAGCGGTTGAATACGGCATTGAGGCTGTAACGGTTGTCGTAAGTATATGTGGCGTTCACCAGCACAGACTGATTCTTCTGAGAGTTGTTTCTGCCGTTTTTGACAACAGACTGCATATCATAAATCAATGCTCCTCCCACCTGATGTTTGCCAAAAGTGCGGTTATAATCCACCTTTGCCTGGAAATCGCTGCGTAGCATCAGTCTTTCGAAAGGTTGTGTATGTCCCAGTGTTTCGGAGTCTGTACCATAAATGGCAGGAGTTGTCACCAGTGTACCATCGCTGGTGATACTTGCATTGCTGTTCATGTAACGATACTCTTTATTGGTGGTTTCATTCATTCCTCCGATATTATCGAAAGAGACGGATGCTTCGGCTGCCAGCCCTTTGGTCAACGCACTTAAATCCTGACGGATGCTCAGGTCGGCGAGTAATGTTCCGTATACGTTACGGATGTGTCCGTAGTCTTTCAACAGAGCTACCGGATTACCGGTTCCGTACACAGAACTACCTCCATAAATGCCATTCTCATAACGAATGGGGAATGCAGCGGATGGAATGCCATAGATTTTGTTGAAAATAGCGCTGCGTCCATAGCGGGTACCTCTGAATTCTTTCAGTCTGCCTACAATGCCGGCTTTCAGCAATGTACTTTCCGTCACTTTTACGTCCAGATTGGTACGCACGGTCAGACGTGTGTCTGTCGGAGTAGTGTCGAAACGTGTATCTTCCGTGTTCTTCTTTAGCATAGAACGATCCCGGTAGTAGTCTACTACCGTGTAAAAACGGAACTTATCACTACCTCCGCTGAAAGACATTTTCAGGTTGTGTGTGAATCCGGTGTCGTTCAGTGTTTCATTCCACCAGTCTACATTCGGATAATCATACGGATAGATCCCTGTCCGGAAAGCATTCAGTTCCTGTGCATTGTAGCGTGCAGGCAGACCGTCTCCGCTTAATGCTGTATTGAGGGAATTCGCGTACGTATAGGCATCTGCAAAGTCCGGAGAGCGGAATTGGGTATTGACACCGAAATTATAGTCCACATTTACCTTCAGGCCATTGCTTATTCCGCGTTTGGTCGTGATCAGTACTACTCCATTCGCACCACGCATACCGTAGAGAGCTGCTGCCGCCGCATCTTTCAGAACGTAGCATGATTCGATTTCCATCGAAGTGATGTCACTGATATCACGTGGGAAACCATCAATTAATACTAGCGGGGCATTTCCGTGTATAGAGAGGGTGGATACGTTATCGGCTGACGAGCCTGTACCCTGATATACATTCAGACCTGCCACTTTTCCATACAAAGCTTTGCTGATATCTATGTACGGGGATTTTTCGAATGCGGAAGCATTGACTCCGTTGATAGAGTAACTGCTGGTCCGGGAAGATACGTTCATCTGGTAGCCGATGCTCAGTGTATCTGCCAGCTGCATTTCCGAAGCAGCTTTGGATGTCTGTGCATTCAGGGATACCGAACCTCCCAGGAGCAGAGTGATTAATATATAATTTATTTTATTCATTGTTCAAACGATATTAGTTAACGTGTCATTTACCAGCCCGGGTTTTGGGTCATTCCATATTGCTTGTTGATTTCCTCCTGAGGAATCGGAGCCAGATACCACTTGGTATCCCAGTTGGTAGCCCAGTAATGGTCTCCCAGTTCGATCTTCTCGAAGGTGAACTCAGTCGGATTGTTCAGGTCGTTACCTCTGCTTCTGAGTCCGTACAACTTCTTCTTGAAGTCGCTCTGACGGTCTCTGCGAACGAGGTCGAACCAGCGTACTTCTTCAAATCCTAATTCGAGTGCTCTTTCTCTCAGTACGGCTTCGAGGAACTGATCGTGATTCATCGTCTTGGAAAGTTCCGGCAGACCTACTCTCTTTCGTACATCGTTTACCATTTTGTAAGCTTCGTCGGTAGGGCGTCCGTTGACTTCGTTGAGTACTTCCGCATATCCCAGCATGATTTCCGCCAGACGGGTGTGTGACCATTGTACCGGACCTTCGCGGTCGTTGTTTTCCTGTAAAATGTACTTCATGATCAGGAATCCGCTACCGTCTTTGTAGTCGGCGTGGTTGATATAAACAGGAGCGGTTGTTCCGTTACAGTAGGTGTCTCCGGGACAAGCTACATTTTCATACAGACGCGGGTCGCGGGTGGGCACCATTTCGCCTTTTGTAAAGAACGGTTGCTTGGAGGGGGACTTCCAGTCGAAATTTGCCGGAAAATCAGTTCCGTCTTCCCACGGAAACATATCTACATAGTTCAATGTAGGGCCGCTGTAATAACGTTGGCCGATAAAGCTGCTGTGAACATCGGAGCCATATCCTTGCCGGGTAGAGATTAATATTTCTGTTCCGCCGCGGTTGTAGTAGGACTGACGATAGGCCAGACGTCTTGCCCGGTGCGTCTCTTCCGTAGGTTGAATCAGTTCGTATTCGTGCCGTTTTTGTAATTCTGTGAAAAAGGCTGCGCCTGCTTCGGCGGCATCTTTCCATCGTTGGTCGCTGTAATTTCCGTAACAGGTATATTCGTCTGCTTCCGGATGCCATTTGGTGTTTGAGTTGAAAGTCGGACTGGCTGCCCATTGCAATACCTTGAACTTTAATGCCATCGCTCCTGCCAGGGTCATACGTCCGTCATCTGCTTTCTCGGCTTTCCAGGCCAGATTGGAGTTGATGGCTTCGTTGAGCAATCCTACGATCTTCTCTACCGTTTCGGCAAAAGTGATACGGGGGAAATTCATTGTCTCGTTTACGTCTACATAGTGGTCCAGCCATGTCACACCGCCTACATATCTCAGCATTTCGAAATAGCAGAGGGAGATCAAAACTTTGGCTTCCGCGATCCGTTCACTTTTCTCGCTGGCTGTCATGTCGGGCACTTTCTCTACGTTCTCGATATATAACCAAGCGTAACGGATGGTGGTCCAGTCAGACTTGCTTCCATAACGGTAAGCAGAATTCTTTGGGACGTTGTTGGCACTGAGTGCTCCGTTGTAATAGAGCTTGACAGGCCCATCACTGATATTGTCACGGAAACTGTAACATAAGTCTGTGATTGATTCAAGTATGTTCACACCCAATTTGTAGTCAGAGCCGGTCGGTAGCCCATAAGGTAATCCGGTATATGCTTTGGTCAGCACCTTTTCGGCATTTATTTTCGAAGAGAACATTTCTTCGGTAGTCGCTCCGGAACTCTCAGGCTGGTCGCCCAGAAATTTATCCCCGAAGCTGATTTCAGAACAGGAGGAGGCTATCAGTACGCAACCCAATGCTATTCCGAGTCCTTTTATTATTCTATTCATACAGTCGTTTTTTAGAAGTTAAGATTTAAACCGAAGCTATATACTTTGATCAGCGGATAATCTCCGAATCGGTTAGGATCACTTTCCGGATCAAGATATTTAAGCGGTGAGAAGGTCAGCAGGTTGTAGCCGCTGAAGTTTAATCCGAGTGAGCTGAGGCCCAGTTTCTTCAGGAATTTCTTTCCGGTGATGGTATAACCGAAGCTCAGGCTCTTCAAGCGGAGATAGGAAGCATCCACCAACCAGAGGGTAGAGGGTTCGGAGTTCCAACTTTCCGATTCTTCCGACGGACGTGGATAAACAGCTCCCAGTTGGTTTTCCGGAGTCCAGCAACCGTCGTAGAAGTAAGTCAGCAAACCACGCTTTCCGGCATTCGTATAAGGGATACGGTATTCGATGTCATACATTCTGTTAACGTTCTTGGAACCCACCCATTGCATGGTGAAGTTGAATCCTTTCCAGTCGAATCCCATGTTCATGCCGAAAACGTATTCCGGACGGGTAGCATAACCTGCTACGCTCTTGTCATTACCGTCCACGATGTGGTCTCCGTTGAGGTCGGCGTACATGGCGTCACCCGGATATACCTTCTGATAAGGCTGAGGCAGTTCCGGCTTTAAGGTCAGTTCGCCGTCGGCTCCGGTGATGAAGTCGCTGTACTGATAGAGACGGATGTAGTTGTATACTCCGGTCTGGCGTCCGGTAGAGCCACCGGTCTGGTTCATATAAGAGAATTGCTTGGGCACTTCGTCCATATAGAGGATTTTGTTGCGTGCGAAAGAGACGTTGGCATCCACATTATAGGTGAAATCCTTTCCGATCTTATCGCGCCAGCCGAGAGAAACTTCGTAACCGTGGTTGTCTACCTTACCAATGTTCAGGTTAGGCAGTGCAGTTGCGATGATGCTTGGGGTCGATTCCGGAGAGATCAGAATGCCTGTGCGGTGTTCGATAAAGTAGTCGAAGGTAGCGGACAGGCGGCTGTTGAAGAACTTAAGATCAATACCGTAGTTCTGCTTGTCGGCTGTTTCCCAGGTTACTGCCGGGTTACCCATACGTGAGATGGCTGCTGCCGATTGGGAAATCGGATTGTCCACACCGAAGCTGTAACTGCCCGATGATCCCCATACGGCAGGCATGTACATAAAGCGTGAGTCTACTCCCTTGTCGTTACCTACACGTCCCCAAGATGCTCTGAGTTTTAGGTAGTCTACGATTTTCTGGTTTTCCATAAACTTCTCGGCAGTTGCGATCCATCCGGCAGAGAAGGAAGGGAATACACCGAAACGTGTGCTGCCCGGAGCAAAGTTCTCCGAACCGTTGTAGCCGACGTTTACGTCGAGCAGATATTTACTTTGATAGGCATAAGTAGCACGTCCTACCAATCCTACGTAGTTACGGGGCAGATAAGTGTAGCTGTCCGGATAATAGTTACGCGACTGATTGTAAAGGAACAGACCGGATATTCTGTGGTCGCCGAATGTACGGTCATAGTTGATACGTCCTTCCAGATACCAGTTCTGTCCGCGTCCGCTGCTTTCCGAGTAAGTGAGCGGAGTATCGCTGCCGCTGGGTACATAGATAAGTGATTTATCGTAGTCGGGATCGGTCTGCGACATCGTACCGTTGGTGTCAAAGTATGATTTGTAGTACACAGTCTGCGCTTCGATGGCGCCTCCCGTACGTACTTTTTCCAGTTTGAATTTATTGTCGTAAGCACCTTTCACGGAAACGCTCAGTCCCGGAGTGATAAAGTCCAGTTTCTGTGTGATGTCCAAATCCAGATTCAATGTCGTGTCATACGTTTGATTGTAACCTTGTCCGTAGAATACGAACATACCGTCACGCATCACTTCTCCCAGCGGAACCATATCTTTAGGAATCAGTGTACGTACTCCGTTGATAAATCCCGGTCCGGCAAACGGATGTGACCAGATCTGTGCGATTACCCAGGGGTTTTGGTCTTCTCCTGTACCCGAAACGACGCTGCGCGGTTCCTGTATCTTACCTAAAACACCACCGACACCGAGTTTCATCGAAGTGGTCTTGGTCAGATTGGCATCGATATTGGCGCGGTAGTTATAGCGGTTGTAACGATAGTTATTGTCGTACATTTGTCCGGGAAGTTCTTTCAGAAGTCCGTTCTGATAAGTATAACCTACTGAGATGAAGTATCGTACATTATCGCTACCGCCGGAGATATTTAGGTTGTTCTGGCTTTGAAGATAGATATTATTAAAAATATACTTCTTCCAGTCCATACTGGGATACATGATGGGGTCTGAGCCGGTGCGATAGGCTTCTACCTGTTCCGGAGTGAAGTATAACTTAGGATTCGTAACGTGGTCCATCTCCTGCTTCATATTCCAGAAGCGTGCAAACTCGTAACTTCCGGTCTGCTCTACCAGTGAGATGGGTTGTTGCAGACCCAGTTTGGTGCTGGCGGAAATCTGCGTTTTGCCTGCTTTACCTCTTCGGGTGGTGATCAATACAACGCCATTAGCACCTCTTACTCCGAATACAGCGGTGGAAGAGGCGTCTTTCAATACTGAAATACTTTCGATTTCGTTCGGGTCGATTTGTGAAAACTCACGTTCTATTCCGTCTACTAAAACCAGGGGCTTGGATTGTGAATCATTTAATGAACCGACACCACGTACGTAGATGGCAGCAGCATCTTTACCAGGCTGTCCGGTAGTCTGTACGGAAGATACACCCGGCAATGCTCCTGCGAGGAGGTTCGTGATACTTGTTGCCGGAGATTTGATCAGCTCTTTGTTGTCAATGGAGGAGACGGCACTGGTAAGCATGCGCTTGTCCTGATTACCGTAGGCGATAGCTACAACTTCCACTTCACCGAGGTTCTGTGCATCTTCTTTTAAGGAAACATTGATGATTGTTCTGTCTCCGACCACGATCTCCTGGGTTACATACCCGATAAAGGAAATGTTCAATACGGATTTTTTGCTTGGGGCGACGATCGTAAAGTTACCGTCAAAGTCTGTGATTGTCCCAATGCTCGTGCCTTTCACAGTCACATTAGCTCCGGGAACGCCTTCTTTGAGTGTTTCATCCGTTACTCTACCCTTAATTGTGATACCTTCCGGGGGCAAGGCATACATCAACGGTATGAATAAAAGAAACGTAACAAGAAAGCAGAATCTTAAATTGAGCGCGTTTCTCATACTGTTTAATTTGATAGGTTAATAATATATTTAGTTTATAGTTAGGTCAACCGGGTTGGGGGTGACTTTTATTCTCTTTATTCTCTCTTCAGTTTCTAAATATATCCTTTGCTTATGTGCAATAAGGTTAACTTCATTTATCTTTTAATGATGATGCAAAATTAGGGGTGATGTGAAAAATGGACGTGCAATATTCACCAAATTAGGTGCACAAATAGCTAGAAACACTATCTGTAACAAATGGGTAGACCTTGATACAAAATTATAGACGGAATGGAAAAGGAGGCTTTGTAAGGAACAATAAAAAAGCCCATCCTGTTATGTTGCACATAGGCAATAACAGGATGGGCATCTGATTGGTTCTTCTCTTTGGAGAATATGTCTTGTCTAGAAGCTGAAGCTTAATCCTCCCAGGAAGTTAAGACCTTCTGTAGGATAGCCCAGATAATACTGGTATTTCTTATTGAGGATATTATTAATCCGGGCATACACGGATACTCCTTTGAACACATTATAGCTGGCTCCGGCATGCAGGTCGCTGACTGCTGCGGCTTTAATGCCTTCTACCTTTGTGCGTCCGATATAATCGTAACCGAGATTGATATTCAGTCCTGTGATCGGGCGGAAGTCTGCGCTGAAATTAATTTCGCAGGCGGGTTTCATATACAGGCTGTATTTTTCTTTCGCATCCCAGTTACGGTAAGTTCCAGCAGCGGACAATGCAATGAGGTCTTTGTATTCATAGCTGATCTTCATACCAGCGTAGAAGTTGTTGGCATTGCTAAATTCCAGATTCAGATATTGATGTGCTGTGACCGGGGACGAGGAATTCCCTTCCTGAGCATCACCAGCAAGTGAGGGATCATAGTTGACAAATGTTTCTTCCTGCACCTCAAAGAAATCGTCTTTCAAATCCTGATAACCGCCATACAGATTAATCCATAATCCGGGATAAGGACTCGCTTTAAATCCTATTGCTGCATTCAGCTGTTCGTACGTATCGAGAATAGGGGCTGCCGGCAAGGCATAAGGACAGATCGTTTCCAGTCTGCGGAAATCGTTGACCAGTTTGCCTCCGGTAGCTTGCGCATAGAGTACGTAGCTGTCGGAGAAGATATACTGTGCTGTTACATCCGGAGACACGCGGAATGATTTACCGCTGCCGAATGAGAGATCTACATTGGCTCCTGCACGCAGATTCCAGCTGTCGCTGCTAAGTTTATAATGCGGATTCAGTGCCAGAGCGGTACGGTTCTCATATACCTGGAGGTCGTCAGCAAGTTTCAGGTCTTTATTGTAGATGAGATTACGCATGTCCAATCCGATGTTGATGCTCTGTTCGTCGCTGATAGCGCCGCTGATCAATCCTTTGGTATGCACTTGTGTTTCTCCGACTTTGTCATTGAAAAAGAAAGTGTTATTGTTCTGACGGTTGTACATCATCAGATTGGTTTCCGCTTCGAACTGTATGGGATAATTTTCATCTGTCGATTTTACTCCCAGATGGAAGTCTCCTGAAGTAAACTTCTGCTTGCCGGGCTGAACCGGAGAAAGGTTGAAATTGCTGAGTCCGAAATTAGCGGCGATGTTGAAATCTACCTTGTTGAACTGGTGGATATAATCGATATTCGCACGGGTACGGTAATAATAAGCGTTCCATTTCGTGTCTGCTTCCGGCATAGTCAGTTTGCCATCCATTCCGTCCATCTGAAAGCGGACGTTCAACTTGTCCCTGTCCGACAGACGGAACAGGTAATTGGCAAGGAGATCCAGATTACCGTAGTTTCCATATCCGGCGCGTATATATCCGGGCTTGCTGCCGGGCTGCACTTCCGTTCCTACATAGGGACGCATTAGGTCGGCAGGAATAGAGGTAGCCGGGAAGAAAGTAGTGGCATATTCCACTTCCTTTTTGCTGACGGTAGGTTCTTCCACTTTGGGCAGCACATTCACTTTGGAAGCATCCAGAATGTCGGGATTATATTCCTGTTCTACGACGACCGTGCGGTTCATGGTCGTATCTTTCGGCTGAGTATTCTGTGCCTGGAGGTTGAACGGCATCAGAAATGCCAGTGTAAAGCCTCCTGCTATATAAAGAGTTCGTTTCATACTTTTCAATCTTTACTTGTTTAGTTTCTTTAGTCTGTCTTCAATCATGCTCTCGATATCGTCATTGCCCTGGTAATTCTGTTGCAGACTCAGCAGATACTGGCGTGCGTCGAGGTCTTTACCCATAGCGACATATACGTCCGACAGGAGGACAAAGCTGCGTGCCAGCCAATAAGCGTGTGGCGTACTCTGTTCGATGTAGTTGAGCAGCTCTTTTTCTGCCGCCGCATATTCTTGGGCATCGTAAAGTGCTTGGGCAACCTGGTATTTAGCTTCGGCACCATAAGAATTGCGGGTATCCTTGGCCAGTTCGCGGAAATCATCCAATGCTTTCTTGTCCGCTTTCTGATTCTTATAAGCCTTCGCACGATAATAAAGAGCTTCGTTTTTCAGTTCCGGACTAAGCTTGGCTTCAGCCAGCACCTCGGTTGCTGCATGAATTGTTTCCACATCGTCTCTCAGCAGGAAGGCACAGCGCAGGATGCCGGTTTCGGCAAGCTGGCGGCGTTCTACATTGGTAGCTTTTTCTTTCAGCATCTTGTAGCTTGCCAGAGCTTCTGCCATCTGTTGCTGGTTGAACTGAACTTCCGCACGCATGATCAGCGCTTCTTCTGCGAATGGATTATTCGGATATTCAAGCAATTTTCCGGAGTGGAGGAGCACCATATCATAATTCTTCTGCTCATTTCCAATTTGGCAGAGGTAATAATGTGCATTCAGGCTAAATGCTCCTTCTGGGAAAGTTTGCAGATATTTATTAAGGCTGCTCTTGGCTTCTTCTGTTCTGCCACGTGCATAAATCTTTTCGGCAGCCGCATACGTAAGTGAGTCCTGTTCGCTGGCGTCAAAGCGGATGTGTCCCGGCATCGCATTGGCTAAAGCCGCAAATTCATCGATACGGTTCAAATCTACATAAATAGATTTCATATCGCGCATTGCCAGGCGGGCTTCTTCGCTGCCCGGATATTTCTCAATCACTTGTTTGTACGCATTGATTGCCTGGTCGAAGTTGCCGTTCTGATAATACAGCAAACCGATTTCAGCCGCAGCTTTCCGGCTGACGGGGCTTTCGGGATATTTCTCCAGCAATTCCTTGAAAGAGGTAATAGCTTGACCGTTGTTATCCATCAGTACATAAGAACGTCCTTTCTCGTAGATGGCATTCACTGCGTATGGAGAAGAAGGATATTTGCCGACCAGTCTGTTCAGAAGAGTGATCTTACCGGTATAGTCTTTCTGTAAACCGGATACCAGTGCCAGCTGATAGAATGAGTAATCGCCGGAAGGAGTATTCATTTGTTCGGCTTGCGAGTAGTAGTGCTTGGCTTCTTCAAAGTTGCGCACATTCAGATGACAGTCTCCGATACGGTTGTAGGCATCTGCAAGCGCTGTTCTGTTTTCGCCTTTTTCCAGTTGAATATACTTTTGGAAGTAATTGCTTGCCTGTGTATAGTCCTTACGATGGAAAGCAATGTATCCTAGGTTGTAGTTGGCGAGCGCATACATTTCATTATTGGGTTGCGTGGTCAGTTGCAGATAAGCGTTGAAATCGCGGGCGGCTTCCATCATCCGGTTGAGGCGGTAGTAAGATTCTCCGCACCAGTAATAAGCGTCCGCCTTTGTCTGGCGGTTGTACTGCCCGATGGCGATGGACTGGTTCAGATATTGGAGAGCCTGTTCAAAATTGGCATTGGCAAATGACTGTGTACCCAGTTGGAAGAGAATCTTTTGTTTGGCTTCCATGATCTGTGCACTCGGCTTGGCGATCCGTTCGATTGACTTTAAAGCAGCTTCGTAGCTGCGGGTATTCATATAAACTTCTACCAGATAGTTGCTTACTTTCTCGGCATACGGAGAAGTCGGGAATTCATTGAGGAATTTTTCAAAAGCAGTAACCGATTCACCGAAAGCGGAGTAGGACGTTTCGTGCAGGCAAAGTGCGTAGTTGTAAGCGGCCTGTTCCTTAATCTGCAGGTTGGCGTTGGAGGCGGCTGCCTGTTCGAACGCCATACGTGCCTTGTTTTTTTCTGCCAGTTGCAGGTAAGAGAGTCCCATGTGCAGGTAAGCATTCTGTGTCAGTGCGTCGTTGGCGGTTGTCACTTGTCCCAGCATTTCGGCTGCTTTGGAGTAGACTTTTGTCTGGTAATAGGAGAGTCCCAGCATATAAAGTGCATCCCGGCGGGGAGCGGAATGATCTCTGTCCAGATAGCCAGTGAATGCTTCCACTGCCTGGTGATATTGTCCGAAATGGTAGTAAGCGTCTCCCAGAATGCGGTACATCTCGGCAGCGTGCTCGTTGTTCGGATAGGCCGACAGGTAGTTTTGTGCTACGATCTGCGCCTTATCATAGTTCTTTTTGATAGCATAGATTTCTGCTATGTAGTAAGGTACGAGTTCTTTGTACTTCGGGTCGTCCTGCAAAGGAAGGAAGTCTTTCAACGCTTCATCATAACGCTTCTGAGTGTAGCGGATATAAGCGAGATAGTAACTACAGTCCTTTGCATATTTGGGGCTGCTGGCACGTAACGTTTCGAACCAGATGGCGGCTTCTTTCAGATTATCAGTCTTCATGTAGCAGGTTGCCAGTTGGTAGGTGCGGTCGTCGCGTTCTTCATTTCCCAGCAGATCGAGCCGGGTAGAATTGAAGAGTGCCAGGGCCTCATCATATTTCCCTTCGTAGAAGTAGCAGGAAGCCAGCAGTGAATAGATTCGGTTGGCGTAGGGAGTATCCGGATAACGGTCGAGGTACTTGCGCAGTAACTCGATGCGGTTTTTGTCTTTCAGTTCATAAGCTGAACTGACTAACATATATTCTGCGTCCTGAAGGAGACTTGCTGTTGGCTTTTGCTTTACAAATGCTTTCAATGCAGGTATGGCAGCTGCATAATTTTTTTCCTGGAAAAGCTCTTTCCCTTCTTTATAAAGGTTGACAGGAGAGGTTATCTTTTCGCTTGTCTGTGCGGAGATGGCAATTGGTGCACAACACAACAAGGTGCAGATAATTCGTGATATTCTTTTCTTCATAATCTAGTGTTTTGACAAAAATACGACTATATCTTCCAACGAAAACCCTTTGAAAGTTATTTTATAATCATTTAAATCTTTATGTAAATTATCTCTCATCCATTTTGAATCCGAAATACTTATTCTTTTGGGACTCTTTTTCATCTTCCTGATGAGAGTAATTAAGTCTGATGTTGAATTTCATGTGATTGTTGTTTTATAATTAATGGCGGTTACAAAGATAATACGAATCTTAGTATTTTCCTCATTTAAAACGTTTTCTGATACCCAAAAGTTTAGTGTCCCTTTTAGTTAACTGTGTTGAGCCAGAAACTGTACAAGTCCCCGCCGAATGGAATCCAGCCCGAAATCTTCCGGACGTATCTCTGATAATGGCAGGAAGAAAGAATCTGCCACGTCATCCATTGCCGAGAAATGGCTCATGTCTTTTACGGTACAGAGAAAGAACATATCGAGCGTATGAACGGGAAAGCCGGAATAGATATAAATGTTCGGCAGGGAGAACTGATAGGTCGCTTTTTCTACCTTCAATCCTGTTTCCTCCCATACTTCCCTGCTTACCCCTTCTTCTCCCGTTTCGTTCATGTCGATAAATCCTCCGGGAAGGTCGAGTGTCCCTTTGGCCGGTTCTTTGGCACGGCGACAGACCAGCAGTTCCTTCTTTTCATTCAGAATCAGTGCCACGGTAGCGGAAGACGGATTGAAATAATAAACAAAGCCGCAGGCTGTGCATTTCTTAGACTTCTCGTTGTTCACTTCGAAGTGCGGAGAACCGCATTCGGGACAGTACAGGAATTGGGCAAGAGGATGTTTCATCATAACTGATTTTGTATAATAGATTGTTTGCCGACAAAAATATAAAATCTTTTCTTCAGATATGGAATAATGTGATTACAAAATGCTAAATACCCCGTCTTATTAGTATCATTAATAACAATCATATACAAATTAAAAGAATCAGACTATGAATAACAAAATGAATATTCCTTTATCAGGAATTATTCCTCCGTTGGTAACTCCCTTGTTAGACGATGATGTGTTGGATGTGGAAGGTTTGCAAAGATTGATCGAACATCTGATAGCAGGGGGAGTACATGCTCTTTTTGTGTTGGGAACTACCGGTGAATCACAGAGCCTCAGTTATAAATTGAGGGTAGAAATGATTAAAAATACCTGCCGCATAGCGAAGGGACGGTTGCCGGTATTGGTATGTATTTCCGATACTTCGATTGTGGAGAGTGTGAACCTTGCCTGCCTTGCGGCAGATCATGGAGCCGATGCCGTCGTTTCTGCTCCTCCCTACTACTTTGCGACAGGTCAGCCCGAACTGATCGAGTTTTATGAGCATCTGCTGCCTCAGTTGCCGTTACCCTTGTTTCTGTATAATATGCCGACCCATACAAAGGTAAGCTTTGCACCGGCTACGATTCGGCGGATAGCGGAGAATCCCGGCGTGATCGGTTTTAAAGACAGTTCGGCAAATACGGTTTATTTCCAGTCGGTGATGTATGCCATGAAAGATAATCCGGATTTCTCGATGCTGGTGGGACCGGAAGAAATTATGGCGGAATCCGTACTGCTGGGGGCTCATGGCGGCGTAAACGGTGGTGCGAATATGTTCCCCGAATTGTATGTGAGCTTATACAACGCTGCGAAGAATGCAGATATGGAAGAAGTGAGACGTTTGCAGGAAAAAGTAATGCAAATCAGTGCTACGATATATACGGTAGGGCAACATGGGTCCAGTTACCTGAAAGGTCTGAAATGTGCTCTCAGTCTACTCGGAATATGCAGCGATTATGTGGCTGCGCCTTTCCATAAGTTCGAACAACGGGAAAGAGGAAAAATATGGAAGGCACTTCAAAATTTGGGAGTTGATGTAGTGCTCAGGTAATTAATTAAGAAAAAATGAACGGCTATGTCTATTCTCGACATTATTATCTTTTTATTCTTCACGGGGGGAGTTGTTGTCTTCGGCTGCTCTTTCTTCAACAAGAAACGTTCGTCGGAGGAATTTACTTCGGCAGGACGTTCCCTTCCGGGTTGGGTTGTGGGAATGTCTATTTTCGCAACGTATGTAAGTAGTATCAGTTATCTGGCTTATCCGGGCAAGGCCTATATGTCCGATTGGAATGCTTTTGTATTCAGCTTGTCCATTCCGATAGCCTCGTATTTTGCTGCTAAATACTTTGTACCCTTTTATCGTTCTATCGGAAGCGTATCGGCTTACAGCTTTCTGGAAGAACGCTTTGGACCCTGGGCGCGTGTATATGCGTCATCGTGTTATCTTTTGACGCAGGTTGCCCGGATGGGGTCTATTCTGTATCTGCTCGCGTTGCCTATGAATGCCCTGCTGGGATGGGATATCAAGATGATTATCGCAGTAACCAGCGTTGCCATTATTGCCTATTCAATGCTGGGTGGTCTGAAAGCTGTAATATGGACGGAGGCGATTCAGGGATTTATTCTGATTGGTGGTGCGGTTGTTTGTCTTTGTGTGCTGATGTTTAAGATGCCCGAAGAGCCTGCGCAGGTATTTCAGATAGCCGTTACTGACCAGGAATTCAGTTTGGGAAGTTTCGGCAGCAGCTTGACCGAGTCTACTTTTTGGGTATGCCTTATTTACGGTATATTTATCAATCTACAGAATTATGGTATCGATCAGAACTACGTACAGCGTTATCTGACGGCAAAAAGTGATAAACAGGCTAAGTTTTCCGCTCTCTTCGGAGGTTATTTATTTATTCCGGTTTCTGCGGTATTCTTTATGATAGGTACGGCATTGTATGCATATTACAAGACGTTTCCGGAACTGCTTCCGGCAGGGGTCGAGGGGGATGCGGTCTTTCCCTATTTTATTGTACATGCGCTTCCGACCGGACTTACCGGATTATTGATCGCCTCCATTTTTGCGGCGGGAATGAGTACGGTGGCTACAAGCATTACAAGTTCGGCTACCATCATTCTGACGGACTATTATGCCCGTTATATAAATAAGAAACCGACAGAAAAACAATCAGTGAGAGCCTTGTATGTTTCGAATGTACTGATCGGAATCATCGGTATTTTCGTAGCGCTGGCATTTCTGAATGTAGAGAGTGCGCTGGATGCCTGGTGGGCTTTGTCCTCCATCTTCAGCGGTGGTATGCTGGGACTCTTCCTGTTGGGGTATATTTCAAAGAAGGCGCGGAATGTTGACGCCGTTTTGGGAGTGATCTGTGGAATTATCGTTGTCGTCTGGATGAGCTTGTCTCCTATCTTCTTTAAGGATGGTTTCATGAGCGAATATGCAAGCCCGTTTCATGCTAACCTGACCATTGTCTTCGGAACCATCGTTATCTTTCTGGCAGGCTTTCTCAGTATGCGTTTGCTGAAAACAAAGAAGTAGAAGAAGGCAGCTTCACTGACAGGCATATTGGTTTCATCTATTATCCGATAGAATTATTCGATTGGACTTTTTTTGCAAAGGCGGGGTTTCCGCCTTTATCTTTGCATCAGAAACAAAAAACAAAACGATGTTTCTGACGTTATAAGTCAAATCAATTAATAACAATAAAAGCAATAAAGAGTATGGAACCAATTTTAAATTCTCAACTTCCTGAATTCAGTGTTCAGGCTTTTCAAAACGGAGCTTTCAAGACAGTAACCAACAACGACCTGAAAGGTAAATGGGCAATCCTTTTCTTCTACCCTGCAGACTTTACATTTGTATGTCCGACAGAATTGGTAGATATGGCTGACAAATATGCTCAGTTCCAGGAAATGGGTGTGGAAATCTACTCGGTAAGTACTGACTCGCATTTCGTACACAAAGCCTGGCATGATGCTTCCGAAAGTATCCGTAAGATCAAATACCCGATGCTGGCAGACCCGACAGGCGCTTTGAGCCGTGCACTGGGTGTATATATCGAAGAAGAAGGTATGGCTTACCGCGGTACATTCGTAGTAAACCCGGAAGGAAAGATTAAAGTGGTGGAACTGAATGATAACAATATTGGTCGTGACGCCAGCGAATTGCTTCGCAAAGTAGAAGCCGCACAGTTTGTGGCTACTCACGACGGAGAAGTTTGCCCGGCTAAATGGAAGAAGGGCGAATCTACTCTGAAGCCAAGCATTGACCTTGTCGGTAAGATTTGATAGATCTTGATAATGTGTGTGAAGGGCCGGTAACGGAGACGCTGCCGGCCCTTCTTTTAAAAGAATGAAAGGAGAAAGAGAGATGTTAGAACCTGCATTAAAAGAACAACTGAAGGGTATTTTTGCCGGATTGGAGGCTGACTTTACCTTTGATATATCCGTATCAGCCAGTCATGAAAGCCGTGCCGAATTGCTGGAATTGCTGAGCGATGTAGCCGAATGTTCCGATCACATCACTTGTATGGTAAATGAAGGAAGCGGACTTAAATTTACGATAGGAAAGAATGGTAAACCTACAGGAATTACTTTCCGTGCTATCCCCAACGGACATGAGTTTACTTCTTTATTACTCGCCATCCTGAATCTGGACGGTAAGGGAAAGAATTTTCCGGATGAGGCTGTCTGCAACCGTGTGAAAGCCTTGAAGGGTCCGATACACTTAGTGACCTATGTCTCACTGACTTGCACCAACTGTCCGGATGTAGTTCAGGCATTGAATGCAATGACCACACTGAATCCTTCCATTACTCATGAAATGGTTGACGGTGCACTGTATCAGGATGAAGTGGATGCCTTGAAGATACAAGGCGTGCCTTCTGTATTTGCCGATGGGAAACTGCTTCATGTAGGTCGTGGCGAATTTGGCGAATTGCTTGCTAAACTGGAAGCGCAATACGGTATTGATGAAACCAAGGTGGAGACGGAAGTGAAGGAATACGATGTTATCGTAGCCGGTGGCGGTCCTGCCGGAGTATCAGCAGCCATCTATTCTGCCCGTAAAGGCTTGCGCGTGGCGATTGTTGCCGAGCGTGTCGGCGGACAGGTGAAAGAGACGGTAGGCATTGAGAATCTGATTTCGGTTCCCGAAACAACAGGAAGCGAACTTGCCGATAATCTGAAAACGCATCTTCTGCGTTATCCTGTTGATTTGTTGGAACAGCGTAAGATAGAAAAGGTAGAACTTGCCGGAAAAGATAAACTGGTAACTACTTTCGTAGGAGAGAAATTCATTGCTCCTGCATTGATTATCGCTACAGGTGCAAGCTGGCGAAAACTGAATGTTCCCGGCGAGAACGATTATATCGGGCGTGGAGTCGCTTTCTGTCCTCATTGCGACGGTCCTTTCTATAAAGGAAAGCAGGTTGCGGTAGTGGGCGGTGGAAACTCCGGCATCGAGGCAGCCATTGACTTGGCAGGTATCTGTTCTAAAGTCACCGTCTTTGAATTTATGGATGAACTGAAAGCGGATAATGTCCTTCAGGAAAGACTTAAATCTCTGCCGAATGTGGAAGTATTCGTGAGTTCGCAAACGACAGAAGTAATCGGTAATGGCGATAAACTGACAGCCTTGCGCATCAAAGACCGTAAGACGGAAGAAGAACGTTTGGTAGAACTGGATGGAGTATTCGTGCAGATCGGACTTTCCGCCAATAGCAGCGTTTTCCGTGATATTGTGGAAACAAACCGACCGGGTGAAATCGTTATCGATGCGCATTGCCGTACCAATGTGACGGGAATCTATGCAGCCGGAGACGTATCGACCGTACCTTACAAACAGATTATTATTTCTATGGGCGAAGGTGCGAAAGCTGCCCTTTCTGCCTTTGATGACCGCGTGCGGGGCATCATCTGATAAAATAGATTATTTATACATTTCCCCTCATGTATAAGTAATGGCCACAGAGATTGTAAAAAGTCTCTTGTGGCTTTTATTTTTTTCTTACCTTTGTGATTCTAATATTTAACCCCCAATGAGAAACATGAAAAAGATATTCTTACTGATTTCCGCGATCTTGTTAATTGTTCCGGTGCAGGCTCAGCATACGTTGAGACTGATGACCTATAACATCAAAAATGCAACAGGCATGGATGGTGTCTGTGACTTCCAGCGTATTGCAAATGTGATTAATAACGCTTCTCCCGATGTGGTAGCTGTGCAGGAAGTAGACAGCGTGACCAATCGGAGTAATCAGAAATATGTATTAGGTGAGATAGCCGAGCGGACACAGATGTATGCCTGCTTTGCTCCAGCTATAGATTATGATGGCGGAAAATACGGAATCGGTCTGCTGTCAAAGAAAGCTCCGCTTCACTTGCAGGCTATAGCTTTGCCCGGCAGGGAAGAAGCCCGTGCATTGATCTTAGCGGAGTTTGAAGATTATATTTACTGTTGCACTCATTTATCCCTTACGGAAGAAGACCGGATGAAGTCATTGGAGATTCTGAAAACTTTTGCTGCTTCCTATAAAAAGCCTCTTTTTTTGGCAGGAGACATGAATGCGGAGCCGGAATCGGATTTTATCAAAGAGTTGCAGAAAGAATTTCGGATACTCTCTAATCCCAAACAACACACTTTTCCTGCTCCCGCCCCAAAGGAGACTATTGATTACGTGGCGGCTTTTAAGCAGAATGATAAAGGATTTGCCGTCGTCTCTTCGGAAGTGGTGAATGAACCTGTAGCATCCGATCATCGCCCTATTGTTGTGGAACTGCGCACTGCCGAAAAGGCGGATAAGATATTCCGTACTAAACCCTATTTGCAGAATCCGGTTGGAAATGGAATGACCGTGATGTGGGAAACCACTGTTCCTGCTTATTGTTGGGTAGAATACGGTACGGATACGACTCAATTAAAGCGTGCGCGTACTATTGTTGACGGACAGGTAGTCTGCAATAACAAGTTACATAAAATACGGCTGGATGATTTGCAGCCCGGTCAAAAGTATTATTATCGTGTCTGTTCACAAGAAATGTTGCTTTATCAGGCATATAAGAAAGTTTTCGGAAATACTGCCCGTTCTGCTTTCAGTGAATTTACTCTGCCTGTAACCGGTACGGATTCTTTTACTGCTGTTGTGTTCAATGACCTGCATCAGCATACCCATACCTTCCGGGCTTTGTGCAGGCAAATTCAGGATATTGACTATGATTTTGTTGTTTTCAACGGTGATTGTGTAGACGACCCGGCAAGTCATGATCAGGCAACTGCCTTTATCAGTGAACTGACCGAAGGAATGAACGGAGATTGTATCCCGACTTTCTTTATGCGGGGGAATCACGAAATCCGGAACGCCTATTCTATCGGTTTGCGTGACCATTTTGATTATGTAGGTGACAAGACTTATGGCTCTTTCAACTGGGGAGATACCCGTATTGTCATGCTGGACTGTGGAGAAGACAAAACAGACGATCATTGGGTCTATTATGATTTGAATGATTTCACCCAGTTACGTAATGAACAGGTCGGTTTTCTGAAGAAAGAACTGGCTGCCAAAGAATTTAAGAAAGCGAAGAAACGTATCCTTCTGCACCATATCCCTCTTTATGGTAATGATGGAAAGAATCTTTGTACTGAACTATGGACTAAGCTGCTGGAAAAAGCTCCTTTTGATATCTGTCTGAATGCTCATACTCATAAGTATGCTTATCACCCGAAAGGTGAATTGGGGAATCATTTTCCGGTTGTTATAGGTGGAGGATATAAGATGGAGGGTGCTACCGTGATGATTCTTGAGAAGAGGAAAGAAGAACTCAGAGTCAGGGTGTTGGATGCAAAGGGAGAAACTTTGCTGGATATAACGGTCTGAATAATGTATATGATAGTTTGAATCATAGAATTGAATTTCACCCCAAAAGTTTAGTTTCTAACTTTTGGGGTGATTCTTTTTATATTGATAATACCTAATAGTTCCTTTACCTCTTTTTTATTTTAGCTTCCTCCTGAGATGACAATGAATGTCAGGCCCAAAATGAATAATATAAACATGACTCCCAAAAGTCTGTTTGTCGCTTTGGAGCTACCGGTAAATTCTTTCCAGATGAAAACACCCCAAAGGGCAGCAATCATCGGTGCTCCTTGTCCAAGTGCATAAGAAATGGCTGCTCCCGCTTTTCCTGCGGCAATGTAGCTTAATGCCGTACCTAATCCCCAGATGCATCCTCCGAGAATTCCGACCATGTGTGTACTTGCTTTTCCGGCAAAGTATTCCTTGTAAGTGACGGGTAGACCAACGAACGGACGCTTCATCACAAGTGTATTGAAGAGGAAGTTGCTTAGGAAGATTCCGATAGCAAAGATGAAGAATGCAGTATAAGGAGTTGCCATTCCGGTTGTCGGTGATTCAAAGTTGTTCAAATCCATGGCAGCGGCGACAAACCGGTAAAAGAATGACATCAGTATACCGGCAATAGCAGCAAGAATAATTCCCTTTTTGCTGTTATTGGTTCCCGCCTTTTGATTCTTACCGGCTGCAATACCGTTGCAAATGATGGCGATAACAATCAGTACGACTCCTGTGAATAGCCAGAACGGATCTCCTTTGGGGGAGCTGAAATAATTAATGAATACTCCTAATACCAATGCCAGTCCTACTCCCAATGGAAAAGCTACTGCCATTCCGGCAATGGATACTGAGGCGGAAAGGAGAATATTGGAAGCATTGAAAATAGCTCCTCCGATAAGTGCACTGGCAATATATGCCGCTTCCACTTGTTGGATGTCTTCCAGAAAACCTCTTCCCGAATCTCCGAAACTTCCTAGTGTGAATACCAGAAGTAGGGCGAACAGCAAGATGCCGATGGTGTAGTCCCAATAATAAAGTTCATAACGCCAATTCTTACTGGCCAGTTTTTGGGTATTTCCCCACGATCCCCAGCATATCATTGTGATAAAGCAGAAGATAATAGCTAAGGTGTAACTATTGACTATATACATAATGATTTTTTTTTAAGATTTCAATTCTCTTTTCCTGTCACTTGTCTTATAAGTGCGTTGCGGGTTGCCCGAATATTTTCTTCCCCTTGAATAGTGAGATATTGGTGTTTACCGCTTTCAGAAGGAGAAAAAATACTTTGTCCGATACTGTCTATGGTGATTGTTCCCTTCTCGGATAAATTGAAATAATTATTCCCCGGTTCTATGGCTTGTAGCACGGATGTCAAATCCCATGTTTCTCTGTCATATGGCATTTCCTGATATATTTTATATGATACGCACAGAGGATGTTTATAACTGCCGGCAAAATCATTTAATATACTTTGATGAGGATATCGAATTTTGTTTCCTAGTTCCCATCCGCTGGCAATAATTGGAGTAGGCCATTCTTTGAAAGTAATTTGGGCTGCATTCAGATCATTAACAATGTTCCATTCAGGGAAGTCGAATTCATTACCATAGAGTCCTCCCATGACAGATAGTAATTTTACCTTTTGTGCTACCAAGGCTTTTCCATCCAGCTCGCTGTATTCATCTGCTTCCGAGATAAGCAAACGGGCTAGATTTGTTTCCGGGCCTAAGGCTATAAATACCACAGAATGATCTTCTTGCTCTGCCAGCAATTTACGCAACAGTTTATATCCTTCCGGAATATGATCTTTTAGGCTTCTTTTTGGATGTAATATTTTATTGTTGTCAATAATAGTATCCAGCGTTTGGCGGAGATAATGTCCGTCGTCTGTATTCATCCCATTATAAGCATAACCTAAAGGTATGTCGTATTTGTCGTTGAAACGACAATAAGCGTCAATATATTCCAGTGAATAAGGATTACACTTGCTTATAGTGATACCTAGCAAATCAATTTTTCCTTTTTTCTCATAATTAAGCAGCATTTGCATGGCTAAAACATCATCGATATCATTTCCAACATCCGTGTCGAGTATGACAGGAATTGCAGAAGTAGTCTCTTTTTGTTGTGCACAGGAACAGAATAAAGAGACGGTTATTAGAATGATTGCTATATATTTGAACATATCTTGGGTTTTTATAAGTTATTTCCAATATTCTCAATTGTATTGCTGGTTAATGATTGTTGCGAGGAATAATTTACTTTATAAAGTACGCCTCCTTTAGCATGGAGAGTCTGATTTTCTAAAGTTGCAGTTCCTTCTTTGGTAAATGTGCCATTTACATCATATCTTCCGGAAATGGTTTCTCCAAATTTACCATTCTCTAGTTTGAATTGAGAGTCATTCAAACTATAAATCAGTAAATAATTGTGCATATCTAATACGAAACCTAAAGAAGCATTATTTGTCTGGAATGTGATTTGTGCTCCAGTAGTACATATTAGTTGTTCTAATTTGTCTTTTGGCTGATTATCGTTAATATTAAATGCTGCAAAGTTCTCCGGTTTTACTTTGGCAACATCTATATAAGCTGCCGCCAAGCCTTTTATGAGACTACGAGTAGGAGGTGTAAAATCTTTTTCTTGTAAATCCCATGTATAAATTCCGTGGTCAATTTGGTCCGGTTCGGTGGTGTTGTTGATAAAGAAGTTACTGGTAGCCAAATCGTAAATATCATAGCCTCCTCCTAATGCGAAAGATGTCAAGATAAGACTCGGACTGTTTGCATAACTACCTTTGTTCTCGGCAACCAGCGCATAATTTCCTGCAATTGATGCGTATGCCATGACTTCATTTTTGAGATGTTTAACATTATCTTTATAAGCATCAACGCCAATGAAATCAATGCCTTGAAGATCGAATACATCTTTGGGGCGAGCATTAGTTGCCTCTGGAAATGGATTAATACCATCACCGTAAATTAGATTGACACGAGTTACTACTCTGTAAGAACTGTTTTTTACAGCTTTTCCTACAGTATTTAATGCATTTGTGATCATTGTCCAGGCCTTCTCTTTGCTTAGAGGGGTCCCATCCCGATATTTTAAATCTTTTTGGTCGATTCTCCAGCGCATTAACGCATCAGGTTCATTATGGATCTGAGCTGATATAACGGGGTGCTTGTCTCCATTTTGAGAATCCCAGTATCGGATGTGGTTAAATAAGGCGGTGATGGCTTTGGTTTCTCTCTCCAGTATCCATTCATCATCAAGAATCATGGTGTATTGATAACCATAATAGTTCCAAAAATTTCCTTCATCATTCCGGCTGAGCCTTTTGTTATATTCTTGAAGCACATATTGAGGTATCAGGTAGGAGAATGAATCTCCTACCATATTCGTACTGAACCAAAGTAATTCCATTTTCAAATTATACTTGTTGACGAACTGCAAGATTGAGTTTACGATACTATAATCGTACTTGTTTTCTTTAGGCTCTACCATATTCCATGAAATTGGAATTTGCACACAATTTAGTCCCAGTTCCTGAGCTTTCTTGAAGTAGTTTTCCACTTCATTAATAGTCATCTTGTCACAATTGAGAAGGGCATCAAGGCGTATTTGTGCACCAAGAAACGGAAAAGGTTTACCGTCAACAGAAACATATGTTTTGTTGTTTTCAGTCACTAGTTTACTTACTTCTATTTGAGAAAGTATTGGTTCGACGTATGTTTCATTATTATTGTCAGAACAAGCTGTTGCGAATAATGAAAAGAAAACCAGTGCGTAAGTTAGTATTATCATTCTTTTATACATAATTGGTCTTTGTTAAATTAGTAGATTATTGGATTATTGCGGGGTTCCTCCTCCTGTCATAGGCCAGCCCGGATTCTGATAGATAGGAGAAGAATCCAAATCACCTCCGGATGAAGTAACCAGAAAATGTTCTGCTGCTATCGGATCGAGATAGTGTGCCATATTCCATTTATAGCCGTTGTAAACAATGTTATTGGCTGTGATGTGATAAGGAGCAAGATAAGTACTGAAGCTACGTGGTGAAACATTTTCTCCTTCTTTAAGAATGGAGTTGCCGTTAGAATCTTTATACCAGTCCCAGCCATACATTTCCTGCCATAAATTCATTCCTAGGATATGGTAGGGTTTGGTAATCATCTGGTCCATTGAACGCCATCTATGTAAGTCCATGCTACGTAAACCTTCCGCCATCAACTCACATCTTCGTTCACGGCGGATATTATAACGTGTGGCATCAATAATTTCTCCGCCGGAATATGCCCCCCAATCAGTTTCTGCTTCTTTTGACATATCTGTAAGCCTGATTGTTTTGGTATAGTCCTCATCAATGCCGGCTCTGCGACGAATCGCTTTCCAGTACTTTTCTGCATAGGAGTCGAGTGAACCATGCAATTCATAATAAGCTTCTATATAGTTGAGATAGGCTTCGGCTGTACGGAATATGATAGAACCGACAATACTTTGAGTGTTATTTGTGTATTTCCCGTCAGGGTTTAATCCTTTGCGTAAGGCATAGCCTGTATTGTACTTTTCTGTAACAGAAGAGGCGGTTATATTGGGTCCCCATTCTTCTACTACCCCATGATCTCCTGCCTGAGTATGCAAATTTTTCTGTCCTGGCTTTTTGATGAAGATGTCTGCACGGGTATCCCTGTTTTTAGTGATATGAATGATATTATTATCTCCCCAATAAGATGAGTTTTCATCTGCCCACATCAGGGATGCATAAATAGGTTCTCCATTTTTAAGAATAAAGGCGTCAATCATGCTTTTAGTAGTGCCTACTCCATTGTTGCCGACACATCCGTATTGACAAACTTCATTTGCCACTCCTAATCCTGTGTTGTAGCGCCTCCATAAAAGTACTTCATTGTATTTCTCCATGTCAATATCGCAGAACATACTGAAATAAGGATTTTCAGGTTCCGAAGAAGTTTGTGGGAATACTCCTGTATTGGCAGTTAATATATTATATTTTTCTGCTATGATTTGTGCCGCTTTAATAGCTTCATCAAAGAAGAACTCTGATTCTTTTTCAATACTTCCGGATTTAAATGAGTAATTAGCATTATAATCTTTATTTGCTCCCGGCCATCCCGGTCCATTGGGTACAAAAGCTGTTCCTTTAAAATTCTTCAGCCATGAGCCTTCGTAAAGTGCGACCCTTGACTTGAGAAGGATAGCGCAGTCTTTGCTTAGCCGGTTCTTACCTCCGGAAGGAGCTATGTTTTGCATCATTTCTATAGCTTTGTCCAGATCAGATAAGATAAATCTGGCTACTTCATTTCGGGGGGCTCGTTTGCTGATTTCTATCAGAGCTTCACGTTCATTAGGATAAGTTTTAGTAATAATAGGAAAGTCGCCTAATGATTTTAATCTTTCAAAATACATGAAAGCTCTGAAGAAATACATTTCTCCGATATAGTGTTTGATATTGGTCGTGTTTCCGACAATGGCATTGTTTTCATACGATGGAAGCACATTTTCAAAGAAATAATTGCATCGGTAAATATCAGCGAAATACCATGAGCCTCCTTCTTGTCCTACTTTCCAGTATCCGGGTGCATACATTACGTTAGGTTGCATACCGGCCATATTATCTGTGTTATTGTCAATTTCAAAAGTTCCATATCCATAGGTGCCATGAGTAGGTAGCACTTGATATTGATCAGTAGCAAAAGCTGCAATATTACTTTCTGTTGTCAGATATTCATTTGGAGAAAGTTGATCAAGAGGTTCTTGATTTAGGAAATCATTGCAACTTGTCAAAAAGAGCACTCCGCTCAATAAGGTTGATATCGTAAGTCTTTTCATAATATCCTGTTTTTAGAATGTGACATTTAATCCAAAAGAGAATGTTCGGGATAGTGGGTAAACGTTTCCGTGTCCCCAACTACCGCCTTCGATTGATTCGGGGTCGAAGAAGTCAATAAGGCTCGTAATGGTGAACAAGTTTTCACCGGATGCGAATATCCTAAGGTGCTGCATTCCCATTTTTTGTACGATGTTGTGTGGCAAGCTATATCCTATCTGCAGATTCTTCAGACGTAGATAAGATGCATCTTGTAAATATTTAGTTTGTGATTGCTGGTTTTTATCGGTGTTGAATAAGGGTCTTGGATAGTAGGAATTCAGATTCGTTCCCAATGGACTGGCTTCGTCATTTCGGAAATAATCATCGTGTCCTTTTAGTGCTGTGGAAAACCAGGGCCCTTGTCTACCGTTTGCACCCCAGAAGTAGTAACTACCCTGAAAATAATCTCTTTTCAATGTTCCTTGCCAGAACATTCTGATATCGAATCCTTTCCAATCGGCGGCTAATTCCAGTCCTACATTATATCGGGGCGTGGAGTTACCTATTCTTTTTAAATCACCGTGATCTTGTAAGGTGCGGCTTCCGGCATCAATTTTTCCGTCTTCATTCAGATCTTTATACATAATGTCTCCGGCTTTCCAGTCTTGTCCGAGATTACTTTGTCCACCGTTGATTAATCTTCCGATGTGTTCGGCCATTTCCTGGTCAGATTGTGCAATGCCTATCGTTTCATATCCCCATATTTCACCCACGTATTTTCCGGCATAAAATCCATCTATCAGTCCGGAAGGATTTGAATAACGAGTAATCTTGGTACGACTGTCGGCAAGTGTAAAGCGGGCACTATAATTCAATCCATTATTTAACCGGTCTTTCCACATTAGTTCCAGTTCCCATCCGAATGTTTTAAGATTTGTATTATTGGAACTGGGAACGGCTGTTCCAAGGACTACAGGCAATTTCTCCGAAGGGCCGACCATATCGTCAGTTTTACGAATGTAATAATCAAAAGAGCCGGTTAGCCGATTGTTAAACAGGCCAAAGTCAACTCCGGCATTCCATGTACGGATTTTCTCCCAGGAGAGATTATAGCTGACGAGTGAAGGTGCCCAGGCAATATTGGCTAATGTTCCGTCAATGATCCATGATCCTGTTCCTGTACCGATTGTAGAATAAGTCGGATATAAAGAAGATGTATTTTGGTTACCCAAACTACCATAAGAGGCTCTGACCTTAAATGTGTTGACAACTTTGCTGACAGGCAGGAAGAATTTTTCTCTGGCTATGTTCCAGCCTACTGATGCGGAAGGGAAAAATCCCCAACGACTGTCACTACGAAATCGTGAGGAACCGTCATAGCGTAGATTTACTTCCAGAAGATATTTTTCCAGGTAATCATAATTCAATCTGCCGAAGAATCCGGCGGTAGCCCATCTGTTGTGTCCACCTGCTACATTCGGAGCAACTTTTTGGTTATTTGAATCCATTCCGGTAGAAGTGTTGATAGTCGGTTTTCCCGGATAAATGACTCCTAGCTTCTCAGCAGCTATATCTTTATAATTATTTTGTTCGGCTTGAAACCCGAAAAGAACTTTCATATTATGTGATTTTGCAAAGGTCTTTGCATAATCTGTATAGAGATTTACATTAAAATAATCGCTGGCATAAGTGCCTTCATGTACTTGGGAATCGTTATTCCATGTATTGCCCTTAGTCTTTCCGTCAACACCTGTCTGATGAACAGTTAAGTAATCCCAGTGTGAATATTGTGTATTGTATCGATAGCTTAAATCTCCAATCAGTCGCCACCCTTTGATAGGTTCTACCGTTATATTCAGTTGTTGGTAGAGCCAAGTGTTTCGTTCTTGTTTTTCACCTCCGTTTTGCATTTGGAGCACATGGTCGTCATATAGAATACCATTTGGGTCATAGAGAGGTTTGGTAGGCCAACATTGGCGTCCGATTTCGGCAAAAAAACTTTCATTAAGATGTGTCGGCTGTACATAGTCACTTCTGATAAAGCGAGTATTGAATCCGACTGATACTATTTTTGATAATTGTGCGTTGATTTTTGCAGATGCAGTATATCTGTTTGAGTATTCATCTCCGATTCTGAGCTCTCCATCCTGACCTAAATAGTTCGCTGATAAATAGTATTGTATTTTGTCTGTCCCGCCAGTAACGCTGATATTGTGCTCGTGTGCAAAGACATTGTCTTTGAAAAAATAGTCATAATAATCAATATTATCATTTCCTTGTGAATATCCGTCTGCCCATAACGAAGGATTATTGGGCACGGGGATGGTAGAATCGGTAATCTTGCCGGCCATATAGTCTTTGATGCGGTTTATCCTTTCTTCCGAGACCCAGTTGTAAGGTCCCCATCCGGAATTGGCAGCTGCATCATTATAGTATAAGGAGAACGTGTAAGAGTCTAATGAAGAAGGCATGTTGATAGGGCTACTTACACGAAAACTGTTGTTGTAGTTAACTTGCGCTTTACCGGCCTTTCCTTTCTTGGTCGTTACTAAGATTACTCCGAATGGCGCTCTGGAACCATAAATAGAAGAAGCTGCCGCATCTTTCAGAACTGAAATAGATTCTATATCCTGCGGATTAATGGAATAAATATCTCCTTCCATACCATCTATCAAGACTAGGGCACTTCCTGTAGAACCTTCTCCGATAGTTCCGACTCCACGTACATTGATCGATTGTTTCTGATTGAGACCTCCTCCCTGATTGCTATAAATATTCAAACCGGGAACCTGTCCTTGTAATGCCTGGACTGCATTGGATACAGGGATTGCTTCGAAGGCTTTCGAGTCAATGACTCCGACAGAACCGGTTAAATTAATCTTCTTTTGGGTACCATAACCTACAACGATCACTTCATCCAATAAATTGTCGTCAACTCCCAGTGTTACGTTTATCATTTTTCTATCACCTACTGTAAACTGGACTGTTTTAAATCCGATGTAACTGAATTCAATAGTTGAACTTGGATCCGCTTTCACTTGGTAGTGTCCGTTAAAGTCAGTGACGGTTCCGGATACTATATTCCCATCTTTTACTTTTATGGAAACTCCCAGTAGAGGTTCTCCATTATTATCTTTTACTGTTCCGGATACATAATTCTGAGCATATGTATTCATTGAACATAAAAGTAGGTAGCCCAGCAGGCAGATAAGCTTATGACTTGAGTTATAAGTTATCAGGTGGACAGCTTTCTTTAAGAGAGTAGAGTGTCGATTAGTTTTCATAATCCATGAAATTTAAAAGTTGAATGATAAGGCTAATTCTTTTTCTAACATGAAGTGTTTTACTTCATCGAGAGTAGGAATAGACGGTTGGGCACCAGAACGTGTAACAGCGATAGCTGCCGCGGCATTCGCAAAACTCAATGCATCTCGGTCTATTTCCCTTTGGGCACAAATTACAGCCAATGCACCACAGAACGTGTCACCTGCTGCAATAGTATCAATCGCATTTACTTTGTATCCGGGAAGCTGAATGATTTCTTTGTCGTTTTTCATATATACACCTTGACTTCCTAATGTGATCACAGCATTGCGTGCACCTGCCTGTAATAAGCTTAGAGCGATTTCTTCAAGATTATTTCCTGTATATTCAATTCCTGAGATGAAGGCTGCTTCCAGTTCATTGACGACTAGTATATCAATGGCTTTCATCAGCTCCTCATCAATCAGGCAGGCGGGTGCGGGATTAAACAATACCTTTTTACCTTTTTGTTTAGCCAGAAGAGCTATTCTTTTAATCGTTTCGTAAGGAATCTCGGCTTGCATAACTATGATATCTGCTTCGTCAATTACCTTTGAAAAATGAATAATTGAACCGGGTAATAAAGAATAGTTAGCTCCGGGAGCTACTGCTATGCAGTTTTCACCACTGTCGGCAACAAAAATGAGTGCAGTCCCTGTGGGCTGATTAACATCATCTATGATATAATCAGTAGTGATACCTTCTTTCTTAAAGTGTTTTTTTAGAATTTCTGCATACATATCATTTCCCAAAGAGGTAATGAACGTTACAGATGATCCCCCGAGTCTTGCTGCTGCTACAGCCTGATTGGCGCCTTTCCCCCCGAGGGATTGCATGAAACTGGCATCTCCGACTGTTTCGCCAGGCGCCGGGAGATGGTTGACTTGTGCAACCATGTCGATGTTTGAACTTCCAATAACTACTACTTTCATTTGAACAGATTTATGTGTTTAACCTAGGTCTTATCTCGTTTATAGCACAACTTCTCTTTTATAAGGAATCGCACTCTGTGCACCGATTCGCGTGACTGCTATAGCTGCCGCCGCATTGGCAAATTTCACAGATTTAGCGAGTGAATGCCCTTCAGACAGGCAGACGCTGAATGCTCCGCAAAATACATCTCCGGCACCTGTTGTGTCAATCGTCTCTACTTCCTTTGCGGGAATCATGGTATATTCATCTTTCTCTTTTACGTAAGCCCCGTCTTTACCTAAAGTAATGACAACATTCTCTATACCTTTCTCTCCGATAGCCTGAGCGGCACGATGAGCGCTTTCTATATTCATCACTTTGATTCCGGATAACATTTCCGCTTCAATGCGGTTGGGGAGTATGGTGTGCACGTTCATTAAGAATGAGTTGCTCAGGCTGGACGCGGGAGCCGGATTGAGGATTACCTTTTTCCCATATTTGCAAGCAATAGTAGCTGCATATTCCACTGTGTCTATGGGAATCTCAAGTTGCATGAGAATAATATCAGCTTCCTTGATTTTTTCTTCGGCTTTATTGATATCCTCAATAGAAAGCGAACGGCTTGCTCCCGGTGCTACGATAATGCTATTTTCACCGAAAGAATCTACGGAGATAAGTGCAACTCCGGACGGACTTTTCTGGTCGGTAAATATATATTCCGTATTAATTTTCTCTGATCTGTATATTTCCAATGCTTGCAGGCCGAACAAATCATATCCGATTTTGGATATGAAGGTGACTTCAGCTCCCAGTCGGGCGGCTGCAATCGCCTGATTAGCTCCTTTGCCACCGGGATTCATGTAGAAGGTTCCGCCTAGTATGGTTTCTCCGGGAACAGGTAGTCTGTTGGCTTTCACGACCATATCGGTATTGCAACTACCGATGACTACAATTTTGGGTCTATGAATTGATATAGTTTCCATAGTATTAAAAATTAAGACTATGCAAATGAAAGCAATAATCATGCATAGTTTTCTACATTAATAATTGGTTTATATAATCTCAAAAATGATATCTTATATTGGATTTTCCTTGTATAGAGGAGAGAATATAGAGGTAATGTGAAGCGAATTTATATAATTACAAAGAGAAAATGGAGATTTGAAAAGAGTGTTTTTATCGTCTGAAATACGAATCAGACACCTTACTCTTTAACATTCTTTTGCGCTAGCACGTGCTCTGAGGACTTCAGACAGTTTTTCTTTCCGAATTTTGGATTCCATCCACGCCGTAAAGTCAAAGAGGCGTAAAAGCTGACTTTCATATTTATTATTATATAATTCATGAATCTCAGGAGACAACTTTTCCCAAAATGCTTCTCTGTCTTTTTTCAGGATGGGAATATTTCTTTTATTCAGAAACCATAAAATGATACGTTCTGTTTTAAAAGTCTGCTCTTTGGGCGAAGATAGACTTCGGGTGATGGAACGGGATTCATACTGGATTAGCTCATGCTCCTGCACTTCATAAAAGACGATGAGGCGGACCAGACGAATAGTTCTCATTAAAGGCAGATACTTTATGTTATGGTCTATGATAGCGTTGCTGATATACTTTTTAGCAGTTTTATATTCTTGGTTACCAATGTGTACGAGTGTGGTGTAAAGCAATAATTCACTTTTTCGAATAGGGCCTAACCAGGCTTCTTTATCATAAAGTATTTCCTGGTAGTCTGCCATAAGTTGGGTACATTTCGAAAAATCTCCTTTATCCAGATAGGGAAATAGTTCGTATTGGAAGAGAAGGCAAGTTGCATTTACTTTAAATTCGAGCGAAGTGCTGTCTGATATAAGCTTTCTTAATTTATCAAGGAAGTAGGGGATTTCGTCATAGTTGCTCACAGACCGCAGGCTACCGAGTACTCCTTCGAGTACAGATAAATAGTATATAGGAGGATTTGACCAGAACTGCTGATTCTGCTCAAATAATGAGTCTAGTTCTTTGTATGAATTTAAGGCAGCTCTGTAATCGCCTGCTCCCATCAGGTAATTAGCCTGAAAAAGTTTATGGTTTCGTGTTAATTCAAAATTACCTTCGGAGTCTGAAGAAGCGGCTATATAAAGTTCGTTGACCATAAGGTCATTCATATCCTGTTTTTGCTTTACTGTTCTGATGGAGCCAATATGAGATAAACGATATTTCAATAAGTTGTGTAATGAAGATTGCTCTGTGATTTTCCGAATCTTTTTCAAAGCTTCATTTTGGATGAAGTGTTTGTGAAAAAGCTCCTGTTCTGTCATGTTGGGAAAGTTCAGACGGAGCAGATATTCCAGTTCCAGCTTCAAAGCTATCGTCAGAATTTCGTTGTTCTCATAGAATTGTGCTTGTTCTATTGTATTGGATAGTATTTCGAAACACTCTTCAAACAGAGAACGTTCATAAAGCATTCGGGCTTTGCACAAATTATTCAGCAGATCGTAATAGATATCTTTCTTTTTACGCAGGGTGAGTAACGTATCCGTCAGCTTTTCATATAAGTATTGAATGGATACTTCAAATGAGCCATTGGGCTTGCGTCTGTAAAATTCCTCTTTTACAGTATTTCCATTCGGTTGTTTACTCTTTATGATAATATCATAAATCACCAGATAGTCTTTTTCCTCCTTGTCCTTGATAACCTGTAGGGAGAAGTGCTTCTTTTCTGATTTAGATAACGAGTATATCAGGGATATAACGGAATCTACTCTTTTCATAGGGAACTCTTTGCATTAGTATTAGATTGCAATATTCGGGAATTTTTATGTAAAAAGCAAATCTGGCATTCTGTCACTTTGTGTTTTCTGTAGCTCTTTGTTGCGTATATTTGTGGGAAGAGGCCGGGCCTGTTCTGAAAATTGCAGGGAATTCTCATTTCCTCAGATCAGAAAAATATATTATAATGTGATTGAATGTTTTTCTGCCTTGAAAATTGAATGTTTGATAGTCTATCTGAAAATAATACTCATTTTGGATGGTTTTTCATAAGAAAAGCTATACCTTCGATGTACTTTTTAATAATAAAGATGAAATGTTGGATTTAAAGCAACTTACAGTTGAAGTATGCCGCATAGCTACCGAAGCTGGGCATTTTCTGAAAGAAGAGCGGAAAAACTTCCGTCGTGAGCGTGTTATGGAAAAACATGCGCATGATTATGTGTCGTATGTGGATAAAGAGTCTGAAGTACGGTTGGTAAAAGCGCTTTCTGCCTTGTTGCCCGAAGCAGGATTTATTACGGAAGAAGGCTCTGCTACTTATCAGGACGAACCTTACTGCTGGGTCATTGATCCGTTGGACGGAACTACGAATTATATTCATGATGAGGCTCCTTATTGTGTATGCATCGCTCTGCGCAGTCGTACCGAATTGCTTTTGGGAGTTGTGTATGAAGTCTGCCGGAATGAATGTTTCTATGCCTGGAAAGGAGGAAAGGCTTTCATGAATGGTGAGGAAATTCATGTTTCGGATGTCCGGGATATCAAGAATGCATTTGTGTTTACTGAATTACCTTATAATTATGATCAGTATAAACCGACGGCTCTCCATCTGATTGATAACCTTTATGGAGCCGTGGGAGGCATTCGCATGAACGGTTCGGCTGCGGCTGCAATCTGTTATATAGCTAATGGTCGTTTTGATGCATGGGCCGAAGCGTTTATCGGTAAGTGGGATTATTCGGCGGCTGCCCTGATTGTGTTGGAAGCAGGCGGTCGCGTGACTAATTTCTATGGTGACGACCATTTTATAGAAGGTCATCATATTATTGCAACCAATGGATACCTGCATCCTTTATTTTTGAAACTCTTAGCAGAAGTTCCTCCGTTGGATATGTAAGACTGCTGCGATTGTATAAATAGCTACTACTATGAAACACACATTACTTATAAAAGATTGGCTTTATTCTTTTTTGTCCCTTTGGTTTCCCCGTTGCTGCGTCGTTTGTGGCGGATCGTTGGCTAAAGGAGAAGAGTGTATTTGCACCATGTGCAATATAAACTTGCCTCGTACCGATTATCATCTTCGGAAAGACAATCCGGTAGAAAAACTCTTTTGGGGTAAGTTTCCTCTGGAACGTGCCACTTCTTTTTTCTTTTATCGCAAAGGAAGTGATTTTCGGCAAGTTCTCCACCAACTCAAATATGGAGGACAAAAAGAAATTGGTGCTATTATGGGACGATATATGGCATCCGAATTGCAGGCTTCCGACTTCTTTCATGGAGTTGATGTAATCATTCCCATCCCTTTGCATAAGAAGAAACAGCAGATACGTGGCTACAATCAAAGTGAATGGATATCGCGCGGGATTATGGCCGTAACAGGTATTCCGGTGGATACCGAAGCAATCATACGCCGGAAGAATACGGAAACGCAAACACAAAAGTCAGCTTTAGAACGTTGGGAGAATGTAGATGGAATCTTCGAATTGCATCGTTCGGAGTATTTGGCAGGAAAGCATATATTAATAGTAGATGATGTGTTGACGACTGGAGCAACTACCGTAGCGTGCGCTTCTCGGCTGGCAGAGATTGAAGGAGTACGGATTAGTGTGTTGACGTTGGCTATGGCAGAATAGGGTAGCTTGTCGTCTTCCCGAAGACTCTCTTTAATATATAAACTATAATGAATGCCAATGCTTACATTATGTTGTTGCTGTTCTACAAATAAGTACTTTCTCTTCATAAATTAATTCGTCCGCCTATGGGCAAACGCAACGTTGCCTATAGGCAAACTTTCGTCCGGCTATAGGCGGACGAAAGAATGCCTATAGCCGGACGAATTAATTCATGTACCCAAAGAACTTACTTTATTCAGATGGAAAGTTTATTGTTAACCTTTGAATCTTTAAAGTTTTATAGACCATCAAAAGACAAGAATGTTTTTGTGAATAAAAGAAGGGGATGAGAGTTTCGGTTTTCGGACTGACCCTCTATTTTCGAAGCAGGGGGGAGAAGAGCAGAAACAAAAAAGAGGTCTATCTTTCGATACACCTCTTTTTGCTCTTCCTCTTGGACTTGAACCAAGGACCCTCTGATTAACAGTCAGATGCTCTAACCGACTGAGCTAAGGAAGAATGTTGCAATCAAGAATTTCAGTTTTGCTCTTCCTCTTGGACTTGAACCAAGGACCCTCTGATTAACAGTCAGATGCTCTAACCGACTGAGCTAAGGAAGAATGTTTTTCTCAATTGCGATGCAAAAGTAGTAGGTTTTTTTGAAATATGCAATATCTTTGCAAAAAAAATATTGAGAATGGACAAAATAATAGGATTGGGCAACGCCCTGATAGACGTACTTGCAACCCTGAAAGACGATACACTCTTGGATGAACTGGAATTACCCAAGGGAAGCATGCAACTCATCGATGACGCTAAGTTACAGCAGATTAACACAAAATTTTCACAAATGAAAACGCATCTGGCAACAGGCGGATCGGCAGGAAATGCCATACTTGGACTCGCTTGTCTGGGTGCCGGAACAGGTTTTATCGGAAAAGTAGGAAATGATCATTATGGCGATTTTTTTCGGAAAAATCTGCAGAAAAATAATATTGAAGACAATTTATTGACCTCCGAACATCTTCCTTCGGGAGTGGCATCCGCTTTTATTTCTCCAGATGGAGAGCGTACTTTTGGTACCTATCTGGGAGCAGCTGCTTCTTTGAAAGCCGAAGATCTGACATTGGAGATGTTCAAAGGATATGCATACCTATTTATAGAAGGATACCTTGTTCAGGATCACGAAATGATTCTTCATGCCATTGAACTGGCTAAAGAGGCCGGTCTGCAGATCTGTCTCGACATGGCAAGTTATAATATCGTGGAGAATGACCTGGAATTTTTCTCCTTATTAATAAATAAGTATGTGGATATCGTTTTTGCAAACGAGGAAGAAGCGAAAGCATTTACCGGCGAAGAACCAGAGGAAGCTCTGAGAGTGATAGCCAAGAAATGCAGCATTGCTATTGTGAAAGTTGGAGCAAACGGATCTTATATCCGTAAAGGTACGGAAGAAATTAAAGTGTCGGCTATTCCTGTAGAAAAAGTTCTGGATACCACCGGCGCAGGCGATTATTTCGCTGCCGGATTTCTGTATGGTCTGACGTGCGGATACTCGCTCGAAAAATGTGCAAAAATTGGTTCTATTCTCTCGGGAAATGTTATTCAGGTGATTGGAACAACAATCTCTCCGGAGCGCTGGGATGAAATTAAGTTAAATATTAACAAGGTTCTGGCGGAATAACCAAGGTTTGAGTTACTTTTACGTCTCATTTTAATGAAAGATATATGAAAAAATTGCTGAATAGGCGGATAGCTCTTGTTTTGGTGGCTGTAATAGCTACTGTAGCTTTCTTTAGTTTTAAGAGTGGAGACGACCGCAATTTCCAGATTGCCAAGAATCTGGATACATTTAATGCGATTGTGAAAGAACTGGATATGTTCTACGTGGATACCATTGATCCGAACAAGACCATTCGCGAAGGAATCGACAATATGCTTTTCTCGCTGGATCCTTATACAGAATATTACCCGGAGGAAGATCAAAGCGAACTGGAACAGATGGTGAAAGGAAGCTTTGGAGGTATCGGTTCTCTTATTACCTATAATACGAAGTTGAAACGTTCCATGATTGCCGAACCGTTCGAAGGAACTCCGGCGGCCAAAGCGGGACTGAAGGCGGGAGATATCCTGATGGAAATAGACGGAAAAGATCTGGCAGGAAAGAATAATTCGGAAGTCAGCCAGATGTTGCGCGGACAGGCGGGTACGAGCTTTAAACTGAAAGTGGAGCGTCCTAATGAGAAAGGCGGACAAACCCCGATGGAGTTTACTATCGTACGTGAATCTATTCAGACCCCTGCCATCCCATATGCTACCGTGATGGATAATAAGGTGGGATATATCAGCCTGAGCACATTCTCCGGCAACCCTTCCAAGGATTTCAAAAAAGCATTGCTGGATCTGAAGAAACAGGGAGCTACTTCTTTGGTCATCGACCTCCGTAATAACGGTGGCGGTCTGTTGGATGAAGCAGTGGAAATAGCCAATTACTTCCTGCCCCGTGGAAAAGTAATCGTAACAACCAAGGGAAAGACGAAACAGGCAAGCAACACATACAAGACTTTGCGTGAACCGCTGGATCTGGATATTCCGATTGCCGTATTGGTAAACAGTGGTACGGCTTCTGCTTCAGAAATCCTGTCGGGCTCATTGCAAGACCTTGATCGTGCCATTATTGTTGGTAACCGTACATTTGGAAAGGGACTTGTACAAGTTCCCCGTTCTTTACCTTATGGAGGAATGATGAAAGTGACTACTTCCAAATATTATATCCCAAGCGGACGTTGTGTGCAGGCGATCGACTATAAGCACCGGAACGAAGATGGAAGTGTGGGAACGATCCCCGACAGTCTGACTAACGTATTCTATACTGCTGCCGGACGTGAAGTACGTGACGGAGGTGGTGTTATGCCTGATATTACTGTCAAGCAGGAAAAACTGCCGAATATCTTGTTCTATCTGGTACGTGATAATCTGATTTTTGACTATGCGACTCAATACTGCTTGAAGCATCCTACTGTGGCTGCTCCTGAAAAGTTTGTAGTGACGGATGCTGACTACAATGATTTCAAGGAATTGGTGAAGAAGGCCGATTTTAAATATGACCAGCAAAGTGAGAAGATTCTGAAAACACTGAAAGAGGCTGCTGAGTTCGAGGGCTATATGACAGATGCTGCCGAAGAGTTCAAGGCACTGGAAAAGAAGTTGAATCATAATCTCGACCGTGACCTGGATTATTTCTCTAAGGATATAAAGAGAATGATTGCTAATGAAATTATCAAGCGTTATTATTTCCAGAGAGGTGGTATTATCGAGCAGCTGAAGGATGATGATGATTTGCAGGAAGCAATAAAGGTATTGAATGATCCTGCGAAGTATAAGGAAATGCTAAGTGCAAAAGTACAGAAGGAAGAAAAGAAGTAACAGCTATCTTCATAAATACAAAAGCGGTGGACATTGTAAAGATGTCCACCGCTTTTGTATATGACGCATATAATTTACCGGTTGGCTAGCGGAAGTGTGAAATAAAAGGTGGTACCTTCGTCTTCTTTTGAGCATACCCGGATGTGACCACCCATTTTTTCCACCAGCATCTTACAGAGGGTGAGCCCCAGTCCGGTGCCTTGAACGAAGTCGTCTACTTTGCCGAAACGCTGAAAAATGCTAGCGGCTCTTTCGGCAGGAATACCGATGCCGGTATCTCTCACATAGAACTCTACAAAATTCTCTTTATTGAGAAATCCGAAATGAATCTCTCCTTGCGAGGTAAACTTTACGGCATTGCTGAGCAGGTTGCTTACGATTTGTATCGTCCGGTTCCAGTCTGCGAAAACAAATGTATTGGCGTCTCCATTATCCAGAATCAGCTTTGCGCCAGCCTGCGTTTTGTGACAATACTGCTGTTCTAATTGCAGGCAGATATCCAGTATTTTGACCGGCTGAATGTTGAATTTAAGAGAGCCGGCTTCCAGGCTGGATAAATCGAGAATATCATTGAAAAGATTCAGCAGCATATCAGAATTTCTTTCAATGATTTCGGCATACTGATTCTTCTCGTTTTCATTATTTGTGCTGGATATCAGTTTGGAGAATCCCACAATCGCATTAAGCGGGGTACGGATTTCGTGGCTCATGTTTGCCAGGAAAGCCGATTTTAACCGGTCCGCTTCTTCGGCTTTGATACGGGCTGCATCCAGTGCTTTCTCTGTTTTCTTAATTTCGGTGATATCCCAGGAGATACCGATAATATAAGGATGTTCGTCACTGGATGGGACGAGGCGCTTCATGGTAGTTATCGTGCGGATTTCTCCGGAAGCAGCCATATATTCCTCGAAATAGTCCAGTTTTCCTTCTTTTAGCACTCTGATATCGTCAAGGCGGAATTTCTCCATATCCTCCGTCCGTTTGAAGATCTCGAAATCATTTCTGCCGATAGCTTTCTCGATGGGGATGCCGGAGTAATCGGCAAAAGTCTTATTCCAGTATAAGTATCTGAAATCATTTCCGGAGTCTTTGACGAATAGATATACAGGAACATTATTCACTATGGCTTCCATCAATGAATTGAGCCGCATAATTTCATTTTGTTGTTCGGCATTGGTCTGCTCTGTTTCCCAAAGTTGCGAAACATCCCGACACATACATAGCAGGTATTCTTTGTCGAGCAGGGAAAGCCAGTGTTCGTAATGATGCGGTACACCGTCCATCATTAAGTCATGCCTGGCGATGGCGCTCTTTCCGGAACGGAAAACTTGCTCCATATTCTTGCGTATGTTCTTGTACGCATCTTCCGGAAGAATATCTTTTATGTTGGATTGGGTAATGCTGTCTGCTGTAGTACCTTCTACGTGATTGGTTGACGGGGAGGAAACCAGTTCCACGATATTGGCATCGCGGTCGAGCACGGTAAGCATATCGGGCAGATTATCTAATATCCGATTGGAATACCTGTCGCGAAAGCGTTCTTTTCTGCCGGAGACTGATTCGGAGGAAAGCTGCTCTACTTCTTTTTCGAGATTTTGTATAATTTCTAACAGCTCCGCTTTTGTTTTGTTGTTGTAATCCTCCATAGAAGATGAATAATAACTATTTTATTGTTGTAGAAAATGCATTTTTATGTTGCAAATATAGAATAAAAATTCAAGAAACAGGCGAACTCCCAAGTTATTATAATATAAAAAAGAAGGATAGCTTTTGCCCTACTAATCAGAATGTTCTATCTTTGCACCAATTACATTTTAAATGATTTACAATATGTCTACAGAATTATTCTCTACTCTGCCTTATAAAGTGGCAGATATTACACTTGCTGATTTCGGACGCAAGGAAATCGATTTGGCAGAAAAAGAAATGCCCGGCCTGATGGCTCTACGCGAAAAGTATGGAGAATCCAAACCGTTAAAAGGTGCCCGTATCATGGGATCATTACATATGACCATCCAGACCGCCGTACTGATTGAAACACTGGTTGCATTGGGAGCTGAAGTCCGCTGGTGTTCTTGTAATATATATTCAACGCAGGATCATGCTGCTGCTGCGATTGCTGCTTCCGGTGTTGCGGTATTTGCATGGAAAGGCGAGAATCTTGCCGACTACTGGTGGTGCACATTGCAGGCATTGAACTTCCCCGGCGGAAAAGGTCCGAACGTGATTGTAGACGATGGTGGTGACGCTACCATGATGATTCATGTCGGTTATGATGCTGAGAATGATGCTGCCGTATTGGACAAGGAAGTGCATGCGGAAGATGAAATCGAACTGAATGCCATTCTGAAAAAAGTATTGGCTGAGGATAAGACCCGCTGGCATCGTGTGGCTGAAGAAATGCGCGGTGTATCGGAAGAGACAACGACTGGTGTACACCGTTTGTATCAGATGCAGGAAGAAGGCAAATTGCTGTTCCCGGCATTTAATGTGAACGATTCGGTTACCAAGTCTAAGTTTGATAATCTCTACGGATGTCGTGAGTCACTGGCTGACGGTATCAAGAGAGCGACCGATGTGATGATTGCCGGTAAGGTAGTGGTTGTATGTGGTTACGGTGATGTGGGCAAGGGATGTTCGCATTCAATGCGCTCTTATGGTGCACGTGTGCTTGTGACGGAAGTCGATCCGATTTGTGCATTACAGGCTGCAATGGAAGGTTTCGAAGTCGTAACGATGGAAGATGCCTGCGCCGAAGGTAATATCTTCGTGACTACTACGGGTAATATCGATATTATTCGTATTGACCACATGGAGAAAATGAAAGATCAGGCGATCGTATGTAACATCGGACACTTCGATAATGAAATCCAGGTGGATGCGTTGAAACATTATCCGGGCATCAAATGTGTAAACATCAAGCCGCAGGTAGACCGCTATTATTTCCCGGATGGTCACAGCATTCTTTTGCTGGCTGACGGTCGTCTGGTGAATTTGGGATGTGCGACAGGCCATCCGTCATTCGTGATGAGTAACTCATTTACCAATCAGACGCTGGCCCAGATCGAGTTGTTCAACAAGAAATACGAAGTAAATGTATACCGCTTGCCGAAGCACCTGGATGAAGAAGTGGCTCGCCTGCATCTCGAAAAGATCGGGGTGAAACTGACGAAGCTGACTCCGGAACAGGCCGCTTATATCGGTGTATCGGTAGACGGACCTTATAAGGCTGAACATTATAGATACTAATTTAATTGACAATTGACAGTTGACAAATGACAATGAACAGCTATATGGAACGAGTGATCTGCCGGGCTGTTATTGTTGACCATCAATTGTCAATTGTCAATTGTCAATTGTCAATTTTATGAAGAAGTTCCTTCCCGACTTAATTGCTATTTTAGCTTTTATCATCCTTTCTTTTGCTTATTTTTTTCCGGCTGATATCGAAAGTCGTATTCTGTTTCAGCACGATACGGTGGCTGGAGTGGGAGCCGGTCAAGAAGCTCAGGAATATCTTGAACGTACAGGAGAACGTACCCGCTGGACAAACTCTCTTTTTGGTGGTATGCCTACCTATCAGATGTCTCCGAGTTATGATTCTACCAAACCGCTGAAGTGGATAGAAAACATCTATCACTTGTATCTTCCATCTTATGTGGTGCTGACCTTCATCATGATGCTCGGGTTTTATATCCTTTTGCGGGCATTCGGGTTGTCTGTCTGGTTATCTGCTTTAGGGGGGATTATCTGGGCTTTCTCCTCCTATTTCTTTATTTTGATATCGGCAGGGCATATCTGGAAATTTGTCACATTGGCTTATATTCCGCCTACGATTGCCGGTATTGTACTGGCTTATCGGAAGAAATATCTGTTGGGAGGGATTGTGACTGCTTTGTTTATCGCGCTTCAGATTCAGTCGAACCATATTCAGATGAGCTACTACTTCATGTTTGTCATCCTGTTTTTTGTAGGAGCTTACTTTGAAGATGCTTATAAGAAGAAGGAGTTGCCGCATTTTTTCAAGGCAAGTGCCGTTCTGGCATTGGCTGCGATGATAGGAGTGTGTGCGAACCTCTCCAATCTATACCATACTTATGAGTATAGTAAGGAGACTATGCGCGGAAAGAGTGAACTGAAACAGGAAGGACCTGCTGCCAATCAGACCAGCAGCGGACTGGACCGTAACTATATAACGAACTGGAGTTATGGAATTGGTGAAACGCTTACTTTGCTGGTTCCGAATGTAAAGGGAGGGGCATCGGTTCCTTTATCCAAGAATGAGACTGCCATGGCAAAGGCGAATCCGATGTATAGTAACATCTATTCGCAGCTGACACAGTATTTTGGCGATCAGCCCATGACTTCCGGACCGGTCTATGTGGGAGCTTTTGTTTTATTTCTGTTTATATTGGGGTGCTTTATTGTTAAAGGACCGCTGAAATGGGCTTTACTGGGAGCTACTATCTTCTCTATTCTACTTTCGTGGGGAAAGAATTTTATGGGACTTACGGACTTTTTTATCGATTATGTACCGATGTATAACAAGTTCCGTGCCGTATCTTCTATCCTAGTTATAGCTGAATTTACGATACCTTTATTAGCGGTCTTTGCCTTAAAAGAAGTGCTGGCTAAACCGGAAATATTAAAGTTGAAAGAAAATCGGACAGGAGTAATTATCACTTTGGTATTAACAGCCGGTGTTTCACTGATTCTGGCTGTTGCCCCGGGAGTTTTCTTCTCTAGTTATATTCCGGCACAAGAGATGGCAGCTCTGCAGCAAGGACTGCCTGCCGAGTATTTATCTCCGATCATTACGAATCTGGCCGAAATGCGCAAGGCAATGCTGACTTCGGATGCATGGCGCAGTTTCTTTATTATAGTAGTAGGATGCTTCTTATTATTCCTTTATCAGCAGAAAAAGTTGAAGGCTTCTTTTACTATGACAGGTATCGTGCTTCTGTGTCTGATTGATATGTGGACTGTCAATAAGCGCTATTTGAATGATGAACAATTTGTATCGAAGTCAAACCAGACAGGAGCATTCGTTAAAACTCAGACGGATGAGATAATTCTTCAGGATACGGCTTTGAATTATAGGGTGTTGAATTTCGTAGGATTTCCCGGTAATACTTTCAATGAAAATAATACCTCATATTGGCATAAGAGTGTGGGTGGTTATCATGCGGCCAAGTTGCGTCGTTATCAGGAAATGATCGATCATCATATAACTCCGGAAATGAAGGATGCCTATCAGGAAGTTGCCGGCGCAGGCGGTGCGATGGATAGTGTGGACGCTTCCAAATTCCGTGTGCTGAATATGCTGAATACGAAGTACTTTATTTTCCCTGCCGGACAGCAAGGACAGACGGTTCCTGTTGAAAACCCTTATGCGTATGGTAACGCTTGGTTTGTGGATAAGGTGCAGTATGTCAATAATGCAAATGAAGAGATTGATGCGCTGAATGATATTCTTCCAACGGAAACAGCAGTGGTTGATGCGAAATTTAAAGATCAGTTGAAGGGTGTGACGAAGGGTTACAAAGACTCCTTATCTACCATTCGTCTGACCAGCTATGAACCGAATCGCCTGGTATATGAAACTTCTTCTGCTAAAGATGGAGTGGCTGTTTTCTCTGAGATTTATTATCCGGGCTGGCAGGCCAAGATTGACGGACAGCCGGTGGACATTGCCCGTGCTGACTATATCTTGCGTGTGATGAATGTTCCCGCAGGCCAGCATACGATTGAGATGTGGTTTGACCCGCAGAGCTTGCATGTTACGGAAAGCATAGCTTATGCGTCACTGGCTTTATTGCTGATCGGGGTGATGATTCTGATTTGGTTCAGCAAGAAGAAGTTAATAACTCCGAAAAAAAAGGAGGCTGAGAACTCTTAAACTTTTTTCTGATCTTGTACTATATTGTACTCTATATACCTTAAGCGGCTCTCTTCATCCCGAAGAGAGCCGCTTATGCATTCACTAAAAAATTATGAAAAACAAACGCTGTTTTGCTGTTAATTGATTTTATATTCCAAAGTTAAGTGGTTCTTTAAACAGAAGAAAAGGAAATCGACAAAGGGCGAAGATTTGTCTATTAAATATAGTGATATTATAATAATTAAGGTGGATATCAGGACTGAAAAAGGAAAATATGAACATAAACAGTCGATATATGGATAGTCCCATTTTGTCGCAACCCATTAAATTTGTGCCTGAATATAGAGCGATTATTATGAAAAGACTATTGTTCATTTTTACCTTTTTTTGCCTCCTTGCCATTCATGGAGGCGCACAGAATATTCTGACTCTGGAGAACTGCCTTCGTATAGGGATTGAGAACAATCTCTCTTTACAGGGAAAACGAAAAGCGATGCAGAAAAGTAAGTATGGCATTTCGGAGAATCGGGTGAAGCTGTTGCCGCAAATCAATGGCTTTGCCAACTTTAATGATAATATCGATCCGCCTGTCTCAGTAACTGACGGTTCTTCCTATGGAGTACCTTATAATATTACCCGAACGTTGCAATATAGTGCCAATGCCGGGATAGAATTGCAGATGCCACTTTATAATCAGACTCTCTATACTTCGATTTCCATAGCAGAGATTGTGGATGAGATGAGCCGGCTTTCGTATGAAAAGGCACGGGAAGATTTGATCTTGCAGATCAGTAAAATGTACTATCTGGGACAGGTTACTGCGGAACAGATTGCATTGATAAAAGCCAATATCACCCGATTGGAAGAACTGAGAGATATCACACAGGCTTTCTTTGATAATGGAATGGCAATGGAAGTTGATCTGAAGCGGGTGAATATTAATCTGGAAAATCTGAAAGTGCAGTATGACAATGCACAGGCGATGATGACACAACAACTTAATATGTTGAAGTATATCATGGATTATCCGGCGGAAAAAGAAATCGGTTTATTGCCGGTAAACACGGACAGTATCGCTACGGTTGCTTTGACCGGACTGTCGGAAAACCTCTATGAGCTTCAGTTGCTCCAATCACAGGTGCAGCTGGCAGAGCGGCAGAAACGATTGATTAGTAATGGCTATATTCCTTCTCTCAATCTGACGGGAAACTGGAGGTTTGCCGCTTATACTGATGAGGCTTATCATTGGTTTCATTCCGGTCCGTCCAATCATTGGTTCCGTTCTTATGGAGTGGGACTGACTTTGCGTATTCCTATTTTTGATGGCTTGGATAAGAAGTATAAGATCCGGAAAGCAATGATCGATATCGAAACCATGAAACTTTCACGGTTGGATACACGGAAGAATCTGCAAACACAGTATTTGAATGCTGTAAATGACTTGATGAATAACCAGCGGAACTTTAAAAAACAGAAAGACAATTATCTGCTTGCCGAAGAAGTGTATACGGTTACTACCGACCGCTATCGGGAAGGAATCACTTCAATGACTGAAGTTCTGCAGGATGAAATGCGGATGAGCGAGGCACAGAACAACTACATTAGTGCACATTATAATTATCGGGTGACCAACCTGATGTTACTGAAACTAACCGGACAGATCTCATCCTTGTTCAAATAACAGATAACTAATTGAATCATTCATATGGAAACAATGGAAAATAATACAGTCTCCAGTACGCATCAGGAGAAAGCTAAGAAAATGAGAAAATTACGCCGCTGGCAGATTATAGTAAGTCTGTTTGGAGTTGCTGTGATTGTTTGGGGAGTAATTGAAATTGTTTTTCTCTTTCTGGGCTATAAGCAGACGGAAACCAGCAATGATGCGCAGATAGAGCAATATGTGTCACCTGTCAATCTGCGTGCATCGGGCTATATTAATAAGATTTATTTTACGGAACATCAGCAGGTACGCAAAGGTGATACCTTGCTGGTGCTGGACGACCGCGAATATAAAATCCGGGTGATGGAAGCTGAGGCTGCATTGAAGGATGCGCAGGCAGGCGCCACTGTGATAAATGCTACCTTGCAGACTACACAAACGACTGCATCTGTGTATGATGCGTCTATAGCTGAAATAGAAATCCGGCTAGCAAAACTGGAGAAAGACCGTCAGCGGTATGAAAATCTGGTCAAACGAAATGCGGCGACACCTATCCAGTTGGAACAGATTACAACAGAGTATGAAGCTACCTTTAAGAAGCTGGAAGCAACCAGGCGCCAGCGGGAGGCGGCTCTTTCGGGAGTGAATGAAGTATCTCACCGTCGTGAGAATACGGAAGCTGCCATCCAGCGTGCTACGGCTGCGCTTGAAATGGCACGGCTGAATCTTTCGTATACGGTTGTACTGGCTCCTTGCGATGGCAAGTTAGGCAGACGTTCTCTGGAAGAAGGGCAGTTCATTACAGCAGGGCAATGCATTACATATATTTTGCCCGATACACAAAAATGGATTATTGCTAATTATAAAGAAACGCAGATAGAGAATCTCCGCATCGGGCAGAAGGTGGCTATCACGGTAGATGCTATCAGTAAGAAAGAGTTTACAGGCAAAGTGACTGCTATTTCCGGAGCGACAGGTTCTAAATATTCGTTGGTGCCGACTGACAATTCTGCCGGAAACTTTGTGAAAATACAGCAGCGTATCCCTGTCCGTATTGATTTTACGGATTTATCGAAGGAAGATAATGATAAGCTGGCGGCGGGTATGATGGTAGTAGTAAAAGCTAAACTCTGATAGCCATGCCTTCATGTCCTAGAAATTATCCTTTTTACAATTGGGTGCCCAAACCGATAGGTATTATTATTCTGCTGTTCTTTTTCCTGCCGATTCTTTCGGTGGGCGGGGTATACTCCGTGAACAGTACCGAGATGATGAGCGGCTTGGGTATTATTTCCGAGCATATTCAGTTTGCCAATTTTGTGACTTCCATCGGTATGGCGGCATTTGCTCCCTTCTTGTATGAACTGGTTTGTATACGACGGGAGAAACTGATGTGTATCGCAGGTTTTGCACTGATGTATGTATTCAGCTATGTATCTGCCAAAACCGACAGTATCTTTTTGCTGGCACTCTGCAGCCTGCTGACAGGGTTCCTGCGTATGGTACTGATGATGGTCAATCTGTTTACGCTGATCAAATATGCTTTTGGCATGGAGGCAACGCGTAATATTACTCCCGGCATGGAACCGAAAGACGCGACGGGATGGAATAAACTGGATATCGAAAAATGTGTCAGCCAGCCGGTAGTTTATCTGTTTTTTATGATCCTGGGGCAAATGGGTACGGCGCTAACGGCTTGGCTGGCTTTCGAATACGAATGGAAATATGTATATTATTTTATGATGGGTATTCTGCTGCTGTCCATTCTGATACTGTTCATTACGATGCCTAATCATGGTTTTGCCGGACGTTTCCCTATCAACTTCCGCAAATTCGGCAATGTGACCGCATTTTGCATATCATTGACGTGCATCACTTATGTGCTGGTTTATGGCAAGGTGCTGGATTGGTATGATGATCCATCTATTTGCTGGGCAACGGCGATCAGTATCCTTTTTGCTGGGATTTTTCTTTATATGGATGTTACCCGGCGGTCTTCCTACTTTATTTTGGGGGCGTTGAGGCTGCGTACCATTCGTATGGGGGCTTTGCTTTATTTATTGCTGATGATCATCAATTCCAGCGCGATGTTTGTCAATGTGTATGCAGGAGTCGGGATGCACCTGGATAATTTGCAGAATGCATCGCTGGCAAACTGGTGTATGGTCGGTTATTTTATCGGTGCCTTGATTTCCATTGTATTGGGGTCTAAAGGGGTGCATCTGAAATATCTTTTTGCTCTTGGCTTTTTCTTTCTGGCATTGTCGGCAGGATTCATGTACTTCGAAGTGCAGACAGCCGGACTTTACGAACGAATGAAGTATCCCGTAATTATTCGTACCATCGGAATGATGATTTTATATGCATTGACGGCAGCATATGCCAATCAGCGGATGCCTTTCAAATATCTTTCGACCTGGATTTGCATCATGCTTACCGTCCGTATGGTACTGGGACCGGGTATCGGAGGGGCTATTTATTCAAATGTACTGCAGGAGCGCCAGCAACATTATATTACCCGTTATGCACAAAATGTTGATTTGGTAAACCCCGAAGCTTCTGCTTCGTATACCAATACCGTGCAGGGAATGCAATATCAGGGAAAGAGTGAAACGGAAGCGCATAACATGGCTGCCATGTCCGTCAAGGGGCGGATACAGGTGCAGGCTACGCTCTCTGCTGTGAAAGAAATGGCAGGGTGGACTATTTATGCAGGCGTTATTTGTATGATTTTTGTGCTCGTAGTGCCTTATCCCAAACGAAAATTGCTAACTTAGTATCGTTTTTCAATAGTAATTTATCAGTGAGTCAGTGTTATGGATACTCAGCAGGAACGTTTATTACAGCTTGACCGCGATCTGAAAAGCGGGAAGAATATATGCAGTTCGGGAGGTGTGCTCAGTTGTTTTCCATCTTCTTTGAAAGAACCTTTTCTGATGCAGGGGCTTGGTTTGATTGTCTGTCGGCAAGGTAGTTTCCAGTTTTCTCTTGATAATAAGTGCGCTTCTGCCAAGGCGGGTGAGACTTTGTTTATCCATGAGGAGTCTTGGTTTCAAGTGTTTCAAGAGACCGAAGATATGGAAATTCTTATTCTTGCCTATCAGATAGAACCTATACGTGACATTATCGGTAACTCAGTGGTTTCCATGTATATGTATTCGAAGCTTACCCCTGAACTTTCCTGTGTATGGAATACCGGCGAGGAAGATGAGATTATGAAGTATATGTCTTTGATAGACAGTGTGCTGGAAATGGAGGAGAGTGCGTTTAGCCTTTATGAGCAGAAACTTCTTCTGCTGGCACTGACCTATCGTATTTGTTCGGTCTATAACCGTAAATTGATTAGTGCCGGACAGGAAACGGGCGGGCGGAAAAATGAGATATTTGTCCGTCTCATCCAGTTGATAGAGCAATATTATATGCAGGAAAGGAGTGTGGAATTCTATGCGGATAAACTCTGTCTGTCTCCGAAATACCTTTCGGCTCTTTCCAAAAGCATTTGTGGGTATACGGTGCAGGAACTTGTATTCAAGGCGATTATCCGTAAGTGTATCTCTTTGTTGAAGAATACGCAAAAAAATATTCAGGAGATTTCCAATGAATTCGGCTTCCCCAATGCTTCTTATTTTGGCACATTCTTCAAGAAGCAAATGGGGATGTCGCCGCAGCAATATCGAAGGAATCTTTAATCGATATTACTCTTTTTCTCCATAAGCCAGATCGCCTGCGTCGCCCAGCCCCGGTACAATATAGGAATGTTCATTGATTTCAGGATCGATGGCAGCACACCAAATGGTTGTTTTGTCTTCGGGAAATACGCTCTTGATATGATCGATTGCATGTTGGCTGGCAATGATCGAAGCTACGTGAATTTCGGCGGGATGCCCTTTGGTAAGCATGGCCTGATAACTCAGTTCCATACTGCCGCCTGTAGCCAGCATCGGATCGGTGATAATCAGCGTTTTGTCGTCAATACGCGGAGATGCGATATATTCTATATGTATATCAAATTTCAGGGTATCTTTATATTTTCGATAGGCGGACACAAATGCATTTTCTGCTCCGTCGAAATAGCTTAGGAAGCCTTGGTGAAAAGGAAGGCCGGCGCGGAGAATGGTGCTGATGACAAGCTGGTTGTCCGGTGTGCTGACGGGAGCAATGCCCAGTGGTGTCCGGATGTTTTTTACTGAATATCGGAACTCTTTGCTCATTTCGTAAGCCATGATTTCTCCGATCCGTTCAATGTTACGGCGGAAACGTAGGCGGTCATTCTGAACTTCTACATTTCTGATTTCGGATATGTACTGGTTTAGAATCGAATTTGTTTGGCTAAAATCAATTACTTTCATATTATAGTTTAATCATAATTTAATCTCATTTTCATCGTATTGAGAACGTTCTGGCTTGCAAAGTAAACGATAATCTTTCAAATTGCAATATTCAGTTTGCAGATATTGTTAGGAATTTATAAAAGAGATTCAATTAGGGAAAAATTTCTCTAATCCCTTCTTCCTTTTCAAAGAAAGTATTACTTTTGTACCCGGATTTACAAGGAGGCACCCAAAGCTCCTCATGTTCAGGTGAAAAGAGATAATAAAACGAAATACCAATTTTAATTAATTCAAAAAAAATGGCAAATTTAGATTTAAGCAAGTACGGTATCACAGGTGTGACCGAGATTGTGCACAATCCGTCTTATGACGTTTTGTTCGCTGAAGAAACAAAACCAGGTTTGGAAGGTTTTGAAAAAGGCCAGGTAACTAACATGGGCGCTGTAAACGTAATGACTGGCGTTTATACAGGACGTTCTCCTAAAGATAAATTCTTCGTAAAAGACGAAACCAGCGAAAATACAGTATGGTGGACTTCTGAAGAATACAAAAACGACAACAAACCAGTTGACGCTAAATGTTGGGCAGCTGTGAAAGATTTGGCAACTAAAGAACTTTCTAACAAAAGACTGTTCGTTGTTGACGCTTTCTGCGGAGCTAACGAAAACTCTCGCCTGAAACTGCGCTTCATCATGGAAGTAGCATGGCAAGCTCACTTCGTAACAAACATGTTCATCCGTCCGACAGCTGAAGAACTGGCTAACTTCGGTGAACCTGATTTCGTTATCATGAACGCTTCTAAAGCTAAAGTTGAAAACTACAAAGAACTGGGCTTGAACTCAGAAACTGCAGTTGTATTCAACTTGACTGAAAAGATCCAGGTTATCCTGAATACTTGGTACGGTGGTGAAATGAAGAAAGGTATGTTCTCTTACATGAACTACTTGTTGCCTTTGAACGGTATGGCTTCTATGCACTGCTCTGCTAACACAGATAAAGAAGGCAAGAGCTCAGCTATCTTCTTCGGTCTGTCAGGTACAGGTAAGACTACTTTGTCTACTGACCCGAAACGTCTGTTGATCGGTGATGACGAACACGGATGGGATGACGAAGGTGTATTCAACTTCGAAGGTGGTTGCTACGCTAAAGTTATCAACTTGGATAAAGAAAGCGAACCGGACATCTGGAATGCTATCAAACGCGATGCTTTGTTGGAAAACTGTACAGTTAACGCTGAAGGCGAAATCAACTTCGCTGACAAGTCAGTAACTGAGAACACTCGTGTTTCTTATCCTATCTATCACATCGAAAACATCGTTAAACCGGTGTCTAAAGGTCCTCACGCTAAACAAGTTA
>OBWJ01000187.1_pt1 | contig 60742 bp, 59 predicted proteins | sample 1495181 | NCBI WGS metagenome assembly OBWJ01 (sample SAMEA2580041, study PRJEB22360) | human gut metagenome
TGGCAGGCACCCGGGGCCGCGACGGCCCCCGTACGCCAGCCGCCGCAATTCTGGTTGCGAAACTCAACGGGCGAATCGGCGATGTTTTTCACAACGCCCACATAGATGTCGAGGTTGTAGCCTTCGAGAAGCTGGCCGCCGTCCCACTTGAAGTCAAGGCCGAGATGCTTACACGTCGGAAGCGGGTCCGTGACGCGGATCTTGCGCATCGAATACCCTGACGGCACTTGGCCGAGCGCCACGCCGCGCAGGGCCTGACGAATCGTTTCCACATACGGCTGGGACTGTTCCCAAGCCTGAGCCTTCTTCAGGCCGCCGTTGGCGGCACTGCGGGAATTGAGGCGCTCCACCACATCGGGCGGCAGCGTAAAGCGAACTTCACGCGGCGGAATGGCCTGAGGCACCATCGTGATCGAAAACGCGATGTCTTCATGACCCTTCTCGGTGATGAAGGCCGTCACGGCGGAAGGCGAATCGGTCGTGATGTAGATCACGCCGTCGCGCACGCAGGCTTCGCCGCAATCGCCCTTCTTCTTGCTCGTAAAGAGCGACGTCGAGACGATCTGCGGATTCTTGAACGGCGTCAAAATTCTGTTCGGATGCTCACGCGAAATCGGGATGAAGACGTTCTCGCCCGGCTTGATCGCAATGGTTCCCTTCGTATTGATCTGCACTTGGCCGACCGGCACGGTGTCGGGCTTGCGGCGCGATTCCTCCGCCGCCTTGTCTTCAGCCTTGACGTTCCTCTTCATCTGTTCGACCGCCTGTTGCTTGGCGGCAGGGTCGGCGTTCGTGCGCAGGTACTTCGCCGGGACGGCAACGTAGCCTTCATCTTCGGCCTGCTTTTGGGCCGATTCCTGCTTGGACTTGGCCGTTTGCTTGGACTGCGCATCGGCTTCGGAAACGGTCTTCACGACGCTTTTGACAGCGCTCGTCACCGCGCTTTCGCCTTCGGCAGCCAGTGCCGCATTGCTCGAAAGCAAAGCAACCGCCACCGCCGCAGCAATGTGAGTGAGCTTCATTGGAGTTCTCCTGTTCTTTGGGGCGTTAGAGCTTCGTATCGGCTTCCGTCGTTTCGCGACGGTCGGCTTCCGGCTCCTTGTAACGAGCGCGTTCCTTGATCTGTTCCTGACGCTTCTGCTCATCGCGTTGCTGGCGCAGTTCATTCTTCTCAAGCACGTCACGCGTCTTGGGATTGCCCAGATAGGTATCAATGGACTTGATGAGCGGGGCGTAGTTCGCAATGCGGATCACAAACTCATAGATGCGTTCCTCACGCTTTTCTGCTTCGAAGCTCAAGCCCTGACGAATGAAGCTGTAGCCCGTCACGAAGACCTTGCCGGAAGACTTTTCGTACGTGACGCGACGCGGCTCAAAGCGCATCGTCACGCGATCGTCCATCAGCCCCTGAGCATTGGATTCCAGACCTTCGAGCACGGTGTGGTAGATCTTCGGATCCAGAAGCGGCTTCAAACGGTCACCGATGAAGGTAACGTTGCCGGGACTCACGTTGCCGATCAGTTCGGCCAGAGCAAAGCCCCACGCTTCGATGTAGGAGCGCGATGCATCGTCACGCGTCACTTGAGCGTCTTCGGCAAGCGTCCACGGCTGGATCGTCACAATCGTCGGACGCGTGGCCAGAACGGCCACCAGAAAGAAGCACAGGCACAAGAGAACCGTCGTGACCATGCGGGAAAAGTACGCTTCGGTCTTGAGACCGTGGAACGTAGAGAGATAACGCTTTAAGTCCATTTTTTCTTGTTCTTCGTTTACGGAATCAGTCGCTTGATCCACGGGTTGATCATGGATTTGCTACGGGTAAATCCGAAGCCATACCAATAGAGCAGATGAAAGAGGTAACCGTCCGGATGCAGATCGCGGAACTTACGATAGAAGTGCGCAACGACCAGACCAACAGTCGTGCAGATGAAAACCTGATTGAGCATGATCCCGATACCGAGACCAAGGAGCACCGGCATGCACTCGTCGCTCGACCACACAAGGAGGTAGGGCGGCATATCGGCTCGCGTCGGAATGCGTGTTTCCTTCATAGAAGTCACCAGAAGTTAAAAAACGTGTCGGATCAAACTCTAAAAAATTTGTCAAATGTCACTGACGCGCTTGAAAGTAAAATCTGCTTTCTATTCGGTGCGCGGGTGAATGTCGACTTGCGAATCCTTCTTGCCCGGCCAGATGCAGAGGAGCAGAACGAACAGAAGGTTGATGATCGGCAGCCCGATGACCAACACCCACCACTTCGACCAGCCGATGTCGGACAGACGGCGGCAGAGCGTCATCAGGTAGGCAACGCCAAGTGCGAGTAGCAAGCCGCTCCAGACGTAGAGCCAGACATAGAAAGCGCCTGCGGCAAAGAAGGTAAATTCGTCCTCTTCACTCATCATCAGCGCCACGTCTGGGCCAAAGTCGATGGACGCGTTGATGTATTCCCAAGACACCCAGAGAAACGGCGCGATGAGAATCAGGTTCGAGCCAAGCCCCGCCACGAAATAGGCAAAAAATTCAAGACGCCCGGCACGACCTTCGTGGGAGAACTGCCTGCCCAGAAACGAATTAAGCGACATGAGTGACACTCGGAAATAATTGACGGAGCACAGATTACTCAGGTGTCAAGTGCGCCCTGACAGGTTTGAAAGCCGATTTTGCTTTCTGAGAGAAAGAGGGTTCGCTCCATCAAGTCGGCACTAGAATTGAGCGCAAAAAAACCGCCTGAACGCTGTTGCACGCTCAGGCGGTTGTTTTTTTGGCTATTCCCAGTGACTCATACCACCGTCTTGAAAACTTTCCTAGACAGCATTCTCTACATCAACGCAACTCGCGAAATAGCCGCCCTTCTTGAAGGCGTTCATGAGCTTCGCCGCCGGCGGCGGATTGGTCATCTCCACGAGATCGAGGAGCGCATCGACCGTCACCGCCGAAACTGGCTGTCCGTAACTTTCAGAGCATTTCTGAAGAGAACTCTCCACGGCCTTGGCCGACTTCCCGAATCCGCCTGCAATGTAGAGGAAGAACTTGGAAGGCGTCTTGTCGTCAAACTCCTGCCAACAGTCCTTGTAGTAGGTTTTGAGCTTGATCGTGTCGTTGAGCGGCAGGCCGTAGTTCATAGTAGCCTTGCTGTCTCCGAACCCGCATTCAGTCATGCCCGAAGCCCTGATGCGGATGTCCGGATATCCGCCCTCGCGATTGCTTGCCGTCTTCTGGCCGATGTGTTCGGAGAGATCGAAGCCGAGCTTGCGGAAGATGCCCGTCACAGCCTTCTCCAACGAAATGGCCTCTCTGCCACCAGAAGCGGCGGCCTGCTTGATGGTGTCGCGCTCGATGTTCGCTACGCGGTCCCGCACGCCACTGATGAGAAGCCCGATCTCGGCGGGCGTCTTGCCGTAAGTGGTAGCTTGATCGTTGATGAAGGCCTGCAGATTGAAGGCGTAGGGTGCTTCCGTGACCGCGTTGATGAAGTTCGAGCACACCAGAGCCTTCTCGCCGTTGATCTGCTGCGTGGAGCGCGAGCGGATGGATTTGGTCTTCGTGTAGCGCCCGAAGCGCTGCTGCCATGCGGCCAGATGGTCGGGATCCAGAGGTTCGATTCTTTCGTCCATCCAGGTGCAGATATCTCCCTGCACGCAGACGTCCTCATTGAGTTCGAAGCGCTTGTTGTCTTCCGCATCGGTCACGATCAACTGAGCGGACTCAAGATAGTTCTTGGCCGTGTTCGCAATATCTTTGGCGTCCTGAATGCCTCGGGCAAGGTCTTCCTCAGGATTATGTTCGTGATAACGCTTTGGCGTACGCACGTCGTCAACGCTCTCGATCACAGTCGCGAGATCGCCCGTTTCGCGCACCTTGAGAATCTTCTCGACGCAGATATCGTGGCACTTGTGCGTGCGCCCGTAGACCACGGCCACGGCGATGTCAAGACAGGTGAGATAGCCGCCGAGTCTCGGATCCTGCCAGAGTTCGATGAGAAATACGAAAGGCTTCACCTTCATGCTCGGATCAACGCTCACGTTTCGGCCCAAGCCGTAGACGGACGGATACTGCATCCGAAGAAGCTGACAGCGAAGGATCCTCAAGGGGGAACGCGCGTTGATGAGCTCTTCGCCCGCGAAGGTCGACGAGTACCCCCGGTCATGATCCTGCCAAAACAGGCCGAGGCAGGAGAGCTGCGCAAAGTACGTGCGCATTCCGCCCGGATTCTTCACGCCATGGGCGTTTGCCTTGCACTTGAGCCCGAGGTTTTCAAGCTGGTCGTAAAGCTGATCCTGCACGGTCTGACTGGTGGTGTTGCCCGTGCAGGCTTCAAGCAATTGGGAAATCTGCACCAACTTCCAAGCCTCGATCTTGCGAATATTGCGCGGGAACATCCACATCGTGCGAAATTTAGGATTCGGCATACGGCAGTCCCTCCCTTTTTGAGGTTTTGCGCTACAATTCCCGTAAACGTTGCTTACATTAGGGCAGCAAACTTTGCAACGGAGAGCGTTGTGCGCAATAAAGAATTGAAAGTACGTCTCTCGGAGACGGAGTATTCCCATTTTACCGAGGCTTGCGAGAAGGAACAGGTGGCAACGTCTACCAAAGCTCGCGAGCTGATCGTCAATTTTTCCCAGAGCGTGCTGGGCCAAGCTGTCAAGGAAGCGGCTTGTCCGAATGAGGCCGGCGAAAAAATGCCGGTGCTCGTCCCCGGACGTGCGCTTCGTGTGGGCGAGATGTTCTCTGGTCCCGGCGGCATCGGCACGGCTCTTAATCGCGCGAAATCGAAGAACTTTTCGTTCGAGCACCTGTGGGCAACAGATTGGGATGCAGACACGTGCCGTACGTACCAACAGAACGTTCTCAAGCACAGTCCTGAAGCGCTTTCGATCTGTAAGGACGTTCGCGAGCTCGACATCGACGGCCTGCCCATTGTTGACGGATTCCTTTACGGATTCCCCTGCAACGACTTTTCGCTAGTTGGCGAGTCTAAAGGGCTCGACGGCAACTACGGCGGCCTCTACTCCTACGGCGTCAAGTACATCAACCGAGCCAACCCCCTCTTCTTCTTTGCGGAGAATGTGAGCGGTCTAAGCTCTGCCAACGACGGCAAGGCTTTCAAGGTGATTCTCGACGCGCTCAATCACGCGGGCAGGTTCGGCTACAACATCACGGCGCACCTCTACAAGTTTGAAGAGTACGGCATCCCTCAGGCTCGCCATCGTTACATCATGATCGGGATTCGCGGCGACCTTGGCCTAACCTTCAAGGTCCCCAAGCCTTCAGGCATTCTGAAATCCTGTTCCGAAGCTCTGGCCAACATTCCGCCCACGGCAGCCAATCAGGAACGGACCTCACAAAGCAAGACCGTCACGCAACGCCTTGCCCTCATTCCCGAAGGCATGAACGTCTGGCAGGCTGAAGAAGCTGGCCTGCTCCCACCCGAGCTTTGCCTCAACGTGAAAGGCGCACGTCTTTCCCAGATTTACCGTCGACTTGACTCCAAAAAGCCGGCATACACCATCACCGGCTCGGGTGGCGGCGGCACGCACGTCTATCACTGGTCCGAAAACCGTGCACTGACGAATCGTGAACGCGCTCGTCTTCAGACCTTCCCGGACGACTTCGTGTTCTGCGGCTCGAAGGAGAGCGTGCGCAAGCAAATCGGCATGGCCGTTCCTTGCGACGGTGCACAGCTCATCCTCGAAGCTCTGCTCAAGACTTTCGAAGGACAGGATTACGAAAGCGTTGAACCCAGCGTCGGAACCTTCGAGGCCGGCAGGTTCACGATTTGATGCGAGACACCCCAAGTGACCAGAGAAGAAATCCATCGCCGCAAGCAACGCGGCTCAAGACCGAATTCCGGACGCACAGTCGCGAACGAACCGAAGAAAAACGTCACGATCCGACTGACGGCAAAGGAGCACTTGAAACTCGCCGAAGCCGGCGGTTCCGCCTTCATCAGTGAAATCTTGAGAAACACGAGGGTGTACCTTGACCTGACGAAAGACGGTGTTGTCAAAGTCGTCAGCACACCCAAGTTCCATCGACGCCGTCGGGCGGACGAATCGAGAGTCGACTTCTCCGATTCGGAATGAGAAATTGCCCAAGCTCAATCACCCTGTTTTCGACAACCGAAACAGGGCGATCTTTGACCGTCTGGATGAGTTGCCGGGGCGGCCGTGTCCTCGAAGCAGCTCAACAGAGACCCAGCACGCGCTTGAGCCAGAAGACGAAGCGCGTCCACCACAAGCGATGGCGCTTTCGCCAATTCCAAGGAGCTTCGGGATTCTCTTCCTGCCAAAGCCCGATCCGATCCCTTCTGGCCAGTTCAAACGCATGCCGATACCTTTGCGCCACGTCTCGCGGCATTCGATTGAAGTAATGGAAATACGGCCACGCAGCCCCTCTCTCGATCATTCGCAGACAGACGTCCTCGCCATCGCACAGGACGACACTCACGTAACGCCCATAGATGTCGCGATCAACCGCCGCCACGTCGATGCGCCTGCCCTCGATCAAGCGGGCGAGGATGATCTGAGACATACCACCAAACGCCTGCTCGGTTTCGGGCGCATCAATGCCAAGAAGACGGAGCTTAACCCTTCGCCCGTACCAAGTCTTTACCCAGATCGAATCCCCGTCACAGACGTAGGTCACTCTCGCCCGAAACCGCCACGGGAGACTGTGCTTCCGAAAGAGAAACAACAGCAGTGCAACAACCGCTGCCGCCGCTCCCCAAAAGCATTCAAAGGGAATGGCCTCAAGCGCTTCCGTCATCACTCGAAGAAACCCTTCATCTTGCTCATTCGCGCATCAAACGCCTGACTGTGCTCTTCGGACCGGTCCACCGCACGCTTGCGGCGTTCATAAGCCGCGTCAATCTCCTCCTTTCGCAGAAGACGATTTTCAAAGACGTAGCGCATCTCGGTTGAGAAAATGATCGGGTTCTCGCAAGTGCCAGCGAACAGCGAAGCGGGGCGTCCCTTCATGCGTGTGACGCGAATGCGCCCGCGCTCGGGAGCTTCCTTGATGGAAACCAGCGACACATCAGATTGCAGGCGTCGGCAGAACTTTGAAAACCCGAAGCGCTTGGTCAGCATTTCCTCGATCAGTGAACCCGTGGACACACCAATGGGCGAAAGCACCACCGTCTCCAGAATGCCCGTCTCGGGATTGAAGTCGAGTTGCATGTGGGCTTCGTACGGGAAGTCGAAGCACGTTCCGTAAAACTCCCGCCTGTCCATGTCCTTGGGGTTCGTCACATCGCGACAGACCTTGGGCAATGCATCGCCCTGCGGAATGTCGTCGATCTTCGTTACGCCGACAGTCAGGCTTCCAAACTCGATTTTCTGGAGTCTGGCCTTGGCATAGGTTTCGGCATCGAGCATGCGCTCCTGGAAGTGTGCATTGATGGAGACCATGTAACCCGTCTGTGCTTCGTGAACGGAAACGGTAAACATCGGCGTGTCATAGGACACGCTGTCGGTGTCGTAGATCTCGCTGAAGTACGGGGTACCAGTAGCATCAAGCGTATCCGTGATGCGCTTGGCAAACTGATCCGCCCGCTGTCGACTTTTGAACGTGTAAGTTGCCCCCGTCAGGACCTCGTTCACGTTGGCGTAGCTGAAGATCACCTCATCGCCCTCTGCAAGGAACTTGCTTGTGTTTCGGCAAGCCACACGACCCGAATAGTCCGACCAGGACGACTGAATGCGTCGGCAGTCGGGATGCTTCTTGAAAAGCGAGAACACGTTGTCCTGAAGAAAGACCACGTCGCCCAGCCGCAGCTTCCATGGGTCAAAGTGCGCCATGAAGGCGAGGCTCGGAAACAGGAACTTCTCCTTTTCCTTTGCCTCCTCCTCGGCCTTCTTCTCCTTGTTCTTGAAGACGATGGTCGGACGGCGAAACACGCGTTCGGCAGGGACCGCCTTTTCAGGCTCCTGCTTCATTACTTCCGTCCCGTTGTGCGTGCGAGCCTCAATCCCCTCCTCGGCAGCCACCGCGTTCGAGGTCAATGCCAAAGTGGCCAAGGGATAAGCACACATGAGGGTCAATGCGAGCTTGTGCATTCGATTTTCTCTCCTTCTCTGCGAAATTATCAGCCGCTGTCAGACAACTGCTGCCGACGAAGAGGCGATTTCTTTACGGACTAACTCATCAAAACAAGGCAGGCTGCACCGTCGGAGCGATTCCAACTACTGTTTTCGAAGTTGGAATCAAAATCACGCTGTATCCGTTTTCGAAACCATGGATGCTGCGGCAACGCCATCCTGGAGGCATCTGCTGAACCAAGAGCTCCAGAAACGCCGGCTTCGTCATGCAGGTTTCGACCTTCGCCCGAATCGCCGTCACGCGATTTCGGCGTCCGATGCCGTTCCAGCTGAGATCTTCGACGAGCTCCAGCAGGTCCTCGAACTGGTCGTTGTTGACAAAGTCTTTGAGCATGCCACCTCCTCATATTCGTTTTTGGATATTGGCAATGGCGAGCATTGCACCGATTGACCAGAAAGCCATCAGCATCGGGAACACAGCGGGCGGAATGGTGACGGGCGCAAAGAAGAGCAGGATCGTCACCACTGTGATAAGCGTCATGCCCGACCTTGCCCAGTGATTCACCACGGGCGAGGTGTATCCGAAGTCCGTCTGCTTGATCGCACGCTCGTTCCAGCCATGAAAAACGGCAAGAAGCCCGAGTGGCAACCACAGCGGAATGAGCACCTTGAAGAGCGCAATGCGGCGCAACACCCAAAACCCGAGTTCGAGGAGCGTGAGCTTTCGCTCCTTCGCCCACGTGAGCACGACGTTGTTCTGCTCAGCCAGACGCTCCTCGCGCTTGCGCTGCGCAGGATCCTCGGACATCCAGTCTCGAAGCGAGTTCTTGTCCAGCCTGTCGAAGCTCTTCAGGTACCATCCGTCCGCAATCGCGTTGATGCGCGTGAGCGTCGAATGGCCGAACTGTTCTTCGATCCACTGTCCCTCAACAGCCGACGATTTTCGAACGGTTTCCTTAGAAATCGTTGCCAGACTAAGGAAAAACAGCAGGCAAACTAACAATATGGCCACGCCGAGCGGCCATTCCCTTTCAGAAGACGCCATGTTGATCGACCTCTCTTTCGCGATTGTGTTCCGTTGATGACCTGAGGATCTCGGGGAGCTTCAAACCGGCGTTCAGATCGCCGTAGCTTGTGAGCTTCCCCTTCGGATTCAGGACGGTTATTGAGCGCCCTGCCTCACCGCATCTGAATATGTCTTTGCCAACCGGTGTCAAGTTCGTGGACAGGCCCAACCAGGTAGGCATGTACGCCGGGAGTTCCATAGCAGAACAAGGCCCGCGCGTTCTGGCGACCTGAGTCTCTGAAACCGAATCGCCCAGCTCCAGAAACGGCACGACGAACTGCTGTTTCGAAAACGGATTTCGACTGCTTCGCACGCGGCGCTCGTTCTCTGCCGTGTTCGAAGCGGCGCTCACTTGCTTCTTTCCCATGAAGCTCATGCCGGCCACGCCAAATTCACGCTGGAAGTCAACGGCATGATCAGACACGAAGAGGATCGAATGGGTTTCGCCTCTGGCTCTGAAGATCCCGCTGACCCGCTCGATGAGCTGATCGGCCTTGAGCGCCGAAGCAAGGTAGCAATCCAGCTGCTCGCCCCAATGCGCTTCAAAGGGCCTGCCCACGCCGTCCAAGCGGTCGCAGACGTTCTCGTGCGAGCCGTAGGCGTGAAGCACGATGAGACGGCGCTGGTCCGGCGCTCGATCCAAAAGAGCTGCAAGCTCGCCCACCATGGCGAAATCGTCGCCTCGCTTCACGAAAATGCGCTCGTCCGCAGACTTGGCAATGTGCGAAATCGGCAGGTCCTTCGGCCCCGTTCTCCCCTGTGCACTCACCCAATAGGTCTTGAACCCCGCCTCACGCGCCAGAGCGACGACGTTGTTCTGAGGCTGGACCTCTTCGCCTTCGCTCAGAGCCAGAAGCCTCGGAACGGCTGACATGGTGGCGTAGGAAGGTGCAACCATCTCGTCAACGGTCTTAAGCGGCTTCGACGAGAGAAAGGGTGTCGTCGGATATGGATTCCCGTAAATCGCCAAAGCATCGCTTCGCAGCGATTCACCCAGAATGAGCACGTAGTTCTGCAACGGCTTCCGATCCGGCAAGGTTCCCGTCACGTGCCACGCGACGGGATCCGCACGACGTTCAAAGCCGTAGAGGATGTAGCCCACCGGAGATGTGATGAAGACTAGCGGAACCAAGACCGGCAGTAGCCAGCCGGCCTTTCGAAATCCCGGTTGAAGGTTCGCGGGCACGGGCTTGGCATATCTTCCAATGGCGAAGATGAAACCGACAGCCGCAATCCCCGGAACCAGAAAGTCTGACGGCGGCAGCGTCGACAGGAACCCGGCAGCCTCGGCGGCATTGCTGCCAAAGACCGTATCCACATTCTGTACTGTCAACAGGGCCTCACCGGACATCAGGCGCATGGGGGTCAGCACGGCAAGACTTGCGGCCAGAATCCCTCCTGTCCACTTCCACCACCCTGCATGCAAAAGCCAAATTCCGATTAGGAACAGAACAACCGTGTTCTCGACTGCTGCGAGCCAGTTGCCCGCATCATGTAGCTCCAGCGCCTCGTTTGCACCAACCCCGAAAAATGTCCACTGCGTCCAGCAAGCCAGTGAAAATCCGATGACGAAATTACCGGGCGCGATCCGCGAATTGCGTTCTGGTGCGGCACCATTACCGTTGAAGAACATCAAACAGACGCAGCGAGTTGGCGCTCGCGATGATGCTGCAGCGCCTCCATCGCACAGAAGGACTCTGCACGGAAATACCGGCTGCGGTCATCCTGAAAGAGCTTGCGAACCTCAGGACTGGTAATGCGATTGAGAACAATGCCACGCAAAATGATCTTGTCGTCAGGTGACACGCCATATTCCTTCGCCAAATTGGTTTGATACAGCGGAATCTCCAGAAGACCTTCGATCATTTCGTGCACGAAGTAGGCCAAACGGCGAACATCCGAAAAAGTACGCAACACGGAAATGATCTGCGTGTCATAGAGATTTACCACACGCATCACAAAGACGTAGATGTCCTGGTAGGACTGATACGGACGTAACTCGTGCATCACCGCAAGGGAAATTGAACGAATATCGTCCCAGTCGCTCATTGCTCCGAACATGCATGGCTGCGACTTCATGAGGCTGAATAGAGCTTCCTCTTCGGAAATCCCGCGAGTATGAGCAATTTTCCGGATGTTGCCTTCTTCAAGTTCACGAATGCGCTTGGATGTCAGCGCTATGCTGTAGCTTTCTTCCAAAATATGTCTCCTCATCGAGCTTGAATCAATCAGCCTTGGTGGCTTGATAGTACGGGCCACGATGAGTGTTTTTGACAGGGCAGAAAGCAGGTTTTGCTTATCTGTTCACAAAACAAGGGGATTGCAACATTTGTTCGCAACTTTTGGCGCAAATTAGACTGCTCCCTTGCATCTCAAGGGCGGATGCGGCGAGGACGCCCCAAACGGGACGCCCTCCTCAAGCTGTTTACACGACATTAGTCGCGTCGGACTAGCCGAGCAGCTTGAGTGCCGCGGAAACAAGTAGCGAGATTACGACCGAAGCAATCGAGAGCCGAAACCGAAAATTCAGTTCGAGTCCCTCGCGCCCGGCTTTCGCCTGTGCTACTATTTCTGCGGAGTTTGGCGAGTCTTTTTGAACGTTCATCGCCATGCCTCCTTGAAAGAGCAAAAAAGCCCTTACCGTTGGCGCGGTTTGGGCTTTTTGCATATTGACGGAGGCAACATGCACATCCGCCATGGCGGCTTTCGCCGCCAATTCTTTCCGACCCAATCCGACGCTCCGTGGAGGCAGGCGAGCCGTCGACCCGACGCTCCCCGCGAAATGAATTCTACAGGACGGCTGGCGAGAGCGAATGGCTTCTATGATAAGGAGGGCGAAGAAGAGGAGGCTGAACGCGGGCGGATGTTCAGTATTCGGAACGAAAAGAGCGGCAGAGGACGCCTCAAACGGGACGTCCTCCTCAAGCTGTTTACACGACGTTAATCGCGTCGGACTAACCGAGCAGCTTGAGTGCCGCGGAAACAAGTAGCGAGATTACGACCGAAGCAATCGAGAGCCGAAACCGAAAATTCAGTTCGAGTCCCTCGCGCCCGGCTTTCGCCTGTGCTACTATTTCTGCGGAGTTTGGCGAATCTTTTTGCTGCGACATCGCCTTACCTCCCTGTAAAAGCAATAAAGCCCTTACCGTTGGCGCGGTTTGGGCTTTTTGCATATTGGCGGAGGCAACATGCACATCCGCCATGGCGACTTTCGCCGCCAATTCTTTCCAACCCAATCCGACGCTCCGTGGAGGCAGGCGAGCTTTGTCTGCTCACTCCGCAGAGCAGATTCTACCGAACCCTCCCGAACAACGTGAGCCTTTCCCAGAAGCCGCGAGGTTTCGCCTCCTCCCGACGTGCTTCACTGCGGCCTCACGCTCGATGCGTTCGATGTAGAAGTCCAGAAGTTCTGGTCATACCCGCCGGCTCGCGAGCGAGAAGCTCATGCCTTGTATTCGCTCTTATCCTTCAATATCAGAGGATAGCGTCCCTTGTAGATATGGCCGCCCGAGAGCGATGCGATGAATTCAAGGTTGGGAAGCATCCCGAGGAGCTGAGGCAGGAACAGCGGCACTTCCTCTTCGGCCATGCGTTCGCCGAGGCTGCCGCCGCGAGGCACGGGCTCGTGCACGGTTGTCGAAAGCCCCTGCGTGCGTTGGATAGACATCACCTTCGTCTTCGGAAGCGAATCCGCCACGAAGTTCTGCGTTTCCGTGTCGATGCAGCGCAAACAGATGCGGTTATTCAAGTTACCAAGGAGCTGATAGGCCCTGTCCTTTGAGCCCATGCGGGATACAAAGTCGGATAGCGTCTGAGTGGCCACGAAGAGCTTCAGATGTGCGCCACGGCCCTTGTTGAGAATTTGCAGGAAGGGCGCATTGACCACTTCCGCCGCTTCGTCAACGAAGATGTTGACGGTTCTGGGACCCGTCTTCTCATGCTTTTGGAAGAACTTGCCGACCAGCGGCATCTTGCCCATGAGGTTCTTTTCCGCCTTGGACGCTGTTTCCACTTCAGGTTCCAGCCCTTCGAAGTTGTATCGCGCACCGGCCACGCAGGCAAGGTCCGAGAGAAAGAGCGCTCCGATGGCAGAGCCCACCATGGGGTCTGACAAAGAATCGAGACCGACGTAGACGACATGGTTCCAGGCGATCAGGTCATTCGTATCGCGCCACGTGTTCTTCTGCTTTTCCTCAATGGATTCCGGAGGCGAAAGCATGTCGCCCAACACGCCCGAGGTGAGCATGGAGAGAATCGGCAGAAGCGACGTGATCATTTTCCCGAAGTGCTCCTTGTTGTGCGTGAACATCGAGACCAAGTCGTCAATGTCGGGATCGTGAGGCCCGTGCACTTGGTAATACTCGACCAGCGCCAGCGCCAGACTCTCCGAGTCATGCTTTTTCTGCGTGGCGATGAAGGTTTCAAGCTCCTGCACCTTCTCCGGCTTCGTACGCCGAAGATACGAGTTGAGCGCATCGACGACGAGGCCGGACACGGCTCCGGACCCGGTCCCGGCAAGGTAGTGCTTCAGATTCTTCAGCGTGGGATTTCGGTAGACGTTGCAGAGACCGTTGCAGATGGCGTTCAGTGCACCGAAGGCGAAGTTCTTGAACGGATCCGACTCCGATGCGGACGGGATAAGGGATGCGATGCGGTCAGCGATTTCCGAAGGTCTCGTCCAGTTGGCCAACAAATTGATGCGGATGGATTCCTTCGGGTGAGCCGGGTGGAACGACAGAAACTTGTCGCCTCGCCCCAGCATCTCGCAGGCTCGCTTGGCCTTGTCGCGCAGATCACGGTCCCCCTTCGGATCAATGATGAACACCGTCTCGCCGCGCAAAATCGCTTGAGAAATCAAGAGGTCAAAGCAGCGGGTCTTGCCTGAACCCGTCGTCCCGATGATGAGCGTGTGGCCTTCCGAATGGGAAACAGGCTGAAAGACGTCCTCCTCCTTGTCGCCCACGCCGTGAATCCAAGTCTGGCCCTGCGCATCTGAAATGCGCTTTTGGATTTCGAGATAGGTGTGCCGGGCCTTGAAGGGTCTGAAGAGGCAAAGCCAGAAGTGTTTGCGAATGAAGCGGATGAGGTAAAGCCCGCCCAAGGCTTCACGGTAGGTCCTGTGCCAGTCGCGCTTCAGAAGATCGTTCACGCGCTGCGCCTGCGTCTGCCCCCATGGGAAACCACGTCCAAGCCACATGTCGCCCTTGTGCGTCGGATCGTTGAGAATGCGCTTGAGCTCTTCAAAGTCGATGTAGGGCAAAGGCGTTCCGGCAAGCCGAAGCGTCATGTGGTAGCGCCGTACGGCGGGTCGAAAGCGCATGATCGCCATGACCGCGCAACAGAGCACGAACCCGAGCGTAGCCCCGTTCGCCCCCATGAAGTTTCCCCACATGAAGTACCAGATGCACCCGCCGAACCACGCAAGCGCTTCCCGCATCTCATAGTTTTGCCGCCAGGTTTCGTAGGCGGTCGGATCATAGTTCAAGCTCATCGCTCAATTTCCTCTTTCCCTGTCCACTTAGACTCATGGCACAAGCAGAACGTTGCCCGCCTTGCGGTCCCACTCGATGCGCGGGCGAACGTTGCCAGAGATCTTCTTGTCGATCACCATCTCCACCAAGTCCTCGTCAACGCCGCTCTCGACAATGGCCGCTGCGAAGCTCGATGAGGACGTGCGCCAGAAACCCGTCAGCGAATCCGTCGTCACACCGTCGGACAACCAGATGCCGATGCCGCGCTCCATCTGGCTCTGCATGCTTTCCACCATGTCTTCCGCAAGGGCGTACGCTTGATCCACATCGGATCGCCCGCCGGAACGCGCAGGAGCAGGCTCCTTCTTCGATACAGGCTTGCCCCGGCCCGTTGCCGGCAATCCTTCCCGGGATGTGTTCTGAACGCCGTCCTGCGTCGTTTTCAAGTGGCCAGAGGAAGAGGATCCGTCCTCTTCGTTCATCGCTTGTCTCCTGTTGCGCAGCAGAGGCTTTCCGTTGTCATCGAGCGGCTCGTTGAAGTACACCGTCTGATAGGCTGGGTTGTCGTCCGATGGCTGAACCTTGTCATCGGAAGCTACGACAGCCTCAGCAACCACGTCCTCTCCAGCATCCCCTGGAAAAGTCTCCGCCTCGATCTCCATGTCGGCATCTTCGACTTCCACGTCTCCATAGAGATAAGCCTCCTCGTCGTCCTCGTTCAGGCCGTAGGAAGAAGATGCGCCACCTGCGGTCCCGCCGCTCATCCTCGCAGCATCCTCATCGTCAATCGCCATGTCTTCGTACTCGATGCAGTCGTTCACGTCTGCGTACACGTTACCGGGTTCGAGGGACGCTTCAGGCCCTTCCAGGGATCCGGGTACCTGTTGTGCGGCATGAGCATCTTCCGCATCGGATTCCTCGGCGGAGTCATGGGGATCGGTCTGAGCTCCGTACGACGCATCAATGACGTCAATGCCGGCAGCGCTGCTGGGGGCTTTGTTCCCAATGCGAACTTCCGACCGCGAAACGGTCGTGCTGTTAACGTCATCGCTCCCGTTGCTGGCGTTGATGGCCATGGATTCAACGTCTGGACCAGCCTTGGCGTTTGAAATGGATTTAGCCCCTGTCGTTTCTGGAACGCCTCGGTCTCCTGCGATGTGTTGATGCACAGCCTCAATGTCCTTCGCGGAAGATGCCGTGGAGCCGCCCAACAGAGCGCCCATGTCGAACCCGGACTCATCGAAGCTCACGGTCGATTTCTGAGCCGACATTCGTTCATGCCTGTCCGGTGCTCCCCGTCCGTCCTCTCGGATCGGTCGAACAACTTCGGCATCGGATGTTGCGCTTTCACCTGGATGGCTTTCGCAGTAAGGAAGGCCGGCCCCGCCAGCTCCTTCCAGTGCCGTTGCCCCGGTCTCGGCTGCATGCCGGCCCGTTTTGCTCTCCGGAAGCACGTTGTTCGCAACGTCAGCATCCGAAACGGAATTGACCGTTTCTGTCGATGCAGCGGCAACGGAACCAGTGGCAACGTCTGCGCCGGCATCACCGCCATCTGCGCCCCCTCTTGCTTCCGAAACGGAACTCAGGCCATTCAGCACGCGGCCCGCCAGCGAACCGCTGCTGGCGCTCTGATCACTCTGGACCTTCTGGTCCTTCAGGTTCTTCTGACTCGCCTGTCCCCTGTGGCTGCCGCGTCCCCGCATCCCGCCAGGGAGCACACCGGCAAAGCCGTCGCTGCCGTCATTCTCATTCACGTTTTGAGCTTCCGACTCAGAAACGGGAGAGGAAGAGGGATCGGAATCCGTGCCGCCTGCTTCGTCAGCGGCGGATTGAGTGCCGGAGCCCGCAACGTCATCGCCCTCGCCGCTCACCACCGCATCTTCATAGCGTCGGTCGCCCTCGAACATGTCGCCCCAGACCTCGCGTCGAATCGACTCGTCGATCTCCTCGCGTTCACGAAGGTGCTCTTCAGCCTCAAGCGCAAGCGCATTGACGTAATCCTCGGTGTACCCCGTCGCCTCTTCCTCCTCGCGAGAAATGCGCTGCACGGGCAGAAACTTCCAGCGGTCGATCCAAGCCTTCTTCGTCACGTCGTCGACGGCCAAGCCCTCGACAATCGCCTCAATGGCCGCAGGCGGCGTCGCATCGAAAATGAGCTGCGGATCCGCCAGACGGATGCAGTCGACCTGCATGTTGCCCAACACTATCGGCGTCACGCGCCAGAAGACGTTATGGGTGTTGGAAACCTCGTCGGAGTTGCGGATGGCTGCACCAGCATCGACCAGAACGGTCGCAAGCCTAAGCATGTCCGAAGGCAAGCTCTCAAACCCCATGTCCAAGGCTTGAGCACGCGCCTGAGCCACCACATCCTCCGACCAGACGATGTAGCAGCCCTGCTTGGTGTTGAAGACGCGGCTGTCGCGATCTCGGTTCGTGGTCCAAAAGGCATGCTGGATCAGTACGCGAATGGCCTTGAGCAACTGATCGCCCTGAGGGTGCGCAACGTTCTTGAATTCCGGTCGGATTTTGCGCTGACGCAATTGGTCCACACGGCGGCTCAGACCGTCGGCGTTGTCGAGGATCTTTCCGATCAGACCGCCCTCCTTCCCTTCCAGAAGCGCGTTGCGAAACTCCTTGAGCATCTGTTCCCCGTACCCGATCAGGCCGAGGAACGTGAACGTCTCCTTCGGAATCAACATCCCGCTGTTGGCCAGCGAGGCGGACTTGTGGGCGTTGTGCTCTCTTCCCGGTCGGAAACTGATGTAGTAGCTCTTGATCCCGTTCTTGCGAAGCCAGTCGACAATCGGCTCATCCTGCACCCAGTGCTGTCCATTCGGGGCCGTGATTTCCATGTCCGTGAAAACTTTTCCGATGTCGTGCGCAAGCGCTGCCAAAACCGCCGTCAGGATCCAGCGTCGCTTATTCAGATAAAGATCCTTAGGCGAAGCAGAGCGGTCGAAGATCGTGGTCTTCGCATCGTTGGCGGCGTAGTAGGCCACTTCGAGGCTGTGCGTGAACAAGCCGCCGTAACCTTGGTGATGGTCATACTCGGAAGCCGGCGTCAGGTGCACGATGCGTGCGAGATTGGCAATGACCGGCAGAAGGAAATTCTCGGCTTCCTCTTCGGAAAGCGTCGTGGCGTAGCAGAGGTCCCGGATGAGCTTGCCATTGGCCCGAAACAGATCGTGAACCGACAACGCCTCCACCGGGTGCGGCGCGGGCGGCCACGCTGCGTCGATCTTGTCCGTCTCTGCCTCGGTCGGAATTTCGCTGAACTTCGGACACGCATCGTCAAGGATCTCGACCGTCTTCTTTTTCTTGAACGGAAGATGGCGATAAAGCCAGCACGATAGCGTCACCGGCGAGATGACAACGTTGTAGACCGCGTTGATGGTTTGATCGACGTTCACACTAAGCCTCGGGAAGTTAATCCGCTCATCCTGCCCGAGATCGCATTCGATGTTGGCACGCTGAAAAGCAGGTTTTGCTTTCACGGCGCACATGGCCACGCATGACCAGCTAACTGCACCACGTCGTTCAATGCACCACAAACGCGGTTTAAAAGTGCTCCACTCTCAGAGCCCCCACAAACACGCGTAGAGCGCGTCACCATCCCTGACAACCTCACATACCAAAGGGACCGTAAAACACGCCCAAAGATGTTCTGAGAGCTTCCTGCGCCATGTTCCTTTCCTCTTCGACGGGTTGCTCGGCCATGCTCAGCCCAACATTGAGAAAAAGGGTTGGAACTACGAACCTTCCGAGAAAAGTGGTTGGAACTACGAAACGAGAAAAAGTGGCTGGAAGCACGAACCACACGAGCCTACCAAGCATAGATAAGGGGTTGGAACTACGAAGCTCTATCGAGATAAGTGGTTGAAACTACGAACTTCCTCAAGCAGTCTCTGGATACCCGTTACTGCTTCCTTTGGCCACTTTTTTCTAGCTTTACCCTTCACTCAAAGGCTCGATCCGGGGTTGAAACTACGAACCTCAATCGAGGTAAGTGGCTGGAACTACGAAACAGAGAAAAGGGGTTGGAACTACGAAGCCGGCAGTGGAAGTTTTGATGACCAACACGGCGTTCTCGGCGATCTCATCCCACCTTTCCTTGGCCACTTTCTTACTCAAATTTTTCAGTTCTCTGCTCGATAAAGGGTTGGAACTACGAAGGGCATCTGACGAAAAGCAGACGGATCTCAGAGCTAGCTGCTCCTGGTGGCTTTGGCGACCTTCAACATGCGGGCTCGAGGATGAAGGGCTTGACTCGAATTCGAGGCATTGTGCACAACCTGTGCATAAGTTTCCGCTTCGCTCCTTTCTATAACTAGAGTCTAGTTATAGAATAATTATTAATAAGGGTTAATAATAAGGGTTAAGGGGTTTAGGCAATCCCTTGCAATCGACTGTTGCAGTAGTTCATCGGCACTTATCCACAACGAGCAAAATGTATGATTGGTCACCGCGAAATGTGTGATTGGTCACCGCCAACGGGCGTGTTATCCACAAGCTTTTTTGCTTCTGAAGCGAAAAAAAAGAGGTTCCGTTACCGGAACCTCCAATGGGCAGTCCTAATTGTTTTCTAACGATTGACGATCAACATATTTTCCTCGTCGGCCATCTGGATTTTGTTCCCCGACTGGCGGACATTTGTCTTTCCAGACGCAGAAGATTTTTTCATCACCCTCACCCTGCTTTGGCTTTTCAATCCAATAGGCTTGGATGGCTCCGACATCCAACAAGACTTTCAATGCCTTTTCGAGCAGACGAGTAAAAGCCGCCATATCCACGCTGACTCTACACAAGTCTCGAACTTTTGCAGCTTTATGGAACTGCTGATTCGCTTTCTGGCCTGAGAACAGACATTGCAACTTCTTGGCCATTTCATTTTTACCCATGCGATTGCGAGTTTCCCAATCAACCAAGCCATACTCAAAGTTGCCAAACAGCATGGACAGTCGAGCATCCAAAGAGTAAGAGATCAAATAGCCGCGACGCCAACTGTAATGGCCAAGCAGCGTTAAGTTGTCTTTGTCCATTCGCCCGCTTTGGCCGACAATTCCGATTTTCACTTCCGGGTGTTTGCCATCAGGGTAGGTGCGAATGATTGAGATAAAAGCTCTACTCAGGCGATCAAGCGAAGCCTCAAGCGCATCGTAGGTTCTTCCCTTTTTAGGCATCCCCAGCAATCTGAGCACAGTTATCGGCGTAATCGTGGTTACCTGCTCAAACTTACCCTTACTCAGGCACAACAACGCATGGAACACATCCCAGTCGAACTGAAAGAGCTGTTCTCCCGTGTAGATGATCGTCGTGTTCTGTCTCGAAAACAGGACCTCTTTTCGATAAAAGGCGCGATCCCCTTCGCAGGAAGGCACGAGAACGGAAAACAAGCTAGACGTGTCTATGATGTTGGACGACGGCACGTTCCCATCGTTCCACCCATTTAGTTTCATCTCAAGGAAGTCTTTGAAAATGTCCGCCGTCTTGCAATAGCTGACGAGTGCATTGGTTTCACGGACGCCTTGAGGAAGCCCCTCTCCTTCGTCAAAGATCTGCTTGATCTTCGGATTTCGAATGAATGCTTCGTAAAGGAGTTCAGTCTTGAGGCGTTTCGGCATCGATGTGATTTTTGCCTTTACCTCATCCGGAGCCTTCGGAAGGCTATTAACCCATTCTTTTAGTTCTGGTGATCGCATTGTTCTTTCTGTAGAAAAGAATAGATGCAACCCACTCTATGAGAACTTCAGCCATGAGGTGGCACGCTAGAAAGTAGCTTTTCCCACTTGGCGTGCATTTTGGGCGGATTCTCGAAAAAAAGTGGCCAAGAAGAGTTCTCCTTGGCCGTTCGAGTTTGATTCTGAAACATACGCCGACTGGTCGGCTCCGCTAGAATCTGCTCTGCGGAGTGAGCAGACAAAGCTCGCCTGCCTCCACGGAGCGTCGGATTGGGTCGGAAAGAATTGGCGGCGATGGCCGTCATGACCGCGAGCAATTGTGCCGCGGCCAATATGCGAAAAGCCCAACCGCGCCAACGGTATGGGCTTTTTGCTCTTTTGGGAGGTAAGGCGATGAGCACTGAACAAATCTCGCCAAACTCCGCAGAGATAGTAGCACAGGCGAAAGCCGGGCGCGAGGGACTCGAACTGAATTTTCGGTTTCGGCTCTCGATTGCTTCGGTCGTAATCTCGCTACTTGTTTCCGCGGCACTCAAGCTGCTCGGCTAGTCCGACGCGACTAATGTCGTGTAAACAGCTTGAGGAGGGCGTCCCGCAAGGGACGTCCTCTGCCGCTCTTTTCATCCTTGGTCGCTTCGGCGATTGGAGAGGTGATGCTACGCCCCAGATGACGGCATTCCCTTTCTGCCTCCAGTACAATTCGCTCCGATCTCTGTTGGGTCGCTTCGTCGGAAGGCCCAAGCCCCTGCAGCCATCTCCGGCCATGCGGGGTTCAGAAACGAAAAACGGCCCCGATGTGGTAGTTGGGGCCGTTGCACGACAGAGGAGACTTGCGATGAAACGCTTTACACCATCGCTTGCCTGCTTCCTCATTGTGTTGGGACAATTATGCCTCATGGGCGAGATCGAAATCAACCTCTCGGTTGATTTTTCGATTGAGTTGAGTGCTGTCCTGACACTTGCGGGAGCAGTGGTTTTCGCCAATCGAAAGTAACACACGAGTAGACTGGAAAACCTTTGGCCGCTTTTCTTCGGAAAGGCGGCTTTTCTTTGTTCTGGCAGAACAGAAAGCATTTTTCGCTTTCGCCCGCGACATCCCAAACAGAGCTCCGCCGTAGAGTCAACGAATCCATTTTGCAAAAGGATTCACCATCATGCTCAAACCTCTTAGCGCCGCCGCTCTTGCTTGCGTCGGCCTCACACTGGCTGGCTGTTCCAATCCGCCCGTCGTCATCCAATCCGATCCCGTCATCATTGAACATGAAAGGACGCTCGACCGCGTTCATAACCGTGATGCCTCAGTAGAGTTCTACGGCGAAAGCCGAGGCGGTGCTGCCGTTCGCAAGAACATGGCCGCCCACGTGCTCTGGAACGAACACTATGAAGCTGATGCGGCGGCTCTTGAAGTCAAGCGCCTCACCGAACTGGAAAAAGAACGTCTGCTTGAAGCCGAACGTAAGGCAAAAGCGGAGGCCGAAGTGGACAAGAAGAAGGCTCAGGCAACTCGCGACAGCAAGGATCGAAGCGTCTATGCGCTGAAAAAGGTGGACCGGAGCATCTATGCCCGGAAGAAGCCTGTCAAGACCGCCGCGCCTGCAGCCAAGAAGGCTCCGAAGTCCCCTGCTCCCAAGGTTGAGCATCCGGGACGGAAGATCCTGCAAGACCGCCCAGTTCATAAAGTGATCGAGAAGGTTGAGCCGATCACTCCCAAGGCTCCTGCCTCAACGGTTGCTCCTGAAGCTGTCAAGGCTGCGCCCGCCACAGCAACTCCGACTGCTTCCAAAGCGAATTTCCAGCCGAAGCCCGAGGTCATAGCCTCAATCCGCGTGAAGGACATGCCGACCTCTCCGAAGGAAGTCGCCTCTGCCAAGGCAGAAACCCCAACCAGCGACAAGGAATGTTGCACGGTTACTGCCAGGTAGCGGCCAACGCAATCTCGCAAAACGAAACGCCCCGAACGTCAATAACCCCTGCCTGAAGGCAGAGGCTTGCAAAAGCCTTGATTGACTAGCCTTAGCGATCCTCCTTCGGGAGGCGCTACGTTGGATGGGAATGTACAGGCACCGTGGGATTTTCATCCTAGTTCCACGCTCTGCGGTCAGTGGTTAAAAGCTCTAAGAGGTAGGAGCGGTGCTACTGGCAAGAAACCCCTTCCAACATTGGCGAAGGATGCTAACCGGCCTTCGGGCCGAGAAGGCGGAACCTGCGGGTATCCGCAAAGATTTAACCGAACTTAGAAAGGAGGACGGCGCTTCCTCCCCTGTTTAAAAACAGAGGTTTCCGCGCCGAATTTCTATGACGAACGGGGCTTTGTTTTATGGGCTTGGGTGAGGCAGGTCACGGTTCGCGCTGGATGGCATTGAGCATCGCCAGTCCCTTTTTCTTCACATGCTCGCGAAGAAGCTCCTGCTCGCGAATCGTCAGGTCGAAGACCATGGCCATTGCAACCTCAAATCGCTCGCTTACGGCGTCCAGGCGAACCTTGTCGATCTTCCCAGCCACCATTTCTTGCTTGACGGTTCGAAGCTCTCGTATGGCTTCCGCAAAGGAATCCTGCTCAACCGCCTCGAAGTTCTCGGCAAGCACGTAACCGTAGAGCAGGTAGGTCGCCACGACACTGAAATCCTCGTCCGAAGCCGTGCCGAGATAAAGCCGCGTGTACCGTGTTGTCAAGCGCTCCCGCGTTACGGCGATCGCTTCCGGCGATGATCTCTGCATCTGGTGAATGGCCGCAAACGGTCCCTTATGCCGAGCCATTTTCGCAACCCCCTTCACAGCGCCCCCTTCCTGGCCACTTCGGCCAATGATTCATCCCCCTCATCCAGTCCCTGCCGAACGTACCTGCGCAGATTCCCCATCACTTCCTGATAGTTTGAATCGAAGTAGCTCAGGGCTTCGAGCGTGTCGAAGATCGTGGACTTCTTCAGGACCTCGATCCCCGGCTCAAAGGAGTCCTCGATGAGCGCCAAACGATCCGAGTCGAAGCCCTCGCCCCGCTCCCAGAGAATCTGCATTTCCAGCAAAGCCACGATGGCCTTGGTAATCGGCTCACGAAGCTCCGCCTCCTCTTCGAAGGCGTTCGTGAGACGATGGATGACGACCAATGCTCGCAGGATCATCGAGAACTCCTCCTCGTCCGCCGTTCCGAAATGGAACTTGAGCAGGGCATCGCGACTAGCCCGCTCCAAGTTTTTGACTTGATCCTCGGCGTTTTCCGTCCTGAGCAGGATCGGTGGGATGCCGTACACGGGCTTTGCGCGGTAATGCTTGTGGCGTTTTGGTTTGCTGTGCTTTGTCATACGTTTTGAGCCTCTGACGAGGCTTTAAGTGGCCAAAGGAAGGGTTGGCGGTCCCTCCTGCTACCTCTGCGCTCATCTATGACCAAAGGTTCAAAGGATGGGCAGGTGCTCCCCGCACCAGCCGACTACGATCTTTTCCTCGTCTTGAACGCATTCGAAATAGATTCTCAACGTCAGCGCGGTATTCCGCTTCACACCTATGCACAGGTGTTTGAGCATCGGCATCTCCTGCCCCTTGTAGTTGAACGTCCGACAGCGAATCAGCTCCTTGGTTCCTTGCAGGATGTTACTTTCCCGCGAACTGTACGTGTTCGGAGTGAAGACCTTGCGGGCAGCCGCATCTCCCCCGTTCAGGTATGCTGGCATCCACAACTTCGTGAGGCGCATCAGCAGTTGGAAACAACGGCTTCCGCTCTGGCATTCAACGGGAACGTCCTCCGCACTCTTCTTCGCACTCGGAAGCACGACAAGACGTCCCTGACTCAGAATCTCGGCAGCCCTCAGGGCGTTCGGCACGCTCATCTGGCGCTCCGGTTGAACGATCCACGTCGCCACGGCATCCAGAGCCGGTTCGTCGGCCATCACCTCACCCTTTTGGGCCAATGCATCAGCAAGACTGTCGTTGAGCCGCTTCTGCTCTTGATAAGCCTGAGAACGCGCATAGAGTTCGGTCTCAAGGGCGCTTATACGTGCCTCCAAAGCCTCGTTTTCACGTTCCAGAACCTCATTCTTTTCGAGTAGGAAAAGATGCCTCTCCTTTTGTTCAAGAACCGCCAGACGCGCATCCAACACGTCATAGAAGCAGGACGCATCGACGTCGACATCCTTCGAAATCCTTGCGGTCAAGGACAAGCACGGCCATGCGCCTTCAGCGAGCGCAAACGCCAGTCTGTCGAACTTTGGTTTGCGCAGGTCCGCCGGCTCCTCGTAGGGCTTGAGCTCTACCGCCACGTGCTCACGGCTAAGTTGACAGGAGGATGAAGATTCCTTCTTGGCCACTTGCTCTGCATCCAATTCGGATGCCGGCGTTGTGACGTGATAAGCGTGCGCGAACTCATCGCTCGTGCGATCAAAGTCCTCCACCCCACCATTGAACATTCCATTTTCCAGATACGAAGTCATCTTCGCATTCTGAATGCAGAACCTCGTCCTGTCACGCATCAGGGCAAAGCACTTCCGCTTGCCTTTGACGCTCATCCGATCACGTCCGAACTGAAGGTTGTAGGTCTTGGTTATCTCTTCAGCCCCTGACATCAAGTACGTGATCGACAGACGCTTCGAGACGCCCGACATGAAATCATCCAACGTCTTCTGTTCACAATAGCCGTACACCCCCGTAAGTGGAACATCGCAACAGGACATGTAACTCAAGCGGCCACGATATGTATCGTTACGCAACTCAGCCGGAACTACCTTCACCAATTCGTCATGGAGAACCATGCCTACGGGTAGCCTTTGCCGTTGGGCCGTCATCGCCACGTACTCCAGCACCCGATAATCTGTTTCTTCCAACACCCTCTGAGTCAGAATGTTGGAAAAGACGCAATCACCATGCCAACGCTCGCCGGATGGAGAAAGAGGATGCAACGTGCATTCGAATCGTGCACGTTCGAACATCAAAGCGCGCACATCCCAATGATCCACGTACTGGTATCTGCTCACCCATTCTTCGATCAGCTTATGAGCAGAAATCGCAAACGGAACTCGAAATCCGTTGCCGACGGTCACTGATATGGCGGCCTGCCCCAAACAACGGGCGACGGCAACCTTCAGACAGAACGGAGGAACACGATTCTTTCGATTGCTCGGCTGCTTTCGCCGTCCCCAGAACGCCCATACAGTTCCGAATGGCGAACGTTCAAACCGATCAACGTGATCCTCTCCGACATATCCAGAACCATGGCGTGATTCAATCCACGGCGGATTCGTGGAAACGGCGGCGTTGAACCAAACCGTTATGTCGTGAATGAATTTATCCACCTCCTCATCTCGATAGAGAATGAAGGTGGTGTTGACTAAATGAAGACTCATCGGAAACCAATGTAATCAAATCAATTCGAAGTCTAGCTTTGGCACGAGCTTGTAAACCGGATACTCGTGCGAATCACTGATGATTTGAAATGGCAAGCGGACAAACAAATCAGACGACTGAAGCCCACTCATTACGCGATTCGTGCTGTATCGAGCACTGGCTTCGCTGCCGGAAAACCGACGATAGGTTTCGATAAGCAATGACGTCTTTCGACTCCAAATGAATCGCTCATTGTTTTCAAGCATGACGTCTCGCAAAACCTCGGCTAAGGTTTGACGGCAATGAGTAAACTCTCCTTTTGCCCAACGACGTTTCCAATCGCGAACCGTCGCAGTTGGCAAGCCAAGGATAGTGGCCGTGGCTTTGTAGCCATGCCCGGATTCGAATAGCTCCGATGCACGATGCCTAATGTCATTGGGATACTTCTTATCCATCAGCGAACCTTTTCGCGACAACTGATGATTGCGATTTCAATGGCAGGAACGTCAATGAAGACCTGCGTGTTGTCGTACTGGATGCAAACGCGTGAATCATCGTGACACGTCACATCAGTCACAAGCCACCCCAGGCGTTCATGGAAATTCCCGTACTGATCACGCGTAATGTGAGCAACGCGAAAGTGCGCATCACGAATTGCCTTCGTCATGGAGCATCCTTCCGGCAAAACAGGGATGTCAATTTTCGAATCACACAGCTTGTCAAAGCTAACTTCAGTCATCTGAGGGTCCTTTAATGAAAGATCATGAATCTTCGGCGGACGAATCCAAAACGATCTTTGGCGAATACAGAGCCTTAAGCGACTGACCTTCATTCCAAGCCTGCAATGCCGCCATCACGCGTTCATCGAACTGCTTGGCCTGAAGCGAATCAAGCGTTCCAATCAACCGTTTCATTGCCGTCAACGTTTTCTGTTCTTTTCTCAAAAGTTCAAACCGATCTTCGATTTCCGGACCGAGCTTTTGAACCCAAATGGGTTCCTTTTCAAAGATGCTGTTCGAATAGCGATCCTTGACGCCTTTCTTGATGTACTTGTACCAAGCGAACACATCCAGCATCCCGCTTTCCGTTTTAATCGTAAATGCCCGTCCCACCTTTGAATCGTTTGTTTGAGACCTGGCATTCTGAGATGAAGGTTTGGACTTCGATAATCGCCGCACCCATGCCATCTCCACTGTGAAGTACCGGCTGTCAATTCGCACGCGGGGTCTCAGATACGTCTCTTTGTCTGTTCCCCGTCTCTTCTTCATCCAATCAAAATACATGTCGCAGGTGCGAACGGCCCTACAAGCAATCGAAGCCTGCATCACGGCCAATGCATTGAGCATTCTTAACTTGTCCACGTAGAGCGTCCGAGCAATCTGATCCTGCGTCAGCTCAGCCGCCCCATCCTCCGTCGTGAAGGAACAGTTGTCCTCCCAAAGCGTGGAAATGGGCTCTATGTCTTCCGGTTCCCGTGGAAATGTCTGCATGGTTTTTCTCCTAATATTCACTATCCTTATGAGGAGCGGGGGCATGCTCCTCATAGACTTTCAGCTTCGGTAAAACTTAGTGCTCCTCATTGACAACTTCTCCTCTCGCTCAAAGGGAAAAAACTGAATTTCCAGCTCCACGAGAGCTTTCGCTCCTCACGGGGACTCAGCAGAGTTCGCCTGAAGAGTCCTGCTCCTCATAGCACCCTGACCTTCCTTTCCCCTCTTCCAGAGTCAAAGTCAAAGATGAAAATCCTTTATCCAACGTCGTCACTCCTCACGTGAGGAGCGGACATGTTGTTCGAGAAGACAGAAAAGAGCGGCGCTCCTACATAGGAAGCCCCCTGTCGCACTAGGCGTCCTCCCTGTTTTCTGCCTCTTCTGCAGATGGCTGCTCCTCACCTACTGCATTGCCTCTGTTTCACCCGGCAATTTGCGCTTCATGAGCTTCTTTCCTTTATCTGCAGTCGACTCAGAAAGCAGTTCACAGAAGCAACACCGGCTTGCCTTATGTCGGCGTGCAGTCACACACCAAACGTAATAGCTCCCGCATTGTTCGCAGCGGCTTCGAGCAATCTTTCGAACACGTTTACCGTCGGTACATGACAATTTTTCACCAGGGCGCATTCCAACTTCTCGCAGACACCGGGCCGTGTCAAACAAAGAGCCCAACGAAATGAGCTTACGATCGAATCCGGCTAATTCATCCAATCGCGAATTGATGACTTCATCGACCGTTCTCGACCAAGCAACCACCACGTTCGGCAATTGAATCGACCGCGTATCCGATTGCGATTGAAGGTAGAGATAGTGTGAGGCGAAGATCGACATCACCAGACGCGAGATGAATGTCTGCGGCATCGGAATGAAAGCCTCTTCCGTATCGAAGACCGCCCGAACCTGTTGATAGAGATGTCGGCATTTGTGTATCGACAAGCCTGTGCTGATGTGAATTTGTCCTGGCTGCATACCAGCCTGGACGAGCCACTTCCCCAACTGCTTTGCGGCGTAATCTTTTAATTCGATATTGCTCTGACTCAACAGAGTATTTTCTTTGAGCAAGTCCATCAAACGTTCGAGCTTCGTTCCCTCGCCTTCGCGAAGGGCAATCGAATGCTCCAGAACAGAAACGAGACGCTTCGGAATGTTCTCGATTTCAGCAATATCGTCTACCCGAACGCCTTCGCGAATCATGGCGGAAATACGGTCGGCAGTGGTTCGATCAACTTTTATTTCAGCCATTTTTTAAATGAACCTCGTATGCGAGCAGGCGTTAACACAGTGATTCGTCTTCACCATCTTGCTGCCAAGCAAGAGGCGGTATTGTTGGGTCGGATCCATCTCTCGATTCACGACGTTGGCGATCCTCACACAGTCTTCGGGACTGCACATCAATCGGAATCTTTGCAAAAGAGGATACCCATGACAGAAGTCGATGATTTGCGATGTGCTCGATTCAGAAAGCACCTCAATCAAGCTCCATGGCAAATGAAAGATCGACATGCAATCGCGCTTGCTCTTAACCGCGAAGTCGCGAACGGAGCACCAGTAGATCGAAGCGAACCTTGCTCGAAAGTAATTGATTCGAACGTCGGCTTGAAGCGTGTGCCATTCTTCATGACGACCGAAATGCGTGAGAAAGCTCTCTTCGCTGATCTCGGATCTGAAGCTGCAGATGGCCGTTTCGGATAACTTGCCGATAACCTCCGCATTGGCTTTTTTCAAGATGTTCGACAGTTGCGCACCAAGGCCGAGCCATTCCAATTCGACAATCAAATCGTCCGCATTCACCAATGCGTTTTGAACTGCTGACCATAAGAGCGTTTCGATAGGCTGAAGTTTCGGCAGGTCAGTGGAGTTGATTGCCAACAGCGACCGAATGTTGCCGGCCATGTTTTTCTGAGAAAACTGACTCATCGAATTTCAACGCCTCTGGGTCTTTAAGTTGGTGTACAAGCGAAGCACGTGTCTGGCATACCATCGAGCTCGATCAGGGCGAGAGCTGTGGTAATTGCCGATGGCTAAGGCAGCATCGTGCGGATGCCGAGCAATTTGTTCAGAAAGAATCTGCGCGGCGACTCGAACATTCGTCAGAGGATCCAACAAATCCTTTGGCTCCTTGACACGATGGCCATGCCATCGCGTATTCACCTGCATCATTCCTACGTCTATGCTCCTCGTTGTTTTGAGAAGCCGATTCAATTGTTCTTCGGCTTCTTGACGCGATTTCGCGTAATAAGGTTTACTCGTTCGAAGCGTCCAAGGCGACGGTTGAATGTATCCCCGTTGATTAGGCGCATCAACAGCACTTTCAACAACGGCAATGCTGTAAAGAAGAACCGGGTCAACGTTGAATTCTTTGCCGGCTTTCTCGAAAATACTTCCTTGAACGTTGAACGGAGTGGCCGTCGCACATGCGCATACAAAGCAAGACGCAATGCTTGCGGCCAATCGTTTTACACTTGATGGTATACCGTTTAAACGGTCTTTTGTTACGTACATAGCTTTTGCTTTCCTAAAGGCCCAAGCCTTTCGTAATGCAAAAACTATCATAGGGGGGGGGGGGGTCCATTAGGGGTTACCCTTGCATTTTCGCGCATTTTCCGAGCCAGAATCTGTACGAAAAGATTCCCCTGCAATGGATGGCGGCAGATTGGATAAATCAATCACCAATTCACGCCCATCCTCAAAATAACAATTGACGCCTCAAGACAGCAACGATACGTTATGATACAATACAACCAAAGAGGTTCTGCATGAGGACAGAGGAAAACGTATTTCGGTTTCTGGATCGGATCCGTGCCAACGGCAAGGAGATTCCGTCTTTGCGCGCCATCCGGTCCGAAGTCGGCGGCGGCTCACTTTCGACGATCAGCAAAGCGGTCAACGATTGGAAAGTCGCCAACCAATCTTCGACAGCCGATCCTCACACCCTGCCGGTCACGCTCAGTGAAGAACAACTGAAGCTCCTGGGGGATTCCATCTGGAATGCCTTCAGACCGCTCCTGGCCGCGAAGATAACGAACTTGAAGGCCGAAATGCAGACAACCTGCCAGAAGCTCAAGGACGAGCTTCAGGAAGCGCAGACGGAGCTTCAGAAGTACCGTGCACAGGTCGCTACTTATGAAGAGCAGGTACACGACCTCAAGATGGAACTTGAAGTTGCCAAACGAGAACAGGCTAAGGCCGAAGGAGCTTACGAGGCATTGAAGACATTTACAGCAGATAAATAGATTTTGGTACGTTAGATAGTTTTTGGTTCGATTGCTTAGATTTGGAGATAGATATGAATGCCGTTGTAATTTTGGTAAGCTTTCTTGTGTTTTGCTTTTGTCTAGTCCGGTCCAAACCGCCCGTTTATTCCACTAACTCGTTTACAAAAGATGATCCTCGCTTGGCACATATCCCTGCGTCCCCAAACGGACGCTTCGTCTGCGCCCCCAGGGATCGAAAACCGAATTACTACTCACCATCTAAAAAGTTCTATTACTTCCGTAAAGGCGAAAAGTTACCCGATCATTTACTTTTAATCCGCGTACCAGAAAACACCATCGCTTGTTTCTCCGATGTACGTCTAAGCGAAGCTAAAGCTTACGCTCGCATTGACTTGATGAATCATGGCTACAACGCCATCATCGACGCGTGCACATGGACACAAAGCATCAATCGGTTCATTTACCATACTGTGCGTGGCCGTCCCGCTCTTATCGTTAGTAAATCTTACACAGGGAATATCGACCTTTTAGAAGAGCATTGCAACGATGACTTCACCGATATGATCTATGGCAAAGCCATTCACAACGAGGATCCTTAAAACAAAAGCCCCAGATTCAAGCTGGGGCTTTTGTTTATTGCGGGCATGGCAACCCTATTTCAGTGATTTCGTTTGAGATCGAATGCTGTATTAAACCGGGTCACGGTATTGGCCTCTGCCTGATTGTCGAAATCGTGAATATCATGCAGTCGCTGAACCATTGACATCGTGTAATGAGCAATTGCTTTATGCTGTTCCTTGCTCAGGTCCTCATCCTTGGTATTCCCATAGAGAGTTTGTCTGATTTCGTCACGAACTCCTGCAAAAGCCTGATCCAATTTCTGACTTGTGTAAGTCAATTGTCCGTCTGTGGACGAACGAACATCATGGTAAGCCTCCACATAGCTCTTCTGAGCACTTGTTAGGTCGCGAATTGTTTGTTGATGCCCTTGAATCCATTCTGCCCCAGTCTGTTTTTCATCGACATCAGTTGGTGCTGGAGGAAGATTCCTCAAATTCTTAGCAAGTGAATCAACCATACCGTCTCGCATCCAATTATTTGCAAATTCCGCCAAAACACTTGAGCGAGATGTACGATCCAAGTCATGCAATGCCTCCTTCTGCGGCTCACTCATGACGGCCTGTTTGTTTATCGCCCCTTGTTCGGCCACCGTTCCCTTTTGTAGATCCTTACCCGAATTTTCCTTGTAATCGGCCTCGATCTTACTGCGTTCTCCTTCGAAACTCACCGACGAAGGTTTAGCGCCCTTAAGTGTTTGCTCCTGATCGTTAATGTAACTCTGACCATGCTTCACAAACATTTCAGCATCGCCCGGCTTACGCAAATCATTGCCATAACTCTTGGCATCAACAGGCGAAATCCCCATCATCGGCAACTTAGAATCCGCAAGAGCATCCCCCAACTTGGCTTGCATAGCCGTATCTGACGAATTGTTTAAGATGTGCTCAAGCGCCGCAGCAATCTTGCCTTTTTCCAGATCTCTACCACCAGACAGCTGATCTTTACCAAACAATTCAGCATATTTTTCCGCAACGAGAGCCAAATTGGCCTTACGCCCTTCAGCTGTTCGTTCGAAGTTAGCCAGATATTTACCTGCTTCTGTACCTCTAAGCTGTTCAGAAAGGGTTCCAACATCAACGCTCTGTTGACCACCGAACGTCTTGGACGCGCTAATCGCCTGTTGTAGCTCCTTAGTAGCTGTAGCGACCTTGCCAAACGCCATCCCCACAGCTGTACTCTTATTCTGAGAAGCCATCTCCGCCCACTGCTCTGTCGTCATGTTGTTCAACGTTGCCTGATAGCCCTTAGACAGATTGGCCGCCAACTGTTGTGCACGAACCGTCGAGTCCTGATTACCAAATTGAGCTGTCTGTGTATTGGCATCGCTATGCGAGTCGGTACTAGTCGACGTTCCAGTGATCTTTACACCACCATCGGCACCAACCTTGAAATGGATCCCCAAAGCTGCCGCCGCATGCCCAATCACCCCTCCCTTAATGACTTCTTTGCCATTTTCTGTGAACTTACCATACTCAGCACCAGTTTCAAGTCCAACACCACTCGTTAAGGCCGCAGACAATGCTCCCAAAGCTTCTTGTTTTTCAGTAGCAGTTTTCCCGGCAAAATAGCCGGAATTGTTCATGGCTTGCATAGCAGTCTGATTACCATCCACTCGCATCGAGGCGAGATTACGGCCCACAGTCTGCTGCAATTGTTCTGCGCCAGTAGTGGACAGACCGCTCGTGGTCGCTTCATTGATCTGCGCTGTCAAATTATCCAAACTAGAATTCACTAAGCCTTGCTTGCTAGACACATTAGCTGCCATAGCAGTTCCGACGTTGACCTTTGCCATCGAAGGATCACTACCAGTAGCTCGCAAGCCATGCATGCTATCAGAGCTCCAATGTGATGCATGACTCATCACAGCCGAAGGCTGGACAGCATCGGGACTCTGAATCTTTTCATTGAAATGGTCTTGACCACCAAGACGACCAGTCAAAGCCGTAAACGCGAACGTCGAGCCACTGACGAGGAAGAGCGCAAGCATCGGCGTAGCCGCCGTTAACATGCCGCCGGTCGACACCCAAGTGGCCGTCTCACTCCATAGCGTATCGAGCGCATAGAACGACGCTCCGGCCCCAAGATTCGCATCCGTAATGGCCGAGCGAGCGCCGGTCATCACGTAAAGATTCAGAATCGAGAGAATCGGAAGCCACAGCTGAATCCACGCAATCGTCAGGAAATACTTCCCGACAAGTCTCACGCCAAAAGAACCGATGGCAATCAAGAATCCCATGATCGGCGTAATGGCATAGACAAAGCCTTCAAAGAAAGCCATCAACGCACGAGAAGCACTCAGGAACATCGTTCCTTCACTTGCCCACTGCGTATTTCGTTGCACCATTGCCTGATTAACGGCAATGGCCGAAGCAATGTCCTGCTGACTGCCGTGGAACTTAAGCGCTGCTTGACCATAGACGCCTTCGATCAGAACCATCTGGATGTAATCCTGCGCACCATTCATGGTTGCATTCAAGCCCTGCATGGCACTGTCGAGCTTGTCAAAGTTCCCAGCAATAGCCTGACCGTTTTCATCCTTCAGATGCAGATGTTGATTGATTGCCGTCTTCACGGCAGTCGACGAAATCTTCTGAAAGATCGAGTTGAGCTTTTCATAGCCCTTATTGCAACTAACCGTCTCCTTACCATCCATGCCGCCGATGGGAAGCATGACAGTATGCGCCTCGCTAGTGAACTTAAATTCATCCCCCCAGGGCGCATGATAAAGCGCAGTCGGTGTAGTGGCATTGAGCTGAATCTTCGCCATCGTGCATTCGGAGAGGTAATTGATCAGAGCCTGCTTCGAATCGCTCGGTGCGCCATTGGCACGCGGCCCCAGCTCACGATTGATCGCTGAGAAAACCAGTTCAGACTGTCCGATGTCGCGAACCTTGTTGAGAATACGAAGCGGCTCTGCAAATTGATGTTCTGTCGTGCGGTCGAACGTGCTGTAGCCCTGCTCCAGCATTTGGGTCACACCATAGCCAATCCCAGAGATGGCCGCACCAGCTACCCCAACACCTAATGGAAGATTGTCAACCGTTCGAACGTGGCCGGTGTACGCATCCTCAACGACAACCGTACAAGACGGTCCGAACATACAAAGGTAGCAAAGGAAACAAAGCAAAGAATGGTGCAGATTGATGCGTTGACCGCCTTCGAAAATGCACTGAAAGCCGATAAACAAGAGGCCAATCACGAAGCCTACTGCTACCAGACGTGCAAAATCGCCCGTGCCGCAAATCATGGCGACACCGTTCAACACCATCGTTAAGAACTCGACATTGCCGAGCGAGATGATTGTGAAGTCCATGAGAATCAAAGCGCCACTCTCTCAGTGGCGCGTTTAGTGTTAATGATCACCCAGCGTGGCCTTGTCCACGCCATTCGTTGCAACAACAGCCACCTTGAGAATGTTTTTCTGCACCTCGTTGTACTGCTTGACCAGATCTGCGACGACTGGATGCTCGGCACGGTAGCTTTCATACTCCAAGGCAATCGACTTTTCGCGATCAGCAAGTTGCTGCAGAAGTTCCTTCACCTCTGCTTTGTTGCTTGTGCGAAGAGCTTGACGAACGGCCTTAATTTGATCAATCAACATCTCATTTGCCCACGTCATTGCCACGGCATAGGAGATGTCATGAGCCTGTGCAATGGCGGAGTCTGCAGACGCCGTACTCAAGTTACGAACGATCACACCAATGTCTGCTGGCATATTGGACATCAGGTTATCTTCCTTGGCAGTAAACGAGTTTTTCGAGGTCTGACCAAACTTCGCGATGATCCCTGCACTTGCACCATCGCCAACGAGCAGATCGTAGATACGAGTGACCATACCTACCGTTTTGACTGACTTTTCTGCCGGCTTCAAGCAGTCGTCGTCATTACATGAGTAAACCGTCACATTTCCTCCGTCCAACAGCTCCTTAAAGCCGATCTTCGGAGTCAAATATTCAGGGTTGTTGGTTGATCCGGTATCAGGATTTTGCGCATCGTCTTCTGCCTTTGGGATGACAATGCTCCCAGTTACGGACATCAGAATCTCGTACTCTTCTTTTTCGTTCGTCGACTCGGCACCCGGAGTTACCCATTTGTTCGCCTTACTCTTCTTAAGAGCATCCCAAACGATATTGCCCACAACATCCTTTGCCTTCTCCGGATTCTTTTCGTCAACTTCCTTGCCCTTGTCCGGACTATCCTTCGAGCTGAAGAAGTCATCCTTAAGACCAGTAACCGTACCTACTAAGCTGTACTGATTGTCTCGGTTCGCACCAAACGCATTGGCAACGTCAGTCACCAACCCCTGCGCCAGCTGACACGAATTACCAAGCTGTTCGTTGAGCTTTTGAATCTTGGACTGAAGATTATTGATCCAAGCCATACAGTCAGGACAAGCAATGTCCAACGCAATCTGGAAAGCGTACCCCTTGGCATTCGACGCAACTGAACGGAGCAACTGAACGAATTGGTCGGCGTTGATAAAGGAGAAGGAACCGCCGAAAAAGTCAATACCACCACAACCAGCCTTGAATGACGGCGCTTGCAGGTTGACCAATTCAGTATTCATGATCGGGCTTCTAACATATGCAGAGCCCCCCGACAAAACGCCGCGACGCTGCGTTTCGAAGACGCCGGGTCGGGAAACATTTGACATGTCGTTGAATACCGCGTCCATTTTATTCTGTAGGCCGCCGGCACTTGCCATAGGAACCGACATACTGGCCATCGTCATCGCCACAGCGACGGAAAGTAGTCTGAGTTTATTGCGTGAATTCAATTTGATCTCCGTCCTCCAACTGGCCGTGCGTCTGAGCCGCCTTGCCAAATAGAGCAATCAGTTTGGTTGGTTCAATGAAGTTCTGCTCGTCGGTGAACTTTTCCTTATCCTCATCCGACAACGCCATGACTGCTTCCGATTGTTCTTTTGAGCCGAACAAAGACGAGGGATCGGAAGCGGCTTTGAGAAGTTTCGGAAGCTCCTGACTCAAATCCGGTTGAGTATTGGGATTGATGAACGGTTGCGTTTCCTTGAGTTCTTCTTCCGTCACCCATCCTTCGCGAGCGGCAACCAACAAAATGCGCTTACGCAGATCGGCGTAAGACAGCACGGTTTGCCCTAAAGCGGAGAATTGCCCATCCTCATTCATCAAGAACATGGCTGGCGTAGCTCGCACCCCCAAGACTTGAGCCTGACCAGCATCCACTTTGGTGTTCTTGAATTGATGGCTTTGAAGCTGACCGCCGTCGATGCTAATGGCCAAAATATCGAACCCAAGTTCTTCCAGATACGCCAATAGTGGGGCTTGACGCTCGCAATACACACAATCAGATTTGAAGAAGAAAAAGATCCCGGCCTTCTCAGAAACCTTGCGAAGCAAAGCGTCAGTGTTCTGATTAGCCGCACGATCAATGCTCGGATTCATAAAAGTAGCCAACGGACGGCGCATGCTTTCGTCGAGCAGAGCGTTACCGACCACCACCTGCTGCGCAACATCTGCGAACTTGTTAGCCCGGTCCATCGCAAATCGCTGCACAAGAAAATACGCTTGGACGTTTTCATGCGTAGGATTGTCCCAAGCACGCTCCTTGTACTTGGGAAGCATCTCCTGCACCCACTTCAAAGAGAAAGGTGCAGGCGGTTCGGCCTTCGCCTCCTTCAATGGTTCTGGCTTAGTTTCTTCCTTGGCCACTTCGGGCGGTGGAGGCGGCAATTCCTCCAATAGTTCTTCTTCAGGCACTGGATCCTGATACCAGTACCAGCCTTCAGCTCCGCTGTTGTAGAAGATGTTTGACGGATGATTGATAACGGATTCAGTCGCCGTCACGGCATAGGCAGACCCGAAACTCATCAACAAACAAGAAGTTAGAAGTGTTTTTTGAAACGCTCTGAGCATGACGCTCGTCCTCGACAAAGATTCGAGTTTGAGGTTACCGACACTTACAAGCTGGCTTGGCAGGCTTGTAAGCAAAAATGGCTTTTAAGAGCGTTTGCGAAGGCGCAAATCAATAGCGAGAAACGAGCTGAGGAGAGGCACGTTCGCCTCTGGTCTTGCGACCAGAGGCCCCTATTAGATTTTTAGGAAGGTTAGAACGCGCTCATTGAGGCGAGCAAGAGCGAAAGCGTCAAGACGAACTTGACAACCTTGCTCAAAACTCGGACAATGATGGCGTTGAGATCGAGTTGAAGCATAGATCTCAGCTCCTTAAAGACGGCCCTTATGCAACAAGGTGAGATGTGTTGCGGGGCCGTTTTGCTTTTTCAGGTTAACGAAGGATGTTCCCACGACTGCGGCAAGCAAACGAATCCGCAATAGCGAAACCTGAAACGCGTCTCAGTATTCTACACACGACCTCACCCGGAGTTTCATCCAACACCACGCCTTCAGCCCAAAGTTTCATCCGGTTGAAACTTTCGGAACATGGAGAACGAGAGAGAAATGAGGAGAGATACGAGAGAGAGGAGGCACGTTCGCCTCCAGCCTTGCGACTGGAGGCCCCTATTAGATTTTTGGAAGGGTTAGAACGCGCTCATCGAGGCGAGCAAGAGCGAAAGCGCCAAGACAAACTTGACAACTGCGCCCAAAACTCGGACAATGATGGCGTAGAGATCACAGGAACGCATGATCTACTACTCCTTAAAAAGCGGCCCGCATACAGTAAGTGGAACGACTGTATTGGGCCGTTTTGCTTTTTCAGGTTAACGAGGGGTTTCCCACGGTTGCGGCAAGCAAAAAATCCGCAATGGCAAACCTGAGCGTCGACGCACATTCTCGCACGCATTGCTTCGTGTTGCCACACCTCACCTCCGACCAGAGTTTCATCCGGTTGAAACTTTCATCCGACCCCACGCCTTCAGCCAGAGTTTCAACTGGTTGAAACTTTCAGCCAACACCGCACCTCCGGCCAGAGTTTCATCCGGTTGAAACTTTCACCCAACGCCGCACCTGCAGCCAGAGTTTCAACTGGTTGAAACTTCATCCGACGCCACACCTTCAGCCGGAGTTTCATCCGGTTGAAACTTTCATCCGACCCCACGCCTTCAGCCCGGAGTTTCATCCGGTTGAAACTTCATCCGACGCCGCACCTCCAGCCAGAGTTTCAACTGGTTGAAACTTTCATCCAACCCCACGCCTTCAGCCCGGAGTTTCATCCGGTTGAAACTTTCAGCCAACACCGCACCTCAGCCCGGAGTTTCATCCGGTTGAAACTTCATCCGACGCCGCACCCTCGGCCAGAGTTTCAACTGGTTGAAACCTTCATCCAACACCACACCTCCGGCCAGAGTTTCATCCGGTTGAAACTTTCAGCCAACGCCACACCTTCAGCCCGGAGTTTCATCCGGTTGAAACTTTCAGCCAACACCGCACCCTCGGCCAGAGTTTCAACTGGTTGAAACTTTCATCCAACGCCACACCTCCGGCCAGAGTTTCATCCGGTTGAAACTTCATCCGACGCCCCACCTGCAGCCCGGAGTTTCATCCGGTTGAAACTTTCAGCCAACACCGCACCCTCGGCCAGAGTTTCAACTGGTTGAAACTTCATCCGACGCCGCACCTCCAGCCAGAGTTTCAACTGGTTGAAACTTTCACCCAACACCGCACCCTCGGCCAGAGTTTCAACTGGTTGAAACTTTCATCCAACGCCCCACCTTCAGCCCGGAGTTTCATCCGGTTGAAACTTCATCCAACCCCACGCCTCCAGCCAGAGTTTCAACTGGTTGAAACATCCGGTTGAAACTTCATCCGACGCCGCACCTCCAGCCAGAGTTTCAACTGGTTGAAACTTTCACCCAACACCGCACCCTCGGCCAGAGTTTCATCCGGTTGAAACTTTCAGCCAACACCGCACCCTCGGCCAGAGTTTCAACTGGTTGAAACTTCATCCGACGCCGCACCTCCAGCCAGAGTTTCAACTGGTTGAAACCTTCATCCAACACCACACCTCCGGCCAGAGTTTCATCCGGTTGAAACTTTCAGCCAACGCCACACCTTCAGCCCGGAGTTTCATCCGGTTGAAACTTTCAGCCAACACCGCACCTCAGCCCGGAGTTTCATCCGGTTGAAACTTCATCCGACGCCGCACCCTCGGCCAGAGTTTCAACTGGTTGAAACCTTCATCCAACACCACACCTCCGGCCAGAGTTTCATCCGGTTGAAACTTTCAGCCAACGCCACACCTTCAGCCCGGAGTTTCATCCGGTTGAAACTTCATCCGACGCCGCACCTTCAGCCCGGAGTTTCAACTGGTTGAAACTTTCATCCGACCCCACACCTCAGGCCAGAGTTTCAACTGGTTGAAACTTGCGAGCAACGTCATGCAATACGAGCCTTGAAAGCGGTTCTAGCTTCTTCAACCACAAACTTCCTGAGCTAAGTCGCGCTATCCTTCAGTGAACCATGCCTAATTCGCGGTAGAAATTCCGACTTCGAATTGTTTGAGTCGCAATTTCGGTTGCGGAATCTAGGCGAGCCAATCTTTCAAGACAAAGCAAACCATTTGAAAGCATTATCACGCCTGTGATAACATACGTTCAACCCAATCAGTCATCATTCCTTTCAGGATTATTCAATGCCCACAGTCATCTCCTTTACAAACCAAAAAGGCGGCGTCGGCAAGACCACCTTCTCTACTCAGCTCGCCTACTATTTGGCAACCACCAAGAAAAAGAAAGTGCTGTTCATTGATATGGATGCACAGGGCAGTGCCTCTGAAACGCTCTTGGCGGGTACTGCTCTGACGGGAACGCCATCAGAACATCTCTTCAACAATGACCTCGATTCTCTGACGGTGCAAACGACCGAGCAGGGTATTGATCTGATTGGCTCGAATCAGTCGGCAGAAGCATATGATGTTGAAGCCCTGCCTATCGAACAGGTGATGAACCCGCACAAATGGGTCTCTCCCATTCTCAAAAACTACGACTATGTAATCATTGACTGTCCGCCTTCTTTGGGCCGTCGCCTTATCGGGTCGTTGATTTTGACGGACTTCGTGATCTGCCCCATCAAGCTCTCCGGCTACGCCGTTTCCGGCTTGAAGAGCTTGTTCTCGACACTGATTCAGGTTCAAAACAGTGTTAATCCGAATCTGAAAATTCTCGGCATTGCCGTCAATGAATATCAGGGAACCGCTGTTCAACGCGATGCGCTAAACGCCGTCAACGAAGCTCTTCCTGGCTATCTCTTTGAAAGCAAGATCCGGTCGCGCTCTCCGATTGACATTGCATCGCGTGGGAAGCCCATCGCAGAAGTACGAAACGGGCAACGTGCAGCAGAAGAGTTGCACGACCTCTTCGAAGAAATGCTCAAGCGCATCGCAGAAAAACAGTAACGCCCAAATTTCTCAAACTAAGGCCATCTCGTTTTGACGAGATGGCTTTGGCACAACTTGGATATTGACTATGCCGAGCCCTCTTCTCAACAGTCTCACCTCCCTTTCACAACTTGGTCAGGTCATTCACGACAAATCCGAAAAAGGGAAAGCCTTCCAAACGCTGGCCGTGGATCGCATTTACAGCAAGGCCCAACCTCGTACAGTGTTCGAAAACCTCGAAGAACTTGCCGAAAGCCTGAAAGAACTCGGACAGCAACAACCCATCGTCGTCAGTCCCGACAACAAGGGATACTACGTCATCGAACAGGGTGAACGTCGTTGGAGAGCTGCCAAACTTGCCGGCCTCATCACGCTTGACTGCATGGTGATGAATCGCGAAAAGGATGGCGAAACCGACCGTATGTTGCGCCAGCTAACGGAAAACATCCAGAGAGATGAGATGACACTGTGGGACTTGTCTCACGCAATCGCCGCCCTTGTTTGTCAGGACATGACGGTTCGGCAGATTGCAAAGAAGTTAGGCAAGGCCGAGTCCTACATCAGCACCCTGAATGCGATTGCGGTGTTGCCGAAGGAACTGGAGGTACTCGTTAAGAAACAGCATCTTCAAGACGCTCAATCCGTTAGAAAACTCCAAAAGCTCTATCAAGAAGATCCACGGGTTGTCTCAGACCAAATCGAAGAATGGTCTAAGAACGATGACTTTACGATCAGCCGGGCTCAGGTGGCAGATTTTATACAGAATCTTGGAAAGTCCGAGGGAGAATCTCAGCCGCAGAATGACGATGATGCGTCTGGGCGTAGCGAAGATTCTGATTCAGAAACGGTGGCTCCTAAGCAGAAGGAACCTCTTGATGGCACTCTTCCGGAGGGTTGTCGAACCGTATCGCCGGCCAAACTCAAAGTCGAGGTCCAATGGAACGGTAATGCGGGATGGCTGACGCGTGGCGTCGTGCCGCCAGAAGGGAAGCTCTGCATTACGCTGGCCACTTCCGAAGAAACGATCCTTGTCGAAGCTACCGATGTTGAAGTCCTCGGCGTGACGGCGAGGTGAGACATGCTCGGCGAAAAGAATGCAGAGATGTTTGGCCTGATGTTTGAAATTCTAGTGCAGCTCGACGGCGGGAAAAAAAGCCGCCGTGAGTTGAGCGAAGGATTGGGCGTCGGGCCGCAAGTCATCGGTCGTCAGATCAAGCTCCTACGGGACGTGTTCAAGGTAACGATCAAATCTTCCCCAGCAAATGGTTATGAACTTGAGGACTGGGGCATCCTAAACAAAGCTGTGTTCATGGAATATTACGCTAGGGGGGCATAATGGCAACATTTCGTCAGTTCAAAAAGTCTCGCAAACCCCTGTCACACAGGGCTAGCGAATGTTTTCACCTCTTTGACGGCGCGTTTTAATCCACTCTTTTTGTCGATCAGCTACCATCCACACATAAGTCTCAAGGCATTTACATCTAGACCTTAGAGTGGAAATTGCGACTTCTCATGGACATACGCGCTGACTATCGGCATTACCCGTTCAATAGTTTTACGACAACTAGGAACCAGAACTCCACCACCCAACAAAAGCTTGGTTTTTTTAGGTGATGGAGTGCGAGGCGACAAAATGACTAACAATTCCCCTTTTTCGATTGTTGCTGTCAATGACACCGTTGAGGTGCTCGATGCCGAGTCGGCAGACACGCAGCGAGGGCATTTCGCCGTCGGACGCGTTCTCGGACCATCTGATTACATCAGTCCGGAAAACGCCGCCGCCCTGTACCTCGATACCCTCGGCTCGGATGCCTCCATCTGCACCGTTCGGTCAAAACTTAATCAAGTGGCCAGATGGTTCAATTATGCGGACTACCAACACTGCGACTGGCATCTCATGCGCTATGACAACGTGGTGAAATTCATTGCGCACCTGAAGGAATCCGGCATTCAGACAGTCACGATCAATGCCTACCTTTGCGCAGTGAAAGGCGTAGCACAGACGGCTTGGAACCTTGGACAAGTGTCGGACCACGATCTCATGCGCATCAAGGCCATCAAGCAATTGCGCGGCTCCCGTAAGCCGGTTGGCAAGGCTCTGACTCGTCAAGAATCCAAAGCCATGCTCTCCAAATGCGAAGGCGCAACACCGCAATTCACGAGGGATAGGGCCATTTTGCTCCTGCTTCTCGGATGCGGTCTGCGCCGGGCGGAGATCACACGCATCGAACTCAAGAATGTCTATCTTGAGGAAGGCCGAATTCGATTGGTAGGCAAGGGAAATAAGGAACGTGATGTCTTTCTGAATGATGCTGTGCTTGCAGCCGTTAACCGTTGGATTGAGGTTCGCAAGCAAATCATCACCGACTGGAACGCCAAATATCCCTATAAAACCGGCAATGCCGGCGATGGTACAACGGGTTTCCTATTTGGAAAATGGACGCGCCACTATTCCTATCTAATCGTGGACCGCCCGCTAAACCCATGGACAGTTGGGGACATCGTGAAGAAATACAAGAGCGAGGCAGAAGAAATTGCCGCCGGACTCAAGACCGTAACCACTCATGATTTGCGTCGAACCTTTGCCACTCGTCTCCTTGAAAAGAATGTGGACATTACCACTGTGAAAAATCTCATGGGACACAGCAGTATTACCACGACAACTCTTTATGATCGCCGGGGAGATGAAGCGATGCGTCGCGCAACTAAAGAAGTCGATCTTTAAAATACGCATCTTCAAACCCCATCAAATATCTCGTTGGCATTGCAAATAAAAAAAGCCGACCCAAAACAATATTGTTGGGTTCGGCTTTTGTTTTATTTCCCAGATTCAACTGATTAAGAATAACCCCTTGATATACAAAAACAACTTCTTTTTCGCATCAAAACAACTAACAGTCCAAAAAGTTAGAATTGTGCGGTAATAAAGGCTTTAAGCCAACGGCTCATGCCTTCACCCAATTTGGCGAAAAGTTCCCACCACTGAAGAGGTTCATTCGGCTCCTTTTCAAGAGTTTTGTCTTCTTCACTGACTTCAACATTGTCAGAAAAGAATTGAGCTCTCAAATCGGAAAGATTAGTTTCAAGCGTATGCAGATTGGATTGAAGTTCTTCGGTAATACCTTCGAGACTTTCACGATGCTCCTGCTGCAGAGCCTTGTCGGCTTCCCGTTTGTTCTTGCGCCAAGCCCATGGTGGAACAGCTCCGGACGATTGCCAAAGCCCTATCTGGCCAGCGCGCGCATCGGCCTCAGCCGTCTTGTAGGCGTAGCGCCACTCTGACGGGATCTGAAGCCCATAATTAGCATAGAACCACGCATAGCCGCGCTCTAACATGAACAAGCCTACATCGTTGCCATTTACTGCTACAGAAGCCAAGACGCGCCCGTAACGGTCCTTCTGCTCGGTATTGAGAATGACAGCCCTGCCATTGACCAACTTGTCGAGCGCGATGCGCGCCTCGCCTCCAAATTCCTGATCTGCTTCGGGTGCATCAATGCCACGAATCCGAACGCGAATTTCATCGTCGGCGGTAATCACCTGCAAGGTGTCGCCATCAATCACACGGTCAACTCGACCGTGGATGATTTCGGCATGAATGGCCGTACTGACACAGGTCGCCAGAGTCGCCGCACATAAAACATATCGAAGCTGCATTTTTGAAGACGTGAAGAGGTCAAATGTCCTCATTCTAGGAAGCCTGAAAAGACAAGAATGCGCATCAGGTAGGAAAAGTTGCTTTCTTGCGTGCCACTTCAGGTTCTGTTTGGGAATAGTCTGTCGTAACGAACATCAATCAAACACAACGCGAACAGGTCTCGTTATGGACGATAACAAAACAACGACTGAGAAATTGAAGCAAGGGACGTTCTACGACCTCAATACTTCACCGGCAAACATTCTGCTTAACACCGCTGATCTGCTTGTAAGCCTGAACATCAAAAGAACCACTCTGTATGAATGGATCCAGAAAAAGCATTTGCCTCCACCATTCGAGAAATGTGGCAAGGATAACCATTGGACAGTAGGTCAGATTCGTGAATGGCGAGCAGCAAGAGCGTTAGCTAAAACAGCGGCAGCCCAACAACAGATGGTTGAAGAATGCCGAGCCGAGCGGCACTACCACAATCTGGTCATGAACTCTCTGAATAGTGATCTGGACCTTTAACCAACCGAAGAAGCTAAAAGAGGTGTTGCAGACCTTGGGGTGACCTAAGACCTGCAGCACCTCTTTTTTGTTGCTTTTTAACAACATGAAGCCTAAGTGATTACCCTTAGTCCTCTCGTTTTCGATCATGCGCCAAACACGTAGCGAACATCACACGAACGGATGCAAAGTTTTTTATCCTGGGGAGGCTAGAGTGGAGGCCAAAGTGGAGGCCAAGTCACTTAAGAGGCAAAGCATCGAAAATTTGACTTTGTGTTTTCAATGCGCACCATATTTAAGCAGGCTGTACATCCCCGTTGTTCTTTGGAATAGAGCCCCATACATCACCCCAATCACCTGTAAGCGCACCTTTGGCGTAATCGACAACCCGGTTCTCGAAAAAGTTTGTGTGCGATACGCCCAACATGGCATCTACCCACGGAAGCGGATTCTTTTTGATACCGAAGATACCCTTCATGCCAAGACCGATGAGGCGGCGGTCGGCGATGTAGCGGATGTAGCTGCGGACCTCCTCGCGGGTGAGGCGGCGCATTTCAGAGACGCCGAAGGCGAGGTCAATGAAGCGGTCCTCGAGTTCGACCATGGTTTCGGCGATGCCGTAGATCTTGGCCTTGAGGGCGTCGTTCCAGAGTTCGGGGTTCTCGACGATGTACTCGCGGAAGAGCTTCGTCATGGACTCGGTGTGGAGCGTCTCGTCGGCGATGGACCAGGCGATGATCTGGCCCATGCCCTTCATCGTGCCGTTTCGCGTGAAGTTGAGCAGCATGACGAAGGACGAAAAGAGCTGCATGCCCTCGGTGAAGGCCGAGAAGGCGGCGATCTGTGCGGCGAGGTCGCGGCTGTCCTCGGCGACTTCGTTGAAGAAGTCGTGCTTGGCGGCCATGGCCTCGTACTGCAGGAACTCGTTGTAGATGGACTCGGGGAGCCCGATCGTCTCGATGAGGTGTGAGTAGGCGGCGATGTGCACGGCCTCGCGCGCGGCGAACGACGAGAGCATCATTCGGACCTCGGGCTGACCGAAGCGCGGGAGGTAGTGGTTGACGTAGGCGCCCGAGACGTCGATGTCGCCCTGGGTGAAGAAGCGCAGGATCTTCGTGAGGAAGTCGCGCTCGCTGTCGGTGAGCTTCTGGCCGTAGTCCTTGACGTCCTCGAGCATGGGCACTTCGGTCCAGAGCCAGTGCATCTGCTCGGACTGCATGAAGGCCTCGTAGGCCCAGGGGTACTTGAAGGGCTTGAAGCAGGTGCGGGTCGAAAGGAGCCCGCCGGCGGTGTGCTTGTCGGTCATGATGTGGTTCCCTCCGGTCAGCCTTCGCAGGCGAGGCAGGTGGTGTTGTCGGCGACGGCCTGCATGCTGATCTGATCCTCGATGCGGCGGCGCTCGACCTGGACGCCGACTCGGTCCGCCTTGCGGAGCTTGTCGGAGCGGTTGTAGTAGAGGCTCTTGAGGCCCTTCTTCCAAGCGGAGAAGTGGCAGGCGTGCAGATAGGCGATCGAGACGTCGGGCGGAAAGAAGAGGTTCACGCTCTGGCCCTGGTCGATGAATGCCTGCCTGTCGGCGGCAAGTTCAATGATCCAGCGCTGGTCGAGTTCGATGGCGGTCTTGAAGACGTCGCGCACTTCCTTCGGAAGGTCCTCACGGTGCTGCACGGAGCCGTCATGGGCGATGATGTCGGCCCAGACGTCATCCGTGTCGAGGCCGCGCTTTGCGAGCTCGGCCTTGAGAAAGCGGTTCTTCACGATGTAGGCGCCGGAGATCGTATCCTGACGGTAGATGTTGGCACGATAGGGCTCGATCGAGGGACTCGTGCCGCCCATGATGAGGGACGAGGAGGCATTGGGCGCGACGGCCATGCGGTGCGAGAAGCGGCGCATGACGCCGGAGTCGGCCGCGTCGGGACAGGGGCCGCGCTCGGCGCACAGGCGCGCGTCGGCCTTTTCGACCGCTGCGGCGATGTGCCTGAACATGTCGCGGTTCGTGAACTTGGCGGCAGCGGACTCGAAGGCGATGCCGCGCTTCTGCAGATAGGCGTGAAAGCCCATGGCGCCGAGGCCCACGCTGCGCTCGCGCATGGCGGAGTAGCGCGCGCGGCGGATGCCGTCGGGCGCGTGCTCGATGAAGTACTGGAGCACGTTGTCGAGGAACTCCATCGCGTCGTCGATGAACTGCTCGTTGCCGCGCCACTCGTCGTAGTACTCGAGGTTGACGGAGGAGAGGCAGCAGACGGCCGTGCGGTCCTTCGAGGTCGGCAGGAAAATCTCGGTGCAGAGGTTGGAGCCGTGAATGGAGAGCCCCTTGTCCTTGAGCCAGGAGGGCAGCGCGCGGTTGGCCGTGTCGGTGAAGACGAGATAGGGCTCGCCCGTGTGCATGCGCATCTCAAGGAGGCGCTGCCAGAGGTCGCGGGCGGAGACGGTCGCGACGACCTCGCCCGTGGTCGGGTGACGAAGATCCCAGGAGTCGTCCGCATCGGCGTCGCGCATCGAGGCCTCGATCTTCTCCATGAAGGCGTCGGTGATGTTGACGCCGTGGTGCAGATTGAGGGCCTTGAGGTTCTGGTCGCCCGTGGGCTTGCGCATCTCGATGAACGGAATGATGTCCGGATGGTCGATCGAGAGGAAGGCGGCGTAGGAGCCGCGGCGGGTAGAACCCTGACGGTAGGCGAGGCAGGAGGCGTCGTAGACCTTGAGGTGCGGCATCACGCCCACGGACTTCTCGTCGGCCGAGCGGATGCCGACGTGGATGCCCACGCCGCCGCCGAGCATGGAGAGGCGGTTAACCTCGGAGAGCGTCTCGATGAGGCCTTCGGCGCTGTCGTCCATGTAGGAGAGATAGCACGAGACGGGAAGCCCGCGGCCCGTGCGGCCGAAGGCGAGAATGGGCGTCGCAAAGGAAAGCCAGTGGCGGCTTGCGTATTCGTAGATGCGGGCGGCGTGCTCCGGGTTCGAGCCGAAGGTCTCGGCCACGAACTTGAAGCGCTCCTGCGGACTCTTCTCGTCCGCGCGCATGTAGCTTTCGCGAAGGCGCATGAGCCCGAGCTCATCAAAGAGCGCGTCGCGGCTCTGATCGATCTGAACGGCCATCGATGGGGTTCCTTTCAAAAGGGATTTCGGAATTTCGTGGAATCCTGGCAGATGTCTGCGGCAGAGGCGCCTGAAGGCACACCCACAACATCTTGTGGTTTGAAGCGTGAACGGACACAAGAACTTGCGTCCGTGAAGTGAGTCTCATAGTACAGAGAAACCCGCCCGCGCGCCAATAAGGGAGGCCTAACCGGACAATAAGGATTATTTACGAGGCCTGTGCGACGGGACTTTGCACGCTTTTCAGAGGAACCAGGCTGTTTGACCTATTGCGCGAATGCGGTATGGAGGCGTAGAGTATGCGGAAGCGGCGCCTCGAACGGCACCTGCAGTTCAAGATCAATCAAAAGATCAATCGGATTTGGAAACGGAAGTCATCATGACGCACGCCTTCAACGCTCAGTCTCTTCTTTGGTGGTGGCACCCCCAGCAAGCGGGTACCGGCCAGAGATAGTCACGAGCGTCAAGAACGCAAGTCAACAGTTTCCCCACAACCCGCGGATGTCGAATCAGCGGGTTTTCTTTTATCCAGTCTCTCCCTCCGGTTCGGCAACCGCAAGCACCAGACAAAGGTTTTGCGATGTCAAGCCCAGTTCTCCCCCTCATCAGACAACCGCTCCTGAAGACCCTCAAGCCCGAGGCCAGGCCCTGGCCCGGCTTTCTCCGCGCACCCGCCGGCATGGCCGGAATCCCCGCGGGACGCCTCCCCTGAAGCGTCCGCGAAAACACAGGATCAACTGAAAGTCAACTGGAAACCAACGGAAAAAGCCGACCGAAAATGAAAGGAGTACGAAATGGATGCCCGACTTGAAACCCTCTACCGCATGCAGCCCCTGAGCGCTGCCGAAACCGACGCCCTCTTCACCGAGGTCTTTGCAGGCAGCATGAGCGAGCCTGAGCTTGCGTCCCTTCTCACCGCCCTGAAGATGAAGGGCGAGACGCCCGACGAAATCCGCGGAGCGGCCGCCGCGATGCTGCGCGCCGCGAGGCCCTTCCCGAAATCCGCCTTCGAGGTGGGCGAGATCGTCGGCACGGGCGGCGACGGCGCGGGCACGATCAACGTCTCGACGATGACGGCGCTCGCCGCGGCGGGCGCAGGTCTCAGGATCGCCAAGCACGGCAACCGCGGCGTGTCGTCCCCGTCGGGCGCCTCGTCGCCCAGTCCGGCATCCGCACCCACGCCGACGTCGAGCGCGTCGGACGCGCGGCCCGCGTCTTCCTCGTGGGCTCCGTCCTCAATCAGGCCGACGACGTCTCGCTCACCGTGAGAAGACTCGTCTTCGGCGAAATGAAGGTCTGCGGCATCACACGGGCCGACGATGCGACCAGGGCCGCGCTCGAGGGCTTTTCCGCAGCAGGCGTCGTGCTCGCGAAGCGCTCACCCAGAGCGGTCACACCCGAAGGACTCGCGGTCCTCTCGAATGAGATCAAGGAACGCACGAAGGCCCTCGGCCTCACGATGCCCGTCACGGCCGTCGTCGACACAGACGAAACGGACGTTCTCCGGGCCATTGCCTCGCCCGCCGCCGCAGGCGCCTTCATGCCCCTCCAGATCCACGGTGACGTGACGGACGCAGACCTCGAAGGACTTCGTGTCCTGTTTCCGGGAAAGGCCCTCCATCTCGCGGCCGCTCTCCCCGAAGACCCCGTCGCGCTCGCCGAGGCGGCCCGCAGGCTCGAGGGGCTTCTCGAGCGGGGACTCGCCGACAGGATCGTCGTCGACGGCACCTCGGACGGCCTCGCGGGCGCCGTGCGGGGATGCCCCCGACGCAGACCCGAAAACCGAACACACTGAACTACACAGAACCGAACTCGAAAAAGGAATCTCCATCATGCTGCTCAATCCCTACTTCGGCCAATACGGCGGCCAGTTCGTCCCCGAGCTTCTCCTTCCCGCCCTCGACCAGCTCGAGCGCGCCTACGTCGACGCGACGGACGATCCCGCCTTCAGGACGCCTGCTGACGACCTATGCGGGCCGTCCGACGCCGCTCACGAGGCTCACGCGCCTTACGGAGGGCACGAAGACGACGATCTACCTCAAGCGCGAGGACTTGCTGCACGGCGGCGCCCACAAAACGAACCAGGTGCTCGGCCAGGCGCTCCTCACGAAGCGCATGGGCAAGACCCGCGTGATCGCCGAGACGGGCGCGGGCCAGCACGGCGTCGCCACGGCGCTCGCCTCGGCCCTATTCGGCTTCAAGTGCAGGATCTACATGGGCGCCAAGGACGTTGAGCGCCAGAAGCCCAACGTCTTCAGGATGGAGCTCATGGGCGCCGAGGTCGTGCCCGTCACGGCGGGAAGCGGCACGCTCAAGGAGGCCTGCAACGCGGCCCTTCGCAACTGGGCCGAATCCTTCGAGGACACGCACTACATGCTCGGCACCGCCGCGGGCCCTCATCCCTTCCCGACGATCGTGCGTGAGTTCCAGAAGGTGATCGGCGAGGAGGCCCGCGCCCAGTTCGCCGAGGCCGAGAACGGACTCCTGCCCGACGCCGTCATCGCCTGCGTGGGCGGGGGCTCCAACGCCATCGGCCTCTTCACGGACTTCAGGCCCTTCGAAGACACCCGCCTTATCGGCGTCGAGCCCGCGGGCATGGGCATCGCCTCGGGCAAGCACGGCGTCACGCTCGGCGAGGGTCAGCTCGGCATCTTCTTCGGCGCGCGCTCCTACAACATGCAGACGCCAGAAGGCCAGATCAACGAGTCGTACTCGATCTCGGCCGGCCTCGACTTCCCGTCGGTCGGCCCCGAACACGCCCACCTCAAGTACACGGGCAGGGCCGAGTACGTGAGCGTCACCGACCGCGAAGCCCTCGGCGCCTTCCTCGAACTCTCCCTCAAGGAAGGCATCATCCCCGCGCTCGAAAGCTCCCACGCCCTCGCCTACGCGCTCAAGATGGCCCGCGCGGAACCTGAAAAGGAACAGAAGCTCGTCGTCAACCTCTCGGGCCGAGGCGACAAGGACATCTTCCAGGTGGCCGCGAGGCTCGAGGCCGATGGCTGCCTGAAGGACGGCCGCCTCAGCTCCGACGCACTCGGGGCCTACGCCGACTGAGATGCCGAAAAAGACTACGGAACACACAACGGAAACACTGCTGAATGAGAGACGCCATGACCGAACGCTTTGAAAACCTCTTCGCCCGACTCGCCCAAAGGCGCGAGGGCGCATTCGTCCCCTTCGTGAACCTCTGCGACCCCGATCCGGGGACCTCGCTCGCCGTTCTCGAAACGCTCGTCGCCTCAGGCGCCGACGCGCTAGAGCTCGGGATCCCGTTCTCCGACCCGTGCGCCGACGGCCCCGTCGTCGAGGCCTCCGCCGACAGGGCCCTCGCCAACGGCGCCACGCCCGCACGCTGCCTCGACGTGCTGCGCAGGTTCAGGGGCGCACATCCCGAGACGCCCGTCTGCCTCATGCTTTACATCAACCTCGTCGCGGCGCCCGACGTCAGGCGCTTCATGCAGGCCGCAGCCGACGCGGGCGCAGACGCCGTGCTCATTCCCGACCTCCCGACGAGCATGCGCGAGGCCGAGCCCGAATGGGACGAGGCCGCCCGCGAGGCGGGCCTGCACCTCGTGGCCATCGTCCCGCCCAACGCCTCCGACGAGCGCGTCGCAAGAATCGCGGGCCTCACGAGCGGATACACCTATCTTCTCTCGCGCGTCGGCATCACCGGCACCGACCACGCCTCGGGCACGCCCGCAGAACGCATCATCCGCGACCTCGAGAGGGCCAAGGCCCCGCCCACCCTGCTCGGCTTCGGCATCTCCACGCCCGGACACGTCAGGCGCGCGCTCGAAGCGGGCGCCGCAGGCGTCATCGTGGGCTCCGCCCTCGTGAAGATCGTCTCCGAACACCTCGGCGACAGGGACGCCATGCTCAAGGCCCTCGGCAGCGCCACCGCCCCCTTCAAGGCCACCACGCGAACGGCCTGAAGAACCATGGACCACGCACGAATATTCCAAATGTTTTTGGATTATAAAAAAGGGCACCCGCAAACGAAAACTTCTGCTGGCGCCCTGCCTTCTTCACAAGAAACAGCGTCTAAACGCCTGCAACGCGGTTGCAAAAGATGTCTTACGTCCCACAGTCGCGTCCCGCAAGCGGAAAACGCTTGCAATTAGCAGACGTGGCATGATAGGATACATCTAACAAATCAAACGACGGCATCCCGGAGGCAGGCGAACCCGCCGCCCCGAAGGCTCCCGTCCTCTTGAAGGAGAAATTCTCATGAACGACATCGTGATGGTCAACGACGCCAACGTCGAATCCGTGATTGCAGCCGACAAGCCCGTGATTCTCGCCATCGGCGCGAGCTGGTGCCCCGACTGCCGCCGCGCCCAGCCCTTCTTCACGCAGCTCGCGGCTGTCAACGCCGAACGCGCCGTCTTCGCCTCCTGCGACTCCGAGCAGAATCCGCAGGTCGTCGCGAAGTACGCCGTGCAGCACATCCCGACGATGGTCGCGCTCAAGGGCGGCAGGGAAGTCGACCGGATCGTCGAGGTGAAGACGCCGGGCGAGCTCAAGGCCTTCGTCGAGCGCAACATCTGACGCCCGCACAAGTCCTTCTCAGGATCTCCCGATCCGAGATATCTTTTTGAGGCACCCGCAGGACAAGACGCCTGCGGGTGCCTTTTTGTCTGAAAAATTCGTTGCACTGACATAGGAAGTCCTCAGTTCCGCCCATGTCTGCGCTAATTTTCACTTCTTAGACTTCAGTCCGATTCGAACAGTGCGCCGCGGCAAGCGAGCCGCTCTCCCGCGCACCGGCAACTGCAACTGTTTGAAGAGGTTTTGACAATGAAGATCAAGAACACCACTGCCGCCATTCTCGCCGCTGCCGCCATGACGGCCGCCACCACCGCCTGGGCCGTCGACGCCGCCCCCGCATCCGTCCCGCAGATCACGGAAAACGCGCAGCCGCAGGTTGGCATGAGCGCCGCAACTGCTGCGGCCGAAGAGGCCTACGGCGGACAGACCTGCTCCGCCCGCCTGCACATGAGCCGCGAATACGGTCCCGTCTTGGACGTCCGCGTGGTGAAGGACGACGGCACGAACGTCCACGCCTTCGTGGACGCGCAGACGGGCAAGGTGGTCGCCGCCGACGAATTCGGCATCGGCGAAGGTCGCCACATGCACGACGGCCGCGGATACGGCCACCGCGATCACGACCGGGGCGACTGCGGCTTCGGCTTCGGTCACGGCTTCGGGTTCCATGGCGGCCGCGCCTGCTGGTGATGAATGATTCCGGCGCACGATGAGGCGCCCGAAATACAGGGATGAAGAACGGGAGCGGACTCGGAGCCGGCTCCCGTTCTTTGCTTTTGGGAACGAAGGCTTTGGAAAACCCGCCCTCAGGAGAGAACCGTGAAGACCGCGAGCGCGAGGAAGAGCACAGCGCTGCCGCGGTTGAGCCAGAGCGAAAATGCGGGGCTCTGCAGCTTCTTCGCCGCAGCGCCCGCCGCCCAGGCGATGGCCGAGAAGACGACGAAGGTGGCGAGGATGAAGGTGAGGCCCTGCACGACCATCTGAAGGACCAGAGCCCAGCCCGTCGTGCCGGGTGCGACGAACTGCGGGAAGAAGGCAAGGAAGAAGATCTGCACCTTCGGGTTCGTGATGTTCATGATGAGGCCGCGGCGCCAGAGTTGCACGGGCGAGAGCTCGACGGCGCGCTCCGTGCCGACGGGATCGGCCGCGTGGGTCCATGCACCCCAGGCAAGATAAAGAAGATAGGCGGCGCCCGCGAGCTTGATCGCCATGAAGAGTGCAGGAACGGCCGCGACGACGGCTGCAAGGCCACAGGCCGCGAAGAACGTCTGCAGCACCAGACCGGTCATGAGGCCGAACACGACGGTGACGCCCGCTCGCACGCCGTAGACGGCGCTCTGCGCGAGCACAAAGAGATTGTCGGGACCGGGAGCGGCAGAAAGCAGCAGGCTCGCGCCGAGGAATGTGAGCCAGACGGAGAAGGTCATGATGAGGGCCTGTTGTGCGTTGTGCAGTGTTGTTGTGTTTTGGCGGGCCGTGCGGAAATGCACGGGACAAAAAAACCCGCAGCGGGCTACGGGAAGAGGCTTGGGCCTGCCGCACTGCGGGGAAACAGCAAGCTTCATATTGCGCGAGCTTCACCGGTTGAGCCAGGAGGTAATGATGCAACACGGGAGCTCGAGAGAGAAGCGCAAGTGCTTGCTTGAATCATCATAGAACAAGCATCCGCACTCAAGCCCCTTCTTTGAACGGTTCTTGCGGCACGTCAGGAAAGGCCAACGGACGGGTTTATTACTGCAGGTCCTTCATAGTAAAATGGATTTTTCCCTTCCGATTCAGGGACCTCCGGCGAGGCCCCGTCCTCTTCCCTCCTTGTCCTCCCATCAAAGCCACCAGACGGTGCTCCAGGGCGACAGCGCCTCCTCCACGTCCGCGGCGGACGAAACCGTCTGAACGAGCGGGCGTCCCTGCGAATCGAGGGGAGGATTCTCAAGAAGCCTGATCGCCCACGGCTCGCCCTCCTCGACGATCGAGTGCCACAGCAGCACGGGGTGTCCAAGCTCGAGCGAGAACGCGACCTCGCGCAGGGTGCTCGAGCCCTCCTTTCCCGCCATCACCAGACTTCCGAGCCCGAGGGCCGCGATCGCGCGGTTGCGTGCGCGAAGGCTCTCCGCGCGCTCCTCGTCCGTGAACGAGAGTCCGTTCACCTGAGGGGCGAGCGAGATGAGCAGGCCGTATTCGGCGATGCGGCGCGCAAGGCGCGCGTTGGCGGGCGGCCAGGGCTGCGAGAGCGGCGTCCCCATGACGGCGATGGTGCGCCCGACCGTGCCCGACGGACTCCTCGCCTCGAGCGCGCCCTCGTGGGCGGCGGTGTCGATGCCTGCGGCAAGCCCCGAGACGACGACGGCCCCGCGTGCGGCAAGCTCGCGGGCGACGCGACGCGCATCGGCGCGGGCTGAGTCGGACGCATCCCTCGAACCCACTATCGAGACGCGCAGCTGGCGCTCGGTGAGCGACAGGTCGCCTTCGTGCACGAGCACGGCGGGATGCTCCTCAAGGGCGGCAAGCTCGGGCGGATAGGAGGGATCGGAGGCGGCGACGAGCTTCGTGCCATCGGGGAGCGTCTCGTCGAGAAGACGCACGACCACTTCGCGACCCGCGCGTTCAAAGGGGCGCTTTTCAAGCGTGACGAGCATGTCAAAGGCGTCGGTGGGGATCTTGTGCATGGTTTCTCCTTGACGGATCGGGGAGCAGAACGCCGATGAAAGGCCTAGTTGGGGGCAGCTGGTCCGGAACACATGCCTGAAACGCCGTTTTTGCGGGGACGCGCGGCATTGGCCGGCCCTCGACTGTCCGTCTTCATGCAGTTCATCATAAGGGCCCCGTCCGATCAGTACCATTGGGTCTTTTGCCAAACGGGTTTACCCACTCGGGGAAAGCCCCATCAACACTACCACTCAGAGGGTATACCTGACCACGTTTCCCCCTATCATCAAATGCACCCGCATTCTGCGCAAGCTCCTCGCGCCGACATCATTCCACCCGCCGCCCGCCCATTTAAATAAGGGATCTCACCTACCTCTATATGGGTATTTCAACCTATTGAAAGCGGCACTTTTTTCCTCTTCTTCCCTCTCTCAGTGCGCTTTATTGCAAACGTTTGCGTTACGGCAAATTTCAGGGCGTCTTAACATGGGACTCTCCTCTATATTTAGGGCTGGAAAAAAAGCCGGACCTGTTGTCCGGCACACAATTTCCCGAATGCCCGCTAGGAGAGGTCCGAAGAAGACCGGCGGGGGTTCGGAAGACTTGAGATAGGAGAACTTTCCATGAAGAAGATTCTGGTTGCCACTGCTGTCGCCGCCGCCTTCGGCGTTTCCGGCGTTCAGGCTGCCGAAGACATCACCGTCGACGTCGCCGTGATCGGCGCGGGAGGCGCAGGCCTTTCCGCCGCAGTGGAAGCCGCCAACCTCGGCGCCAAGGTCGTCGTCGTTGAAAAGATGGGCATGCCCGGCGGCAACACGATTCGCGCCGCTGGCGGTCTCAATGCTGCCGGCACGGCCCTGCAGCAGGCCAAGGGCACGAAGGACTCCGTTGAAATCGCCTACTTCGACACGATGAAGGGCGGTCACTGGAAGAACGATCCCGAACTCGTTCGCACGCTTGTTTCCGGCGCTGCCGGCTCCGTCGAATGGCTCCTCGCCCTCGGCGGCGACCTGCGCGACGTCGGCCTGATGGCCGGCGCCTCCCAGCCCCGCACGCACCGCCCGACCGGCGGCGCCCTCGTCGGTCCTGAAGTCGTCAAGACCCTCTACAATGCCGCCAAGGCCCGCCAGATCGACATGCGCATGAACACGCAGGCCACGAAGATCCTCATGAAGGACGGCAAGGTCACGGGCATCCAGGTCACGAACAAGAAGGACGGCACCTACACGATCCACGCCAAGGCCGTCGTTGACGCCGCCGGCGGCTTCGGTGCCAACAACGACCTCGTCTCCAAGTACGTGCCCCGCCTGAAGGGCTTCGCCACGACGAACCATCCGGGCGCCCAGGGTGAAGGCATCGTCCTTTCCGAAAAGATCGGCGCTCAGCTCGTCGACATGACGGAAATCCAGACCCACCCGACCGTCGTGCCCAAGGTCGGTGAAATGATCACCGAAGCCGTCCGCGGCAACGGCGCCGTCCTCATCAACAAGGACGGCTCCCGTTTCTACAACGAGCTCAACACCCGCGATGCGGTCTCCGCCGCCATCCTCAAGCAGAAGGACGGCGTGGCCTACCTCTTCTTCGACTCCGACATGCAGAAGTCCCTGAAGGCCACGAACAAGTACATCAAGCAGTCCTACTGCGTCTCCGGCGCCACGATTGAAGAAGTCGCCGGCAAGATGGGCGTTCCCGCCGCCGAACTCCAGGCCTCCATCGACGCCTGGAAGAAGGGCAAGGCTGCCGGCAAGGACGCCTTCGGCCGCGCCGACATGCCGCGCAACCTCGATCAGGCTCCGTTCTACGCCATCATGGTCACGCCGGCCGTCCACCACACCATGGGTGGCATCAAGATCGACTCCAAGACCCAGGTCTACAACACCAAGGGCCAGGTCGTTCCGGGCCTCTTCGCTGCGGGTGAAATCACCGGCGGCGTCCACGGCGGCAACCGCCTCGGCGGTAACGCCCAGGCCGACATCGTGACCTTCGGCCGCATCGCCGGCCAGCAGTCCTACATCTACGCGATGCAGGCCGCTGCCGCCGACAAGGCCAAGAAGTAATCGGACTCAAGCCGATGACTGAAGGCGCCGTCCTCAGGGACGGCGTCCTGCAGGCCTCCAAGAACTCCCGTCTGCCCTGCAGGCGGGAGTTCTTTCGTTTTTCCCTTCTCAAAACGCCTGCCGCCCCGATGTGTCACGGCGTTTCGCGCTACAATCCGCACCCAGGTTTTCCCTAAGCCTCAGTCAATACAACAAACGCACCAAAGGCACGGCGCACGCACGCCGGCCAAAAAGGCAGCAACATGCCCAGACACCTTCTCGCCCTCGCGCTCGGCGTGTGTGCGGGCGTCGCCGTCATGGTGGTCGCCGCGCGCGGCATCGCGCTCTCGCGCATGCTCTACCTCCTGGCGGGCCTGATCTTCGCGGGAAACCTCTTCGCGGCCCTCGCCTTCGACTACTGGTCGATGCTCGCCGCACGATTCATCGCGGGCCTTCCGCACGGCGCCTACTTCGGCGTGGGCGCCATCGTGGCGACCAGTCTCGCGGCGCCCGGCCAGGCCTCGCGAGACGTCTGCCTGATGGTCACGGGCATGACGATCGCCAACCTCGTCGGCGTGCCGCTCGGCAGCTTCCTCGCGTGGTCGCTCTCGTGGCGCGCCACCTTCGCCGTCGTGGCCTGTGCGGCGCTCCTCCTCATTCTGGCGCTCAGGCTCTGGATGCCCTGCCCAACAAGGGCTTCAGGGCCCAGTTCCGCTTTCTCGGACACCTGACGCCCTGGCTCGTGCTCGGCGCCATCGGCCTCGGCAACGGCGGCTCTTCGCCTGCTACAGCTACGTCAATCCCATCATGGAGACGGTCGCGAGCGTGCCCACCTCGCTCATGAGCGCCGTCATCGCGCTCGCGGGCTTCGGCATGAACGCCCTCATCTGGCCCTCGCCCGAACAGTATCAGGAGGCCATCAGGAAGGTCGACTTCTCGTTTGCCGCCGACAACTTCTACCGTGACGAAACGCATCACGACATGGACATCGTGTTGCCCGCCGCCCTCAACTTCGAGCGCTACGCGCCCTTCGGCGTGCACGGCCGCAAGGTGAGCGTGCGCCGTCCCGTGAAGCCTCAGGGCGAAGTCTGGGAGGACTGGAAGATCGCCTGCACGATCGGCGCCGCCGTCTGCGACCCCGAGACCTTCTTCCACGGCGATCCCGTCAAGGCCTGCGACTCGATCCTAAAGGACTGGGGCGTCACGTATGAAAAACAGCAGGGCGTGCTTCCGAACCTGCAGACCGTGGAGTTCTTCCCGCCGCAGACGACCGGCAAGCACGAGAAGGCGCTTCTGCGCTTCGACGGCAAGCCCGGCTTCAGGACGCCGTCGGGCAAGATCGAGCTCGTCGCGAGCCTTCAGGCCAAGCACGGCTTCCCCAGCCTGCCCGTCTACGTCGAGCCGCCCAAGCCCACGGCCGAATATCCGTTCAAGCTCCTCAACGGCACGAGGCGCCCGTACATCACGCACTCGAAGACCCGTAGCGACCAGCCCTACCTGCTTGAGCTCGAACCCGAGAGCACGATCAACATGCACCCGAAGGACGCCGAAAAGCTCGGCATCAAGGAAGGCGACGGCGTCTGGCTCGTCTCGCCCTACTGCGACCACAAGGTGCGTGCCAAGGTCCGCGTGACGATCCTCTGCCAACCCGGCCTCATCGACGCCCAGTACGGCTGGCGCGGCGATCAGGAAACGCAGCCGCTCATTCCGCGCAAGAACTGGGACCCGATCTCAGGCTACCCGTGCTGCAATGACGTCTGCATCCGCGTTGAAAAGGCATAAAGGAGGTTCACCATGTCCCGTTACGGCATCATCGTCAACGTCGACCGCTGCGCCGGGTGCTTTGCCTGCGCGGTCGCCTGCAAGGAAGAAAACCAGGTCGCTCCCGGCATCTTCTGGGAAAAGATCAAGCGCGACGAAAACGTCCGCGACAACGTCATCAACTGGTTCCGCATGAGCTGCATGCACTGCGACGATCCGGCCTGCATGAAGGTCTGCCCGATGAAGGCGATCCACAAGGGCCCGCACGGCGAAGTGCTCGTCGACCAGCAGAAGTGCATCGGCTGCAAGATGTGCGCCAATGCCTGCCCGTACGACGTTCCCGTCTTCAACACCGAAGGCAGGACCAGCTACTTCGGCGACAAGCAGCCGCTCGTCGTGCGTCCGGACAAGCCTCACACCGAGCGCACCCCGGGCAAGGCCGAGCACTGCACGCTGTGCGTGCACCGCACCGAGCGCGGCCTGCTACCGGCCTGCGTCGAGGCCTGCGGCATCCACGCCATGACGCTCGTCGACTACGACAACCCGACGCCCGAAACCGCAAAACTCATCGAGGCCGCCCGCCCGATGAACGAAGCTGCGGGCACACATCCGAAGATCCGCTACATCGCAAGGCACATGGATGCCGCGAAGATGGCGGTGAAGCTCGGCTAGCCGCCGGCTGACTATCGGTCCTAAGGGACCGCGGCCTTCATGGGAAGGACGCGGCCCTTCCTTTTTCCCGCCCATCGTCCTTCGGCTTGTCCTTCGATTCGTTCTCCCGCCGCGCCCTCCCGAAGGCGGAAAAAAAGAAAAAGCCTTTTCGGAATGTGACGCAGGGGATGGCGGCGAAGGCCGGCTTTCTATAATTGCATGATCATCGAATCACTTCCGGAGACCACGAGATGGCTGCTTTTGAGATTACGGGCGGGATCGATCCGCTCCTTGCGGTGACACTTGAGAAGGGCGAGGCGATTCTCGCCGAGTCGAACGCCATGGTCGCCATGGACACGGCGCTCTCCCTCAAGGGAAAGACCCGCGGCGGCCTCATGGGCTCGATCGCCCGCAAGTTCATGAACGACGAGACGTTCTTCCAGCAGAGGATCGAGGCGGACGACCAGGCGGGCACGGTGCTCCTCGCGCCGAACCTTCCCGGCGACGTGCGCATCCTCGACGTGGGTCCCGCGCAGTACCTGCTCTCGGACGGCGCCTTTCTCGCCTGCACCGAGGGCGTCGAACTCTCGACGAAGTCCCAGGGAATCGGCCGCGCGCTGCTCGGCGACTCCGGCGGCTTCTTCGTGATGGGCACCGAGGGCAGCGGCCGCATCGCCGTCTCGGGCTTCGGCTCCATCCGCGAGCTCGACGTCACGCCCGAGCGCCCGATCACGGTCGACAACGGCCACCTCGTCGCCTGGGACGCACGCCTGAGCTACGACCTGAGCATCAACACGGGCAAGAGCGGCTTCCTCGGCAAGCTCGTCAACAGCCAGACGACGGGCGAAGGCGTCGTGCTCAAGTTCCGCGGCACGGGCAAGGTCCTCGTCTGCTCGCGCAACAAGGGCGGCTTCCTCGACTGGATCCTCGGCAACATGCCCGCGCAGAAGACCGTCGAAAACTGACGCAGCCAAGGCACCCGACATGAACGCGAAAGGGCGCCCTGACCATTCGGACGGGCGCCCTTTCTGCGTCTTCGGCTCTCAGGATTTTTCCCTGCACCGAAATCCGCCTCCGGCACGTTGCGTCTTTGCCTGAATACGCCTTTCCTGCAGGGAATGAGAAGCGAATGCGCAAAATGGCGGCGTTTTTCACAGAAACAGCCGCAGGAAGCCTCCGAATTCATTCGGATGGAGAAACGCGGCAAACCTCTCTCTTCCAATCTATTTGTTGTCCCCGATGAAAGGCGTGTGTCTTTCCAGCCCCTGTGCTAAGGTACTTCCATGAGCACGAAATCCTTCATCATCAGTCTTCCGATCATCACGACCGCCGTCGGCTGCAGAAGAGTTTCAGCTTCGGCTGCAACCTTCAGAACGCCGTCATGGGTGGTGGATGGGATCGTGTTCTGAAAATGCGCGCCACGGCCGAGTGGCAGACCGCAAGAGCCATGCCGAAGAGCAGTGAAAGGACAAAAGCCTTCCGTGATCTTCGCGTGCACTTCCGCTTGAGCGAGTACGACTTTCATGCCGACGTCGCCAAGCACCGCAAGGCTTCGGGACGCGGCCACCTGCTCGGCATCAACGAATGCCAAAAACTCGCTTCGAGAGCGTGGATCTCGGTGGAACGCCACCTCTACAACGGCGGCTCTC